>OJJB01000006.1_pt1 | contig 359936 bp, 302 predicted proteins | sample 1596161 | NCBI WGS metagenome assembly OJJB01 (sample SAMEA4350107, study PRJEB24818) | metagenome | biome: human; feature: gut; material: faeces | place: Denmark | collected 2013-09 | reverse complement strand
ATTTTCTGTTGTTTTTATATGTGAATAATGTTATCACCAAAAATTAATACATAAATAAATAATACACAAGTATTTATAAATATATCATAGTAAACTTACAATAATCTTAATCTTGTAATAACACAAATTATGTCAAGATTGACATAAAACGTGGTTCACCACCACTTGGCAGTTCATAGGTTTGCCCACCTCTATCTCGTTTTCCTCATAGTAGTGGATGGCTTGCCCGAATATCTCTCCGTCCGTGAAGCCGCTGCAACCGCTTTTCTGCACATAGTTCAGAATGTGGGTCACGCACTCGTCTATGTTTTTGGCAGGGTTGCGGTACTTCTTCGCAAAGAGCGTATCTTCCTCCGCCCGCTGTTCCAGATACATTTGTATCGTTCTTTTGAAATGGTCTGTTCCTTTCATATCGCTGTCGTTTTTAGATTGTCTGTTTAAGTCTCTCTCTCCAATAGGTCGGCTCTACCTCGCTGAGAAGGAAGTCCATGAAGTCCCTCCGTGTGTCCTTGTTCAGTTCGTGGTACAATCTTCGGAAAGTTTCAAAATTACCGTTGATGTACGTTTCCACCATATACACGAAGATGTTGTCCACCTCGTAATATCTGCACTGCTGCGCTACCGTCTTGCTGTTTCTCTTTGCCATGTCGGTAAGGGTTAAAGGGTGAATAACCAAAGGATGAAGCCGAAGTAGGCAATGGTGGAAAGGATAGCCACGATTACACCTATCGCCACTCGGAACACTCCGTTTATAATCTCTCTGATGATGTCCCAAAGGATGCCGAACACCCCGAAGGCGGTGCGCATCATCAAGCCGCATATCGCCAACCCGATGTATTGCGCCACTTGTCTGAAATTTGCCGTTGCCGTCATATCTTCGCTGTTTTTGATTTTTTTGTTTTTTATGCGGATTCAAGAGCTGAGGGAGTTGAGTTTCAAACTATCTTATCTGCCTCTCGTTTATCCGACATTTTTTTTATGCGTCTTTCTGTCGCATCGGTCGTTTTCGTTTCGGGTGCTTGAAAAGGTAGGGATTAGGGAATGCAAGGTTTTTCGGGGAAATACTACCCGAAGGGCTGGAGATTTCCGCAGAAAACAGGAGGCTTGACCTTGCTTTCCCGTCCAATCCCGGAATTACCTTTGCGCCCTGAACGAAAATGACTGACTGATGCGGCTCACTGAAAGGCGCAAAATGGAGGTAAACGAAACCAGAGGCAGATTGGGTAGAAAAAACTTCAGGGGAAAATCCGTAAAAAAGGAATCACCAAAAGGAAAAAGACATCACCGGAAGCGTGAAAAGGGCAAACCACAACAAAGGGAGTATGATTGTTTTCCGATCCGACGGGACTTGTCCAGCCGGGTGGCAACAATCATTCTTCCCGGATTGCCCGCTGTGTGTGGCCGCTTGTTTCATTTATGGGGCAGGCTGACACTCTCTGCATTCACTTTCCGCTTCCGGCACAAAAAACAGCTAAAAAAGAAAAATCATCTGGTAGCCCGTAAAAGCACCTCTTGGCATAGACGCAAAAGAAAGGGGCATTGCTTCATCAGTCTAAACATCGTTTAGGCGTGAGGCAATGCCCTTTTCTCTGGCTATGCGGTAGTCGGCACACGTTTGTTCTAAACTCGTTTTGGGCAATGGTGTTCCGACGAACAATACCGCTTTTACGGAAAAACTAATGAATGAGGTGATAAAAAATCCGGGAGTTTATATCAAAATCTCGGATAAAATAGCTACTTTTGCATACAAAGAGTTCTTTGAAGGTTACGCGACGCGCAGAAGGATAATGCAGTAGATAACTAACTAAATCGTAACCTATTACTATCAAGAGCAATTAACCTACGCTCATTTTCAATAAATTACACTCTTTTCGTAACTTCGGATTGCAAAAATACGATTAAAATTTGGATTATCGCCTATTTAAGCAACAAAAAGGGTATCCGTTGTTCGGATACCCTTTCTAAAATTTATCGGACTATCGTCCTTATAAAGTTGTATTATTCCAGAATCACAACGCGGTTCAGGAAGTTCTTGCCAAACATATTGGCAGTACCACCGAAGCCGACGAGTTCAAGCTGATCCTTGCTTACACCTTCTTTGATAAGTGCATCATAAACAGCCTGTGCACGAGCTTCAGACAGTTTCTGGTTCCACTTAGCGCTACCGGTAGCCTTATCTGCATAACCTGCCACCTTGTATTTCTTATCCGGATTAGCCTTCAAGATCTTGGCAGCCAGCTGGATGTTAACCATACCATAGTCATCGATCTTAGATTTACCAATCTGGAAGAAGATAGCGCGAGGTCCGGCTACTTCGATTTCCTTCACCACTTCTTTGGTTACAGGTTTCACGTTAGCCAGTGCGTTCTTAGCATCAGCCAGGTCAGACTGAGCTTTAGCCAACTCGCTTCTGTAACGATTCAACTCTTCGTTGATAGCGTTCTGATCTACCTGAGAGCCACAAGAAACAAATCTCTTGCCACCGAAAGTGTAAGTCACACCGGCAGTCAGAGAAACAGCACCGTCGGTATGGGCAGAGCTGATATTACCAAACGGAGACGGAGAAACTTCTCCTCTTGCTTCAATGTTGATATCCAAGTATTTGTTGATATTGAACTGTCCAGCCAAACCAACAGAACCGTTAATCAACGCATTTACTTTATCCTGATCGCCATAAGCTTTGGCAAATGTCAAACCGGGACCAGCAAAAACAGAAACGGTGAACAAACGATCCGGGTTGTAACCGCCAATAGCATTGGACAAGTTAAACATACCGTCTGCACGCATAGTGAAGTAATGTTTATTCTTGCTCTTAATATAAGTATCGGCAGGCTGTCCATAGTTAGAATACAAAGTAGTCCATGCACCGGCTACCTGACCACGGATACCCCAAACCGGATTGAACAGTTTACCAACTGACACATTGATCAGCGGAGTTATGGCTTTACCAAAGCCATAATCAAAGTTGTCCGGGTTTACACAACCCTGAGCGCCAACACCTACACTCACAAAGATATTGTCCTTGAAGCTTTCGCTGTAGAACGTCTCTTTAGTCTGAGCAGTAGCTGCAGTAGCACCGGCCAACAATAAAGATAATATTACTAATTTACTTTTCATTGTTTTTTGTTTTTAAATATTTTCAACTCTTTTAGTTTCTTATTTGCTCCGACCCACTCGCTTACTTCAAATAGATTTTATAAGTAAGTCCGCCGGTAAAATACTTCATTCTTTGCAATTCTACCTGCGCATGCAAATGGTTGAAAAGCAAATAGGTAGCACCAAACGCAAAGTCTTTCGCATCATATTCCGCGATTACTGTCAGATCGGGGGCAAAAGATGGAGCGTAAGTAAGACCTCCGGCTAATCCATTCAAGTGGTAATCCACTCTTCGATTGTACAGATATGACAGATGTACACCTATCTTCTCCTTTCCAATCGGGATATGCTTGGTGGCTGCGACATAAAAACGGCAGAAATAGCCATTACCATCAGCAGAACCTACTTGGCCATCGCCAGACTCGGTATAGGGATCCGAAGTTCCCACTACAACAGCCGGCATGTACTTCCACAATTGTCCTTCTTTCAAAACTCGCAAACGGGCAGAAAAATACCTGTCCTGATTCGTAAACTTCTTCTTTCCGACCTTCCAATCGATCCCTATCGTCTGCGACTGAAACAACGTACATGTATAAGCTATTTCCAGCCAGGGAAAGATAGTTACGTTCAAAAAGTAATTATACGTATGGTAATCCCATGTAGGAGGAGTTATCTCCTTATTTAAAAAATTTCCACCGATCATTACCGTCTTATCCCGTTGCATCTCTGCTGACGGGGCATGAAGCAGACCGGTAGTTCCGTACGTCAACTGAGCCGAAAGTGCCAAATGACAGCAAAGGAACAAGCCTATAAGAAGTATCTTTTTCATCATTATCTGCAATTTCTATACTTTCGGTTCAACTCGTACTTTTCAATTCTCAACAATTACTTTACTCTGATTAGTCGTTAGATCCACCACCGGCATTCGGGTTGAAACCGTGAGAATCATGAGAATCGTGAGTATCGTGGCTGTAATAGTTAGGATAGATCATTACGCCCTTCTGATAAGAAACGATACCTTCATAATATTTGCCAGAGATCAAGAATGTCAGTTTCTTAGAAACCAATTGTCCCTGAACTCTATAGCCGATAATACCATAACCGCTCAATACGCTGATTTTAGCATAACCGATCTTCTGTACGAATCCGGCATTCTTATTCAAAGCTTTAGCAGCATTTGCAATGAAAGCAGCCTGAATATCAGCAGAAACAGTACCTTCAGCTCTTGTTACAGGAGCAGCAACTTCTTTCACATCACCGATAAGTTCGCAACCTTCATTATAGAAATAAGGAACCAAAATAGCAGCATCCTTAACAGAGTTTGCAAATTCAAACGGAGTAGTAACCAGGATTGAGCCATCAGCTTGAGCTTCAGCAGTAGTAGTACCGGTAGTAACATTACCAGTCAATTCTTTAGTAGTTTCCAGGCTAGCCTTTTCGTCAGCTGTAGCTGTTGCACCATCCCACATGTTCTTAATTGTTTCAGTAGAAGGTTTAGCTTCTTCGGCAGCTTTAGCTTCCAGTGCTTTAGCTTCAGATTCAGCTACATCAGTCTTAGGATCAGTCGGAGGAACTACCGGAGGAATAGTTGTAGCCTCAACAGAAACCAAAGCAACATCTACAGTTGCAACACTTGTCTGGCCATCACTAACCTGATTCAAGTATACTTGTTTTGATACAGTATAATAACCTGTTGCAGAAACTTCCAGGCTATATCCTTCTGCCTTATAAGAAACTTCTTTGTTGAATGTAGCTCCGACAGATTCACCACCCAATGTAACTGTAGCAGTAGTCAATACCTGACCTGTAGTTGCGTCAGTAATAGTACCGGCAATATAATACTTTGCAGGGGCTGGCTTTGTTGCTTCATCAACTTCTGCTTTCTCATAGCAGCTTGTAAACAGTGTACCGCAAACTGCCAAAACGGCTAACGCTAACTTAGCGCCATTACCGAAAAATTTACTTTTCATTTTCATCTCAATAAAATTAAAAATTTAATAATTCTGATTTTATAAAATATGGATTAAAACTATTATTTTCCATCACGTTATCACTTGCCTGAGGACTATATCCTTTACCATATATACGCTCATTACCCGCATTATATTGGAATCCGAAATTATTGGGTATCACTCTTGGGATATAACCTTTTCTCTTATATTTATACGGAGGCAATGCTATCTGGAACAAGAAGCCGCCATTCAGCCCTTTGTTACCCGCATGTTGCACCTTCATTCCATAAAAGCCAATAGAAGCGTATCGAAAATGACGAATCATATCAAAACGTGCACCATACTCTCCTTCTAAATATCTTTCCCCCTTTAAACTAAACTGCGTATTATACTTTGGCCAATAGAAATTCGCCCCAATAGAACCAGTCAAGGTCCATTTGGTTCCATGATAAAAAGCCCAATCTTCAAAGTATCCTCTTCCGGTATATCCGATACGCGCATCTACCGAAAAGCGCTCATCTTTAAAGAAGTGCTTTGCTTTCAAATCTCCTCCCCAACGAAATTTATTAAAAAAACCGACCGAAGCAGTCAGGAATGTACGCTGTGGTAAACGTACTGTCTGCGACAAAGTCACAAAACCTGGACGGATTTGCTTATACCTTTGTCCATAATCATTATAGATAGGAAAAATTACTTGTCCAGTCAGTTTCATTCCTTTCCACAAAGAAACTTCTATGGCAGGAGAAACATTAACCACTATTTCATAGACCTTAGATAAAATATAGTTTCTAAACAACAACTCCGGATACACCACTATATCTACTTTAAACAAAGAGCTATTTTGCTTCTTAATCCGTCTCGCTTGTTTCCATCCTTCTCCCAAATCATAACTTACACTCCAATCAGCCCGACTGACTTCAGCAATACTATCTCCTTTCATCGGCTGATAATAGAGGGATATCTGAGGAACATTATTGTCTAAAACTATTAACCTACATGGCTTATTTTCGGGTAAACCCATCTTCTGGATCAAATCAACCGCTTTACCTATTCCAACTCCCTCAAGACGATAGGCTGAGTTCTGTATCACAAAAACCCGTTCTTCAGTATCTTCTGTCCACCCTACATTTTCAAATCCCATCTTAACAAGTGCGTCAACAGTGGCCTCTCCTGTTTGACAAATCCCCTTCAAAGGAAGTAAACAGAATAATATGAGTGAAATTCTGCGCAAAGTAGTGCCAATTGTTATGTTTTTCCTCATGTAAGGGCCTTTGTGATTCATTTGTTTGCTTTATAACTTAAGCATCTAAATTTATGGATGCAAAATATGGTGCAAAAATAGACACAATTTTAATAATACCAAAGAGTTTTACATGTTTTTTCGCACATTTGTATCAGTTTTTTTTCATCCAAATACCTGTTTGCTTAAAAATGGACCAGAAAATCCACTTGTAATCTTAAATAATATCCACCTCCTATTTTAGAATCACTAATAGAGAGAGTTATAAGGCTAACAAATTAATAAAATCAAATCGTATTATATAGTAAGATCAAATTTTCAATAGTATATCTACTATATTACAAATTTACTAAATTCCGGTAAAATCAGGCAGTAGCTAATCTAACCAAATATATATTTATTAACCACCCAAATAAAAAATAGATAAAAAACATCAATACATATAATAATGTATTTCTTATATATAATAACACAAAGATTGAAATTATCGCATTAACAATGTTAATCATCCAAAGAGATAATCATATTTCTCAATTTACGAAGTTAACTTGATACATCTACGAAGTTAATATCCTGCATTTACAAAGTTAACTTTAACACAGGTTTAAAGTTAACTTTGTAAATGCAGGATATTAATATATAGAATATTCATTTTCAACACATTACAAAACGAAAATTCTTTTGTAGTATTTTCTTAGCCTCTTGTATCTTTTTGAGATTCGTTTTTTAGCAACTATCTAACCTTGCTGTACATCATCCTCTCAAGTTATATCCGGAATTAAATCGATAGCCTTCTCTTTACTTTCATCCACTATCTTGGCATAAATCTGAGTTGTTTGAATATTGGTATGTCCCAAGAGTTTAGATACCGTATAAAGATCGGCACCGAGAGTGATCATCATTGTGGCATGGGTATGTCGTGCCGAATGAAAAGTAATATGCTTTTGAATACCGGCTTTAGCAGCCCATTTGGGTAATATTTCATTGGTTCTTCCTAAACTGATAAGACCTTTGAACACTTTCTCTGTATCAGGTACTTTTCCGCGGACAGGAAGTTGTTTCAAAGCCTCCTTGCTCAGAGGAAGAGAGAGGATTTCCTGAGTTTTCTGTTGCGTCATATGCAGCTCCATTTTACCGACTTTTCCCTTTTTCAGATTTCCCCATGTAAGTGCCACTATATCACTATGTCTCAGTCCACAAAAACAACTGAATAGAAAAGCCTTTTTTAAAGTCGCATTATGAAAATCTGTTTGTGACAATATTTTCAATTCATCAATAGTCAGAAATGCCCGTTCAGTCCTTCTCCGCTTAGGCTTTTCCTCATTTTTTATCTTATCCATTGGATTTGAAGTTATAATTTCATCAATTACAGCACTATTCAGGCAATGATGAAAAACCTTATAATAATGAACTTGCGTATTGGCACTTATATTCTTCACACTTTTACAGTGTTTCTGAGTTGCCGTCTTCAAGTATTCAACAAAGCCAAGTATATACTTTTTATCTACCTGTCTGAGCCTGATACCCATCTTATCATAATGCTGAAGATGGTATATCAGTGTATACATAGACACTTTCCTTGAAGTTTTTTCTATATCCTTGTCTGCCAAATACTTGATATAATCTATCAGCATTATATCTTTCTTTTCCTGTTGATGGTTAAAGCCGTATACTCCATTCTGCAATTCTATAATCCTTTGTGCCTTCACTGCACTGGCCAGTTTCATGGTGCTCTGATTTAAATCTTTATCCGTCCGTGTATGCTCGGGTATTATATATAGCTTTAAAAATTCATATCGTCTTCTTCCATCCATATAAATATCTAAATATATAGACTCACAACCGTTCGACAGACGTTTAGTCCTGATCCTGACCGGTTCTTTAATCCTTACTTCTTTTTTCATATTATTTGTTTGTATGTTTTTAGTTATAAATATAGACATTATTCTGTTATAAGTAACAAACAGGTAACAAAAGTCCATGAAAAAAGATTTCTAATAAAAAGCGATCAGACAAAAACCGGTTTTCAAAATCCACTATAATTCTGATAACCAAAATATTATAAATAGAACAAAGATTCTTTATGAATCTTAATTAAAGTAGCAGCTCAGTAACAGAGATACTTCCATATAGAAGCAACCAGCCAAAGTCCTAATAGAACCGAAAAATATACTAAAACATCAATCCAATGTATATCAATACATTAGAAAACGAAGTAAGTGATGTGATATTCTACAAATCAAACTACTGATTACCCGAAAGAAAGCCATGCCGTATTATCGTTTTGAATAACAATGTGCCGCAAATATCTCTTTATTATCAGCCATCTTTCAAAGATAGTACAGTAAATATTAGCAGACAAGACTGGGAAGTTAGTTATAATCTGGGAAATAGCTGGAACAAAGTAAAAAGGAATAAAAAAGCAAATAGCTCTTTGTATAAAGTAGATATCACAATATATCCGGAATTATCACTAAAAAACTTGGTAATCACACAGATTTATCAAGTGCTTTTCAATTTATCACCCGCCATAGAAGTCTCTTTCTGGAAAGGGATGAAATTCACGGCTCAAATGGTGATTCCGGTATATAATGACGGATATGCCAGCAGATACGATAAACTACATCCGGGTTTCCTCGAACTATCGCAAACAGTCCGTCTGCCCTATAATTTTTGGGCAACATTGGCTATCGGTAGCTTTAATAATAGCCGATATGGTATCGACTTCAACCTGATCCACCACTTTAAAGATGAACGTTTCAGTATAGAAGGCCGCATCGGGTATACCGGTACAGGATATTGGGAAGGTTTTACTATGCATTATGGAACAAAGATGCGGGCTACATGGTCATTGGGAGGAAGTTTTTATTGGCCACGCTATAATGTAGAATTAAATGCAAGAGTTGAACAATATCTATTACAGGAGAAAGCGGTTAGAGTAGAAGCAATCCGGCATTTTCGCTATGCTTCCATTGGATTCTATGCAATGAAAGCCAAAGACGTGAAAGCCAATGGAGGATTCCGTTTCCAAATAGCTTTACCCCCTTACCGATATAAACGCAAAGGGTATATTCCTCGGATCATTCCTTCCAATAATATGGGAATGTCCTATAATGCGGGAAATGAACAATATTACTATAAGACTTATCGCTCAGCACCTGACGATAACATAATGAAGAACAATAGTTTTAATCCATATTTTATAAAATCTGAATTATTAAATTTTTAATTTTATTGAGATGAAAATGAAAAGTAGACTTTTCGGTAATGGCGCTAAGTTAGCGCTAACCCTGTTGGCAATGTGCGGTATGTTCGCAAGTTGCTACGAAAAAGACGAGATTGATGTTCCCAAAGTGACCGACCCTACAGCTACGACGTACCAAGTAGCAGGTATTGTTACAGATGCTGAAAGCAATGCTGTAATGGACGGTGTCACAGTAACCAATGTCACAAACTCAAAGTCAATGACTACCGCAGCAGACGGTAAGTATGTTCTGGAAGCTAAAGTGGGAGAAACCAACGTAGTAACTTTTGCAAAGAGCGGTTATAAAACAGTGACAAGCTCGGTATTCGTTACTAAACAGGAAAACGGTTCTATCGTAGCCTATACCATCGACGCTAAAATGGAAAAAGGCAAAGAAACAAAACCGACAAAAGAAGTAGAATATCAAATTGAAGGTTCTGTATTTGATGCGGAAAGCGGTGAGCCTGTAGCTATCAAAACCGCAACTATGCCAGGCATATTGACAGCAACCATTCAGAATGGTAACGAATTCACCATGTCCAATGTAGGTCTGGGTCAGCACACTATATATATCACTGCTGACGGATACAAACCGGCTACTGCCGACGTTGTGATCAGTGAAGTAGCCGGCCCGGAAGGTGAAGGTATTTTCATTGCAAAAACTTCGGTAACTGTTGCTATGCAGAAAAAAGAAGTAGAAGTTGCCCCTAAATACTATTTGGCAGGAAATATCTACAATCAGGATGGTGGTATGGTTACTAAGGCTGAAGTAACACTGAACATGTCAGGATACGAAGTAACAACTACTGCTTCCAACGGTTTCTACAAATTCGAGATTCCTGCCGACAAAGTAAAAGGTCTGACTAAAGCAACTGTAACAATCCGTCATAACAGCTATAAGATCTATGTATATACTGCATTTATAGCACCGGTAGACAATGGCCAAGTATCTAACACCACAGTCAATGTAACTCTGATACTGAAACCGGATACAGAAAAACCGAATGATGACGATAATGTATTTATCGGTGGCAATGTAGAGATTGAAGTTCCAACAGAGAATGCTGTTGAAGCCGCACCGGAAAAAGCAGAAGGTGAAAAAGTTCCAAGTAAATCTGCTGTAGAAGAATCAATTAACAAGGTATTGGAAGCTGCTGGATCGGACATCAAGATTACTCCGGCACAAGCAGAACAGGTGGTTAACACTATGGAAAAATATGTAGCCAACGGTACTTTGACAGAAATCGATAAGGTAGCAGTTCTTCCGATTGAGAAAGAAACGACCTTCAAACTGGAATCTAAAGTAATTGATACTAATAATGATAAAGAAGAAACCGTTATTGACGAAATCGTTCTTCCGGCTAACACTATAATCATTTTTACAAGTGGCGTAGCAAGCACCCTGAACATCAGCCGTACTGACGAAGGTAAAGAAGGTGCTTCTGTCCGTGAATACGACGGTACTCCAACCGGAACTATTTTTGTAACTCCGATGGAAGTGAAATTTACTCCTGCTGTTGTCGTAGCTCAAGGAGAAACTCCTGAAGTTGCATTGGCTACTCTTTACTTCAATGAAAAGACTAATACTTGGGAAGCTGAAGAAAACTATGCTACTTACCAGAACGGAGTATTTGTTGGCAATGTTCACCACTTCTCTAAATTCAAATTCGGTTTCGAAGAAGCCGACAGCAAAGCTACGGCTGAAGCAGCCTTGGATTCTATGAAATTCGACAAAGCATGCTACACTGAAGGTGAAACTGCCAAAGTAAAAATGGAAATCAACTGGAAGGGTGGTATCAAGTGCGAAGGTGGTGCTTCTGTAGAAGAAATTATCAAGAAAGCACATTCCACACTAACTACAACTACTATCAAGATGGTCAGTGCAGCTTTGGAAGAAGCTATCAAAGACGATAATGCCAATGTTACTCCGGGAGCTGCATTTACAGACAAAAAGTTCACATATGAACTTGAAGTACCAGCTTATACTCAGTTGACAGGATTCGACGTAACAAGAAACGTTATCAAGACTACCTATGTATTGCCGTTTGCTGTTTACAATAAAGCAACTAAAGCAATCGAAAAGAAAACAGCTGAAGTTACAATCAGCAAGATTTCTTCAGTAGTTGTTAGAACGATTGAAGCGATCGGTCACGGACATGGTCATGGTCACGGCGATGACCTGAATGCCGGTGGTGGTATTATCATCTCTGAATAACCGAGAGAATAAAATGTAGTAATTGAAATCATTGAACCGAAAGCGTAGAGAATGTATACAGTAAATTTAAAACGAATCTTCATAGTATCGCTATTTATAGCTATACCCTTTATGCTTTCGGCTCAATTGACCTACGGTACTACAGGATTGCTGCATGCTCCCTCGGCAGAAATGCAGAAGGACAAAACAGTCATGCTGGGTGCAAACTTTATGAATAAGGAGATAACTCCTCCAACGTGGTACTACCACACGTACAATTACTACCTGAATGTAACCATTTTACCTTGGATGGAAGTAGCATATACCTGTACTTTATTTAAGGCGGAAGCTCTTGGATTAAAACCTTATGGTTACTCAGGCTTTACGAATCAGGACCGGTATTTTTCTCTCAGATTACGGGCACTGAAAGAAGGGCAATTCTGGAAATACATGCCCGCTGTTGTAGTAGGCACTTCCGATCCTTTTACCTCGTCCGGCAATGGAGTTGTGGCTCCGACGGAAGGTAACGGATACTTCAGTCGTTTCTACATCGCAGCCACCAGGCATGTCCAATTAGGAAGAGAGACAGTGGGAGTACACCTCTCCTATCTTTATAACAAAAGGATAGAGTACAAACTGAATGGGATCGCGGCAGGTATCAGTTATAACCCGTCTTTCCATCCGCAATTGAGATTAATTGCCGAATATGATTCGAAAGATTTTGCGTTAGGTGCCACCTATTTGCTTTTCAACCATTTGCATGCACAAGTGGAACTCCAAAGAATGAAATATTTCACAGGTGGATTGACTTTCCAGTTCCGCTTGTCCGGAAAAGATGGAATGAAAAAGCAAAAACGAAACAAAGAGTTAAAACAAAAAATGAAATAACATGAAAAGTAAAATAGCAATATTGTCTTTACTGTTGACAGGCGCAGCCGTCTCAGCCTCAGCGCAGACAAAAGAGCATTATTATAGCGAAAAAGCTAAAGATAATATCTTTATCAGCGTGGGTGTAGGAGCACAGGGATGTGTCAACCCTGACAACTTTGATTATGGCTTTGGACATGCCATAACTCCACTGATACACGCATCAGTCGGTAAACTGTTCAACCCTATTTGGGGGATCCGTGGCCAGGTAGCCGGGTGTTGGAGTACATTATACTCCGAATATGGAATGCCGGAAGGCGAATACAATAAGATGAAGAATAAAAAATACTTCACTCTACGTGCCGACGGATTGTTCAACTTGTCAAACGCTATCGGAGGCTATAATCCCGATCGCTTGTTCACTGTATCCGTATTCGCAGGTCCGGGACTTACGTTTGCCAAGGCCTATGGCAATCAAGATAAACTGAATGCGTTGATTAATGGTTCTGTCGGTTTGATGGGACAATTCAACATCAACAAATATTTGGATATCAATGTAGAAGCAAGAGGTGAAGTCTCTCCTTCTGTCTTCGGACATTATAGTTCTGCTCGTACCGACGGTGCTGTTTCTCTGACAGCAGGTGTGACTTACACATTCGGTGGCAAGAGATTCGTTTCTTGCGGTGCACAGGTAGACCAAAACGCTATCAACGAAGAGCTGAATCGTTACAGAAGTGAACTGTCAAAGGCGCAATCGGACTTAGCCGATGCCAAAAACGCGCTGGCTAACGTAAAACCTGTAACGAAAGAAGTGGTGAAAGAAATCGAAGTAGCCGGACCTCGCGCAGTCTTCTTCCAGATTGGTAAATCCAAGATCGACGACTATGGTATGGTTAACATCCAGCTGGCCGCTAAGATCTTGAAAGCCAACCCGGATAAGAAATACAAAATAGCCGGTTATGCAGATAAGGCTACAGGTAGTGCCAAGTGGAACCAGAAACTGTCTGAGGCCCGTGCTCAAGCCGTTTATGACTCTCTTATCAAAGAAGGCGTAAGCAAAGATCAACTGGAACTCGTCGGTTTTGGTGGAACAGCCAACATGTTTGGCAAGAACTTCCTGAACCGTGTTGTAATTTTAGAATAATAGGGTTTCGATTCCCAATAGGGCGGGAAAGTTTTTGGCTCTATACTTTAAAGAGTGCGTCGCTGAGACGCACTCTTTTTTATTCTTCCGCCATCACTGTTATACGTTCTTTCTGAATTTGAAAGAAGAAAATTATCCCCCCAAATTTTATCCATCATTTGTTTTTATTGTAAAAGTAGAAATTGTAAATTTACATCCGGTATATAAAACCTTAAAGCAATAACATGGACAATCGGACAGAGCAATATTCTCTTTGGGAACTGTTAGAAAGCATCACAGAAAATCTTAAAACCAAGCGCCTGGCTGACGTTTTTCGCTTCATTTCATTCTATCCCGGTGAGACGTATGGACCACATCAGCATTTACGTATCGAAATAAACTATGTGAAAAAGGGAAGCTGCATTCTCCATCTGGATAATGAAAGTATCACTTTTCGTGAAGGAGAAATTATGATTATCACTTCGGACATCAGTCATCTGTTTGAAGCCGGAGCAGATGGTACGACCTTGATGCAATTGGAATTCCTACCCGAAATCTTTTCCCATTTCAGCTTGAATGCCACAGTCGATTCGAACGGCTCTGCCCTTACTCCCGTCTTTTTATTCTCACAAGAGAACAGGTTGATAAAAATCGTAAATAACATACGGATTATGCGTGTAGTACAACGTATCGTTAATGAACTGGAAGAAAAAAGTTCATATTATCAATATCTCGTGATCATGTATTATGCAGAACTTCTTATCCTGATTTACCGCTATAAAGACGAAGCCTATCTGCCCATTTGTACCAACGAAACATTGAAAAGAGCCATTGCCTACATCCGTTTGAACTATCATTCGGAGATTAACATCAATAATGTAGCAGAGCATACAGGTATCAGCGAGCGCTATCTCAGAAGTCTATTTTCACAGTACCTGAATCTTTCTCCACTGGATTATCTAAACCAGATTAGAATCAATAAAGCCGTCGAACTATTGCGCAATACAGAAATGTCTATAAAAGAAGTATGTTTTCAATGTGGGTTCCAGTCGCCGCAATATTTCTCCCGCATCTTCAAACAACAAATGGGAGTCACTCCCCGCGAAATGACCAAATGATAAAAAAACAATCTTATATTTAAGTAAAGAGGCACACCGTTCCGTTTTGTGCATTTTTTCTTTCTATTCTATCCTTTTTACACAAGTATTATCTCCGCCAACGACTCTTCTTTTCGCAAAGGCCAATTAACTTTGCCACTATTAAACAAGGATAATAACACCCTTTAAACAACACTCTGAAATGAAAGAATATAAAGCAATCCATCGGTGGATACATATCCGGAATATATTCGATAAATTCACCATCATATAATTACAAAATAGAAATATGAAAATCCAATCTACATTACTCGCATTAGTGGCTTGTCTGCTTTCACTATCAGGAAACATACGGGCTATTGCCACACCCGCCTCAGGACGTGTTTACACTTTGCCTTCCCGCCTGGAAGGAGTTCGTCAATCCATCTTTTCGTTAAACGGGAGCTGGGATTTTAAATATTCTCCTAGAAGCAGGTGGACCACTATCCAAGTTCCGGGCGAGGCTGCGATGCAAGGTTTCGCCATCGAACATGACAAACCATTTTTTTATAAAAAGACATTCATGATACCGGATGACTTTAAAGGGAAACGGGTTATTTTACGTTTTGACGGTGTATACAGTCATGCCAGACTGAGTGTTAATGGAAAATTTATTCGTGAACATCACGGTGGTTTTACTCGTTGGGAGACAGATATCACTCCACAGATACACATTGGAAGAAAGAATGAAATCCAACTGGAAGTAACCGACCGCCTGGATGAAATCTCTTATGCTTCCGGATACGCACATCATCCAATCGGAGGTATTCTTCGAGATGTAACCCTATTTGCATTACCCGAATCTCATGTATATGATGTGAACGTAGAGACCCGTCTCGATTCACTATACCAAGATGCCGATTTACATTTTACTTGCGAGTATGCCGGACAAAATGGAACAGAACTAAGATTCAAATTAATAGATGCCGAAGGTAAAAAAGTAAATTTACAAGAAAGCAGCTTTGATTTGATCCCCGGAAAAAACATCTTTTCCTTACCTATAAAGAATCCGTTGAAATGGGATGCTGAACACCCTAATTTATACACACTGGAAGTAGCCATTCAGCAACAAGGAAAAGTAATCTCTTCATTCAACCGCCATATAGGTTTCCGTGATATAAAAATAATGAAAAACCGCATGTTGGTCAACGGTCATCCGGTAAAACTGCGCGGAGCCTGTCGTCATGATATCCATCCCACTCTAGGACGTACCACTACTGCCGAGCTGGACAGTCTGGATGGCATACTCTTCAAACAATCCAACATGAACTTTGTCCGTACTTCTCACTATCCTCCCACCGAACGTTTCCTGGAATTCTGCGACCGCTATGGAATCTATGTCGAGAGTGAAACTGCTGTTTGCTTTGTAGACACTTATCGACAGAAAAATTATGCTCCGGGCAAATCACAAGACGACTCGACTTATACCCGCCGCTATCTGGATCAGTGCCAGGAGATGGTTAAGAGTTTCCGTTCCCATCCATCCATTCTCTTTTGGAGTATCGGTAACGAAAGTGTATACGGCAAGAATTTCCAACTTTGTTGGGATTGGGTGAAAGCTACCGACACCACACGCCCTGTCATTTTCAGTTATCCCGGATCGGCAGAAGAGAAAAAGGCAAGGATATTTGATATCTTAAGTATGCACTACCAAGATGTATACGGAAATATCAACCAATGGGGAATGTCCACCCGAAACTTCCAAGGACACGGTATCCCGACGCTTTACGATGAATGGGCACATCCGGCTTGCTATACCTACACCACCTTACAGACCGACCCCAACATTCGTGAATTCTGGGGTAAATCCATCGATATGATGTGGAGTGGTTTATTTGATGCTCCCGGTGGACTGGGAGGTGCGATCTGGGGGTATATAGACGAAACTTTTGCTCTGCCCGAACCTAAGGAAGGAACTTCTTTCTGGAAAGAGTTCGCACACACAGCCAAACCTAAAAACTATCAGGGGAACTGTGTCGGCTATGGAGAATGGGGAATCGTAGACGTATGGCGTCGTCCCAAACCAGAGTTCTGGTCCACTAAAAAGGCCTATTCCCCGATTCGGTTACTTGCCGGAGACAATCTTCCATTTACAGCAGGACAACCATTGATACTGACCGTATACAACCGTTTTGACCACACCGACTTAAACGAAATACAAGCCTCGTATACCTATAAAGGGGTAACCAAGAATATCCAGCCGGACCCAATTAAACCTCATCAGAAAGGTATGCTAATGCTATCTGCCGAACAATGGGAAGAAAATGAACCTGTATTGATCGAGTTCTTCACCACCGAAGGAAAACTGATTGATGCTTACCGCCCGATATTAGGTACGGAAAGGATAGACTACCCCTCTTCCCTTTCCGGACAAAAATTATCTATCACAGACAAAGAAGACAAGGTAACAGTCAGTGGTGAAGGATTTGAAATCCCCTTTGACAAAAACACCGGGCTAATCGTAAATGCCACAGCAGGCGGCAAAGTTATTATTGAGAAAGGCCCTTTCCTGAATCTATATATCAACCTGAATCACTTGACCGGAGCCGAAATACGTAAAGCTGCCAATTACTTTGCTACCGCAGATACAGACTGGAAAAAGAAATCTTTCAGCTATCGGCAACAGGCAGACGGAGTATATATCACACTTTCCGGAACATACAAAGAAGTTAACGCAGACTTCAACCTAAAAATAACTCCTTCAGGGGAATTGTCCGTCCATTATCGGACTACAGGTGTACCCAACGGATTTCTGCGTGAAACGGGCCTGTCTTTCTATCTGTCTGATGCAATTCAGCAACTGAACTGGAAACGTAAAGGATATTGGAATTATTATCCCGAAGGAGAATTTGCCGGAAACGAAGGCAACACTCCGCTCTACCAGTCACAACAAGCTGCATATGGCAAGAAACCGACACAACCTTGGCACGCTGACACTCATAATTATTATTATTGGGCTGATGCAGGAACAAACTGTCAACAGCCTCTTACGCAAACGGCGAAAGGAATGAAGGAGAACATCTATTATTATTCACTATCTTCCGGCGACAAAGACGACCACCGATTATCAGTTATCTCTACCGATGCCTCCGTTGCCTGCCGCCTCAGCAAAAGAGCCGACGAACAACTGATACTGTATACCAATAACCGTTGGGATTATCCGGAAATAGCCTGGGGTAACTATTGTAAAACACAGGAAGCTCTGCCCTGCTATGGACAAATCAATTTAAGATTAAAATAGAATAAGTAGACATAACAGTAGTTATAGTAGTTATTGATGCACTGCACAGACAGGCAAAACCGCAGCAGCCAGATTCAGATTTATAGAAAAGTATATTAAACTCTTAATTCCTAAGGCTGAAAGTCCGGTTGCCACATAAAGCTACCATAACTACTGTTAGCTTGAACTCAACTTAAAACCTGTTTAAATTTTACCCGGAAAGAGACCGGAAAGAAACTCTAAACGGGTCAATAAACCCATATAAAATTTATTGTCTAAAAATTTAAGCAGGGACTTAATAGATCAGTTTTACATTGTCAATGTAGAGCGAATTTCCCGGTGAACCGATATAAGCACCACCATGACTGGATGTAAACTGAAGTATCATATGCGTCGGCACATCATCAGCTTCCCCCCACGCCACTTCATGAATCGGCACACTTTCGCCCTTACTGTTTACCGTAAAATATTCAGAGGCCTGAAGTCGCATCATGTGTGCTTTATACGCCGGATCTTTCGTGATATCACCATACATGATATCGTATTTTGAACCATTTTTCCAATCAGTCGAATGATAGTAATAGTTCACCATTGTCCCGATACGTTTAGCGTACACATTGCCTTTGGCATCTTCCCAACGTTTCTGTAGCAATAAAATAACAGCCGGAAAATCCTTACCCGGCACATCCGTTATCTTACTGAATCCCGTTGCACGTATACGGTTTTCACGATCGGACATTTTCACTTTATAGTCGAACTGAATAGCCGACGGACGCTCAGTGAACGGTATTCCCATCTGCAACATCTTATTCGGATTCTTGGTACTCTTAATCGGTTCATGAACCGTTCCCAAAAACATAGATCCGGCAGCAAGTACGGTGATATCTACAATACCAAGTACTTTTACACTCTCCATACGAGTATCCAGACGAGCACAGAAACCGTCTCCTCTGGTTTCGGGAAATACCGAAGTATTGGTTTTGGTAATACCCGACACACGTGCCATTACGTTAGAAGTTCCCCAGGGTGAACCACCTTTATTTGTATAAGGCTTCGCACCCACAATGGTTTCGGTAGGGCCAATCGCATATACTTTTTTGGTATTTCCGCCAATAATGCCCGACTCTTTTATTTCCCGCGTCACCCATTGATCCATATTCCCAAAAGGGAGTATCTCTACTTTCTGCTGCGCTGCAGCAGAAGCTGAACACAAAGTTAGCAGACTTGCCACCCACAGGCGATATGTCTTCTGAATCATCTTTCCTCCTTTTTTTATAAACTATAATCCCATTGCTTCAATGCAAAGTCCCAATGATCTTGCACTAACTGCACAGTACGGTCATCGTACTTATATTTGTTCTTTTTATATCCTTTTTTACCTCCCACATATTTCTCTATCGAGCCGCGCGCTTCGGCAAATCCCGGAATATCCAAAGCATGATAAATATTCTCAGTCATTCCCATAGCGTCTGCCTCAAAGTCTTCAAACTTCACCTCCATCAGGTTTCCTTCAGGAATGAATTGCTTATCGGCCTCGTATTTATGATACAATTTGGCATAAATAGAGAGTATATTGTTCTCCAACTCAGCCGGAGTGATATCCTGCAACTTCAATGGTTGAATCGTATTAGTAAAGAAACTACGGGTAGACTCAAATACAGTATACGGATTACGCATCAGATAAATAAATTTCGCATTGGGGAACATTTTTACCAGTTCCTTCACGCGTCCCGTGTGAGGGGGATTCTTGCTAAGAAACTGAGTACCCTGCGTATTCCACAAAGAGATCTTAATCAATTTGGTAAAAGTCTCCTCAAAAACCTTCAATTCCGCTTCACTGATAGTATCGAAAAGCAAGTATTTATCTGCATATTCCTGCTGATATCTTGGCAAGAACCAGAAATTATAGTAGGTATAAGGCATCATGTTGGCAAGGGCAAACTCTTCCTCCTGCGGCAAATCGACAGCCAGCTCCATATTATCCGTCGGCCGCTTATCCGGCATCAGCCAACTCATGTTCTTTTTAAAGAAAGGCTGTCCCCACATCATTAAATGCGGAAATACAGTCTGATAAGTGGTGTTATAGCCAAAATGTGAATCGCACGAAAAAACATTGTGTACAAAAGTAGTTCCGCTACGCCAGTGACCAAGGATAAAGACCGGATCGTGTTCCAACGGCTTATTTGCCAGCAGCTTCTCATAACGTTTATCCTGAAGTGGAGCCAAAGTAGACAGTAAGCGACAAACTGCCTTTGTCAGACGATATTTACCTGTATAAGCCGCATCGATCTCCCTTCCTCCGGTAATAGCTTTAAATGTCCGCCAGTCTGCCCCTACTAAAGTATTTATCGGAAGTTTGTTAAATTCAAGTAATCCCATAATAATGTGTTCATTGTTAATGTGCCGACAAACTGCATGCAGCAGGCATATCGGCACACCGAATAATCATTTACTTCTCTATTCTGACTTCGAAACCTTGTTCACTTAATGATTTTACCGCCTTCTCAATAGCTTCATAATGCTCAGGAGCTATGCCCAGTTCAGGCAGATTCAAAACCGGAAAATCATCGGCAATATTCATGTCTTTCTTTTCCACACGATCGATAATCATTCCCACAGCACTGGTATTATTGGTTATCGGATCGATCAGGATAAACGAACCGCACGATTTATTCTTCCGGTACGGATCAAAGAACAGTTCTTTAGCTGTAGTAAACACCACACGTGCAATTTCGTTCAAAGACAAAAAGGGAACAGACGAATGTTCCATCGTATTGACATCCACTTTATATTTTATGCTGTCGATACGCGTGCGGCTGACATTCGTTGTCTGCTTAATAAAGAACGATTTGTTGATATCCATCGGTTCTTCATCCATCCACACCAACATTGCTTCAAAATTACGGTCCACAATAGGCAAATTATCCGGATGAACCAACATTTCCCCTCTTGAGACATCTATCTCGTCTTCAAGTGTCAGTGTGACCGACTGTGGGGGAAAAGCATAATCCAGCTCACCATCAAAAGTAACGATACTCTTCACATGAGATACTTTACCGGAAGGTAAAGCCATTACTTTGTCTCCCTTGCGTATGATTCCGGATGCCACCTTACCACAGAATCCCCTGAAGTCGAGGTTCGGACGAAGTACATACTGTACCGGAAAGCGGAAATCACTAAAGTTATTATCGCTGTCGATATGGACTGTTTCCAGAAAATCGAGCAAGGAAAGTCCTTCATACCACGGAGTTCTTTCCGACTTATCCACCACATTATCTCCATCGAGTGCGGACAGTGGAATACAAGTCACATCGGGAATCCCCAAGGGAGCTACAAACTTCTTATACTCTGCTACAATCTCATTGAAGCGCTCTTCCGAAAAATCTACCAGGTCCATCTTGTTGACAGCCAACACTACATGCTTGATTCCCAACAGAGATACCAGAAATGTATGACGTCTTGTCTGAGTAATTACTCCCATACGGGCATCTACCAGAATAATAGCCAGATTGGCGGTCGAACCGCCGGTTATCATATTACGGGTATACTGTTCGTGCCCCGGAGTATCAGCAATGATAAATTTACGGTTATTGGTAGAAAAGTAGCGATAAGCCACATCAATCGTAATGCCCTGTTCACGCTCTGCTTTCAAGCCATCCAGCAACAAGGCATAATCAATGTGTTCGCCGGCATTGCCCAACCGCTTGCTATCACGCTCCAATGCATCAAGCTGATCCTCATACAATTTTTTGCTATCGAACAGCAAACGTCCGATCAATGTAGACTTTCCGTCATCTACCGAACCTGCTGTCAACAGACGAAGCAAATCCTTCTGTTCATCCTTATCCAGAAATGCTTTTATATCTAATTTATCTGCCATAGTTGTAATGTTTAAAAATATCCTTCGCGTTTCTTCTGTTCCATGCTACCTTCTTGGTCGAAGTCGATAACACGGGTCGTACGTTCGCTCTTAGTGGTAGTCATCATCTCTTCAACAATCTTTTCAATGGTGTCGGCCTCGCTTTCGACAGCACCGGTCAACGGCCAACATCCCAATGTACGGAAACGTACCATTTTCATTTCGATCTGATCACGGTATTTTTCCGGCAGACGTTCATCATCAGCCATAATCAAGTTACCGTCCATCTGCACCACAGGACGCTCTTTGGCATAATACAACGGTACAATCGGAATATTCTCCAAACGAATGTACTGCCAGATATCCAGTTCGGTCCAGTTACTCAACGGGAATACACGTATACTTTCACCCTTATGTACACGGGCATTGTAGATATCCCACAATTCGGGACGCTGGTTTTTGGGATCCCATTGATGGAACTTATCACGGAAAGAGAATATACGCTCTTTAGCACGCGATTTCTCTTCATCGCGGCGAGCACCTCCGAAGGCAGCATCAAATTTATATTTATCCAACGCACGCAGCAAAGCCTGTGTTTTCATCAAGTCCGTATGCACCTTACTGCCATGCGTAAAAGGCCCTACCCCTGCATGAAAAGCTTCCATATTGCTTTCCACAATCAGATTCCAGCCATACTTTTTGGCATATTCGTCACGGAACTGAATCATTTCCTTAAATTTCCACTTTGAATCGATATGCATCAAAGGAAACGGTACTTTGCCCGGATAAAAAGCTTTTTCGGCAAGGCGTACCATAACCGAAGAATCCTTCCCGATGCTATACAGCATGACCGGATTCTCAAACTCCGCCGCCACTTCGCGGATAATATGGATGGACTCGGCTTCGAGTTCTTTCAAGTGGCTTAACTTATATTCTTCTTTCATTTTTATGATTATTTCTTCATCTATATTTTATTTATGTCTGCTTACCCGAGGCAACACAATTTCCAGCAATCGATTGACAGATTCCTCAAGTGACAATACGGAAGTGTCAAGTGACAAAGCCGGATGTTCGGGAGCTTCGAAAGGGGCGGATATTCCGGTAAAGTTTTTTATTTCTCCCCGACGAGCTTTGGCATACAATCCCTTTACGTCCCGCTTTTCACATTCGGCGAGCGGAGTGCTGACAAATATTTCCAGAAAGTCATCCGGTCCGACAATGCGGGCAGCCATCTCACGGATATCGTTGTTAGGGCTGATGAAAGCAGCAATTGTAATAATGCCTGTATCAATAAAAAGTTTCGAAACCTCGGCTATACGGCGTATGTTTTCTACCCGGTCAGTTTCGGAAAAGCCCAGATTATTGTTGATGCCTGTACGGATGTTATCTCCATCCAAGATACGACACAACAATCCGCGTTTATGCAGTTCGCGTTCCAAAGCGATGGCAATGGTACTCTTACCCGATCCGCTCAACCCGGTAAACCAGATCATCACACCACGCTGTTTCAAGAGTTCTTCTTTATCCTGCCGGGTCAGCATCCGGTCGAATATCGGATATATATTATTATTTTCTTCCATTATAATATGTTAGATGTTGTTTCAATTACTAAAACGGCCAGATTAAAGGGATCAGAAATATGGAAATCAGGAATGTTATAAGATTTAATGGCAATCCGATCCTGACAAAATCCATAAACTTATAGTTGCCGATACCCTGTACTATTAAATTTGTCTGATAACCGATCGGTGTAGAAAAACTGGCAGATGCAGCCATACAAATGACCACAAAGAACGGTGTAGGGTCGACACCCAACTGGACCGAAAGCGACAGAGCCAACGGAAAAGCCAATGCAGCAGCGGCATTGTTTGTTATCAGCTCCGTAAACAAATTGGTGATAATAAATAAAACTGCCAGTAATACATGCGGGCCATAGTCATGGCTCATGCCGATTATAAATCCTGCAACCTTATCGGCCACACCCGAATTTACCATTGCTTTACTGATAGCAAAAGCACAAGCGATCGTAATCAAGATATCCCAGGAAATATATTTAGTGTATTTACGTGCCGGAAAAATTTTAGTCCAAGCCATGATAATGGTAGTGACAGAAACAAAGAAGAACATATCCAACTTCATGTCCGGAAACATTTCTTTCACTACCGGAAGCTCACCGATAGTAGCACCGGCAATCATCAGGATCAGCAGAATCAATGCAAACCAACGTTTTCCTTTTCCCGGTATCGGTTCATTATCATTTCCGTTAGCCAACAGCACAAACACGGAAGATTCTCCCCAAGTGGGTATGAACGTGTCATCCGCCATTACCACCAACGTATCTCCTTCACGCAAGATCACTTCTTCAAGGTTGTTGATGAACCGCTGTCCGTTACGTTTCTTTATTTCTTTAACTTCGGCACCATAGTGACGTTTAAAATTAAACTCTCCCAAAGTTTTGTTGATACCCGGGAAACGGGCACCAAGTACTGCCTCCACGCGGTGAAGCTTATCGCCTTCTTCTACTTCTTCATCGGGCACAGCTGTATCGGGGCGTGCATCCGGAAGCAGTTTCTTAGAAAAAGCAAACAGATAAATAATACCGGCTATTGCAATAAAGATACCCACTTTGCCCAATTCGAACATGGTAAATCCTTCATGACCGGATTCCAATATCATTCCATGCACAACTAGGTTGGTAGATGTACCGATCAAAGTGCAGATACCTCCCAATATAGTTACGTACGAAAGAGGAATTAGAAATTTAGTGGCAGGTAAATGGACTGTCCGTGCCCATCGTTTAATAATCGGGGCAAAAATGACAACTACCGGAGTATTGTTCAGAAAAGCGGAAATAAAAGCGACCGCAGGCAATAAGCGTAATTGTGCCCGGAAGACCGTCGTCCGTTTCTGAGGAAGCAACTTCTTGACAACCTGCCCCAACGCTCCCGACTGCCTGATACCTTCACTGACCAAAAAAAGCAGGGCCACGGTTATCATCCCTTTATTACTGAATCCTTCGAGCATCTCCTTCGGAGTCAAAATACCCGCACAGAGAAACAACACCACTACAGAGAAAAGTATCATGCCGGGACGCATTTTGTCCAAGATCAAAGCAATTACCATCCCTAATAAGGATAACAGCACAAATGCAATTTCAAATGTCATAAACGCAAACAATTAGTGGTTTACCTTCTCTTCTCAACAATAAACCAGGGATTCAGCAAATCTTCTTTATTATACTGCAAAGGAACATCTTTTTTATCCGCCTGATAAATTTCCATTCCCGCAGCGCGCGCAATGGCATGCCCGGCAGCAGTATCCCACTCCATCGTAGGAGCAAAACGGGGATAAACATCCGCTTTACCTTCGGCAACCAAACATATTTTAATAGAACTGCCGCTGGAAATCAACTCGACATGTTTGTGTTTTTGCTTCACCGCATCAATGTACGCTTCGGTCTCCGGAGTCAGGTGTGAACGGGAAGCCACTACTACAAATCGGTCCCGCTGCAGGTCTTGCGGCAACCGTACGGAAGCAGCTACCAGCTTATCGAGTGTTGCATCGTCTTCTAAAGTCGTAATGCCCGACAGCTTGTAGGCACCGATTTCCTGACCGGCAAAGTAAAGTTCTTTTTTGACCGGTAAATAAATCACTCCGATAATGGGAACTCCGGCTTTCACTAACGCAATATTTACCGTAAACTCACCGTTTCGCTTGATAAACTCTTTCGTACCATCCAATGGATCGACAATCCACATCACATCCCAATTGCGACGGGTATCATACTCTAAATGTTTCCCCTCTTCGCTCAGTACGGGAAAAGGAGTTTCGTCCAGAATGGTGGCAATTGTTACGTGTGCTTTCCGGTCAGCAATAGTCAAAGGAGAGTGATCCGCTTTCCGCTCTATTTCGAAGTCCGAAGCCGGATCGGTATAAATAGACAATATCTCCTCCCCCGCCTTCAGGGCTGCATCAACAGCGACAAATAAGTATTTATGTTCCATTTTATTACGCTTTAACGACCTTGTTTCCTACAAGGCATAATATCCCCCATTTAATAGAGGTACAAAAGTAAAAACTTTATCTCTTTAAAAAGTTTTTAAACAGCTAATTATAACTTCTTTTAGTAGAAAAGGGCAAAACTCTAAAAAACCTTTCATCGCTGATGGCGGTTGAGTACATCACTAATTAACATTGTTAAGTCTTTGCTCCCTATTATTGGTTCTCCATACACAAACAACACCTCTTTTACATTCAAACAACAAGTCTTTTGAATGTAAAGAAGCAGATTTAACACAATGTTAAACCTAAGCTTTCCAAAGCTTCAAACAAACAATTGTAAATATCTGGTTCCAAGACAAATAGAATATCAAATCATTCTCCGTTCGAGTTTTTTCTTCCTCAGGTTCCCAAAGAGACAGTTGTTATTTAAGTAAGCATATACTCTTTCAATATTTTTCCAATAGTATAAAATTATCTCAAGTCATGCCGTTTTTATATTAATCTTTCAGATTATGCATACAAAGCATTCACATATCCTTGCGAATATATTTTTTTTTCATAACTTTACATCATTCTATCAAAAAGGACTATAAAATTCAAAACCATCAATAATAACTAATCATAATCCCTACCACAATGAAGAAAAGTATTATTCTGTTATTCATCAGTTTACTTTTATCCCCGCTATGCATAAAGGCACATCAACCCGAATTCTCCACTGCCGGATTTTTCCGGCTGGCAGACTCCGGACGAGACGTCTATTCCATGAATCCTGCGTGGCGTTTTTATAAAGGAAATTGCCCCGGAGCTGAAACCGGAAATTTCGACGACCGGTCATGGACAGTAGTTTCTCTGCCTCATGGTATCGAATACCTGCCTACAGAAGCAAGCGGCTGTATCAATTACCAAGGCGAAGTCTGGTATCGCAAACACTTTACACCGGATGCGGCATTGAAAGGTAAAAAACTTTTTTTACATTTTGAGGCAATTATGGGCAAAAGCAAAATATACGTAAACGGTAAATTGCTAGCCGAACATTTCGGTGGTTATCTGCCGGTGGTCGTCGATGTAACTGATGCATTGGAATTTGGAAAGGAAAACCTGATCGCCGTATGGGCTGACAATAGCAATGACCCCAACTATCCTCCCGGAAAACAACAGGAAGTGCTGGACTTCACTTATTTCGGAGGAATATATCGGGATTGCTGGTTGATAGCACACAATCAGGTATTCATCACCGATCCGAATTATGAGAACGAAGAAGCAGGCGGAGGACTATTTGTCGCTTATAACAATGTATCGGACCACTCTGCCGAAGTATTACTGAAAATACAGATTCGCAACTCCGGGAAAAAAGCTTTCAAAGGTGTAGTCGAATACGAACTTCAGCAACCGGACGGACAACAAGTGGCTTCTCTAAACTCTGTCATCCGGATCAAGCCCGGAAAATCAACCTATTCATCAGATAAGCTGACCGTAAAAAGTCCGATGCTATGGAGTCCGGAAAATCCGGCATTATATAACCTGATCGTTCGTATCCGTGACGAAAAGGGCAATCCGATAGATGGTTACCGGCGCCGGATCGGAATACGCAGTATCGAATTCAAAGGAGAAGATGGATTCTGGCTGAACGGTAAACCTTATGAAGCTCCGTTAATCGGAGCCAATCGGCACCAGGATTTCGCAATTGTGGGCAATGCGGTACCTAACAGCATTCACTGGCGGGATGCCAAAAAGCTGAGAGATGCCGGAATGAAAGTAATTCGTAATGCTCACTGCCCGCAAGACCCGGCCTTCATGGATGCTTGTGATGAATTGGGATTATTTGTAATCGTCAATACCCCGGGCTGGCAATTCTGGAATGATGCCCCGGTCTTTGCACAGCGGGTATACAGCGATATCCGTAACCTGGTTCGTCGAGACCGCAATCATCCTTGCGTATGGATGTGGGAACCGATCTTGAACGAGACATGGTATCCGGCAGATTTCGCCCGGAACGCACATGACATTGTAGAGGCAGAATATCCATATCCCTATTGTTATAGCGGATGCGATAGCGAAGCCAAAGGGAAAGAACATTTCCAGATACTTTTTACCCATCCGCTCAATGGAGACGGAGGAGCCTATTCGACTAACGATATCAAGAAACAGCTGACTTACTTCACACGTGAATGGGGTGACAATGTGGATGACTGGAACTCGCACAATTCTCCCAGTCGCGTAGCACGCAACTGGGGAGAGCAGGCCATGCTTATACAAGCACAGCACTATGCCCGCCCATCCTACAAATACACCAGCTATGATGCTCTTTACCGCACTCCGCGGCAACATGTAGGAGGCTGCCTCTGGCACTCGTTCGATCATCAGCGCGGCTATCATCCCGATCCCTTCTACGGAGGTGTCATGGACGTATTCCGCCAACCGAAGTATTCTTATTACATGTTTATGGCACAACGGTCGCCCATAAAAGAAGAGCGCCTTTTCCAAACCGGTCCAATGGTTTATATCGCCCATGAAATGACACCGTTCTCCGGCAAAGATGTCACCGTCTATTCGAACTGTGACGAAGTAAGACTCACCTATCTCAAAGGCGGACAAACGCAAACCTATGTACATAAACAGGAAAAAGAAGGAATGCCCCACCCCGTCATCACATTCGAGAATGTATACGACTTCATGAAAGATAAAGCACTTTCACGCCAAGGTAAACAAGCTGACGTTTACTTATTGGCAGAAGGATTGATTGACGGTAAAGTAGTCGCTACCCACAAAGTGGCTCCGGCACGACGTCCCGAAAAGCTGCTCCTTTGGGTAGACAATGAAGGAACAGACCTGAAAGCCGACGGTTCTGACTTCGTCACAGTCATAGCTGCCGTTGCCGACAAAGATGGAAATATCAAACGCTTAAACAACTATACCATCAAATTTCAAATAGAAGGTGAAGGACGTATTTTAGGCGGAGCAGGCAATTTGGCTAACCCGGCCCCTGTCCGTTGGGGAACAGCCCCGATATTAGTTCAGTCTACTTTGAAACCCGGAAAAATAAAAATCACAGCCAGTGTCTTGTTCGAAGGCTCGCAGATGCCAAGCAGTGCCGTGCTGGAATTGGAAAGTAAACCGGGAGACTTCCCCCAGATATACGACCGGGAAGAGTCAGCACTTATTCCGAACTTCACCGGACAAGAGGCAGTAAACGCCCTGGCCCCAAAATCAGAGGCGGCATTGGAAAAAGAAAGACTACAGAAAGCTGAAAATGCTGCCAAGCTAAAAGAAGTAGAGCAACAGCAGGAAGAGTTCGGTGAGAAAAAGTAATCATATTCCTATTTACTAAAGGAGAAATGTGTCAAAACTCACCACAGGAGACACAGAGTAACACAGAGCCGATTTTAAGTTATTGATTATTAATAAAAAGACTCTGTGATACTCTGTGTTACTCCGTGGTGAAAAGAGTTATGACTTTACCTTTGCACCGACAGATATGCTTGATGCCTTATAGGGCGATATCCTTTAGATCAGATTCCCCTGCCCTACTTAAAACAACTGTTTATATAGGCATGAAAAGAATTACAGCCCTATCTTTTTTGCAATAAAAAATGTATAGCCATAATACTCTTTATACTTATGGTACAGTTCTTCTTCAATGGATTGAAGCATACTAAATTCCTCAGCAATTTTATTTCCGGCATATTTAGTTAAAAAAATCTTCTGAGCTGCTACTTTGGGGGTAAAGTAATGATCTGTCCAACAATTTTCAGGCAGAATAAATGTAGCGACAGGAAGATAGCCTGCCTTGTGAATTTTGGCTACTTGATTAGGAATCGTATCGATTTCGGGATATGCATCCATCCAGAAGTCATTGATTTCCGCCGGACGTTCGTCCGTAAACCATGAACATTCAGAAACTGCAAGATACCCTCCTTTCTTCAAATACTTACGCCATTCATTCAATCCCCGTTCAAAACCAATATTATAGATAGCCCCTTCCGACCAAATCAGATCTAACTCTTCATTTCGGAAAGGAAGATCATCCATGGAACCGACAATGCCTGTCACCCTGTTTTGCAAGCCCGACTGTCTTGCATTACGATTGAAAATATCAATAAAGCCGGAAAGAAAATCGAGTCCTGTAACCTGCCCCGCCACATGACCGGCCAATACCATGGTCTGCCCCCCGGTTCCACAGCCGATATCGGCGATAAGGGATTTTTCAGTGAGATTATCTATAAAACTCAATGCTTTCAATGTTACCTCAGGACTTCCGGGACCCTGTCGTTCCATATTGGAAAAAAAATCGCAGATTAAATTAAGTTCGAAATCGTGAATTGTTTTATTTTCGTTACTCATTATCTTAATATATTTCGCATACACGAAAAGCATAGTAATACTTTCAGCATTGCATGCAGATTAAACTTGAATTATAATAATAAAGAATTGCTCCCGAAAAGAGTTTTCCGAGAGAAGACGAAAGGACAACCTGTTGCAAAAAAACAGATTGTTTACAAAACCAAATCCGATCTAAGAGTATTTGTCATGCCGCAAAGATACATAATATTTTGAGAACCTGTTTTAATGTTATCAATAAAAAGTGTATCTACCCAAGTGGTGAAACAAAAAAGAAGGCATCCTTCACAGGATACCTTCTTTACCGGGAGACAACATCCGTCACTCCCGAAATTACCAAAAAGATTTTTTTATTAATAGATTCTATATAACAACCAGGCGCCCTGGAAGTCTTTTCTACTAGGATATTTAGCCTTGAAAGCATCACGTGCCTGCGCAGCAGAAGCCCTATCGGCAAATGTATTTACAATCACACGATACATAGCTGTCTCAGCATTAAAAGCAATGGTTGCATTATAACCTTCTTTGTCCAGAAAATCTTTCAGACCTTCTGCATTTGCTTTCAAACCGAAGCTACCGCATACTACGCTATAATCTTTCAATCCATCAGCACCTGAAACAACTGTTACCTTTTCCTGACGAACGCCTGCAGCATTATCAACAGCCTTTTTAGTTTCTACTGGAGCAGCAACTACCGGAGTAACTTCTACGGGAGCTTCTACCTGAGGCTCAGCCAATTCCTGTTGTTTAGCTTTCTCATATGCCTTTTTATAAGCGCTTTCGCTGGATTTACATGAAGCAAATGCCAAGGCAACGCATACGCCCATCCCTAATACTACTAATTTTTTCATAATCTATACACATTTAGTTAATAATCTTGTATCCATTCTTTTGAAGGGGACAAAATAATAGAATTTTTATCACCCCACAAAACAATCTTCCTAAAAAACACTTTTTTAGATACCTCAGCAGTCTTTTTTCTTATAAGAAATCGTACCGGTTGCCTGATAAGTGGGCATCACCAGCACTTCTGCTATCTGTATATGTTCGGGAGCAGAGGCAGCATAATAAACTGTTTCAGCTATGTCGTCTCCAGTCAACGGACGAATACCCTTATAAAAAGCATCGGCAGCATCCTTATCTCCACGATAACGGACAACCGTAAAATTAGTTTCCACCATTCCCGGTTTTATGTTTGTCACACGAAGCGGAGTATCTACCAAATCAATACGCAAACCGTCCGAAAGTGCTTTGACAGCGGCTTTAGTGGCGCAATATACGCTTCCGCCGGGATAAGCCGCATCACCAGCTATCGAACCGATATTGATGATATGCCCGTGTCCGCGTTCCACCATTCCGGGAACCACTATACGCGTCATAGCCAACAAGGCTTTTATATTAGTATCAATCACAATATCCCATTCGTCCAGGTTTCCCTCAAATTCTTTATCCACACCAATCACAAGACCGGCATTGTTCACCAATACATCAATACGTTTCCACTCTTCCGGTAAAGAAGCCAGCGCCATGGTCGCTGCATTCCGATCACGTACGTCAAACGGCAACAGGCAGATACGTACTCCGTATTTAGCTTCCAGTTCTACTTTCAACTCTTCAAGTTTTGCCACGTTACGGGCATTCAGAATCAAATCCGAACCTTGCGAAGCAAACTTACGCGCACATCCTTCACCAATGCCACTGCTTGCTCCCGTTATAAAAACGATTTTACCTTTCATTTCTTCTTATACAAATTTAGATTACCTATATAATGAAAGACAAAAGTACGCTTAAACCTCCGATGATATGCCCTTCACCTTAGTTAAATAAGATTAAAGCATTACAGAAAAAAGGATTTACGTCTTACGATTGCCCTATCTTTGTGCTATATAACATAACAGAGCCGAGAGGCTCATTCAATTATTGTACATGACATTTGAAAATTTGAATTTGATAGAGCCTATCTTAAAGGCTTTAAGACAAGAGGGTTACACCTCTCCCACCCCAATACAAGAACAGTCAATCCCCATTTTACTTCAAGGAAAAGATTTATTAGGTTGTGCTCAAACAGGTACCGGTAAAACAGCTGCTTTTTCTATCCCTATCTTGCAAAAATTGTATAAAACCGACCATCGTAAAGGTATCAAGGCACTTGTGCTGACGCCAACCCGGGAACTTGCAATTCAGATAGGTGAAAGTTTCGAAGCATACGGACGGTATACCGGTCTGAAACATGCCGTAATCTTTGGAGGAGTAGGACAGAAACCACAGACTGACGCTCTACGGAGCGGTATTCAGATACTGGTTGCCACTCCCGGCAGATTATTGGATTTGATATCACAGGGATTTATCTCCCTGAGTTCACTTGATTTTTTTGTATTGGACGAAGCAGACCGTATGCTGGACATGGGATTTATCCATGACATCAAACGCATCCTGAAACTGCTACCGGCCCGAAGACAAACTTTGTTTTTTTCGGCGACCATGCCACCGGAAATAGAAACGTTGGCAAATTCGATGTTGACTAAACCGGAGAAAGTGGAAGTGACCCCGGCCTCTTCGACTGTGGACATCATCTCACAGCAGGTTTATTTCGTCGAGAAAAAAGAAAAAAAGGACTTGCTGATCCATCTGTTGAAAGATACATCAATCGAATCGGTACTTATCTTTACGCGTACAAAATACGGAGCCGACAAATTGGCACGTGTACTGACTAAAGCCGGTATCGGAGCTGAAGCGATACATGGTAACAAAACTCAAAATGCACGCCAGCGTGCTTTGACCAATTTTAAGAACCATACCCTTCGCGCCTTGATAGCAACCGACATTGCTGCACGCGGCATCGATGTAGACCAATTATCACACGTAATCAATTACGAGTTGCCCAATGTTCCGGAAACTTACGTGCACCGCATCGGCCGTACCGGACGTGCCGGACATGAAGGAGTGGCCATCTCTTTCTGCGAATCAGAAGAACTGCCCTACTTAAAAGATATCCAAAAGTTGATAGGGAAAAACATCCCGGTGGTAAAAGACCACCCGTTTGTCACGACCGAAGGTATCAAAGCCCAGGAAGAAAAGCAGGAAGAAATCAAGGTTAAAGCCAAAGCCAACAAAACATACCGCGGGAGCCGGGCTAATGGCGACTTCTGGAGACGGAAAAAGCAAAAAACAAATCAACCGTCTTCCACCAAACAGGAAAAAAGGAAATAGATACTCTTGGATTCAGACAAAAACAATCCTGCCCGAAGGGTATGCCACCATTCACCACAGAGTAGTACAGATCAAGCTTAATCTATTGATAACTAATAACATTTATCTGCATAGGCCTGTATAATCTGTGGTGAATGAGAGTTTCGGCACATCCTCCCAAACGCCGCCCGGCATTTACATTAAGATTACTTCTGATTTTAAGCTGAGTATTTTTTTTCTAAAAAAATTAAGGCAAACAGAACAAGTTTTCAATAAAAATGTTAGCTTTGTAATATGATCATTTAAAAACAAAAGATTATGAAAGGACTTAATGTATTAGCAGCTTTTCTGGGTGGTGCAGCCGTTGGTGCAGCCCTGGGTATTTTATTCGCTCCTGAAAAAGGAGAAGATACTCGTCACAAAATCGCAGAGATTCTTCGCAAAAAAGGTATCAAGCTGAATCGTAACGAAATGGAAAACCTCGTTGATGAAATTGCAGCTGAAATCAAAGGCGAAGTAATTGACTAAATGAACAAGATCAAAACAGAGCTATCATGTTTACAGACGATAAAAGCATTGAAAATATCCAGCAGCTGTTTGCTGAGTTCAAGAAGTTCCTTGTACTCCAGAAAGAATATACCAAACTGGAACTAACGGAAAAGTTAACTATACTCTTATCCACGTTAATAATGATTTTAGTGCTCACTATCTTAGGTATGGTAGCCCTGTTTTATCTGCTTTTTGCCCTGGCTTATATTCTTGAACCGTTAGTAGGCGGTTTGATGGTAAGTTTCGGCATCATAGCAGGCATCAATGTTTTATTGATTGCCATCATTTATTTTTTCCGCAGGCAACTTATCATTTCGCCAATGGTAAATTTCCTTGCCAACCTATTTCTCAACGACTCCAATAAAAAATGAAGCAATGAACAACAGCACACCTACTCCAAAGAAAATTACGCTGGAAGACATTGCTCAGCGTAAACAAGAAGTGTTGCAGGAAATCTGTGACCAGAAACAAGCCATGGCGGATACCACCCGCCGAATTTTCGCCCCCCTTGCACCTGCCGCCTCCGGTGGTAATGCGTTAATGCGCTCTTTCAGTACCGGTATGGCCATTTTTGACGGTGTCATGCTGGGTATGAAAATGATCCGTAAAGTTCGCGGACTCTTCCGAAAAAGATATTAAAAAAACACCCGGACATACATCATTGCATATCCGGGCGTCTAATATAAATACGTTGAAGAATGTCCTTACACGTATGTTTCCAATAACTTCACATTCCCTTCTTGAGGCACAATGGTCAATTCCTGAGTAGTGGCAGGAAGCAAAACAGTTTCTCCTGCACCCAGTCGCACTTCGTTGCCTTCATTATCTGTCATCAGGCAAGAGCCTTCTATACAAATAAAGATTACGAATGAATCCAGCTCCGAATAATCACAGCTGATCTGTTCACTCATATCATAAACCGAAGTCGTGAAATAAGGACATGCCACCAACTCAACCGGTTCATCTTTCAAAGGTTCATATTTGGTACGATAGTCATCGAGCACTTCGTAGTTGATCGCATCAAGTGCCTGGCTGGTATGCAATTCACGTGTTTTTCCATTAGCGTCTTTACGATTAAAATCATAAATACGGTAAGTGATATCCGACGTCTGCTGAATTTCGGCAATAAATGCCCCGGCACCAATACTGTGAATACGCCCTGCAGGCAGGAAGAAAACATCTCCCGGATGAATTTCATATTCCTGAAGAACATCTGTAATTGTATTATTATGCACGCGGTCTTTATATTCTTTCGGTGTAATCTGTTCAGAAAATCCCGAACGCAGTTTGGCTCCTTCGTCAGCACCCACTACATACCACATTTCAGTTTTACCTTTTGAGTTGTGGCGTTTTTTAGCCAGTTCATCAGTAGGATGCACCTGTATAGACAAGTCTTGCTTCGCATCAATGAACTTTATCAGCAAAGGAAACTCATTGCCAAAACGGGCATAGTTTGCTTCGCCTACCAGTTCCTCACGGTATTTTTTCACCATATCAGTCAGTGTAAGGCCTTTATCCGGGCCGTTAGCTACGACAGATTCGTTGTTCTCTACGCCGGATATTTCCCAGCTTTCCCCAACTCCCTTCAAATCATCATTCAAATGCTTGAACGGGATAATTTTGTCGCCCCCCCAAAGCGTCTGCTTCAGAATGGGTTCGAATTTTAACGGATACATTTTTGTTTTTCTTGTTATAAACTTAGATTAAAAACTCATGATTTTAACAATCAAGGGACAAACATACGAAAAATATCAAATAATACACAAAATCCGGGCTTTTAATTAAAACTAACATGAATTTTTTATCTTCGCATTACAACTTAGGATGCTTTCACGGAAAACGCTAAACTTTCCTAAATCGCCGAACAGATTTACAAAGAATAATTTGGGAGAACGAAAGAATTTCCCTTTATTTGCAAGAAATTTTAATAATACCAGACATGATTAACACATTCCCAACTGAAGGAAATCGGTCAGGGCTCAGCCGGAAAGATTTTCAAAAGGATATAAACGATAAGAAAACCGATTTGTTTATCCTCAAAAACAAGAAAGGAATGGAAGTTGCCGTAACAAACTACGGATGCGCCATTCTATCTATCATGGTTCCGGATAAAGACGGAAAATATGCCAATGTCGTACTCAGCTATGGTACACTGGATGCACTGATGCACGGACCGGAACCTTTCTTAAGTACCACTATCGGACGTTATGGCAATCGCATCGCCAAAGGTAAATTCACCCTGTATGGCGAAGAACATAGTCTCACGATCAACAACGGTCCCAACTCACTTCATGGTGGCCCCACCGGATTTCACGCCAGAGTATGGGATGCCGAGCAACTTGAAGAAGGGGTGATCCGATTCAACTATACTTCCGCTGACGGAGAAGAGGGCTTCCCCGGTAATCTGGAAGTTGAAATGACTTATCGCCTTGAAGAAGAAGAGAATGCGATTGTCATCGAATACCGTGCCACTACAGACAAAGCAACAGTCGTAAACCTGACCAATCACGGTTTCTTCAACCTGGCAGGAACAGCCAATCCTACTCCGACTGTAGAAAATAACATCGTCACAATCAACGCAGATTTTTATACTCCGATCGATGAAGTATCCATCCCGACAGGAGAAATAGCCAAAGTGGAAGGAACTCCGATGGATTTCCGTACCCCACATACTGTTGGCGAACGAATCAATGACAAATTCCAGCAACTTATATACGGTGCCGGCTATGACCATTGCTATGTATTGAACAAGGCAGAAACAGGTTCTCTCGACCTGGCAGCTACCTGCAAAGAGCCCAACAGCGGACGCACCATGGAGGTATATACCACAGAAGCCGGCGTACAATTATACACAGGCAACTGGCTGGGCGGCTTCGAAGGAACAAACGGAGCTACTTTCCCCGCACGAAGCGCTATCTGCTTCGAAGCTCAATGCTTCCCCGACACACCGAATAAAGCACACTTCCCGTCGGCTACTTTACTGCCGGGCGATGAATACCAGCAGGTAACCATCTATAAATTCGGAGTTGAAAAATAAACTAGGAAATATTAACATAAAAATAATATCTAATTTACTTATGAGTGAACAAAAAAAACAATGGGGAGCCATCATTATTATGATTGCGCTTTTCGCTATGATTGCTTTCGTTACCAACCTCTGCTCGCCAATGGCTGTCATCGTAAAGAACGATTTCGGAGCCAGCAATGTACTTTCTCAGATAGGTAACTATGGAAACTTTATCGCTTATCTTGTTATGGGTATCCCTGCCGGTATGCTTATAGCTAAGTTCGGTTACAAAAAGACAGCTCTTATCGGTCTTTTCGTAGGAATCATTGGCATTCTGGTACAATGGCTTAGCGGTCATGTAGGCAAAGAGAGTGCATTTCTCGTTTATTTAATCGGAGCTTTCATCACCGGCTTTACCATGTGTATCCTGAACTGCGTAGTTAATCCTATGCTCAATCTCCTTGGAGGAGGTGGAAACAAAGGCAACCAGCTCATTCAAATCGGTGGAGTATTTAACAGTAGTGCCGCTGTGGCCGTATATATTATAATGGGCGCTTTAATCGGTGACGCTTCCAAAGCACATATTGCTGATGCTACTCCTGCGCTAATGATTGCCCTTGCCATCTTCATTATCGGATTTATCGTTATCTTATTCACTAAAATCCAAGAACCCGAACAGGCTCCCGTTGACACCAGCCTTATCAAGGGCGCCATGAAATATCGCCACTTCGTCTTGGGTATTCTTGCTATTTTTCTCTATATGGGAATTGAAGTAGGAACTCCTACCTATATTCTTCAATATTTATCTTCTGCACCCGATGCAACCACTCCGGGGCTAGGCATGGATGCCGGTATTGTAGGTCTGATTGTTGCTGTTTATTGGTTAATGATGCTTGTAGGCCGTTTCGTAGGTGGAACTATTGCTGGAAAAATTTCAAGTAGAAAAATGATCACAACCGTTTCTATCGCCAGCATTATCCTTGTTTCTTTCGGTATGTTTGCTCCCACAGACATCACAGTAAGTGTACCGGGTATTGATTGGGCGAAGTTGGAACTTATTTGGGCCGAAGTTCCTATCGGCATTTTCGCTTTCTTACTTGTTGGGCTTTGCACTAGCGTTATGTGGGGTGGTATATTCAATATGGCAGTTGAAGGTCTTGGCAAATACACCGCTATCGCCAGCGGAATTTTTATGACAATGGTATTCGGTTGCGCAGTTATGGTGGCTATTCAAGGTTGGTTGGCTGACCTTACTACCTATATGGACAGTTATTGGATAGTTCTTTTCTGTGCTGCTTATATTTTGTTCTACGCTTTGGTTGGATCAAAAAATGTAAACACAGAAAAACAATAGATAAAAGATTTAAATTATTCACCTCTAAAATATAAACGATCATGGATATAGAACACGTAAGAAGTCGCTTCATCAAACATTTTGATGGAACTACAGGATTTGTATATGCCTCTCCGGGCCGTATCAACCTAATTGGTGAACACACCGACTACAATGGCGGATTTGTTTTCCCGGGAGCTATCGATAAAGGTATGATCGCCGAAATCAAGCCTAACGGCACAGATAAAGTAAACGCTTACTCTATCGACCTGAAAGATTATGTAACTTTCGGATTGAACGAAGAAGATGCTCCACGCGCCAGCTGGGCAAGATATATATTCGGTGTGTGCCGCGAAATGATCAAACGTGGCGTTGACGTGAAAGGATTCAATACCGCTTTCTCCGGAGATGTGCCATTGGGTGCCGGAATGTCTTCATCGGCTGCTTTGGAAAGTACTTATGCCTTTGCGCTGAATGACCTGTTTGGTGAAAACAAAATAGACAAATTCGAATTAGCTAAAATCGGTCAGGCTACAGAACACAACTATTGCGGTGTGAACTGTGGTATTATGGACCAGTTCGCTTCTGTATTCGGTAAAGAAGGTAGCCTGATTCGTTTGGATTGCCGCTCTTTGGAATACCAGTACTTCCCGTTCAAACCGGAAGGTTATCGTCTGGTATTGCTGGATTCGGTCGTTAAACACGAATTGGCTTCATCGGCATACAACAAACGTCGTCAGAGCTGCGAGGCTGCTGTGGCTGCCATCCAGAAAAAACATCCTCATGTAGAATTCCTGCGTGACTGTACAATGGATATGCTGGCAGAGGCAAAAGCTGATATCAGTGAAGAAGATTACATGCGTGCCGAATACGTAATCGAAGAAATTCAGCGTGTACTCGATGTATGTGATGCCCTGGAAAGAGGAGATTACGAAACGGTAGGTCAGAAAATGTACGAAACTCATCATGGCATGAGCAAACTTTACGAAGTAAGCTGCGAAGAACTCGACTTCCTGAACGACTGCGCTAAAGAGTGTGGCGTAACCGGTTCACGCGTTATGGGCGGCGGCTTCGGCGGTTGTACTATCAACCTGGTGAAAGACGAATTGTATGACAACTTCATCGAGAAAGCTAAAGAATCATTCAAAGCTAAATTCGGCAGAAGCCCGAAAGTGTATGATGTAGTTATCAGTGACGGTTCAAGAAGACTGGTATAAAGATTCAAAAACTAATATTCAGAAGACAAGGCACATCCTAAACAGATGTGCCTTTCTTTTTGTTATGTAAAAAAGCTATCTTTTTATGGTAGATAAGTCCCACTAAAAGGTTATCTTTGCGAAAAATCTGAAAAAACTAAATTAATCAATAGATATGAACGATAGTAAACTTATGAATCGTGCGGCTGATAATATCCGCATATTAGCTGCGTCGATGGTGGAAAAAGCCAATTCGGGACACCCCGGAGGCGCCATGGGCGGTGCTGATTTTGTGAACGTACTCTTCTCTGAGTTTTTGGTATACGATCCGCAAAACCCACGCTGGGAAGGTCGCGACCGCTTTTTCCTCGACCCGGGACACATGTCACCGATGCTTTATTCCGTATTGGCTTTCACCGGAAAATATACATTGGACGAATTAAAGCAATTCCGTCAGTGGGGCAGCCCTACTCCGGGACACCCTGAAGTGAATGTAGACCGTGGCGTTGAAAATACTTCCGGCCCGCTGGGACAGGGACACACTTATGCAGTAGGCGCAGCCATTGCAGCCAAATTCCTGAAAGCCCGCTTTGGCGAAGTAATGAACCAGACTATTTACGCATATATATCCGATGGAGGTATCCAGGAAGAAATCTCTCAGGGTGCCGGCCGCATTGCCGGTACACTCGGACTGGACAACCTGATCATGTTCTACGATTCAAACGACGTACAGCTTTCTACCAACACAGAAGATGTAACAACCGAAAACGTAGCCATGAAATATGAAGCATGGGACTGGAAAGTAATCACAATCAACGGTAACGATCCTGACGAGATACGCAAAGCTCTGACTGAAGCCAAAGCTGAAAAGAACCGTCCGACCCTGATCATCGGTAAAACGACCATGGGTAAAGGAGCACGCCGGGCCGATGGAAGCAGCTATGAAGCCGACTGCGCGACACACGGCGCACCATTGGGTGGAGACGCATATGTAAATACAATCAAGAACCTGGGTGGAAATCCGGAGAATCCATTCACCATTTTCCCCGAAGTAGCCGAACTGTATGCCAAACGCGCGGAAGAACTGAAGAAGATTGTTGCTGACAAATATGCAGCAAAAGCAGAATGGGCAAAAGCAAACCCTGAAAAGGCAGCTAAACTGGCCGAATTCTTCTCTGGAAAAGCCCCGAAAGTAAACTGGGATGCCATTGAACAGAAAGCCGGCGGCGCAACCCGTGCCGGATCTGCAACCGTATTAGGAGCATTGGCCACTCAGGTAGAAAATATGATCGTTTCATCAGCCGACCTGTCTAACTCAGACAAGACAGACGGATTCCTGAAAAAGACGCACGCATTCAAAAAAGGAGATTTCAGCGGCGCTTTCCTTCAAGCAGGAGTTTCAGAGTTAAGTATGGCTTGTATTTGTATCGGTATGTCTCTGCACGGAGGTATCATTGCTGCATGCGGCACATTCTTTGTGTTCTCAGACTACATGAAACCGGCCCTGCGTATGGCTGCCCTGATGGAGCAACCGGTAAAATTCATCTGGACTCATGATGCGTTCCGTGTAGGAGAAGACGGACCTACTCACGAACCGGTAGAACAAGAAGCACAAGTACGCCTGCTTGAAAAACTGAAGAACCACAAAGGACACAACTCTATGTTGGTACTTCGCCCGGCGGATGTGGAAGAGACAACCATTGCGTGGAGGCTTGCAATGGAAAACATGTCGACTCCTACAGCACTGATCCTTTCACGTCAGAATATCGTTAACCTGCCCGCAGGAACCGATTATTCACAAGCCGCAAAAGGTGCTTATATCATTGCCGACGCCGATGAAAACCCGGATGTGATCCTGGTAGCTTCGGGTTCGGAAGTTTCAACGCTGGTGGCCGGTGCCGAACTTCTGCGCAAAGAAGGTGTGAAAGTACGTATTGTTTCCGCTCCATCCGAAGGGTTATTCCGTAATCAAAGCAAAGAGTATCAGGAATCCATACTTCCTGCAGGAGCCAAAATCTTTGGTCTGACAGCCGGACTTCCGGTGAATCTTGAAGGTTTGGTAGGTCCCAACGGTAAAGTGTTCGGTCTTGAATCATTTGGTTTCTCGGCACCCTACAAAGTGCTGGATGAGAAACTGGGATTCACCGCAGAAAACGTATACAATCAGGTAAAAGCAATGCTCTGATCAATCATTAAATGTGCTAATGCGCTAATCCGGCAGGATCAGTGCATTAGCACATTCATTATATTAGCACATTAAAAAGGACATGAAGAAAATTGGAATTTGTTGCGACCACGCCGGTTTCGAATTGAAAGAATACGTAAGGGGCTGGCTGGAAGCAAAAGGTTGGGAATACAAAGACTTCGGAACTTACTCGACAGACAGCTGTGACTATCCCGATTTTGCCCATCCATTGGCACTGGCTGTTGAAGCCGGCGAATGCTATCCGGGAATTGCCATCTGTGGTAGCGGTAATGGTATCAGCATGACATTAAACAAACATCAGGGTATTCGTGCCGCACTCTGCTGGACAGCAGAAATCGCACATATGGCACGCCTGCACAACGATGCCAACGTATTGGTTATGCCCGGCCGTTATATCAGCACGGAAGAAGCGGATATGATTATGACGGAATTTTTCTCGACAGAGTTTGAAGGCGGACGCCACCAGAAACGCATTGATAAAATTCCTGTAAAGTGAGAGTCTCCCCTATCGACCTCCATATCACATCGATAGAAGACTGACTTTAATAATAACATGGGAGTGTATCAAGGGTTCACTGCAGATTAGCGAACTTTTGATACACTCCCCTTTTTATAGCCCCCTCGCAAATGCCCGGGAAGGATACAATAGCCTCTATTCATCCTCAGAACAGTACCAGATTGACAAATACCTATTTTATTTCCACCCTCTATTTTTTTCTGTTTTCCTATTTTTCACAGTAGAGATGAACAGGTTAAAAGATAAAAAGCTATCTTTGTGACTCAATAATCCGGAAAATCAAAAGATATGGATCAACTGAAAACCATCAAAGAGCTTATCAATCAAGGAGATATAGAAAATGCGCTTCAAGCACTTGAAGAATTTCTCCAGACTGAACCCGTCGGTAAAGACGAAGCTTACTATCTGATGGGAAATGCTTACCGCAAGTTAGGAGACTGGCAAAAAGCCCTCAATAATTATCAATCCGCCATTGAACTCAATCCCGACAGCCCGGCTCTCCAGGCACGCAAAATGGTGATGGATATATTGAACTTCTACAATAAAGATATGTATAATCAATAAACGTAATAAAAATAGATTATGGCAAAAATCAAAGGAGCAATCGTAGTCGACACAGAGCGTTGTAAAGGGTGCAACCTGTGTGTGGTAGCTTGTCCGCTCAACGTAATATCCCTCGCCAAAGAGGTGAATGTGAAAGGGTATAATTATGCCCAGCAGATTCTTGAAGATACCTGTAACGGATGCAGTTCATGCGCAACCGTATGTCCGGACGGATGTATCTCTGTTTATAAAGTAAAAGTAGAATAAAAGAAAAGAATATGGCAGAAGAAGTTGTATTAATGAAAGGAAACGAAGCCATCGCCCATGCGGCCATCCGCTGTGGTGCCGACGGATACTTCGGATATCCTATTACTCCGCAATCGGAGGTGTTGGAAACTCTTGCCGAACTGAGACCTTGGGAAACTACCGGCATGGTAGTCCTCCAGGCGGAAAGTGAAGTGGCAGCTATCAATATGGTTTATGGTGGTGCCGGAAGCGGCAAAATGGTGATGACCTCATCATCAAGTCCCGGTGTCAGCCTGAAACAGGAAGGTATTTCTTATCTGGCAGGTGCCGAGCTTCCATGTCTGATCGTAAACGTGATGCGCGGCGGTCCCGGTTTGGGTACTATCCAACCAAGCCAGGCCGACTATTTCCAGACTGTAAAAGGTGGAGGACACGGTGACTATAAACTCATCGCATTGGCTCCGGCTTCTGTTCAGGAAATGGCAGACTTTGTCGGACTCGCTTTCGAACTTGCGTTCAAATACCGTAATCCGGCCATCATCCTTGCAGACGGTGTTATCGGACAAATGATGGAGAAAGTGGTTCTTCCTCCCGCAAAAGCCCGCCGTACGGATGCGGAAGTCATAGCACAATGTCCATGGGCTTCTACCGGAAAGACAAAAGACCGTAAGCCCAACATCATCACTTCGTTGGAACTGCGTCCGGAAGAGATGGAGAAAAACAACCTCCGCTTCCAGGCAAAGTACAGAGTAATTGAAGAAAACGAAGTACGTTTTGAAGAAATTGACTGCGAAGATGCAGAATATCTGATTGTAGCTTTCGGTTCAATGGCACGTATCGGCCAGAAAGCAATGGAACTGGCCCGTGAAGAGGGGATTAAAGTCGGTATGCTTCGCCCCATCACTCTATGGCCGTTCCCGACGAAAGCGATTGCCGAGTATGCCAATAAAGTAAAAGGTATGCTGGTAACCGAGCTGAATGCCGGACAGATGGTAGAAGACGTTCGTTTAGCAGTGAACGGAAGAGTGAAAGTTGAACATTTCGGCCGCCTGGGAGGAATTGTTCCCGATCCGGACGAAATAGTAACTGCATTGAAAGAACAATTAATCAAATAACTACAGTACGATGAATCCCGATAAAATAAGAAACGTATTGAACATACTGTTTATGATATTGGCTCTGGCAGCTATTATCACCTACTTCGTTGCGAAGGACGACTTTAAGGTGTTTATCTACGTATGCGGCGCGGCAATTTTTGTCAAGCTGATGGAGTTTTTTATACGGTTCACCAACAGATAAGTATCCGGGCCTTGAAGCATTTTAAGTCTGCGTAGTTTAAGACACCCGAACTTAGAACAAGCAAGCCCGGTCACTTAAAGATAAAAAAAAGAAGTTATGACGAAAGAAGAAATAATCAAGCCCGAGAATCTGGTTTATAAGAAACCGACTCTGATGAACGACAATGGCATGCACTATTGTCCGGGTTGCAGCCACGGCGTTGTACATAAACTGATTGCCGAAGTAATCGAGGAGATGGGACTGGAAGACAAAGCAGTCGGTATCTCACCCGTAGGTTGCGCTGTATTTATCTACAATTACCTTGACATTGACTGGCAGGAAGCTGCACACGGACGTGCGCCGGCACTTGCCACTGCCATCAAACGTCTTTGGCCGGATCGCCTGGTGTTCACCTATCAGGGAGATGGCGACCTTGCCTGCATTGGTACGGCAGAGACTATCCACGCATTGAATCGTGGTGAAAATATTACGATTATCTTTATCAACAATGCCATTTACGGTATGACCGGAGGCCAGATGGCTCCTACTACCCTGATGGGAATGAAAACCGCCACTTGTCCTTATGGACGTGATCCGGAACTCCACGGATATCCGTTGAAGATAACTGAGATTGCTGCCCAACTGGAAGGTACAGCTTACGTAACCCGTCAGTCGGTACAATCCGTTCCGGCTATCCGGAAAGCTAAAAAAGCAATCCGTAAAGCTTTTGAAAATTCAATGAACGGAAAAGGCTCCAACCTGGTAGAAATCGTTTCGACCTGTAGTTCCGGCTGGAAAATGACTCCGGAGAAAGCCAACAAATGGATGGAAGAACACATGTTCCCCTTCTATCCTCTTGGCGACTTGAAAGATAAATAATAAGTTAATATTATTAAGATGAAAGAAGAAATAATTATAGCAGGATTCGGTGGACAGGGTGTACTGTCTATGGGAAAGATTTTAGCCTATTCCGGACTGATGGAGGGCAAAGAAGTGACCTGGATGCCAGCTTATGGTCCTGAGCAACGTGGCGGAACAGCCAACGTTACAGTCATTGTAAGTGACGACAAGATCTCTTCACCGATCTTGAGCAAATATGATACAGCTATCATTCTGAATCAGCCTTCACTGGAAAAGTTCGAAAGCCGTGTGAAACCCGGAGGTATCCTGATCTACGACGGATACGGCATTATCAACCCGCCTACCCGCAAGGATATCAAGGTGTACCGCATCGATGCAATGGATGCGGCCAATGAAATGAACAATGCTAAAGCATTCAACATGATCGTGCTGGGAGGATTGCTGAAACTTCGCCCCATTGTCACTTTAGAAAATGTAGTGAAAGGTTTGAAGAAAACTTTGCCCGAACGCCACCATCACCTGATCCCGATGAACGAAGAGGCCATCAAAAAAGGGATGGAACTGATCAGAGAAGCTTAAACTGACTGAGAATTGAGAATCGGAATTTAAAAATTATTAGCTATGCCACAGGCAGAGATAGCGGATAATTTTTAAATTTCAATTCTCAATTCTCATTTTAATAAGTATCTTTGCGGCTAATTATGAGACGAATCCTACTTACATATATACTCCTTGTTGTAGGTTTGCTGACCGCACAGGCACAGTTCAACCCTACACAACAAGTTGATCCCCGTACCGGCAGAGATGCCAACGGCAACCAGATAGACCCGGCCATGCGGGTTCAGGAAGATAGTACAGACGTTGAGATACAGGGACTTCCTCCGACACTTTATATGTGGCACGTCAGCGAAAGCCTGGGGACGATTCAAAGAATCCCGGCTGATACCGCAACCCACATGTTTCAGAACACCAACCTGGTAGAAGGTCTGACAGGACATTATAATTATCTGGGCAATTTAGGTTCTCCCCGTCTGTCCCGCCTCTTCTTTGAACGTCGGGACGCGGAACCGACCATCTTTATGGAACCTTTTTCAAGCTTCTTCATACGTCCCGACGAATTCAACTTCACCAACAGTAACGTGCCCTTCACCAATCTTACCTACTATAAAGCCGGTAATAAGATCAATGGAGAAGAACGGTTTAAGTCTTACTTTTCTGTTAATGTGAATAAACGGCTGGCATTTGGTTTCAACTTCGATTACCTGTACGGACGGGGATATTATAACAACCAGAATACCTCTTACTTTAATGCCGCACTTTTCGGAAGTTACATAGGCGACCGCTACGAAGCCACTTTACTGTACAGCAACAACTATCTGAAGATGAACGAGAATGGCGGTATCACCGACGACCGTTACATCACCCGTCCGGAAGAGATGGCGGAGGGAAAAAAGGAATACGAATCGCAGAATATCCCTACCCTGTTGAGCAAAAGCGCCAATCGTAACAAAGACTTTTACATATTCCTCACCCAACGCTATAAACTGGGATTCACGCGTGAAGTGGAGAAAGCCAAAGATGACACAACCAACACTCAAAAGACAGAGTTCGTTCCGGTCACCAGTTTCATCCACACGATGAAAGTGGAACGCAGCCGCCACCAGTTTACTTCGGAGGACGAACTGTACAAAATTTATCCGGAGGCTTATATCCAACCCGGAAACAAATTGGTGAATGACTCTACCAGTTATATCGGAGTCAAAAACACATTGGGAATCGCACTGCTCGAGGGTTTCAATAAATATGCCAAAGCCGGGCTGACAGCTTTCATCTCGCATAAGTTAAGCAATTACCGGCTTATGGACCGGGACTCTGTAAGCGTGGATAAATACAGCGAACATGAAGTCTTTGTCGGAGGTGAACTGGCCAAACGCCAGGGAAAAACGCTCCACTACCGCGCCATGGGTGAAGTGGGAATCCTGGATAAAGCGATCGGGCAATTCCGTGTCAACGCCGACCTCGACCTGAACTTCCGCCTATGGAAAGACACGGTCAGCTTTATTGCCCGCGGATCCATCAGTAACACTCTTCCCGCATTCTATATGCGTCATTATCACTCCAAGTACTTCTATTGGGACAATGACAATATGGAAAAGGAATTCCGTACCCGACTGGAAGGTGAGCTGAACATAGAACATTGGCAAACCAACCTGAAAGCCGGAGTGGAAAACATCAAGAACTATACGTATTTCAATCAAAAAGCATTGCCCCAACAGAATGGAGGTAATATCCAAGTGCTTTCCGCCACTCTGTCACAAAACTTCCGCCTGGGCATTCTTCATCTGGACAATGAAGTGACCTGGCAAAAGTCGAGCAACAACACCGTGTTGCCCCTGCCCGAACTTTCACTATACCATAACCTCTATATCCAGACAACACTGGCTAAGAAAGTGCTTCACGTACAATTGGGAGCCGATGTACGCTATTTCACCAAATATTATGCTCCGGCATATACTCCCGCCATCCAGCAGTTCCACTTGCAACCGGAAGACGACCAGGTAAAGATTGGCGGTTATCCGATCATCAATGTATATGCCAACCTGCAATTGAAACGTACGCGCCTTTTCGCGATGATGTACCACGTCAATCAGGGAATGGGTAACTCGAATTATTTCTTGTCACCCCATTACCCCATCAACCCGCGCCTGTTTAAGATTGGTGTTTCCTGGAACTTCTATGACTAACCGCCGCCATGAATCTACTGAGACCTAAGTATCTGAAATACGTTGTATTGGGACTGACATCAGCCCTCGTTGTCACCTGCTGGCCCCGCAAAGAAAAGCCCCAAGGACATCCGCGGGATTATGCCGAGATCAAAGAAAGCGGCATTCTTCATGCTGCAACAGAATACAACTCCATCAGCTTCTATGTGGATGGAGATACGGTTTCGGGATTCCATTACGAACTGATAGAGGCGTTTGCGCGCGACAAAGGTTTACAGGTACAGGTCTCTCCGGTGATGAGCTTCAATCAACGGCTGGAAGGGCTGGCCGACGGAACGTATGATGTAGTGGCTTATGGCATACCGGCTACGAGTGAACTGAAAGACTCGCTGCTCCTCACCTCCCCTATCATTTTAAGCAAACAAGTCCTGGTGCAACGCAAAGTCGGAGAAAACGATTCACTTGCCATCAGAAGCCAACTCGACCTGGCAGGCAAAACATTGAATGTCGTCAAAGGATCTCCCTCCATCCTGCGTATCCGCAACCTGAGCAATGAAATAGGCGATACGATTTATGTTAACGAAATAGAGAAATATGGTTCCGAGCAACTGATCGCAATGGTTGCTCACGGAGACATCGATTATGCCGTATGTGACGAGGGCATCGCCCGGATGGCTGTGGATTCGCTACCCCAGCTCGATATCAATACCGCCATCAGCTTCACGCAATTCTATTCATGGGGAGTCAGCAAGCAATCTCCCGCCCTACTCGACAGCCTGAATACATGGCTATCCGACTTCCGGAAAAAAGGAGAATACCAGTCCGTTTATCGCAAATATTACGGGAAACAATAACCGGCTTTCTTCCCTCCTCCCGTCCCTTTTAAAGATAACAGTTACCAGTTGTACAACTGGTACAGTACGAGTTGAGCAACTGGTCGTGTACGAGTGGTACAACTCGTCGTGCATGAGTTGTACACCCGATGCTATCACACTAAGGAACGAACGCGAACGATCTCTATCAGGATAACTGTAAATCATTCTTTGCTTTCGGCAGAATTGAGTATATTTGCGGAACGATAAATAAAAAGATATGAGCAATAAGATTATAAAATGGGGATTCATTGGTTGCGGAGAGGTGACCAAATACAAAAGCGGACCTGCTTTTCAGAAAGTAGAAGGCTCCAAAGTAGTGGCAGTCATGAGCCGTGACGGTAAAAAAGCCAAAGCCTATGCTAAAGAGCGGGACATACCGAAGTGGTATGACGACGCACAAGAGTTAATAGACGATCCGGAAGTAAATGCCGTATACATAGCCACTCCGCCCTCTTCGCACGCCACTTATGCCATCATGTCCATGAAAGCCGGAAAACCGGTTTATATCGAAAAGCCAATGGCACAGACTTACGAAGAGTGTGCCCGCATCAACCGCATCTCACAAGAGACGGGAGTCCCTTGTTTTGTAGCCTACTACCGGCGTTACCTGCCTTACTTTATGAAAGTGAAGGAACTGGTGGACAAAGGTACGATCGGCAATGTAATCAACGTACAGATCCGTTTTGCACAGCCCCCTCGCGATCTGGACTATAACAGAGAGAATCTGCCCTGGCGTGTACAGGCCGATATTGCCGGAGGAGGATACTTCTATGACCTCGCACCACACCAGATCGACCTTCTGCAGGAGATGTTCGGCTGCATACTCGAAGCCAGTGGCTATAAAAGCAACCGTGGCGGACTCTATCCGGCAGAAGATACACTGAGCGCATGTTTCCAGTTCGACAACGGATTGGTAGGGAGCGGTTCGTGGTGCTTCGTAGCCCATGATTCGGCCCGCGAAGACCGTATCGAAATTATCGGCGATAAAGGCATGATCTGCTTCTCCGTATTTACCTATGACCCGATTGCCCTCCATACTGAAAGAGGACGTGAAGAAATAGTGGTAGAAAACCCTGAACACGTACAGCAGCCCTTGATTCAGGCCGTAGTAGACCATCTTCTTGGAAAATCCACCTGTTCGTGTGATGGCGAAAGTGCCACAACGACCAACTGGGTGATGGATAAAATATTGGGAAAGATCTGATAATGAACGATGAACGATCAACCATAAACGATAGAGATCGTCTTACCTCACACTACATTCCACCTATCAGGACACTACTTATTGTTGATCGTTCATCATTTTTTTATCTTTTCCATGTCACGTTTTCCTTCCTTCTCCGTCTTGCTTATGTAAATGGAACTAAAACAATTCAAAATAGCCGTTCTTCCACTCCGCGACAAACTGCTTAGTTATGCGCGGAAGTTGACAGATGACCACTCGGATGCCGAAGATGCCGTGCAGGAAGTGATGCTGAAGTTATGGAACCTTCGTCCGAAACTGGACGAATACCATAGCATTGAGGCCCTTGCCATGACTATGACCCATCATACCTGCATGGATATCCTCAGAGGGAAACATCCCGACAACCTATCGCTCGACAGCGTACAGGCTGCCAGTCCGGTCGCCACCCCCGAACGCTTGCTTGAAGAGAAAGACGAATTCAGCCTGATGCGACATATCATCAGTACACTTCCACCTCTGCAACAGACCATCCTCCGGATGAAAGATGTAGAAGAGTACGAAACCGAAGAAATCGCCGAGATAACAGGATGCAGCTCCGAAGCCATCCGCAGCAATTTATCCAGGGCACGGAAAAAAGTAAGAGACATTTACCTGCAAACCATACAACAAAGAAAAAGGAGAAACGAAGCATGAATATAGAAGAATTATTGAACAAGTATTTTGAAGGGGAAACCACCTGCGAAGAAGAACGTGAGCTCCGCCGTTTTTTCACCCGGGGCATCATACCGGAACATCTGCAGATGTACCGCCCGATGTTTGCTTTCTTCAACGAAGAGAACCGGCAGAGCAAGACTGCCGTCCCCGAAGTTCCGAAAACTTCTGTCCCTCTGCGCCGCCGTCTACTTTACATATTCAGCGGAATGGCTGCCGGAATATTGCTTATATTAGGTATTGCCGGTCTCAACCGACATTTCAACACCTCAACCGCTAATTATGTAATCATTGACGGGAAATGCTATACCGATGCCAAACTGGTACGCGAACAAGCCATGATCGCGTTTCGTGATGTCAGTATCAGCGAGGAGGAAGTATTCGCTACGCTGTTCTCCGAATAAAAAAAGAAAATAATAAAAGAAACGAAGTATGAATAAAGTCATTCGCACCACATGGATTATCCTGCTACTTACTGTCGCCTCCGGCATGGCAAGAGCACAACAGGGACTACAAATAGCTTCCGTATTCCAGAAATACGGTAAACAAAAAGGAGTGACTATGGTAGAGCTGTCCAACGAAATGCTGGAAACCTACCAGATGACTCTCTATAAAAGCCTTGTCTTTAAAGACGTTGAAGAAGCACTGCCCACCATTCTCAACTGTCTGGATGCTGACAAAAAGAAGGCAAAGAAAGTGAAGGAAGTGGTGGCAGGCGGACAAATCCAGTCCGGCTATTATCAATTGCCCCAGCTAAAAGAAGATGTCAACCGGTTCATCCTGTTCAAAACCGGTAAAAAAGGCTCGGCTACCCTGATTTACATCGAGGGCGAGTTGGATGCAGACGATCTGGTAACCATGTTATTTATGAAAAAAAACTAAACATTATAAGAATATGAAACACATTTATTTATTACTGTTTATGCTGATCCCGATGACGGGAATGGCTCAAGAAGGCATTTCGCAAGACACGACTCTTTACGTCAACGGACGCAAAATCCTGATTAAAGAAAACGAAGGGAAAATAAAGGTAAAACTTTACGAACAGTCTTCGCACGGCGATACGATAGAGAACGATCAGATTTTTGAGGGAATCTATACGGACGGACAAACTACCGAACGCCGCACGGCATTCACCGTCCCCTTCGTCAAAAGAAAGAACCATTATCGGTTCGACCCGCATATTGCCGGATTCTATATGGGATACACACGGCTCTCTGACGGCATCAACTTCAATACTCCGGACGGACTGAATATAAACGCCAACAAGTCCTGGGAAATCGGTTTCAATCTGTTTCAAGGCTCCCTGACACTCTCACGTGATCGCCAATGGGGCATAACAACCGGTTTAGGCTGGGGATACCGCTCTTTCCGCCTGGGCAACAACTATGCCTTCAGACAAATAGATGGAGTCACCGGCATTGTTCCGGGTGTTCCCGACGAGGAAGTGTATACCAAAAGCCGGTTACGCTATTTCTACTTCCGCATTCCGGTAGCCCTGGAATGGCAAAAAAGATTCAGCCACAGCAATGCTCACGGTCCTCTATTCTTTTCAGCCGGACTTGAAGCGGAAATCCGTCATGGAGCCAAGTCGAAAGCAAAGGTCAACGGACATAAAAAGAATCTGGACAGCGGCCTGAATGTCCACCCGGTAGGCATTAACCTCCTGGCACAAGCAGGTTACGGTGACATCGGAGTGTATTTGCGCTACTCTACCTACAGCCTCTTCGAACACAAAAAAGGTCCCGAACTTTATCCCTACTCTTTCGGTCTGTGCTGGTATTGGTAACAGGAAGCCCGACGGATGGCAACCATATACCCGCCCGACGGCATCAACAGTCCGACTATTCAAAAAGAATAAGCTGATTTCTCTGCCGTAAGAAACAATCTATCGTTCATATTGTTTATATTTGCAAAAAACGTATAACAATATTAACGATAGATTTTTTATATCACATGACCAAAGAAGAACTAATGAGGAAAGCCATCGAACTTTCCAGAGAAAATGTAGCAAACGGAGGAGGCCCCTTCGGAGCTGTCATTGCAAAAGATGGAGAAATAGTGGCCGCAGGCGTCAATCGCGTAACAGCCTCATGCGACCCCACTGCCCATGCAGAAGTAAGCGCTATCCGCGCGGCTGCCTCAAAACTGGGAACTTTTAACCTGAGCGGTTACGAGATTTACACCTCTTGCGAACCCTGTCCCATGTGCCTGGGTGCCATCTATTGGGCCCGATTAGACAAGATGTACTATGGCAATAACAAGACAGATGCCAAAAACATCGGATTCGACGACTCGTTTATCTACGATGAATTGGAACTGAAACCGGAAAACCGCAAGCTGCCATCCGAAGTATTACTCCACGACGAAGCAATCAAAGCTTTTGAGGAGTGGATGGAAAAAGAAGATAAGATAGAATACTGATAAACAAGAATCCCCGTAGAACACTGCATCGTCCTTCGGGGATTTCTATACACACAAAAGTTATAATTTAATTGCTTGGGAATCTAATTAGAAACGGAGACCTAAAGTAAACAGCACTTGGCTACGGGTATTAGTCACTTTGGTTGTTTCCGGTGTCAGCACCGTAGTTGCATTGTTTTCTTCATACTTATTTACGAACGGATAAAAATCTTCATTATAAGTAGAGAACTTATAAGCCAGATCTGCATAAAATACAGAACCGCGATACCCGATACCCAAAGTATAGTTGCTCAGAGCCTTCGTATTTGCCCAGTCAGTATCTGTCTGGATAGAATAATAAGGCAGATCCTTGAAAGCATCTCCATGGAAAATAGCCGAAGTATAATTATATCCGGCACGCAGCGCAAACTGCGGGATCACTTTATATTCAAGACCAAGACGGAGGGTATTCACACCTTTCATCATAGGTCTCGTGCTATTTTCAAACGTAAACTCAGAGCTTGAACCGGTCGGTCCTCGGAATTTCATCGTTGAATAATCCTGATATTCGTATTCGGCACCTAATGCCAGACTTGTACCAATGGTATAACCTAAACTTACGTTATAAGTCCACGGAGTCTGTAACCGGAATTCACGCACCATATCTCCATTTCCGGGTAACTTATCACGCGTATCCACCGACCACTGATCTATCTTTCCTGTCTCAACGTTCAACACATCCGATTCTACACGGGCACTGGTCTTATAATCCAGATTATAGAACGTAGGGGTGTGAATGGCCAGACCGATACGGAAGGGCGAATTTTCAAACGGACGGATAATCGTACCCAACTTAAGATCGAAACCCGAACCTCTTACCTTATTCCAACTCCTCAGATTATAATTCTGCGGTGCATTTGCTCCTGTATACGCTTCGGAATAATAAGTGTACTTGCTATAATCAACCGCATATGCTCCGAGAGTCAGTCCAAGATAGAACCGGTCGTTGAAATTGAAAGCAACATTAAAGTCGTACTGGTCGATTCCACCACGCTCTTGCGAGTGGAAATTGGCGACACCGTCATCATACATACCATAGTAATTACCCGGTGTCGTATACAGAGGTTTACCATTCGCATCGTATCTTTGATTTCCATCCTTATCCACATATGGAGAATTCGGCTTGCCGGCTGCATTCATTTTATCAGTTGTGATATCACTAATCAACCAACCGTCATATCCCAATATGGAAAGCCATCCTATCTCCGGATCATCATAAGGATAATCTCCCCATTTGGTTATGCCACTGGCTTGTTGGGCCATCTGATAGGTTTGCGAACTGTTACCGAGTCCTCCCTTCATATTCATATTCTTATAGAAAGACTTGGCTTTATGGTAGTTAAATCCAAAATTCACATAACGCAAAGAAGTTTCATTGCCAATCTTAGATGCAAATACAAACCCCAGATTATCAAAAGAACCTTGTATTTTATCCGACTTAAATTTATCTCCCAAATATTTGCTTTCCGTCCCGTATGAAGAAAAGCCGAAAGAAGTCATAAAATCATTGCTGCGATAGATACCGATACCGGCAGGATTCGTTCCGATTGTAGAGATATCACCTCCTAAAGCTCCCATGGCGCCACCCATGCCGACAAAACGGGCGGTTCCGTTCAAGTCCTTTCCTGTTATCTTGGCAGCATCGTACACAGTCTGTGCACTTATCGGGGCTGCTGCTACCAACAGCCCCAAAGTTGCTAAAGTAATTATTTTTTTCATCGTCAAATGCTTTTTTAAGTTAATACCTCCATTATCATCTTCTGCCCCTTGAAGAGCCGCCACCGCCACCGGAAGAACGGGAAGAACCACCACCGCCACCGGTAGAATAACTACGTGAACTGCTACCTGAAGGTGAAGAATAACTGCGCGTAGACGAACTGCTGCTACGAGAAGGAGTACTGTTGTATGAACGACGAGTGGTACTCTCATTGTAACTACGCGAAGGAGCCGTAGAACTGCCACGAGTATAAGTAGAGCTGCTTCTTGTACTTGCTCTTCTGCCTCCTTCCGAGTAAGACGGAGAACCTGTAGTAGTGCTTCCGCCGCGAGTTCCTTCATAAGAAGAACTACTGCGTGTACTACTTGGACGGGTATAGGTACTTCGACGTGAAGAAGAAGCATCTGTACGCGTAGTAGATCCCGGACGTTCACCGACTACACGCGTTCCTATCACACGTCTGGCAGAGCTCTCTCCTCTATTGTAAGAAGATGTCCCTGACGAACGAACGGAAGAACCGCTATTGGAGCGTACCGCACCTGAACTGTAACGGCGAACGGTCGAAGAGTTGCCATAACTGCTTCTCACAGCAGACGAACCACGACGGGTATAGGTATTATATCTTCCTGCCCAGCTGCCGCCGCCACCCCATCCGGGATGATAGTGATGATGGTGTCCCCAGTAGCCGCCGCCATACCAGCCGCCCCAGTAACCACCCCAATAGCCACCCCAATAACCGGGATAATAGCCACCCCAAGCATAATAAGGTGAAGACCAGCCCCATCCCCAGCCCCATCCGGAACCATAAGAGTTGTAACGCCAATCCCACCATAAGCGGTTGGTAAATGTCGGGAATGCATAAGCATAGAAACCGTCTGTATAAACATTCCAATCCCAGGAATTGGTTCCATAAACAATGTCCCAGTAAAGCGGGCTGCTAATGCTTACCGCAAAACGGGGATTACGGAAACGAATGATGCGTTCAGCGTACTCGTAGTCATCCTGTGAGCCATTGAACCCGTTCACCCATTCACCATCCGGATCGGAGACAGCTTTTTCTTTTACGTATAATGTATCGTCCTCCATTGCGAACTCGTTATCTTTGGCATCGTAACGGCGGTTATACTCATCCACATCACGCATATCGCGTTTGTTTCCTTTACGGTCCTGAACTACTACCGTAGTACCCGGAGACGTATAAATGTTCGTGGTGACAACTTTTTTTTCCGGTTCCTTCTTCACAGGAGTCTTTTTGGCTTCCTGCTTTTTTTCCTTAGAAGGTACGAAATAAAGGTCGTCATTATTGCTTTGCGCCATCACAAGCAGTGGGAGGCACAGGGCAAACAGCGATAATAACACAATCTTTTTCATATTTCCGTGGTTTATTGGTTTCTTAATCTTTTTATTCACGTTACAAAGATAAGCAAGGTATTCACGCTGCCGGATAGATTTTCCCCAAACAATAATAGGGATTTCCCTATTTATCTTATATTAAACAAAAACAGCACTAATACTCAGCAAACTATTTCATTATCAATTAGTAATAGTCAGTAAAGAGCTGTTACTTCTGAGGCTATTTAATTGCCGAAGACACATTTACATTATCAATTTATTGTAGAACAAATTATGACAAATCTATTTCCGACAATTGTCCCTGGAAAAATATTAAGAGACAATACACATAAAATACGAATAGCTCTTTCGCACAATTGTGAAACTCGCTATATAGTGACTGATCTAACAGTGAATTCCATACAAGAGTTCAAGAATGGATATATCATTAAAAGAGCAGACACTTCTTATCTCAATAGCAAATTAAGAAACGAGAAATTACGCTCTGATACAATAAGAATAAGGCTATCCTTTGTAAGAGCAATCATGAGATTTGCTCTACAATGCTGATTTATCACCTACGTCACATACCCTTTTGCATCATATAAATAGATGAAATTAAAGCAACACGAGATACTGATTTGAAAAAAATCTAATTCGGATACGAGACATTTTTATGCTGTCATATTATCTTGGCGGCATTAATATAGCTGACTTAATAAATTACGATTTCCTAAAATGCAACGGAAAACTAATATATCAATAGGTATTTTATTTTTATCGGCATTTTCTTTATCTTCTTTAGATGGACCTGCCTTTCTTTTCTTACCTTTTATTTCAGTCATTGGAGTGTGTGTATGAAAAGAAGCAACCACTTTTGCTGTGGCAGGCACACCATTTATAGAAGGAGATTTGTCTCCAAGGCTTATATTTCCTCTTGCTTTTCCGTCATTCTTCACTGCCATACCATATCGTTTCTTACCTATGTAATATTGCTTTTTCACCGGATCATAATAAATCCAGAAACCAACTTCTTGTCTTTGGACCTCTGTGGAACGCTTAAGCATATCACTCCAGGCTTCTTCCAAAGCCTTTTTTACAGTTGCATCCTTAATGACTTCTTCAGGTTTAGGCAAAGAGCCTGATTGCTGTGGTGAAGATAACGGAGATGAACCGCCTCCTTGAGGAGAAAAAAAGTCATCAAGTCCGGGAAGGGCTTTCGGAGATTCAGAAGGCATATCCCCAAAAGGCCATTTAAACGGGTCTTCAGAAGATGTAGGACGTCTACCGATTACTGTCACTTCGGGTAACGAAAAACCGGCACCAAAAAGATCGTCTTTAACATATTAGACACGTCATACATGGGAAGCTATAGTGTTAAAGGCGACTTATTCAGTCGCCTTATTCTTTATAAGACCTTGTTTACTCTTTTTTTTCGGCTGTGTTGATAGAGAATACAATAATAGGAGCATTATTCTCTCCCTGATTCTCTATTTCTCCTGCATATGAATCTAATGTAAAAGATTCTAAATTATATAAATACTTCCCTTTAACAATCGAATAAACGATATTTATTGTGTGGCATTTATCGTCTTTAAAAATTTCTGGACAATAAAATTCAATTTTCACATTATATCTATCTTTCTCTTCATTAAAAGTTATTGGTAAAGACAAATATCTATGTCCTTCTCTTCCCTGCATAACGATTGGACGTTCAAGCCAACTCTCTTGTAGGTCATTAGAACTGATCAAGGTCTTTATTCGATAACTTGACGAAGCGAGTTCTAATCTAGAGTTAATAATAACTGTTTCTAAGTTATCAAGAGGATAGGTAGTCTCCAAAGAAGAGATGATTTGCATATCTATATTCATACTGTATGAATATGGTGGAGTATCTGGTTGGTGGCAGGCAATCATAAGGATTGATAATACAGATAATAATAATAATTTTTTCATAATGTTGTTATTTATTAGGTGACACTTTAATAATTTCTCTATTTAAATGATAGCTGACATCATGAGTTCTATTATATATGTTGTCAAAAATATACCATCCATTTCCCCCATTTTCACCCCATCCCCAATTCATATGAAGAAATTCAGAGGTATCATAGGTACCATTGGTGAAAAAATAATCAGGTTCTTCCATATCGGGTATATTGAATTTACTTCCCCAAACTAATGATGCATATTGTGTCTGGCGTACTTCATAACCATCGCATACCCATGCATGACCTTTAGTGATTATATCAAAAAAAATTGCTTTTCTGTCTCCTCCCATAAAAACAGGTCTGTTGTTTTGTATTTCTTGAATTGTCTCACTTCTTTTGTAGTCCATTAGTGTTGCAGAATAATTCAATTTTTTGAATGCTTTTACAGCGTTGCCCATCGTAGCTCCCGTGGCTTTATCTTTGTAGGTTACTTTTGAGAAACTACGAATGTCTTTGATAAACTTTTTGAAAAATTCATCATCTTCCATATTCGTATTACATCTCAATGGAATATGTGTCCAACTATATGTAACGGGCCATTCATAATATTTGGCTATCTGCGCAATTGCAATTGGTACGCAACCAGCCAACTTATTGGAGGCATCTACATTAAAGGGAGAGCGTTGATGCCAACTCGTTTTTAGTAATGGTCCAATCGTTTTTATTGGATATTTTTTTATTAACAGTAGGTTTACTTTCTCACAGTTATAGTTTTGATCCGTATGATTACAGATGTCTCTGATGTATCCATCAGCCCTTTCCTTAGAAAGAAAATTTCGGATTGCGCCCAAGTCATGGCATTCATAACCCTTGTTAGTCCAGATCTTTTTTTGCTCCTCTTTTTTAATGGACATTGCATAATCACTTAAGGATCTTGTAGAGACATCACTTAGCTTTTCTGTTTTTAAATTTTCAAACTCAACCCATTTTTTCCTATATTTATCTATGATACTATCTGGCTGTATTTCGTTATATTGCATAATTTTCTTATACTCATCTAATAGAATGGAGGAACCATCGTTATAAGACTCTTGCAGAGAAAAAGAGCCCACATCGGAGTATGCGATTACAGGATAGTATTTTTTAGTTGCACTAATAATGGTGTAACCTTTTTGATCTTGATAATTGATAATATACATCATCGGTTTTCCATTATTATATAAAGTAAAGATTTCTTTTATCCGTTTGGTAGGTTCATTTAACGAATTCCTTGTTAAATGATGATTTTTTCTATTGAATATTTCTGCGACTATACTAGCATCTTCTGTATTAATATTGATTTTTTCTCTGTCAATACCCAGTTGAGTACTCTGTCTTTTATAGGCATCCAGAGGTGTCGGGTCTGGCAGAATCAACTCTTCTTGGGAGCAAGAAAATAACATAAAGTACAGCATTGCCAATATTGCATATAGAATAGTATTTTTGTTCATTCTAATGATTTATGTAAGTTATAGTTTAGATTTTTATTTTCGTCTCTATATTGTAAGATATAGATAATATAGATTTTTATGGTGGTTTGATAGATGAATAGAAATAACAAAATCTAAATGAAAAATAAAAAAAATGTCGATTAGACTTCATAGTATCAATTATTGAAAATTTATTTCAAATAACAAAAATTTGGATCAAAAAGTTCATTTATGATTTGTTTTTTAGCAAATGATAAAAGTCAAATACATTATTAGACAACAGATTATCAGTTTACTGCTTTTACAAAAAAACCTAAAATTCAGTAAGTTTAAAGAAAACTAGCAGATCTTCATATGAGGAATACTGAATCCAAAAACTTAGCCAAAAACAACCAGTCACCGACAATATCATTACAACATGAAAAGTTTTTTCCATTGGAGAGCTTATCTGCAAAGACTTTTGTTGGACTCCCCTATATCATCAGAACATCCGAAAAAAAAGAAAGAGATTAAATTCATTAATAAAAAAGACTTAAATCATATATTTTATAAAGACAAGTAAAGGATGGTAAATCGCCAATACCTACTCTTAGGTATTTATACATAAAACAGAGATCTAAAGCTAAATACTATATAATAAAGAGCAAGGAGTAAAAATACATTCTCTAAAATCTTCCAGATGAAACAAATCCCCACTTCTTAGTATAAGAAGCGGGGAAACGTCAACAAATTACAATTAAACCTTATATCCGGGAGAACTGACAAAAGAAGACATAACAACACATATATTGTCCTCCCTCTAAAGAGGCCTGTGTTTACCTCTTACTACGTTCAAGATTAAAAAGAGATTGAACCTCCGTTTCACAACGTATAGGCTTATCATAAGACTACTGATTCGTGGAAATGTAAAACAATCCCGGAAGATTCTTCTGATTAAAAAAAACTTTGATTATAATTGCGAGAATAATCAGCCCTGATCTTTAAAAATCAGGGCTATAGAAAGTAGAGTGTAAATGAAAGCCTCTCATTTAATCGCTTTATTCTTTCACTATCTCACCTTTCTCATTCAAAAGAACAGTTACATCTTCCGTAGATTGATCTTCCTTGATTACAGTCACAATCACTTTATATACCTTACCGGTTTCTCTTTCCGAAACGAAAGCCTCCTTTATCGAAGCACCTTCATAATCTTTGGCCAATGCATTGATAACAGCAGCAGGAAGTTCCTTTGCGGCTATTTGTGTAAATTCGTCCTGAGGAGTTTGCAGAGTTTGTTCTACTGCTAAAGTGTCACCCGATACACTGGCAAACGCTACTGATGTTCCTAATCCCATAATCATTGCTAATGCTACTAATACCTTTTTCATAATCGTAATTTTTTTGGTGTGAATAATTAAAACAACTTTTATGCTAAATAAAAAGCAAAGGGCATGCCAAAATGTCCAAAGAGCATAAATCAACTATAAAACAACAAGTTATGATCAAGACAATAAAAAAGTTTGGGGAATAAATACACAAAAAAACTCCGAGACTTTCGACCCGGAGACTTACACTTCAGTTAAATAACAAAGTTTGCTTCTACATGACCAAAGATAGTATTTCTTTCTGAACCAGTTATTGCCATTATTAGAAATTACAACATATTGGACGCGCCACACATACATGGGAAGCTATAGTGTTAAAGACGACTTATTCAGTCGCCTTATTCATTTCTTCTGTTATCGTTCTAATCTAATACAGCCGATTAATCGCTAGGTTGTAAAATGGGCCAGAATAATGCTGCCTGATATCGCAAATATTGGCAGAACGTACAGAGAAGTATCGTATATATGTTCTGACTCGCTAAGAACTACTTCTTGAGGCAATTGGACTATCTGCGCTCACTGCATAATAGCCTGTTCTTTAACTTAACAAATCTCAACCCGATAAAAACAATGTTTACTTTGTTTCTATCCCTTTAAATCGTACTTTTGCAAATAAAAACACCTATGAAGTACTTTGAGTTCACTTTTGATACACATCCTTGCACCGAAACGGTGAATGATGTGCTTGCTGCCGTGTTGGGCGAAGCCGGATTCGAGAGTTTTGTCGAACGGGAAGGCGGACTGACCGCTTATATTCAGCAATCACTTTACAACGAAGAGACATTGAAAACAGAGCTGGCAAATTTTCCTGTGCCGGATACGGAAATTTCTTATACGTTTGCCGAGGCCGAAGACAAGGACTGGAACGAAGAATGGGAAAAAAATTTCTTCCAACCGATTGTGATCGGAGACCGTTGTGTGATTCATAGCACATTTCATCAGGACGTGCCTAAGGCAGAATATGATATCCTGATCAATCCGCAGATGGCATTCGGAACAGGACACCATGAAACGACAAGCCTGATTATCGGAGAATTGTTGGATAGCGAACTGACCGGCAAGTCGCTGCTGGATATGGGCTGCGGAACTTCAATACTGGCTATTCTCGCACGGATGCGGGGAGCTAAGCCTTGCACAGCCATCGATATCGACGAATGGTGTGTACGCAACTCGATAGAGAACATCGAACTGAACGGAGTGACAGATATTGCCGTCTCGCAGGGGGATGCTTCGGCATTGCAAGGGAAAGGGCCATTCGATGTAGTAATAGCCAATATCAACCGCAATATCTTACTGAATGACATGAAGCAGTATGTAGCATGCATGCATCCGGGATCGGAGTTATTTATGAGCGGATTCTATATCGATGATATTCCGGCTATCCGCCGGGAAGCAGAAAAGCACGGACTCACCTTCGTACACCATCAAGAGAAAAACCGATGGGCAGCAGTAAAGTTCGTACTTTAACACACACAGGCCTGCCATAGAGTAACACACGAACGACATAACAGTCAGTCCTGTGCTACTCTGCGGTATGACCGGATCAAACTTCAAATTCCTTTTTCACCTGCCTACACCAGTCTTTTATTCGCTTATCAGTCATTTCCGACTGATTTTCGATGTCAATGACCAATCCACACCATTTATCACCTTTCAGAGCCCGGGAACGCTCGAAACTATATCCGTCTATAGAAGTAAAACCGACAAGAGTAGCTCCATCATTCTCAAAGACTTCGGCAAGCAGTCCGACACCATCGGCAAAGTTCTCGGGATACTTCACCTGATCGCCAAGCCCGAAGATAGCCACTTTCTTCCCTTTCAACTGCAAGGTGCGGAGTTCGGGCAGAAGCTCGTCCCAATAAGTAGGCAGTTCGCCATCGAACCAGGTGGAAGCACCGACTATGAAATTATCATAGGCTTCAAAATCATTCTGCCAGGCATTTTCGATAGCTACAGACTCGGCAGAAGCACCAAATTCTTTTTGAATCTTTTCAGCCACCCAAGAGGTTTTATCGGCTTTGGCAGCATAGAATATTCCTATCTTTTTCATGATTGATCGTTTTTTTAATTAGAACTCCAGCAACTCTTTGGCTGCTTTATATATCTTTTCATCATTCGGCAGGATAGCCCGTTCCAATACCGGATTGAAACCTACCGGAGTAAAGGTGGAGCCCACACGTTGTACCGGGGCATCCAGGTAACGGAACATTTCCCCGGCAATCTGCGCTGCAATTTCGGCACCGAATCCGGAGAAGACTTTGTCTTCATGCACCACCATCACTTTACCGGTTTTCCGTACGGAAGCAAAAATCGCTTCTTTATCCAACGGAATCAGCGAACGGAGATCGATAACTTCGACACTCCCCACCCCTTCCCGGGCAAGACGTTCGGCAACATCCAGACAAAAATGGGTAGTATTGCCATAAGTAATTATAGTCAGATCGGTTCCTTCGCGGCGGATACGGGCCTTACCAAAGGGAACTTCAAACTCTTCGGGCACAACGGCAGCAGCCTCTACTGAGTTGTAAAGCGCTTTGGGCTCCAGATAAAGAGTGAATCCCTTGGAACGCATACTGGTGCGGAGCAGCCCGGCAGCATCATCGGCAAACGACGGACAAACAATACGGGCACCGGGTAAAGTCGTAAGAGCCCCTTCAAGGTTCTGCGAATGATACAATCCACCGCCAATGTATCCACCCGAAGCAAGGCGAAGTGTAATATTGGGAGTAAACTTACCATTGCTACGCCAATACTCGTGTGTACACTCAACGTACTGTTCGACAGCAGGCCAGAAGTAATCGGCAAACTCAGCGCCTTCAATAACCACATGTATTTTAGGATCGAAACGGCACATTCCGTTGGCCGTTCCCACAATATAATCTTCGGCTATCGGAGCACTGAACACACGGGCATCACCAAACTCCTGTTGCATCCCCTTGGTGACATTGAATACGCCTCCTTTATCTTTATTGGCCACGTCTTGTCCCCAGATAAAGGTATCAGGATTGCGGCGAAACTCCTCTTTGAGCGTTTCATTAATGGCGTTCACCATGAAACTCTTCTCACCTTCGACAGGCCCCGGAAGTCCGTCTTTATACTTTTGAGGAATATACGGTTCGGGAAGGACAAAGTCGTAAATGCTCTCCGGAATCGGATCGGGTGCAGCCAACGCTTTACGATTGGCGGCAGCCAGTTCTTTCTTGGCGGCAGCTTCTATCTGTTGGAGGTCCTCTTCGGTCAGGCGCTTGTAGCGCAACAGCATCCGGCGGAACTTCATCAGCGGATCGGCTTCCTTCACGTATGCCAACTCATTCTCGTCGCGATAGAGAGTATGCTTATCAGAGTTGGAGTGCGAACCGATACGTACGCAATTGGCATGTACTATAACCGGAGTACGGTTGGCTATAGCAAATTCACGGGCTTCGGTCATGGCATTCATCGACTCAAATACATCCTTTCCATTGCAATGAATGATGCGGAGGTTCTTAAAACCAGAGAAGTTATCGGCCACTTTACGATTGGCAGTCTGATCCTTTTTAGGGACGGAAATGCCATAACCGTTGTCCTGGAATACAAAAATAACCGGAAGACGTTCGTTGCTGGCCCCGTTGATAGCTTCATAGACAAATCCCTCGGATGTGGCAGACTCACCATGTGAAGTAATGGCAACCCCCTTATGCCCATAATAAACCATGGCACGCCCTACGCCTGCCGCATGAAGATCGTGCGTACCGGTAGCAGAAGAGATATTCTCGATGTGCCATTCCGGTTTGGCAAAGTGATTGGACATGTGACGTCCGGCACTACCCGGGTCTGTAGCTTTTGAAATACCGTTCAGAATCAGTTCCTCCGGAGTCATTCCGGCAGAAAGCACAGTGAGCATATCCCGGTAATAAGGAAAAAGATAGTCCTCACCAAGAGTAAAAACCTGCCCGATAGCAAGCTGGATGCCGTCATGCCCGGCATAAGGAGCATGATAGGACCAGCCAAGAGATTGCAGCAAATAGGCGGGTGCCTTCTCGTCGAGCGCACGCCCCAAAGTCATTAAATGATACCACTTGCGGAGAGTCTGTTCGTCAGTGGTTTTTATATCGTATTTCTTCATATTTAAAGTGGGTTTAGGATTTTCACCACAAATCACACAGATGATCACAGTTTAAGGATAAAGATCCCCAAACAAGTTCCGCAACGATCCGGGAGATCTGTGGTGAGACTGATTTATTATTCTGTAAATCTCCGATATGGCAACTATTCTTTCCAGTTCTCCAGATAATCGGCAATGAAGTGCAGGAAGTTACCTCCCAGCGAACCATCCACCACACGGTGATCATAAGAGAGTGACAAGTACATCTTATGGCGAATGGCTATCACATCTCCTTCGGGAGTCTCCACCACAGCCGGCTTTTTCTCAATGACACCCACTCCGAGAATAGCCACCTGTGGCTGATTGATGATCGGAGTGCCGAACAACATCTTAAACGTACCGAAATTGGTGATTGTGAATGTTCCTCCGTCGATATCATCAGGCATCAGCTTATTAACCCGTGCCTTTTTCGCCAACGAATCGATAGTTACGGCAAGTCCGTTAAGATTCAAACGATCGGCATCATGCACTACGGGAACAATCAAGTTTCCATCATCTTGCGAAACAGCAATGCCCACATTGATATGTTTCTTATATAGGATGTTGTATCCGTCCACCGAGACATTTACCTGAGGATAGGCAGCCAACGCCTGGGCAGTGGCCTCAGCAATGGCAGGCATATAAGTCAGCTTCACACCTTCACGACGGAAGAAAGCATCTTTGGTCTTTTCGCGCCAACGCACCAGCCGGGTGACATCTACTTCGACCACATTAGTCACATGCGGAGAAACCTTTTTCGACATCACCATATGGTCGGCAATGATGCGACGTACTCGATCCATCTCTTTGACTTCTACCGATGCATCTGAAGAAACGGCAGAAGCAGATTGTCCATGCTGAGCCTGAGGAGCCGCAGCGGCAGCCTTCTTTTGTACTTCTGCAGAAGGAACAGGAGAAGAGCCCGAATTATTTGCCGAAACCGTCGAAACCACCGTAGTAGAGACGTCGGCTGCCGGAGCACCTTTCTTCATCTCGATGTAAGTGCGGATATCTTTTTTGCTCAGCCGACCTTCATAACCTGTCCCGGGAATCGAATCCAGTTCTTCCTGAGAAATCTTCGCCTCCCGTGCCAATTGAAGTACTGCCGGCGAATACCAACGTTCCACTTTGGGAGCGGTTACTTCCGCCTGAACTTTCGGAACAGACGCAGTGCCCGACACCTCGGCAGCCTTTGGAGCAGACGCCGTTTCTACAGAGCCTGCGGTTTCCGATGCTTCTCCGGAACCTTCTCCATCCATATCTACAATGGCAACTACCGTACCTACCGGTACCGTATCGCCTTCTTTAAACAATATTTCCACCACTTTTCCGGCAACGGGAGAAGGGATCTCCGCACTGACCTTAGCAGTATTCACCTCGAAAAGTACGTCGTCCTCATTGACCACGTCACCTACCTGCACCGACCATGATAAAATGGTTCCTTCGGTAATACTTTCGCCCAACTTGGGCATTTTTATTTCGAATCTTGCCATATACACAATTATTTATTCTTTCACTTGTACAAGTAGAACAAGATTGTGAAAAAGAAAGTTTTAAGTTAATGTTTTTTTAAGTAATCGCCTGGATAAGAAAGCCGTTTAGTGGCTAAAAACATAAATCAATCTCGCGCATCCTTTAAATATCCGTTCTCACGCATTAGCAAGAAAGCAAGCAGATTCCATAGCAAGCATAACGCATTATCAATAATTACTTTACTTCTTTCTAAAGTATCTTTATCTCAACCCGGGTATGCGGGACGAGATAAGAACCTAACCATTTTCACTAAAGATACTAAGAAAAACAAACTGCTTTAAATGGTATGAACAGATAGGGAAACAGATACATCTATCTGTATATCAAACACAAACGATGAATCGAGCTTGCCCAATCGAGGGTGGAAGATGGAAGTACACTTTTCGTATGAGAAGGCTGAATTTTGAAAGGAAAATAGTTCTCCTCCACCGGATACTGAATAATCAGACTGCTTGGTAATATTCACGTCAGTTACAGATAGTGTTGTATTTATTTTCCCGTAACCCCTCGATAATAGCCAGTTCCTCCTTACTGAACGCTTCGGCAACCGAAGGACCTGCAAAATAACGAAAAACCCACTCCCGGAATTTATCTGTAGATAGAGCCGGATGCATATACTCTTTCAGATTTGTCACTTCGCTACGTACCGAACGGACAGCAGGATGTACGGCAACCTTTTCCTCAAGTCCTTCTACCTCAAGCAACTTATTCAACAACACCAGATTTGTATCATACAGCAGTGTGCAATGATACATTGCACGATTGCGATGTACGCATTGCGCACTGCCCGAGACTTTTCGCCCGTCGACATAAATACCCAATCGTTCGTCGCCTCTCACTGCAACTCCGGCGGCAGTCAACATTTCAACCGTTCGCTCCAGATAAGTTTCGAAACGCGCCAGACGGGTAGTTTCAATGAACGTAAGATTGATGTTGCCCAAATCGTGATATACGGCACCGCCACCGGAAAACCGCCGGAATACAGGAATCTTGTTTTGTTCCGCCATCGTCCGGTTCACTTCCGTTTCCACCCGCTGATGCTTGCCTATAATTACGGACGGAGCACTTTGCCAAAGCATGAATACATCTTCTGTACCCTGCTTCAACAAATACTCTTCAGCCGCCAGATTGAAACCGGCATCCGTAAAAGAGCTATTTATAAACCGCATCAGGCAAACAGTGTCTCGTGATAAATTTCACCGACTGTCGGGTGCGGGAAAACACTCTTTCTGAATTCATCGACCGTATATCCTCTCTGGATAGCAATGCCTGCCACAACAATAATTTCCGAAGCCGGATTGCCCAACATGTGGCAGCCGACAATCCGATCATTATGATCGATAATCAGTTTACACAGTCCGTTCCCCAACTCGTTTTCGGCAACAAAACGCCCCGAATAAACCATCGGTAGTTTTTGTATCCGGTAATAAATACCCTTAGCTATCAGCTCCTCCTCTGTTTTACCCACACCGGCCAGTTCGGGATTGGTATAGACTACGCCCGGAACACAATCATAATCCATCCGGTCATCTATTCCCAAAATATGATTAATGGCAACTTCTGCTTCACGAATAGCCGTATGTGCCAATAAAGAAAAGCCGGTAATATCACCGCAAGCATATACACGTGGATGAGAGGTCAACATGTGTTCATCTACAACGACCCCATTCCGGTGCAACTCAATATTCAGTTTATCCAATCCTACTTGGGTGATATTCGCTTTACGGCCTACGCTCACTAAAATCCGGTCGGCATCGATAAACGAACTCTTTCCATCCTTTTCCACTGTTACTCCTTTATCACTCACCTCGGTTACTTTCGTGTTCAGATAGAAATTAACCCCTTTCTTTGTATAGTCAGCACGCAACATCGCACTGGTTTCTTTATCCATTGCTCCAAGAATCTCCGGCATCATCTCGATCACTTTCACCCTAACGCCCATGCTGTTAAAGAATGAAGCAAACTCCATTCCGATCACTCCGCCTCCAATAATGGCGAGCGATGATGGAAGAACAGTGCTATCCAGCGCCTCTCGTGAGGTCCAGTAATCCACGTCCGAAAGCCCCTTTATCGGAGGGATCACGGTATCCGATCCGGTACAAACCAACAGATAGGTTGCCTCGTATACCTCTCCATCACAGCGGATATGGAATCCTTCTTCACCTTCGCCCTCTATCACCGCTTCCTTATCTACAATAGTCACTCCGTAAGAGTTTACCGTCATTCTCACTCCGCCCGTCAACTTCTGCACCGTTTTGTTTTTCCGGCCGATGATTTTTTCCATATCAAATGCAGGAGCCCCCTCTACCGAGACACCGTATTTCGGCGCACTCTTAATACCGTCCAGCACCTTGGCGGAATAAAGCAGGGCTTTGGTAGGAATACATCCTTCATTAAGACACACACCGCCCATTGCTTTTTTCTCAAACAAAACAGCACGCAAACCGTTAGCTCCTGCTCTCTCGGCAGCAGTATACCCGGCAGGTCCACCACCGATAATAGCTATATCATATCTCATAATCGTATATTTTTTTTAGTTATTCATATGATTAACAACAAAAAAAGATAGAGCTTAGTTTTAAAAGACCGTTTTTTTACAATGGCCCTCATAAGGTAAAACAGTTACTTTTGCTACACAAAGTATAAATCATAATAAAACTGTTCACTAATAAAGAAATACCTACCGCTACAGGGAAAGAGCAAAGAGCCGGTTACGAAGATCGATGACATTCCAAACAAAAAGATTATCTACAGGCAAATTCTATTATAGAATGAATAAGCAGTCACACCTCATTCATCTTTATCAATATGATCGTTTCCTTTTACTCTGTCCCCCTTTACCCGTATAGAAAACAGGGCTTATTAATCAATTTTAGATAAGGGAAGATATTTTTCTGATAAATTATTTGTCTATTAAGCGACAAGCCTGCATATTTGCGCACTTTTGAAACCTACTATCTGTATTTACGGAAAGTCGGGATACAAAAAGCTTTCAGGATATCATCCGTCTGATATGAACGGATAATATCAAGATAGAGCTAACTATAAAAATAAAACAGTATAAAGAATCCATTTTAGTAATATGAAGAAATTGCTTTGTCCCCAGTGTAAAATAGCCGGTATGTATGTAAAAAACGATCAGGGTGAACGTCTGTTAGTATATATTGCCCAAGATGGAACAGTCGTACCCAAATATCCGGAAATCCCAATCGAAGGATTCGATTTTACGGAAGTATATTGTCTGGGCTGTTCCTGGCATGGATCGCCCAAACAACTGACAAGATTCTAAGCGATACGCCACCATCCTGTGCTAATAAGTCAAAACTTCACCACAGATTAACAGATTACACAGAGAAACACTATTATCACTTATCTCTTGCTATATAGTTGTGTAATCTCTCAATCTGTAATGAAGCAGGCTTTAGGCATGGATAAAAACCTCATATAGCCGTAGAGTTAAGGGTGCAGGTCAATTGTCCCACTGCCTGAAATCAATCCACACCATCTTCGACATTTTGAGATCCGTCCTAGCCGAATCGTGCCCATAGCGAATGCCGCAGTTATAGTGTACATACGTCTTTTGTAAATCGATGGCGTCTGTGATAGCCACAGAAACGACTCCGGGCTGTGCGTCCGACTCTAGAGAGTAAATGCACTGCTGTTGATGCAACTTCATACTGTTGTTGATGTGATTTAAATAATTCTGGCGAAGGGTCCAGCCTCCCCATGTCACATAATTGGGTGTCATCGCTTGTGCAGCGTCTATCCAACGCAACCCCTGACTCGTTTCGTAAACAAAGGCTTCCGCCCTGTCGTAGAACTCTCCGGGAATAAACTGCCAAAGTTTACTGTACAGCCCGTTACCAAACTGCCCCTTGCAGGAATAGTCCATCGATTTAGTCTTGTAAGACACTTCGGTAGACGATTCTTTACCAAACGACACTTTGAACGCCTCCCAAGGTTTGTCTTCCAGTTTGGTGGGCGATACGGAAACAGACACTTTCCAGAAAGAGTTCTCGGTATAGCTGGCACCGTGATTCACCGTCTGCGGCTGATAACTGATCTCCCTGAAAATTCCTCCGTCCGAATGAACGGTTATCTCACTGGAAGCCTCCCGCATCAAATTCCAGATGTAAGCATAGACATTGGCACCTTTGGGAGTGGTATAGTCTTTGATATTGGCAGTGAAGCCATTTCCGGCATTATTCGTGATACTCAATATACAGTTGTTGTTCTTACTGTATATCTGGAAGTTATAGGCATCTATCGCCCAGGAGTTATCTATAATCACATCGGGTGCGGCACCCGGTTTCATCTTATAAGGGACCGCCTGCATGGAGTAGTTCATATCTCCCTGAGCATAGCCATAGATACGGTTGTAAATCTCAATCCTCTTCAAAGCCTCCTTATCCGCCATTTGTGCATTATATCCGGGATCCGGATCGTTACCTTCGGGTAAGGTATCGGCAGAGCGGGTCAACAGTTTTTGATTGAAGGAAGCCACTCCCTTACCAATCATATTATCTTTGGCATACGGATCGGCAGAAGGAAAAATACGGTAATGCTGTACGTTATCATAGTTGATCGCATAATAACCTGCTTCCATATAGACTCCTATCAGTGAAAGCATCTCCTCCTTCTGTTCCGGAGTGGACTGAGTGGCAATCACATAAAAATCCCTTTTATAGAACTTCAACATACGGAACAGAGATATCGGATATTTACCGGAGATAACATCATCGATATTCAAAATGACCGTCATATAAATCTTCGGATTCTTGATGTCGGCATTAAGTTCCGTCTCAGGATCTTTCATCTTGTCATAGTCCACAATGGTCTTCTTCCCTATTTCCCAGGAAGAAGGAATATTGTTGAACAAGCGGGATGTAATATCTTTCACTTCCGCATCGTTAGTTCCCATACGTATCAGGACCACGTCCTTCTTATCTGCCGCATAGTCCTCATCCGTCCCCGGAACATCATCAATGACATCCCTAACGCATCCCCCGAAAAGAATACTTGAGAACAGAAGTATCATATATATCATTTTTGTTTTCATCATAATCTTTTTTTAATGGTTCGTTTTACCAGTTATTATAGTCTATCCACACTGTAGTGGTTTTGTGTACATCCACAGTGGTATTGTAAGCTGTTCCGGCACTGCTCGGCAAAGAATGAATCACCGCCGCTCCCCAACTCGTAAACCAAGCTCCTCCACGCTGTAAGACCATTCCATCGGTTATCTCGATGGCTACAACACCGGCCGACGCACCGGTTGTCCGGGCAGTAATGGCGCATTGCTGCTCGTAATTGAGCAGATTCTGGTTAAACTGCAAGTCGTTGTCATAGTCACAGAAAGGATTATCCGTACCCGGAGTTCCCGCCACATGATCATAGAGAATATCATACCATGCAGGCGAAATCATAGTAACAGCATCGATCATCCCCTCTGCATTCATAGCCTTGCTACCCCGGAAAAGCGTTTCAGGATACCACTTCCAGCAATAACTCATCTCGGCATCGGTAATGGTACGAGTCACCTCACGGGTCATTTCCGCCAACTGATATGTAATGGACTTGCCCCAACGATACTCACCCTTTAAAACCGGAGTCGCTCCCAAATCAAATCCCACGCTCTTTTCGTATGCATGCTCAATGGTACTCTCTGTCTCCGGCAAACCCGGCGCAAAGTCAATCAGTTTGAGATTCAACTGTGAACTTTGGTCGTCACGGATATTAATCTTTGTATAAGCATTGTTTCGCAATCCCCATATCAACGCCCAAAGTTCATACATCGGTGCATTATTCAAAGATACCAATGAATGGTCGAGCCTGTTGGAAAAACCATTTCCGCCCGAACTATAAACAGCAAGCATATTATCTCCATTGGTCGGTGCGTAAATACGCAGATTATAAGCATCAATGGTCCATTCGCGATCGACCATCCCATCATACTTTTTATCATCCCTCGGGAGATACTCTTTGATATCAGCCGTATAGGGTAATAGCGTCTCATATCCGGTCATGTGATATTTATAATCACTGGTATATACATAATACCGATTGCTGATATAGATCTTCTTCATAGCATGCAAAGCCCGTTCGGTAACTTCAGGAGCCGAAGGATCATCCGTCGGTCCGGGAGAGCCCAACATGCTACGGGTGTGAGGATTGAGACCACCCGTTCCGCAAAGCTTCTTCAAAGCATCCGGATCGTTTGCGTCATAATAGGCATAGCGCTGTTCACGCGGAAAGCTGACTTTATAATATCCCTTATCTACATAAAGCCCGAAAAGTTTAAGCATTTGCGCCTTCAAATCTTCTCCCTTACCGTCTTTGGCAATTAAGATGACTCCCTGACGATTGTGACGGATGTCCTGTATCATCTCAGGACTGTAAGTACCTGCTATGAAATCGGCAACACTGCCTACAATTGTCAGATCGTTCAAAGAATCTTTTGCCATGGTTTCCAAGGTTTCCACCTTGTCTGTCCCTGGTAAATCATTAAAAGCCACCATCTTGTCATAGTGGTTCACGGTTTGCAGTTGATCTGCAACTTTCTTTGTTTCCGCACTCATTCCATTAAGCCAGATCAGATAGCTGCCCGACCTGGAAGCTACATCGACCTCATCCGTATTAGTACCGGTTGCAGCCGATAAGTCTTCTGCGCTGATCGGTTCATCCGTATCGCAGGAGTAAAATGCAAGCAAAACAAATAGAAAAATGAATAAAGTTTTCATATTCATATATGTTTAAAAGTGAGACAATATGCCACATTTACCGGCTGAAATGTGACGGGTTTAGTTACTTCGTCTATAAAAAGAGAACGTATAGCAAAAAGAATAGGTTCAACCCGATATCATTCGAGCTTAAAATACAGTCTATCAAATGGAAGCAATCTATGCCTAGAATCCCTATAAACACTGCAATGTAGAAAGTTATTAGAACTTTCTAATTATTTCATTTTAATAATCCTGACCGGACGGAAGATTTCTGTTGATTAACGATACGAAATAAAACGCCCAATACATTGATAGAAATCATCAGACAGAAAGTCATCCCATATTGAGTAAAGTTTTTTAGGAAGAGACCGGAATAAATCTCTCACTTAACGAAGTTTATCAGTCCTGCAGCTAAACTAATAATCCTCAGACGGGTTATACCAACAGTATTCACCTATTAATAATGTATCATGGACAATAGTATTTTAATCAATAACGTTCAAATTTTCGATGGAAGCAGCGAACAGACCGGCCGGGGAAATGTGCTGGTGGTAAACAGCCGGATTAAAACCGTTTCAGAAAGTCCGATCCCTACAGACGGAATTCCCAATGTTACCATTCTTGACGGAAAGGGAAAATTCCTGATGCCCGGACTGATCGACGCACACTGGCATGCTTATATGTCATGCAATACGATGATGGATCTGCTTACTGCAGACACCGCCTATACGCAGTTCAAAGCCGGACAAGAAGCTCGAGCTACCCTACTCCGCGGCTTCACAACCATCCGGGATGCAGGTGGTCCGGTCTTCGGGCTTAAACGGGCCATCGACGAAGGAATCCTTTCCGGACCACGCATTTATCCCAGTGGCTCTCTTATCTCCCAGACAGGAGGGCATGGAGATTTCCGGGCGGTATATGACGAACCCCGTCCCTTTGACTGTTGCGGACTGACGCATACCGAAAAGATGGGAGCTGCCATTATCGCCGACGGAATAGACGCCGTGACCGTCGCCGCACGCAATAATCTCCGCCTGGGAGCCAGCCAGATTAAATTGATGACAGGCGGCGGGGTAGCTTCCTTGTATGATCGGTTGGAAGATACACAGTTCTTCGAGGAAGAGATTCATGCTGCCGTTAAAGCGGCGGAAGATGCAGGAACATACGTAATGGTGCATGTCTATGTGCCCAGAGCTATTCAACGAGCTATCCATGCAGGTGTAAAAAGCATCGAGCACGGCCATCTGATTGACGAACCCACCATGCAGCTGATCGCAGAGAAAGAGATATGGCTCAGTATGCAACCCTTCACTTTAGGAGATAATCAATTCCCGACAAAAGAACAACAGGAGAAGCATGCCTTGGTAGTTCAAGGTACGGACCAAACCTATCAACTGGCAAAGAAATACAACGTCAAGCTGGCATGGGGAACAGATTTACTGTTCAATCCTGCCAACACGAAGAATCAGAATCAGGGAATCCTTAAATTAAGACAATGGTTCAGTAACTTTGAAATTCTCAAGATGGTAACACATGATAATGCGGAATTGCTGGCTCTGTCCGGTGCACGAAATCCCTATCCCGGGAAATTGGGTGTTATAGAAGAAGATGCCTGGGCAGACTTAATTCTGGTAGATGGAGACGTACTGAAAGACATTACCCTATTGGGAGATCCGGAAAAGAATTTCATAATGATCATGAAAGGAGGAGAAATATACAAGAATAGAGTCTGACAACCCTGCTCTTCGCAAATGTCACTTTATAGAGACAGTTGATACATCATACGATAAGGGCCCTGAAAGATCATACTTCCAGAGCCCTTGCGGTTTCTACTCTTACTACTCAACCACCATGATACGGTCGTTCAGCCCCACTTTCGTATTCTCCTCCACAAAAATCTCTTTTACCACCCCATCGGCCACCGAACGAATTTCGTTTTCCATCTTCATGGCAACCAGTACGCACAGCGGATCACCCTTCTTCACTTCATCTCCCTTCCTGACGTAAGTTTTCAGGATAACGCCCGGCATGGGAGCTACAACTACCTGACGCCCTACGGCATCTGCTCCGCTACGGGCATTATGTATCTTCTCGAGTTCTCCTTTCAGCTCGATCTGATAAAGTTCCCCCTTATTCATAATGGTATAAGAGGAATGGGAAGTCGGAGATATCTGTACTCCGTGCGAATGATGATTGATGATAATGGAATAGATAGAGTCACCCCCTACGTTGTAGTCCACATCATACACTTTCCCGTTAACAGCCACTTTCTTCACCGGCCCGTCTTCCAGAATCTCCACTTTATACTCGCTGTCGGGCACATCCTGTATTTTGGCATAATAAGTTGCTAATATTGTTGTCATAAGCATTCTGAGTTTAATAGTTATTGGCAGTCATTTGCAACTTGCCGTAATATTTCCAAAGCGAATCTCCTACTACCGGAAGCGTAGTGGCGCGTGAAGCAGCCTCTTTCTCTTCTTCGTAATGTTTCAGCGCAGCAGCAATCACCGCTACTGTCGGATCGGTATTCTGCCTGCGTTTCAGGTCTTCCTTATCGAAGCGCGTATCGATAAAGGTAGTATCGTACTCTCCTTTCAGGAAAGCCGCATTCTTCAACACACGCTGATGGAAAGGAATCGTAGTCTTGATACCCAGAATCTTATATTCGCGCAACGCACGGGCCATGTTCGAAATAGCCGAATCACGATTACGTCCCCAACAACAGAGCTTTGCAATCATCGGATCATAATGCAGCGAAACCTCAAATCCCGCATAAGCCGCACTGTCCAAACGGACATTACGTCCTTCGGGAGCTTCACGAACGGTTATCACCCCGGGCGAAGGCATGAAGTTATTCTCGGGATCTTCGGCATAAATGCGACATTCAATGGCAGCTCCCCGGAACTCGACATCTTCTTGCCTGTAAGGCAGACGGTTGCCGGCAGCTACCAGTATCATGTCGCGTACCAGATCGACCCCGGTACACTCTTCCGTCACCGGATGTTCCACCTGCAGGCGGGTATTCATTTCCAGAAAATAAAAATTCTGGTCTTTATCCATCATGAACTCCAGCGTTCCGGCACTGTAATAATTAATCCGCTTACAGGCCTCCACTGCAACCTTCAGCATCTTGGCACGTGTTTCGGGCTTCACAAAAGGAGAAGGCGATTCTTCAATTACTTTCTGATTGCGTCGCTGAATGGAACATTCCCGTTCATAAAGATGAATTACATTTCCATATTTATCTCCCAGTATCTGCACTTCAATGTGATGGGGATTCTCGATATATTTTTCAATATAAACAGCATCGTTGCCAAACGACGTTCCGGCTTCAGACTGTGAAAGGCGCAATGCCGTCTCCATTTCTTCTTCACTGCGTACCAGACGCATACCTTTTCCACCACCCCCGGCCAGTGCTTTCAGCATGATGGGATAGCCTACTTCGGCAGCCACCTTTTTGGCTTCGGCAATGCCTTTCACCGGATCTTCCGTGCCCGGTACGATCGGTAAACCGGCTTCACGCATAATCCGGCGGGCCTCAGTCTTGATACCCATTCGGGCAATAATATCGGCACTCGGACCAATAAAGATTACCCCTTCTTCCTCACAACGACGGGCGAAGTCCGCATTCTCAGACAGAAAGCCATATCCCGGATGGATGGCAGCTCCTGTCTTTTTGGCTATTTGCAGAATCTTTTCCGGTTTCAGATAAGACGTATCTTCCGGAGAATCGGAAATACAATAAGCCTCTTCGGCATAACGCACATGCAAGGCACCCCGATCTACCCGGGTGTAGATAGCCACTGTGGCAATATTCATTACCCGGCAGGTACGGAAAATACGCATGGCTATTTCGCCACGATTCGCAACTAATATCTTTTTTATCATACGATGTTCTCCTCTGCTTTAAAGTGGAAGATTTGAATGTTTCTTAGGCGGATTAGACTGCCGCTTGTTGGCGAGCATCTCAAAACTGCGTATCAGGCGCATACGGGTTATGGCCGGATCGATCACCTCGTCCACGTAGCCCAACTCGGCAGCCCGGTAGGGGTTGGCAAACTTGCTGCGATAGTCATCCTGCAACTCTTTACGCCTGGCTTCAGTGTCGGCAGCTTTGTCAATCTCTTTACGGAAAAGAATGTTCACCGCTCCATCGGGGCCCATCACGGCTATTTCGGCAGTGGGATAAGCCAGATTCACATCTCCCCTGATGTGCTTGGAACTCATTACATCATAAGCTCCGCCATAAGCTTTACGGGCAATCACCGTAACCTTCGGCACCGTAGCTTCACAATAGGCATAAAGCAACTTGGCACCGTTGCGGATGATGCCGCCATACTCCTGATCTACCCCCGGAAGGAATCCCGGTACATCTACCAGTGTGAGCAATGGAATATTGAACGCATCGCAGAAACGGACAAAACGGGCTGCCTTAACAGAGGCATTGATATCGAGCGTTCCGGCCAATGCCAACGGCTGATTGGCCACCACCCCTATCGTCTTCCCGTTCAGGCGAATATAACCGATAACGATGTTACGGGCAAACTCTTCCTGCAATTCAAAGAAACTGTTATCGTCCGCCACTGCACGGATCATCTCTTTCATATCATACGGCTGATTAGGATTGGTAGGCACCAGATCCGACAGTTCGGGTGTAAGCCTCGTCGGAGAATCGGTAGTAGCAACAAACGGAGGCTCTTCCATATTATTTCCGGGCAGATAAGAAATCAGTTCACGAATGTAATTGATGCATTCAATATCATTTTCGGCAGAGAGGTGTGCCACCCCCGACTTCATGGTATGGACATCCGCCCCTCCCAGATCTTCTTTGCTGACTTCTTCTTGTGTCACGCTCTTCACCACATCGGGACCGGTGATAAACATATAACCGGAATTTTTCACCATCAGGATAAAATCGGTCAATGCAGGCGAATAGACCGCCCCACCCGCACACGGACCCATGATGGCACTGATCTGAGGGATGACACCGGAAGCCAAAGAATTACGCAGGAATATCTCCGCATAACCGGCCAGCGAACGGACTCCCTCCTGAATACGGGCTCCTCCCGAATCGTTCAGCCCGATGATGGGTGCTCCCATCTGCATAGCCATATCCATCACTTTACAAATCTTCCTGGCATACGTTTCGGACAATGCACCGCCAAAAACGGTGAAGTCCTGAGCAAAAACATACACAAGCCGTTTGCCGATCATACCATATCCGGTTACAACTCCATCACCGGATATTTTCTGTTTCTCCATACCGAAATCCGTACAACGATGGGTCACCAGTTTATCGAGTTCAATAAACGATCCTTTCTCCAGAAGCAGGTCGATACGTTCACGTGCCGTCAATTTTCCGACAGAATGTTGTTTCTCGATACGGGCGTCTCCACCACCTTTTTCGGCTTGCCTGTTCAACTCTTCCAGGCGATTGATAAGCTCTTTCATAGGCTATTATTTTAAAGTATATGTAAAATTAGCATGTAAAAAAGAGAACAGATGTAATCCAAGTTACAATTGCTTGTTTATTTTCACCCTCTTTCCCGGAGAAAATGAAAAGTTTGGAATCCTGACTTTATTAAGATAACAATTATTTGCTTAAAAATGTTAGCGTGCATGTCCTATAACATTATTTTGAGTATGAGTCAACAAACTTCCCCTCCCAGACGTTTAATCTCGCAAATAGTTTATGTAAAAACCTAGACCAAAATGAAAATGAGAACAATCAAACATTTTTTAGCAGCATGCTTCCTGCTTGTATTTGCCACAAGCATACATGCACAAGAGCAGGGAACAAAAACTTATCTTCCCAAGTTCGCCATCAAAACCAATGCCCTCTACTGGGCCACCAGTACTCCGAACCTGGGATTTGAAGTAGCCTTGGCGAAAAAACTCACTCTTGATGTATCGGGCAACTACAATCCCTGGAAATTTTCCAAAGACAGACAGATCAAGCACTGGCTGGTACAACCTGAACTCCGCTACTGGCTTTGCGAACGTTTCAACGGTAGTTTTTTCGGTCTCCATGGCCATTATGCCGATGTTAACATGAGCAATCTCGACATCTTCGGGTTGGGCAACTACCGCTATGACGGCAAGATCTATGGTGCAGGTATCTCTTACGGCTACCATTGGATACTGAAAAACCGCTGGAGTATGGAAGCCACTATCGGTGCAGGATATGCCCGCCTGGACTATGACAAATACGCATGTGGCAAGTGTGGTGAAAAGCTGGGGCACAACAACAAGAATTATTTCGGACCGACCAAAGTCGGACTCAGCATCATTTATACCATCAAGTAAACGTCCCGCATTCACCGGAACCAATTATAAAAAACTAAACCAACAGTAACAATGAAAAGAAAAATCATATACTTCCTCTTGGCCCTCGCAGTAGTAATGCCGGCCAGTGCCCAGAAATTTTTTAAAGATGCCATCAGTCTATCCGATGTTTCATTATGGCAACAGGGCAATTCGCTTTATGTAGACATGAAGATCGATATGAAAAATCTGACAGTCAGTCCCGAACGTATGCTCACACTTACTCCGCTCCTGACAGACGGACAGCACAACGTAGCGCTGGAAGAGATCATCATCAACGGCAAACGCCGTCAGAAGGCTTATTTGCGCGGATTAGCCATCAGCCGCGAACTACCTGCAGGAATCGTAATTCCTTATAATAAAAGAGAAGTGCTCAACTATGCCCAGGTGATCCCTTACGAACCCTGGATGGCAAATGCTTCATTGAATCTGGTAGAAAATCTATGCGGCTGCGGCAACAACGAAGAGATGCTTGCTCAGGAGCTGATAACAAACGACGTTTCTACCGAAGCGAAACGCCTGAGTGCCATGATACCGGTGGTTGCTTATATTCAGCCGACTGTGGAGGTGGTGAAAAACCGTAGCGAACAGTATGAAGCTCACCTCGACTTTCCTGTCAGCAAAGCTGTGATCCAGCCGGAATTCATGAATAACCACAAAGAGCTGATGAACATTCATGCTATGTTCGACAAGATTCAGAATGACAAGAACCTGACAGTAACAGGAATCAGTATCGAAGGATTCGCTTCACCGGAGGGTCCGTTGAAATTCAACGAACAACTGTCGCAGAAACGTGCCGAAGCTCTGAAGAATTATCTGACTACCAACGAAAAAGTTCCCGGCAAACTTTACAAAGTAACTTTTGGTGGTGAAAATTGGGACGGATTGGTACAAGCATTGGAAAAATCGTCCATGAAGGATAAAGATAAATTTATCGGTATCATCAAGAATACGACTGACGATGCGCGTCGCAAACAGGAAATCATGCGCGTGGACGGCGGTGCTCCTTATCGCACAATGCTGAAAGAGATTTATCCGGGACTCCGCAAAGTGAACTGCAAGATAGACTACACCGTAGCCAACTTCGATGTAGAACAAGGACGGGTGGTGATAAAAGTCAACCCGAAATATCTGAGTCTGAACGAGATGTATCAGGTAGCCAACAGTTATCCGAAAGGAAGCAACGATTTTGTGAATGTATTCGACATTGCCGTACGCATGTATCCGAACGATGAAGTAGCCAACCTGAATGCCGCAGCCGTATCACTGACCAAGAAAGATCTGGAAAACGCAATCAAATATATGGATAAAGCCAACCATCAAACAGCAGAATTCATCAACAACGTAGGTGTATACAACTTCCTCAATGGAGATGTACAACGCGCCATCGCTGCTTTCAACCAAGCTGCCCAGATGGGTAACGAGGCCGCTAAAGCCAACCTACAGCAACTGCAACAGATCTTGAATATGAAGAAAAAATAAATCCCCGGTATTGGGGTGTAGCCATCCGATAAAAAGGGTGTAGCTATCCGGACCAAAGGGTGTAGCCTTTCCATGCGGAAGGCTACACCTTTTTTTATTTAACGCTATACAGCAAAAAAATAATTATTTCATCCGTCAAAACAGGTTCCGGTTTTGTTATATCAATATCTTAACTTAAACATCAACTATTAAAAACAGACAATTATGACACTGATCCTTGCCATCGTTCCGGTATTGCTCTTGATTGTATTAATGGCATTTTTTAAAATGCCGGGTGACAAAAGTAGCGTCATCTCCCTGATAGTAACTATACTGATAGCTCTTTTCGGATTCCATTATGCGGTAGATAACTTGGTATTTTCATTCGTATACGGTGCACTGAAAGCGGTTTCTCCCATCCTGATTATCATCCTGATGGCTATCTTCAGCTACAATGTATTGCTGAAAACAGAGAAGATGGAGATTATCAAACAACAATTCTCTTCCATCTCTACCGATAAAAGTATCCAGGTACTGCTCCTTACCTGGGGTTTCGGAGGGTTACTTGAAGCCATGGCAGGTTTTGGTACAGCTGTTGCCATCCCCGCCGCTATCCTGATCAGCCTGGGATTCAAACCCATCTTTTCAGCCACCGTCAGCTTGATAGCCAATAGTGTGGCTACGGCTTTCGGTGCCATAGGTACACCGGTACTGGTACTTGCCAAAGAAACCAATCTGGATGTACAGGTGCTGAGTACGAACGTCGTACTGCAACTTTCCGTACTAATGTTCCTGATACCGTTGGTACTACTCTTCCTGACCGACCCGAAAATAAAATCATTACCCAAAAACCTATTTCTGGCACTGCTGGTAGGCGCTGTATCTTTAGGTAGCCAGTACGTTGCGGCCCGATATATGGGAGCCGAATCACCGGCTATCATCGGCAGTATCTTGTCTATCGCCGTTATCGTCATTTATGGCAAACTGACTGCCCCCAAAAAAGAGAAAGCGCAGCAGAACGCACTGAAAGGGAAAGATATCCTGAATGCCTGGAGCATCTATCTGCTGATTTTGTTACTGATCATACTGACCAGTCCGCTTTTTCCGGGCCTCCGAAGTACGCTCGAAAACAATTGGGTGACACGCATCAGCCTCCCCATCAATGACTCCACCGTGAATTATACCATCGCCTGGCTGACACATGCCGGAGTTCTGCTTTTTGTAGGCACGTTTGTAGGCGGTCTGATACAGGGAGCTAAAGTGAAAGAACTGTTCATTGTATTATGGAACACTGTAAAGCAGTTGAAAAAAACATTCGTTACCGTTATCTGCCTGGTGGGTTTATCTACCATTATGGATACGGCAGGCATGATTTCCGTGATTGCCACTGCACTCGCCACAGCTACCGGAAGCCTCTACCCTCTCTTTGCTCCGGTTATCGGTTGTTTGGGTACCTTCATCACCGGAAGTGATACCTCCTCGAACATCCTCTTCGGAAAGCTGCAAGCCAGCGTAGCAGGGCATATCAATGTCAGTCCCGACTGGCTATCGGCCGCCAATACGGTAGGTGCGACAGGAGGTAAAATCATCTCTCCTCAAAGTATTGCTATCGCCACATCAGCAGGCAACCAGCAAGGTAAGGAGGGAGAGATCCTGAAAGCAGCCATTCCTTATGCACTGGCTTATGTAGTCATAACGGGAATCATTGTGTATATATTCAGTTAACCATTAACGATATTGATAAAAAAGGTGTGTCGCAACTCTTATTCACCGTAGAGTTATGACACACCTTTCGTCTATTATATTAATCTATCTGATTTTTCAGAAACAGTTCATATAAAATCAGTTGACTATGATTTCTTATTTCAGATTCGGATTCGCATTCGTTTCTTTTTCAGGAATAGAATACAAATAATATATGCTATTGGGCACAAACTTCGTTCCATCGGGGAAGCTGGTAAACCAATGACCTTCCGGATGATATTTTTTATAAGTACCGTTCTGTTGCCAGCAATCATATTCTTTGGCAGCTTCATCTTCGGTCAAAGCGACACGTACCACAGGACGTTGTGTACGGAGAACATCAGTAATGCCAAATCCTTCACCCCAAAGTTCACGGCGACGTTCCATCAGAATTTCATCAATCACCTGCTCCTGATTTTTTCCGGTAAGATCATAATCGGCCAGTCCGCGGGCGTTTCTCAAAGTATTGAGCGGTTTTACGGCTTCGCCCAATTGACCTTTACGCGCCAAGGCTTCGGCAGCTATCAAATACATTTCGGCAGAACGCATGATGACAATATCGCCCGTCTGGTCGGAACGGATGCGGAACTTGCGGTATCCCAGATAACCTTCACGCATCCACTGGAACAATTCCAGACGGATATCACCTTCGGTAAAGGTGTCCTTGAAATGCGGATCGGCCATAAAACTATTGTATGAATCGGGTTCTACCACATCCAGATAATAGAAGTTATAGCTGGCATCGGACTGGCTGACAGATTGCGGATGTCCCCAGATCCACTCGGTATTCGATATATCGTTGAAGCCCATATAGTTTTTGGCATCCGTCATCAGAGTGTAACCTTTGGCAGCTTCCAATGCGGCTTTGGCGGCTTCGTCCCACTGTCCGGTGAGCAGATAAGTACGGGCCAGAAGTCCGTTTACCACATCGGTGTTAGGTTTGTATTTCGACTTGTCATTCGGACGTACATAACCGTCAAGAAGTCCTTTGGCACGGTTGAGGTCATTGATGATCTGTGTATAGATCTCTTCGAGCGTTGCCTTTCCTTTAGGTTTGGTATTCGGATTGGTCGGTTCGGTATACAACGGTACACAAAGAGCATTCTTATCTTTCAGATAGGTGAACTGATAATGCTGTGCCAAATGAAGATAACAGAAAGCACGTACGGCAAGTGCCTGTCCCTGGGCATGCCGGAACTCAGGTGTATCATCGTCTCCGGTAGCTTGAATAGAAATGGCCGTATTACAGTTGTCAATGGTCTTATACATCAGATACCAGGCGAAAGTGGTACGTCCGTCGGAAGGCATCACCACGTCATTGAACTGATAAGAAGAATTAAACCCATACATAGGGCGCGAAACCACGTCGTCAGCCATCATGTCGTCCAGGCACATCAAAGCACGATAGCCGATGTTGGCATAAGTGGTACCATATTCGAACAGATTGTACCACGCACCGTTAAAGATGCGTTCGGCATTCGAAGGTACAGGTACGAGGCCGGAATCTACGGCATCTGTCGGCTTATTGTCGAGGAAGTCGCTGCTGCAACTCCCCAGAAACAAAAGGAAGAAGAGAAGGAGAAAGGAAAACTTACCTTTAGGGATCTTATCTCCGGAGGTATTACTCACGGAAGCCTCTCTCCCACCCTCTGTCCGAAGAAGAGGAGAAGAAGAGATATGTCTGTTATTGTTAAATCGTATTGTTCTCATATCATCTGTTATTTTATACTTTACTATATCTGTTATATGTGATTTATGCATGATTAAACCAGGGCGGAGCATATGATTGCAACAGCCCTTTTCCGGGGATTAAAGCCTTAGAACGAAACATTGATTCCTCCGGAAATGGAACGCATGGCCGGATAACGGTAATACGTCAGTCCACTGATATCCTGTTCGGGGTCGAGTCCCTGATTCTTCGAAACGGTAAGCAGATTATCGGCCTGCACAAACAATTGCAGACTGTTCAGGCTGATTTTCTTTATCATCGGTTGCGGGAAGTTATACGATAATGTGATATTCTTCATCCGCAGGAACGAGTTATTGAACAGGTTACGGGTGGAATTTGCATTCCAACTGTTCGATACGGTTTTCAGAGCCGGCACATCAGTATATCGATTCTCCGGTGTCCAACGGTTCAGAATCTCTGTCGACCAGGCACGTCCGGTAGAACTTCCGTTATGCCACAGCATAGTTACGTCACGGTCCACAATATAATTACCGATACTATAGGCAAAAATGGTGGACAGTTCAAAGCCTTTATACGAGAAAGCGGTATTAAATCCTCCGTACACTTTGGGTAAGGATGATTTGCCGGTATAGTAATAATCCGCTTGGGCATAGTCATTGGTAGTCGTACGTCCGGTGATCTTGTCATTGGCATCTTTCACATTTTTGTACCACAACGGATCGCCGTTCTCCGGATCAACACCCGCCCATTGCTTCATGTAAAAATCATAGACAGAACGTCCCACAGCCAGTTTATGAACTCCGCTTACAGGCATATCTTTCAATGGAAGGTCGGTCACGACATTCTTATAATGTGTCAGGTTAAGCCCCAATCGCCACATAAAGTCCCGGGTATGGATTAAGGTACCTTTCAGATCGATTTCAACACCGGTATTCTTCAGTTCGCCTACATTCTCGTCTACTGAATTATAACCGAGCGAGGGAGCCAGCGGACGGGAATAGAGCAAATCTTTCGAACGCCGCTGGAAGAAATCGAACGAACCGGAGAATCGGTTGTTGAACAACGAGAAGTCTATGCCGGCATTGAAGTTCAGGTTGGTTTCCCATTTCAGTTTTGGTGTAGCCAGACGATCGGATACCAACGCATTCTCCCCATTATTGCTTACCACCGAATAAAGTCCGCTGCTGGCATAATACGTTCCCAGGTTATCGTTACCCTGCGCACCATAACTGACCTTCAAAGTCAGGGCAGAAAGCCAGTCGCTCGCAGCTACCATGAAATCTTCACGGTCGATACGCCAGGAAGCACCGACGGACCAGAAATTACCCCAACGGGTTTCGGGAGCAAAACGGGAAGACCCGTCCCGCCGATACGAACCCGAGAAGAAATATTTGCTTTGATAGTCATATTGGGCATTTAGGAAATATCCCACCAACGAGTAATCTACGCGGTATCCTGTCCCTCCGGTTACCAACGAACCGACAGCCAGTTCGGGAAAATCAGGCAATGCCATGTTCGAACGGGATGCTCGCAGCACATCGTAACGGTAGGAATAGGCTTCTTGTCCGGCCAGCAGATTGAAATGATGCTCTCCGAGGGTTTTGTCATAAGTCAGGATATTATTCCAGGTCCACGAGAAAGTACGGTCGTTTTCACGGCTCGATGAACCTCCGGTGTTAACAGCCGGCCCTATTTTAGGATTGGTATAGTCGAGTGAATTATAGTTGATCAGGTCAAAGTTGAAACTGGTCTTAAACTTCAGCCCTTCGATAAAGGTAACTTCAAGGAAAGTACGTCCTGAAAATTCATCTTTCATACGTTCCGACTTATCATTGGGCAATGTGGCCGGAAGGTTCCAGTTAGCCATCGAACCGGAAGGACGGTAAGAACCGAAATCATATATCCGCTGTCCCTCGGAATCCAGTTTATAGGTTCCATCTTCGTTCATTTGATAGATAGGATAGAATCCGTTCATCAAACGGCCGGCATTGATGACGTTACTTGTTTTCGTATCCGATGATACGGGATAATTCTGCAAAGAGTGGGCAAAACTCATGTTCACTCCTCCCCGAAGCCACTTGGTCATCTGGCTTGTCACGTTCGATCGGAGATTAAAGCGTTCATAACCGGACTCCAACGCAATACCTTTATCATTCAGGTATCCGGCAGAGAAGTAGTATTGATTGGTTTTGCCGCCTCCTGAAACATTCAGTCCCAGTTCCGTACGAAGTGCCTGCTGCTCCATGGCATCCTGCCAGTCGAAGTTCCAGAGCGGAACGGCCCCATCCGCCAATTTTCCATCCGTACCTACCGGCTGAGGATATTTAGAGCCATAAGGATTGGGGCCGGCCCCCATCAGCTTTCCTACCAAGTCTTTAGAAGCTTTGATAGCTGCTGTCTGAGGAGTATAGTTCTTTGTATCCAGTGCATATTGGTTACGCAAAGCCTCCCAATAAAGTTCGAAATACTGATCGGTGCCGATCCGGTCGTAATCACGTACCGCACGATTGGAACCACCGAAGCTGGCTTTCACGTTCACTGTAGTCTTCGAATCGCTTTGCCCCTGCTTGGTGGTGATAATAATCACACCGTTGGCTCCACGCGAACCGTACAAAGCAGCTGAGGCCGCATCTTTCAGAACGGTCATCGATGCGATATCTTCGGGGTTGATAGAGTTCACACTACCGTCATAGGGCACACCGTCCACTACATAGAGAGGTGCACTGGATGCATTGATGGATCCGATACCGCGAATACGGATTGTGGCATCGGTACCCGGCTGACCGCTTGCGGCACTTGCCTGCAGACCGGCTACGGTTCCTTCAAGGGCACGTGATACGCTCGAGGTTTGTAACTTCGCTATCTCGTCACCTTTAACGGTAGAGGCGGCACCGGTGAAACTATATTTCTTGGCAGTGGCATAGGCTACTACCATTACTTCTTCCAATTGCTTACTGTCGGGCACCAGCTCGACATTGATCACTGAGCGTCCTCCCACTTTATGTTCCACAGATTTCAGTCCGATAAAACTGAATACCAGCGTACCATCGGACGGAACATTGATGGAATACTTGCCGTCAATACCGGTAATAGTACCGACGCCGGTTCCTTTCACTAATACCGACACACCGGGCAACGGGTCTCCTTCGGACACAACAGTGCCCGAAACACGTATGTCATTCATTGTTCCGGCACGTAATGCAACAACCGAAACGACAAAGAGCAACGTAAATAATAGACGTAAATTGGTCTTCATACCTTAAGTTTAGTTATGTTTAAATTAGAATCTTTTGTTTAACACACAATCCGGCAGATTGTTGTTAAAAGGCTTGAAATTGTTATCTTATTCTTGAAGGTGTGTCAAAAGCCACCTACATTTTTTAATTAATTTTCACGGATCATTTCCTGCTGCAAAAGTAGAGTATGGGGATTGTTCTTGAAATCCCCTTTATAAGGGATTCTTATACCGTCTTTGTGGTAGGGAAGATATCCTTCATCTGTTCCTTGATTCCGGAGTCAGACAATCATAATCATTTACATTAAATATCATACTCGATACCTGTCCGTACAATAGGCTTGTCCCTGCCTAACAGTGACCACGTCTCCGCCCAACAGTGACCACGTTCGGGAATAATCTGCCCTACAAGTCTCCAGGGAGGTCATGACATCCGGGAGGCAACACGCACGGCAACTCTGGAAAATATGCGAAGAATATCAACAAGCAGTAATCTTTCCAACAAATAATCCACCGGCAAACCGATGCTATCCCTTGGTCATTCCGTAGATTCTTTGTAGCTTTGCCGCCGTCCGATGACCCGATATCACCATACGGCTTATGAAAAAAGAAAGGTACATATCACATTCGTTTATCCGCTTCCGCCAGTGGAGCCGGAAGGCTTATGCTATATTTGCCACCCTGGGTTTGTGTGTCACCATCGGACAGTTGAGAAAGAACATCACCGAATGTGCGTTGTGCAAGCAACAAACTCCGCATACAACCGGACTTGATCCGCAACGGGAAACAGAAGATTCCGTTCCGGAAGAAGATTGGGAGAACCTCACGTTATCTCCCGAACCATTGCTCTTGCTTCTTACTCAACTCCAATCATCCAAATATTCTTATGCCGGTGCCGCACAGTCAACTGTTGTGACATCCGCCTCATACATTACACCTAAAGAGGTTGCCTCCCATCCCGATGGGACCGGCAACCTCTTTTTTAATATCCCCACCCTATGACTATCGAAGAAATAAAAAACCAAGTATTACAAGGAACGGCTATCAGCCGAGAGCAGGCCGAATGGCTGGCGCTCTATCCCCGTAAAGAAGAGTTGTATGATGCCGCACACGACATCACCACCGCCTGCGCTTCGCAGGAGTTCGACATGTGTTCCATCATCAATGCCCGCTCAGGGCGGTGTCCGGAAAATTGTAAATGGTGCGCCCAGTCGTCTCACTACAAGACCAAGGCCGATGTATACGATCTGGTGAGCGCGGAAGAGTGCCTGCGACAAGCAAAATACAACGAAGCACAAGGGATCAACCGCTTTTCATTGGTGACCAGTGGACGCAAACCTTCTCCCAAAAACATGAAAGAGCTCTGTGTAGCGGCCCGGCGGATGCGTCGTCATTCGTCTATCCGGTTGTGCGCTTCGCTCGGACTGTTGGACGAAGAAGAGTTGCAGGCATTGTATGATGCCGGAGTGACCCGGTACCACTGTAACCTCGAAACGGCTCCTTCCCACTTCGACTCGCTCTGTACCACGCATACACAGGAACAAAAGCTGAAAACCTTGCATGCCGCACGACGAGTAGGGATGGACCTCTGCTGCGGAGGCATCATCGGCATGGGCGAAACTGTGGAACAACGGATCGAATTTGCCTTCACACTCCGCGATCTCAACATCCAATCCATCCCGATCAACTTGCTGCAACCCATACCCGGCACTCCGCTCGAGCATCAGTCTCCTCTCAGTGAAGAAGAGATACTGACCACTGTGGCTCTTTTCCGGTTCATTAACCCTGCGGCTTACCTGCGCTTTGCCGGAGGACGCTCGCAACTGACACCAGAGGCCGTCCGGAAATCCCTCTATATCGGCATCAACTCCGCCATCGTAGGCGATCTGCTGACAACACTCGGCTCCAAGGTATCGGATGATAAAGAGATGATTCTCTCGGAAGGATATCACTTTGCCGACTCACAATTTGACCGCGAACATTTGTGGCATCCGTATACTTCAACTTCGAATCCGCTCCCGGTATATAAGGTGAAACGGGCTGACGGTGCCACCATCACCCTGGAAAGCGGACAGACACTGATCGAAGGAATGTCATCGTGGTGGTGTGCGGTGCACGGATACAATCACCCGATATTAAACCAGGCTGTACAAGATCAACTCAGCCGGATGTCGCATGTCATGTTCGGCGGACTGACGCACGATCCGGCTATCGAACTGGGCAAACTGTTGCTTCCGCTGGTCCCGCCCTCCATGCAAAAGATATTCTATGCCGATTCCGGCTCCGTAGCTGTCGAAGTTGCACTGAAGATGGCCGTACAATACTGGTATGCAGTCGGAAAACCGGAGAAAAATAATTTCGTCACCATCCGTAACGGTTACCACGGAGATACCTGGAATGCCATGTCGGTATGCGATCCTGTAACGGGGATGCACCGTATCTTTGGTTCGGCACTTCCCATCCGCCACTTCCTCCCTGCTCCCTCCTCCCGGTTCGGAGATGAATGGAACCCGGAAGACATCCGTCCGTTGGAGCATCTGCTGGAGAAACATGCCGATGAACTGGCAGCTTTCATCCTCGAACCCATTGTACAAGGTGCGGGAGGCATGCGTTTCTACCATCCGGAATATTTAAGAGAAGCTGCGCGCCTCTGCCACCGGTATGGGGTACTGTTGATCTTCGATGAAATAGCAACCGGATTCGGACGTACCGGAAAACTCTTCGCCTGGGAACATGCCGGAGTAGAGCCGGACATCATGTGCATCGGCAAAGCATTGACAGGTGGATACATGACCTTATCGGCAGTACTGACCACCAATGAAGTGGCAGACTGCATCTCCAACCATGCACCGGGAGCATTCATGCACGGGCCTACGTTTATGGGAAACCCGTTAGCATGTGCCGTAGCCTGCGCATCGGTACGGTTACTTCTAACTTCCGGCTGGCAAGAAAACGTAAAACGAATAGAAGCTCAACTGAACCGTGAATTAGCTCCGGCACGTGAGCTCCCTCAGGTAGCGGACGTCCGTGTACTGGGTGCCATCGGAGTGATCGAGATGAAAGAACCGGTGAATATGGCATACCTGCAACGCCGTTTTGTGGAGGAAGGCATCTGGCTCCGTCCGTTTGGCAAACTGATCTATGTAATGCCTCCGTTTATCATTACGCCCGAACAGTTGACCAAACTCACGGAAGGGATGATAAGGATCATAAGTAACGGCCTTCCCGGTTCCCAAACTATTTAGAAACGAATCTGTTTCACCACAGATTACACAGATTTCCACAGATTAATGATTCTTTTCATTGGGAATCAGATTGAAAAATCGGTGTTAATCTGTGTAATCTGTGGTGAAATCAAAAACATTACAAATATGAATAAAAACCAAGAAACGGAAAGAGGTGAACTCACCCGTTTCCTTGACGAGCTGCAACTCCTTAAAAAGAAAGATAACTTCCGCACCCTTCCTACCCTGGTACATCAGGGCAAAGAGGTAATCATCGGGGGACAACGGATGCTAAACCTTTCGTCAAACGATTATCTGGGGTTGGCTAACGACAGTGGACTGTTAAAAGCTTTCTGGCAGACAGTGAAGCCGGAAGAAATTAAGTTCTCTTCCTCTTCTTCCCGCCTGCTTACCGGCAATTTTGCCGCATACGATGAACTGGAAGCTACCTTGTCTTCCTTATTTGGAACAGAAGCGGCACTGGTATTCAATTGCGGATATCATGCCAATACCGGAATCCTACCTGCCGTATGCGACACAAAAACACTGATTCTGGCCGACAAGTTGATACATGCCAGCCTGATAGACGGCATTCGGCTATCAGATGCCAAATGTATCCGCTACCGGCACAACGAATACAGCCAGTTGGAAAGACTAGTAGAGACTTACCACAAAGAATATGAACAGGTTATTATCGTTACCGAAAGTATTTTCAGTATGGATGGTGACGAAGCAGACTTACCCCGGTTGGTCAAACTGAAACGCAAGTATCCGAACGTATTGCTTTACTTAGACGAAGCCCATGCTGTCGGTGTCCGGGGAACCGGCGGACTGGGATGTGCCGAAGCATACGGATGCATATCGGATATCGACTTTTTGGTGGGCACTTTCGGAAAGGCACTGGCTTCCTATGGGGCATATATCGTGTGCAGGCAGGTGATACGGGACTATCTGATAAATAAAATGCGTCCCTTTATCTTCACCACTGCACTCCCGCCTGTCACCCTGCAATGGACCTCATTTGTACTGCGCCATCTGGCGGAATATCAGGAGAAGAGGGAACACCTGGCAGCCATCAGCAGCAACTTGCGGACCGGCCTCCAGGAGAAAGGATACTTTTCTGCCTCGGCCAGCCAAATCGTACCCATGATCGCGGGTGAAAGTTCTTCCGCCGTCCGTATGGCAGAAGAGCTGCAACGCAAAGGGTTTTATGCGTTGCCTGTCCGTCCGCCTACGGTACCGGAAGGAACTTCCCGTATCCGTTTTTCATTAACGGCAGACGTAACGGAAAAGGAAGTGAAAAGAGTGATAGCAACAATACGGCCTGTATCATCAAAGTAATAAACTTATGAAACTGAAAAGACTATATCCACCCCAAAAATCTGTAAACTCCCTTCACTCTGAGACAGGAACCGGATGTGAAGTCGCCGGATGCCCTCCCCTCCGAAAAGAGGCTCTCCTCTTCTTTGCCGGATGGGGAATGGATGAAACTCCCTTCATGCACAATCTCCCCCCAAATAAAGATCTGATAATCTGCTATGATTACCGTTCTCTCGATTTTGACAGCACATTGCTCTCCACGTATGAGGGAATCTATGTTGTTGCCTGGTCCATGGGGGTATGGGCAGCTTCCCAAGTGTTGCCGGACAGCAACCTCCCCCTCAAGCAAAGCATTGCCATCAACGGGACACCTTTCCCTATCGATGATATGCGGGGAATTCCTCCCGCCATATTTGAAGGTACACTCAATAATCTCAATGAAGCGACCCTACAGAAGTTCCGCCGGCGAATGTGCGGATCGGGAAGTGCCTTTCAAGCTTTCCTGGAAATAGCTCCCCAACGACCGGTAGAAGAATTGAAAGAAGAACTGGCGGCCATCGGCAGACAATACAGCGAACTGCCCCCATCCACCTTTGTCTGGAATAAAGCAATCATCGGAGAATCCGATCATATCTTCCCACCGAAGAACCAGGAACAGGCCTGGCAAAAATATTGCAATGAAATTCAGCGATATGACGGAGCACATTATGACGAAAAGATATTGAAAGAAAATCTCGCTCCTGCTGCTTCCTCCAAACTACTGATCGCCCAACGCTTCACGAAAGCAATCGGCACCTATCCGCACGAAGCCCGGGTACAACAACAAATCGCCCGGAAAATGTGCAGTTTGTTGCAGCAACACCTCCCTGCGCACTCCCTCCGCCGTGTTGTAGAGTTCGGCTGCGGGACGGGTACTTATTCGCGTCTGCTACTCCGTTCGTTCCGCCCGGAACACTTGCTGCTGAACGACCTTTGCGAAGAGATGCGCCATAGCTGCAGAGATATCCTGAACGAGCGGGTCTCCTTCTTGCCCGGAGATGCCGAAGCACTTGACTTCCCACACGGAACGGAACTGATCACTTCCTGTTCCGTCCTGCAATGGTTCAAACATCCCGATGCTTTTTTCCGGAAATGTGAAAACATCCTGAATGCGCAGGGATACATTGCCTTCAGTACTTTCGGAAAAGAAAACATGAAGGAGATTCGCCAACTGACCGGACAGGGACTCGCCTACCGTTCGAGAGAAGAGCTGACTACCTCGCTCTCGGCACTATACGACATTGTGCACACAGAGGAAGAAGTCATCTCACTGAATTTCAACAATCCGATGGAGGTGCTTTATCATCTGAAGCAGACCGGAGTGACAGGTACTTGTAACCAAAGCTGGACCCGGAGCAAACTGAACCTCTTCTGTCAGGAATACGAGCGTCTGTTCAGTCCCGGCAAAGGTTCTGTTTCACTGACCTACCACCCCATCTATATAATAGCAAAAAAGAGATAAGAAAAACGACCTGCGGGTCTCAAACAAAAGAAGTATGAAAAAGAATGTGTATTTTATCAGCGGCATCGATACGGATGCAGGCAAGAGTTATGCCACAGGATTCCTGGCACGCGAACTGAACCGGAAAGGGCAACGCACCATTACTCAGAAATTTATCCAGACAGGCAATACAGGCCACTCGGAAGACATCGACCTGCACCGCCGCATCATGGGTATCGCCCCCACTGATGACGACCGGGAAGGACTGACCATGCCCGAAATCTTCTCTTACCCCTGTTCTCCACACCTCGCTTCACGCATAGACGGACGTCCCATCGACTTTGACAAAATAGAACGTGCTACAGAAGAGTTGAGCCGCCGTTATGACGTTGTCCTGCTCGAGGGAGCCGGAGGCCTGATGGTGCCGCTTACCGACGAATTGCTCACGATTGACTATATTGCGCAGAAGGAATACCCGCTGTTGTTTGTCACTTCCGGCAAACTGGGCAGTATCAACCACACATTGCTCAGCCTGGAAGCCATTAAAAACCGGGGGATCAAACTGGATACCGTTCTCTACAACCTCTACCCGACGGTAGAGGACCGGACGATACAGGAGGATACACAACTCTTCATCCAACGGTATCTGAAGAAAGATTTTCCGGAGACTAAATTCTGCATGGTACCGGAATTATAAAAAGTCTACAGGGAACATCAGAAACCACTATAGATGATACAGATTAGCGCAGATTAAGTGCCCTGTTTAAATTTTCCTTGAATAAATTTACAGGAATTTTATTGACCTGTTTTGAGTTTTTTCTCGGTCTATTTCCCCGTTTTTACCCGTCACATAGCCCGCTATGCTCCTTGCAAAAACCGGAAAACATCCCTGAAAACATATCTCAAGCAAAATTAAAACAGGCTCTAAAAGAGTGAACGACCGATTGTCAGCACAAACTACCTGCGGTAATCTGTGTAATCTATGGTGAAAAAGCCTCTTGAAACAACTTCTGAAACCGTTTTTTTAGCTGAACTTTTTACCTATGACAAGCGTTTATAACCATGACATTAGGTTTTAGACACATCAGGTTAAATAGAAGTTTTCAGTATGAGTTTCAACATTGTAAAAAACGACAAGAAGCGTGTCATCATCGTAGGTGGTGGCTTCGGCGGTCTTAAATTGGCCAACAAGCTAAAAAAGTCTGGTTTCCAGGTTGTTTTAGTCGATAAGAACAATTATCACCAGTTTCCTCCCCTTATTTATCAAGTCGCTTCAGCCGGACTTGAACCCAGTTCCATCTCTTTCCCGTTCCGGAAGATTTTTCAGAAACGAAAGGACTTTTACTTCCGTATGGCAGAAGTACGGGCCATCTTCCCCGAGAAAAAGATGATTCAGACTTCCATCGGTAAAGCAGAATACGACTACCTGGTACTGGCAGCCGGCACCACCTCCAACTTCTTCGGCAACGAGCACATTGAAGAAGAGGCCATGCCTATGAAAACCGTTTCGGAAGCCATGGGACTGAGAAATGCCCTACTGGCAAACTTTGAACGGTCGATCACTTGCAGTACGGAACGTGAACGGCAGGAGTTGCTCAATGTCGTTGTTGTAGGCGGAGGGGCCACCGGAGTGGAAATAGCCGGAGTGCTTTCGGAAATGAAGAAGTTCGTACTGCCCAACGATTATCCGGATATGCCCAGCAGCCTGATGCACATCTACCTGATTGAAGCGGGCGACCGTCTCCTGGCGGGAATGTCCGAAGATTCATCCCGCCATGCCGAACAGTTTCTGCGTGAAATGGGAGTCAACATCCTGCTGAACAAGCGGGTGACGGATTACAAAGATCATAAAGTGATGTTGGAAGACGGTACAGAGATAGCGACACGTACGTTTATCTGGGTGAGCGGCGTGGCAGCCATCACTTTCGGCAATATAGACGGAGAATTACTGGGACGCGGAAGAAGAATCAAAGTAGACGAATTCAACCGTGTACAGGGAACAGACACTATTTTTGCCATCGGGGACCAATGTATTCAGACTACGGACAAGAACTATCCTAACGGACACCCGCAACTGGCACAAGTGGCCATTCAACAAGGCAAACTGCTTGCCAAGAACCTGCAAAGACTACAGAAAGGAAAGCCGATGCAGCCGTTCCATTACCGGAACCTGGGATCGATGGCAACCGTAGGGCGCAATCGTGCCGTGGCAGAGTTCAGTAGTTTCAAAACCGCCGGATGGCTGGCTTGGGTGATGTGGCTGGTCGTCCATTTACGTTCGATCCTGGGAGTACGCAACAAAGCAAATGTCCTACTGAACTGGGTATGGAATTACTTTACTTACGACCAGTCCCTGCGCATGATTGTCTATGCAAAGAAGGCGAAAGAGGTGCGTGACCGGGAAGAACTGGAAGCCAAAACGCATTGGGGAGAAGAAACCCAGACGCAACAACCCAAAGGCTAAAGTTCACCACAAAAGGCACTGAGGGTGTCATTGTTCACCACAGATTATACAGATAAATATTATTGGTTATCAGTAGATTAAAAATCTATCTTGTAAATCCGTGTAATCTGTGGTGAACTATGACACCCTCATGCACTCTGTGCCGAATGCGACTTATTTTATTCCGGAATCTTACTCATACCGCAATGACCGTGCCGGTTTGCCTACGATAATCTTCACCGTCTGGCAGGCTACCGTCACAAACGAAATCAACAGCATCAACACTACCGGAACTGCAAAGAACCATATCTTCAGATCGGTACGGAAAGCATAATGACTCAACCAGGCATTCATACTGAACCAGGCAACGGGCAACGCAATGATTACCGCTATCAGGATCAATTGGAAAAAGCCTTTACCCAGCTGATAGAACAGATTCCAACGGGTAGCTCCCAATACTTTCCGGATACCCATCTCCTTGGTACGGGTAGTGCAGGAAAACATCACCAATACCCACAATCCCAGACATGAGATGAAGATGGCCAGTCCGGTGAAACAACCGATCATGACACCAAACACCTCGTCCTGACGATACTGATGATCGAAGAATTGATCGAGAAAGAAGAAGTCATAGCTGGAATCCTCGAAATAGCGATGCCAGATCTCCTCCACCTGCGAAACCAATTCCTTCGGGTCGCCGGACTTCATCACAATGGAGATGTAGCGTTGCGGCAGCCAACCGATCTTATCTTTGTGGATCAGCATAATCGGGGTATAATTCTTGTTGAGTGCCTGCTGATGGTAATCCTTCACCACTCCGATAATCTGCATCGGGGCATCGGTACATTCCACCTCTATCTCTTCGCCGAGAGCCTCTTCGTTAGAGGCGATTCCCAGGTTACGGACAGCAGACTCGTTGACCACCAACTTATTCACGTCGTCTCCATAATCTTCGGAGAATCCGCGCCCTGCCACCAGTTGCAGTCCATAAGCATCAATATAATCCGGGTCGCATACCAACATTTCATAAAGGCGATTCTGCTTCAAAGCATCACTCTTTCGCCTGTTAGACAAGAAGGTAGCCACCTCTTCGCCCGGCACGGCACCCGAGAAGGTAACTTTATCTACCAAAGGCAGGCGGGCAATGGCCTTCTTCATGGCTTCGAGTTTCGTGTTCATGCCTTCGGTCCGTCCGGGAAATTTGACAACCAGAGTCTGGTCCGTCTTCACTCCCAGCGACTGATTGCGCATGAAGTTCAACTGCGCAAACACAATCAATGTGCCGCAGAGCAGAATCATAGATGCCGTGTACTGAACGACTACCAATACTTTGCGAGTGCCTTCGCCCGACTTGCTGTTCAGGAACTTTCCCTTCAGCAACGTAATCGGTTTCCGGTTGAGAAGCGCCAATGCAGGATAGTAACCGGAGAGGAAAATTCCCCCTACAAATACGATCAAAAGCAAAAGCCACCAGTATCCCGTCAGCCAAACGGAGAAAGTTACCGTACGGCTTACCAACTGATTGAAGTATGGCAAGATCAACTCGATCAGTCCCACTGCCAGTACCAATGCAACCAGGTTCATGACCAAGGCCTCAAACAAGAATTGAGATACAAGCTGCTTGCGGAAAGCTCCTATTACCCGGCGCACTCCTACCTCCTTGGCACGTTCCATCGAGCGGGCCACAGTCAGGTTGATATAATTGATCCAGGCAATAGCCAAAATGGCAATTGCAGCAAAGATCAGGGCGATCATGGCCGTACGGTTTCCCTTGATTTCGGCCTCGTAACCAACTTGTGGTTTAAGATGAATATCGGCAAGCGGTGTCAGTGACACACCCCATATTTTATTTTTCAGCGCCTCGTCCGTCTTATACTTCTCCGACATTGCCGGAAACGCCTTTTCTATCTCTTCCTTCCTTTCGGGCGAATCGAGCAGCACATAAGTATAAACCTCGTGCTTGTACCAATAGTCATGCAGATATTGCCCGAGCGACTTATAGGAAATCAGGAAATTATAATGGATATGCGAATTGGAAGGCATCTCTTTCATCACCCCTGTCACTTCGCAAACCACCTTGTCATACGGTCCCGTAAAGATAAGTATCTTTCCGATGGGGTCTTCGTCCTGAAAATACTTCCGGGCAATACGTTCGGTGATGACCACCTGGCGGGGCATGGAAAGGCAAGTGGCCTTATCTCCTTTCACCAGCTCGAAATCGAACAGGCGGAAGAAACCGGGATCGGCATAAGCTATCTGGTTTTCGCGCAAAGTCAGTTCACCGTACTTCACTATCTGCTCGGGCTGATACAAAGAGACCACCCGGGTATAATCTTCAATGCCGGCCAGGTTCTCCTTCATGGCCGAACCATAACCGAACGAACTGCTGGCCCAATAGTCGGTCTGCACTTCTCCCTCGTAGAAAGTACTTTCCACGCGGAAGATGCACTCGTACTTCTGGTGCATCTTGTCGAAACTGAACTCAAAAGTGACATAAGTCAATATCAGCAAGGCAGATGCCATGCCGACTGCCAATCCGAAAACATTGATGAAACTGAATCCTTTCCGTTTCATCAGGTTACGATAGGCACTATTCCAATAATTCCCTATCATACGCTCTCTGTATTAGTCCCGGAAGTTTCGTCCAGCGGACGGTTGATATTCTCGGCTACGATCTTCCCATCGAGCAGGCGGATAATCCGGTGGGCATAAGTCGCATCACGCTGCGAGTGAGTAACGATGATGATGGTAGTCCCCTGACGGTTCAGTTCCCGTAGTAGCTCCATCACTTCCACACCGTTTACCGAGTCGAGGTTTCCGGTCGGTTCATCGGCAAGCAACAATTTACAGTCCGTCACCACGGCACGGGCTATGGCGACGCGCTGTTGTTGTCCACCGGAAAGCTGTTGCGGAAAATGATTGGCACGGTGCAACAAATTTACTTTCTCAAGTACCTGTTTCACCTTTTCTTTCCGTATGGCAGGTTTCATGCCCAGATATACCAGAGGAAGCTCCACATTCTCGTATACGGTCAGTTCGTCAATCAGGTTGAAACTCTGGAAAATAAATCCCAGATTTCCCTTACGCAGAGCCGTCAGTTGGTTCTCGTTCATCTTATCCACCTGTTTGCCTTCGAAGAAGTAAGAGCCGGAAGTGGGTGAATCGAGTGTACCCAGGATATTCAGCAGAGTAGACTTGCCACACCCGGAAGGGCCCATGATAGCTACAAATTCTCCCCGCTCCACTTGCATAGTCACTTCATTCAACGCTTTGGTCTGCACCTCCTCGGTGGTGAAGAGCATAGACAGTTTTTCTGTTTTAATCATAATCGTTATATATTATATTAGTTATTCATATTTTAAAATGCGCATAGGTTTCTGGCGGATGGTACGCCATACCTGTTGGAGCACAGTGAGAAAGGCTATCAGCATCAGCAGTACAAAAGTGGCTGCATATATCCACCAGGACAGCGAAATGTGGAAAGCGTACGTTTCCAGCCAAGCATTCATCAGCACTGCCGATACAGGAATACCGATTGCAGATGCCAATACGGTAAGCAACAACAGTTCTTTGGTCAGGACAAAGAACAGGCTGGTTTTATTTGCGCCGAGCACTTTGCGGATACCCACCTCCTTCAAACGTGACAAGGTGGAAAACAGGGTTACAATCCACAATCCAAGGCAAGCAACAAATACGGCAAGCAATGAGGCGCTGGCAAATATCCAGCCAAAATTACGATCGGATTTGTATAGGAATTCATTAAAATCATTCAAAAAGAAATAAGAAAATAAAGAAGTCGGGAAGTATTCACGATACATCTGTTCAATTTCCGTTAAGACGCCGGCATCCCCCTTTCCTTTCAGACAGACAGAAATATAAGGCGTTGCAATAAAAGGAACACGCTCTTTCAAAAAGAAAATGATAGGCTTGTAAGCCACGGCAAGCGATTGCTGGTGGTAGTTCTCCACCACTCCTATTATCTCAAGCGGGTCACTAACCACTTCCATTTTAAGTTGTTGCCCCAACGCCGCTTCTGCCGATTCGTAGCCCAACAGCCTGACAGCTTCTTCGTTAAGCACCACCCGGTTAAGATCGCCACCATAATCTTCGGAAAAACTTCGTCCGCAAATCATACGAGGCATATAGGCAGACAAATAGTCGTAGTCTACAGAAAACATCTGTATCAATTTTACTTGTGAGGGATCACTTCCATACGGCCGATTGGTAAAATAGTTGGCAACTTCCACACCGGGAACAGCTCCCGAAACTGTCACGTGACTTACATCCGCCCGTTGCTTCAAACGTTTGGTGAAACTCTCCATGCGCAGCGACAGTCCCTCGGTGAACGAAGGATATTTAATGACCAGAATGCGGGTATTCAGATCCGATTCGGCCTCACGCTGCATGTAACGGACCTGTTGAAACACAGTAAACGTACCTGCAATCAGAACAAAAGAAGCCAGGAACTGAACAACAATCAACGCCTTTCTGATCCGGTTGCCTCTCTTTCCGTGCAACAGTTTACCGCGCATAATCTCCGACGGACGGATAGTGACCATCAGCCAGGAAGGATAAAGCCCTACAACCAACGTACCGATGATAACCACTCCGGCTACAATCCCCCAAAAAGCGGGTTGCATAAGTATGTCTGTCCCGAAGTTTTGCCCTGCCCAGCGATAGACAAGGGGTAAGAGGAGTTCCAGCCAGCCGAAAGCTATCAACGTAGCCAGCAAGTTCATGAAACCGGACTCAAGAAGTCCCTGAATAATAATCTGACGGCGCGAAGCACCAAAAGCTTTACGGAGTCCGAACTCCCGTCCACGCTCCAAAAAGCGGGCTACGGTCAGGTTCAAGGCATTTGCCCAACCTATCAGCAGCAGAATGGCGGACATTACGAACAAAATAAGAACCGCCGTCCGGCTTCCTTTCACCTCTTTCTCGTATGCTTTTTGCGGAGTAAGGTGAATGTCTTTCAACGAGATCAGTTCTACAGCCCAGGTTTTATGTTTCAGTGCATCAGTCTTGTACTTGTCGGATATGTCACGGAAAGCCTGTTCAATTTCTCCCGGAGTCTTTCCGGGCATCAGGCGGACGTAAGTATATACACCGTGAATGTACCAGATGTCCTGCCGTTCCTTGGGAATCGTATTGTAGGAAAGCAGAAAATCGTAATGCAGGTGCGAACGGACAGGCATATCGGCAATAATGCCCGTTACTTCAAAGTTTTGCTGTGATGAAGAGGTACTGAAGGTCAGTATCTTGCCTATCGGGTCTTCTTCACCAAAATAGCGGCTTGCAGCGCTTTCAGTCAGTACCACCGTATTAGGGCGTACCAGTTGCCCGGTCTTTTCTCCTTTAACTATGGGGAAGTTGAATATTTCGAAAAAGGCAGGCTCGGTATAGCAGTAATGTTCCTCGGCAAATCTCCTGTCAAAGTAATTCACCACCTGCTCGCGATCCTGAGCCGTAACACGGACGTACTTCTCAATTCCCGCTATTTCCCTGTTCATGGCAGGAGCATGCCCATAAGCCGTAGTCGCCCAATTATCCGTCAGCATCTCGCCCTCATACAGTCTGCTTTCAACACGATACACACGGTCGGTATCATGAAATGAATCATAACTTAACTCCGACCAGACATAAAGCATAATAAGAAGTGCCGCTGCAATGCAGACCGACAACCCTGTTATGTTTATCAGCGTCAGAGACTTTTTAACCCGCTGGCTTCGTATCACTTGCGAAATGTAGTTCATAGTATTCGGTTCTTATTTCAATATAAGTTTCTCGTTATCCCCAAACAATTCATATCCGGATACAATCACCCGGTCGCCCGGTTTCAATCCCTCAGTCACTTCATAATATTGCGGATTCTGCCGTCCGATCCGGATGGGACGGCGCGTGGCAAATTTACCACTTTCGTCAACAACATACATCCAGCGGCCCCCGGTTATTTGAAAGAATCCTCCACGAGGTACAAGAATGGCCTGGGCAGGATCTCCCAACTGAAGATTGATGTGATACGTCTGCCCGGCACGGATGTTTTCGGGACGTCCGGCAGTAAACTGAAGGTCGGTACGGAATTGTCCCTCTTTTACTTCCGGATAGGGTTTGGTCACTTCAAGTTTATAGTTGCCTCCGTCACGGGTGAAATCCGCCGGAAGTCCGGGAACCACCCGTTCCACATAATGCTCATCGATCTGTGCCTGCACTTTCAGATCGGGTGTAATGATCTGTCCGATATGTTCGCCGGCAGCAATGGACTGACCGATCTGGGCATCGAGATTGCCCACCTGTCCATCGATGGGAGCTTTTACCTTCAGGTTTTCCACCCGCTCGCGTACCAGGGCGAGGCTGCGCTTCATGTTACGGATATTCTCGTCGAGGCTGCTGATCTGGCTTTCCCTGAAAAAATTGTCCTGCCGGATGCGTTCGTCAATGACTTCCAGTTGTGCCCTTGCCGCTTCGTACTCTTCGGCAGCCAGGCGAAACTCCTCTTGGGCTATCAACTGCTCTTTGATAAGGCGGCTGTATTGCTCGTAACGCCGTTGTTTCACTGCCAGTTCCTTATTCAGGCCGATGCGTTCCTGTTTCAGCCGCAGATGTTCCTGCTCCATGCTGATGCGGGTATTGCGCAACTCGTTCTCCTGATAGGCCAGATCGGCTTCGCTCTGCATGATTCCGATGTTCAGGAGCGGATTGCTGAGACGAAGAATCACATCGCCTGCCTTGACGATGGCTCCTTCCTCTTTCAGGCGCTCTTCCACACGGCCTCCTTCTATCGCATCCATATAAATGATGCGGTTGGGCATCACTTGTCCGATAACCCGAATGTAATCACTGAACTCTCCCCGGGTAACTGTAGCAATGGTCAGCCGGTCTTTTTCCACATTCATAGAAGAGGAAGTGTCCCTGAAAATAAAGTAAAAAACAAGTCCCACCAATACCACGGCTCCGGCGACGGCATAATAATGCTTCCGCTTCATTCCGGGCTTGCGTTCGATCATTGTATCCATAGATAATTATTGCTTTATATATAATTCACGTTTGTTTATAAGGTCATATCATCGGGCCGTAGAGAAACGGTGTACGAGTTGTACAACTGGTACATGACGAGTTGAGCAACTGGTATACGACGAGTTGTACAACTCGTCCATCACTCTTCACCGGGCAACGTGCAGAAGCTCCCCGTGCGATAATAGGTTTCCATCTTTAAAGTCATATCTACCTGCAAGCGTACCCGCGCCAACTCGGCTTTGGAGGAGATGAAGCGATTGCGGGCCTCCATCAACTGAAAGACGGAGATAAGCCCCTCTTCCCATTTCCGTTCGGATTCTTTCAGTACCAGTTCTTCGGCTCTGAACTGCTGCAACACTTGCCGGAATTCATCATAACCGGAACGGAGAGAAAGAACCGTTTGCTCCACCTCCGTATAGAGTTGTTGCTTTTGCAGTTCTTCCTCGTTCCGGAGGCGGAATATATTCAACTTGTGTTTGCGCAGGGTAGTCAGTCGTTCCAGCCCGCTCAGCAGAGGGATGGAAATACCGATACCGATATACTTGCCTAAATTGTCGTTCAACTGTTTGGTAGAAAAACCATCGAGGTAACGGGAAGCCATTGAAAAGCGGGCAAAGACGGTTGGCGAAAATTTACCTCCTGCCATGGCATACTCCTTACGGGCTGCACGTTGCCTGAGTTCCATCATCCGCATCGAAGGCATCGCCACCAGAGACTGCGTATAGAGTTCTTCCGTTTGTGGCAGCGGATAGGCCGAAAGAAGTTCGTAGTTGATAGTATCTTGTACGGCCAGCGTATCTTCGGCATGCAGATTCAATAGCTGCTTCAAGCGGAGCAATGCCAGACGACAACCATTCTGACGGGCCTGATAGCGGTAAATATCACCTTCGCGACGGGCTTTGACTTCCTGCAAATCAGAAACCGACTTCAATCCCAACTCGACGAAAGCCTCGGTCTGTTTGAGATAACGCTCGCTAAGGCGGCTCTGCTCTAAAGCCAGATCGAGCATCCGCTCTTCAAGCAGAAGTTTATAATAGGCATCCGTCACCTGACAGGCCAGTTCGTTACGGCGTTCTTTCAAAGCCCACTCACTCCGGTTGCGGTTCATCTTCTCAAAACGTACCCGGTTGATACGGGTGAAACCCTCAAAGAGCGAAAGGGTCATGTCCAGCCCGACGGTTCCTTCATCAAAGGTATCGTTGGTATATCCGTTGGTATTCGGGTCGATGGAACGCCCGAAGTTACGTCCGGCTTCGGCCGATACACTGACACGGGGCAGGAAACTCGCCACAGAAGAGATGTAATCCATCCGGGCTTCTTTGATATCTATCCCGCTATTCCGTAAAGACGGATTCTGTTTCCATGCAATACGGATACATTCGTCGAGCGACCTCTCTGCTTGTGCAAACAAGAGAGTTGAAAAAAGAAGAAAGGTACAAAATGATATAAAATGTTTCATGTCAATCTAATATGCAAACGCTGTGCCAAAAGAAATAATCAACTTATAATCAGATAGATACAATTCAACTACATACAATAGTGTCCAATATCTGGACGCCACCGTGTACAGATATTGGACACTTGACGATTGTTTCCCACTGGAATACTTTCTGATACTTCTCCGGCATAAATTCTCAATCCGAAAACGTCTAAATATTGGACATTCTCTTGCAGGGAGTTACAAAAACAAATATCTTTACCACGAACTTAAAAAAGGAAGCGAATCAAAAGGAGATGCTATGAACACAGGAACCATTCTGATTGTAGACGATAACAAAGGAGTATTGGCCTCACTCGAACTTCTGCTCGAAAACTACTTCAGCAAGATACTGACAGCTTCGAATCCAAATCAGATCACCGCCCTGCTGACAACGCGCCGCATCGATGTAGTCATCCTGGACATGAACTTCTCGGCGGGTATCAACAATGGCAACGAGGGACTTTACTGGTTGGGGCACATCCGGCAGATGGCTCCCACCCTACCCGTAGTGATGCTGACCGCTTACGGAGATGTGGAACTTGCCGTTAAAGCACTTAAAAACGGTGCAGCCGACTTCCTGCTGAAACCATGGGACAACCAGACCCTGATCGACAAGGTGACGGAAGCCTACCGTAGCCGCAAAGCTCCGGAACGTACTGCAAAAGTTGACAGGGCTGAGGGATTCGAAATGCTGGTGGGGCGTTCGCCTGCCATGTTGCAACTGATGAAAGTGGTATCGAAAGTGGCACGCACGGACGCCAACATCCTGATAACGGGAGAAAACGGAACAGGTAAAGAAATACTGGCACGGGAGATACACCGCCTCTCACCTCGTGGCGTACGTCCGATGCTGAACGTAGATATGGGGGCCATCAGCGAGTCGCTGTTCGAAAGTGAACTGTTCGGACACGAACGGGGAGCTTTCACCGATGCCCACGAAAGCCGTCCCGGAAAGTTCGAAGCGGCCAACGGCAGTTCACTGTTCATGGACGAACTGGGCAACCTCCCTCTCCCACTCCAAACCAAGCTCCTCACCGTATTGCAAAGCCGGAATGTGACTCGTCTGGGCAGTAACAAAGTGATTCCGGTCGATATCCGCCTGATTTCGGCAACGAACAAAGATATACCGGAAATGGTGAAGCAGGGCATGTTTCGCGAAGACCTGTTCTACCGCATCAACACCATTCATCTGGAACTGCCTCCCCTACGTGAACGGGGAGATGATATCCTACTCTTTATCGACTGCTTCTTACGTAAATTCACCTCTAAATATCAACGGCAGGAAATACGGATACACGAGCAGACTGTCGAAAAATTACGCAGTTATCATTGGCCGGGCAATATAAGGGAGTTGCAGCACACCATCGAAAAAGCGGTCATCTTGTGTGAAGGCAGCGTAATCCGCCCCAAAGATATCTTGGTGAAACAGACCTGGCAACCGCAGGCAACCGCCACTGTCCCCAATCTGGAAGAGGTGGAGCGGAGGGCCATCGAAACTGCCATCCTGCAAAACAACGGTAACCTGACTGCCGCAGCCGAACAATTGGGAGTGAGCCGGCAAACATTATACAATAAACTCAAACGATTCAAACTCTGACCCCAATGATATTCAGTCAACGCATCTATTTCATCATACTGTTTCACGTATTGCTGATACTGGGCACAGCAGGCACCGGACTATGGTTGGTCGTGTCGCATACGGGATACATCATCGGCGGTATACTGCTGCTCTGTTCGCTGTTCCAGATCGGTGCATTGACCCGGCAGTTGAATACGTTTAACCGGAAAATCAGACTGTTCTTCGACGCCGTGCAGGATAAAGATAATATGCTCTACTTTCCGGAGGCAAATGTCGGCAAAGAGCAGGCACAGCTGAACCGCTCCCTCAACCGGCTTAACGACCTCCTTGCCCGCACCAAAGGCGAAAGTCACAAACAAGAACATTTCTATCAATCACTGCTCGAGGAGGTACCTAGCGGCGTGCTTGCCTGGGACGCCTCGGGTAGAATCATTATTGCCAACAGTGCCGCTTTCTCGCTGCTGAAATGCAACCGTCTCTATACCGAAACCCAATTGGCACAACTGCTGAATGTAACCGGTATCCGCAAGAGTCTCAGCATATCGGAGAAAAAGATGATTCTGGACGGCGAAACCATCACCATCTTGTCCATCAAAGACATCGGCGATGAATTGAGCGATAAGGAGAACGAATCATGGAGCAAACTGACACATGTGCTGACGCATGAAATCATGAATACCATCGCACCGATCCTTTCACTCTCACAAACCTTGTCCGAGCGTCCGGATATCAACGAAAAATCGGCACGCGGACTACGGATTATACAGGCTCAGAGCGAACGGCTGATGGAGTTTACGGAGTCATTCCGGCATCTGTCCTATCTCCCCCATCCGGAAAAAAGGCGCTTCGCATTGACCGAGATGCTCCGCAATCTTGAAGAATTGCTGCAAAGCGACTTTCGGGAACGCGGCATCCGGTTCATGCTGCAATGCGTGCCGGACCCGATAGAAACAGATGGTGATCCCAATCAACTGTCACAAGTCTTTCTTAATCTGCTGAAAAATGCGATGCAGGCACTCGAGGGACAGGCGGATGGAAGAATCATTCTCCGCGTACGGCGGGCAGACCGTCTGCAGGTCGAGATAGAAGATAATGGCCCCGGCATACCGGAAGAGATACGGGAACAGATCTTCATTCCGTTCTTCACAACGAAAACGGAAGGAAGCGGAATCGGGCTCAGTCTTTGCAAACAGATCATCCGGCAACATGACGGACACTTATCCATCCGGGAAAGCCGTCCGGGACAAACTATTTTCAGTCTCGATCTGCCTTAGGAGCGAAACATTTTAATTGGTGTAATGTTATAAATAGAGAGGAATCTCTATTCTCCTTTTTATTTATTATGAAAGAAAAATATTGGAAATATTCTCTGATTATTATCATTATCGGACTGGGCATTATCTTGTTCCGGCAAATCACTCCCTTCCTCGGCGGATTACTGGGGGCACTCACTATCTACATCCTTGTACGCAAACAGATGATCTATCTCGGTGCACGAATGAAACGAAGCTTCGCAGCACTGCTGATTACAGGAGAAGCCATTCTGTGCTTCCTGGTTCCCATCTCGCTGATTGTATGGATGCTGGTCAATAAATTGCAGGATATCAACCTGGATCCCCAAGCCATCATTACCCCTGTCGAAGAGTTAGCGGGAATCATTAAAGCAAAAACAGGATATGATGTGCTGGGCAGCGACACACTTTCATTCATCGTCTCCCTGCTTCCCAAGATAGGGCAGGCAGTGATGGGAGGCATCAGCAGTTTTGCCGTCAACCTGTTTGTATTGGTCTTCGTACTGTACTTCATGTTGATAGGAGGAACTAAAATGGAAGCCTACATCGACGACATCCTGCCTTTCAACGAAAAGAATACCCGGGAGGTAACCCATGAAATCAATATGATTGTCCGTTCCAATGCCATTGGCATTCCCTTGCTTGCAGTCATTCAGGGAGGGGTAGCCCTGATCGGTTATTTCATCTTCGGAGCACCGAATGCCTGGCTGATAGGAGTGCTGACCTGCTTCTCCACAATCATCCCGATGGTGGGGACAGCCTTGGTATGGTTTCCGGTAGCCGCCTATCTTGCACTGACCGGCGAGTGGGCAAACGCCATCGGACTGGCGGCTTACGGTGGAATTGTCGTCTCGCAATGTGATAACCTGATACGGTTTATCCTCCAGAAGAAAATGGCAGACACCCATCCGCTAATAACCATCTTCGGCGTAGTCATCGGATTATCCTTGTTCGGATTCATGGGAGTCATCTTCGGACCGCTTGTGCTGTCGCTGTTCTTGTTGTTTGTCGATATGTTTAAAAAAGAATATCTGGACAATAAGAAATAAGAGGGATACAAATCGACGAATCTCTGAAAAAATTATGTACTTTTGTGACATAAAAATCTTGTAAGAGTAAATGGAAGCATTCACATTCAATACAACTGAACTGATACTACTGTCGGCTACAGGTGTTCTTTTAATCATTCAACTTATCTACTATCTCGGACTGTACAACCGTATACACACCCACAACCTCGCTGTCGGAAAAGACGAAGTACACTTCGGACGGGAACTGCCTCCCCTATCTGTGGTGATCTGTGCACGAAACGAATCGGAAAACCTACGCCGCAACCTGCCCACGATCTTGAAACAGGATTATCCGGACTTTGAAGTAATCGTCATTAATGATGGCTCCACAGACGAAAGCGAAGACTTGCTATCGGCATTGGAGGAAGAATATCCCAACCTGTATCACAGTTTTACTCCGGACAGTGCCCGGTACATCAGCCGGAAAAAACTGGCATTGACACTGGGAATCAAAGCCAGCAAACACGACTGGCTGGTATTCACAGAAGCCGATTGTGCTCCGGTCAGCAACCAATGGCTCCGGCGAATGGCGCGTAATTTCACATCGAGTACAGACATCGTACTGGGATATAGCGGCTACGAACGAGGAAAAGGCTGGCTGCACAAGCGGGCATCTTTCGACTCGCTTTTCACCTCGCTCCGCTATCTGGGATTTGCCCTGGCAGGTAAACCGTATATGGGCATCGGACGCAATCTGGCCTACCGGAAGGAGTTGTTCTTCAAAGTCAAGGGATTCTCTACCCATCTGAATATGCAGCGCGGAGAAGACGATCTGTTCATCAACCAGGTTGCCAATGAAAACAACACCCGGGTAGAGACCTCACCGGATGCCGTGATACGGATGCAACCCGTGGAACGCTATAAGGACTGGAAAGAAGAAAAGGTGAGCTACATGGCAACTTCCCGGTTCTATAAAGGCTCGCAACGCTGGCTCCTGGGATTGGAAACCGGTACGCGACTGCTGTTTTATGCCGCTTGCCTGGCGGGGATTGTATTCGGTATCCTCAGCTTCCACTGGTTGGTTGTCGGGTTATCCCTGTTACTGTGGTTCGTCCGCTATTCGGTACAAGCCTACGTCATCAACAAAACAGCCGGTGAGATGGGTGACAACCGTTCTTACTACTTTACGCTGCCGGTTTTTGACATAATCCGTCCGTTACAGACCTTGAAGTTGAAGCTTTACCGCCTCTATCGCGGAAAGGGTGATTTCATGCGCAGATAACCCCATTACTCGTATCGCATGGAGTCGGCCGGATTAATTTTGGTTATCAGGTAAGAAGGTCCGACCAACATCAGTACAGAAGTCAATAAGGTGCCGGCATTGATCAGGAGGAAAAGCCAGATATTCATAGAGACCGGCACCATACTTACATAGTAGGTTTCGGGGTCGAGCTTGAACAGTCCGAACTGTGACTGCAAAATACAGAAAACGATACCGATTGCATTGCCCCACAACATCCCCTTGCCAATCAGGAAGACAGAAAACCACAGGAATACTTTACGGATAGTGAAATCATTTGCTCCCAATGCCTTCAAGATGCCGATCATCTGTGTACGTTCAAGGATGATGATCAGTAACCCGGAAATCATGGTGAAACCGGCTACGCCTACCATCAGAATCAGAATCACCCATACATTCAGGTCGAGCAGATCGAGCCAGGCAAATATCTGGGGATTCATCTGCTCTATGCTTTGAACATAATAAGTACCTCCGTAGATATCTTGCTTATTATCCGTATCGGTAGCAATCCGATAGGTGATATCTTCCAGCTTATCATAATCACGCACCTGCAATTCCGCCCCGCTCACCTGACCGGGAGCCCAGTTATTCAAACGGTTCACCAGATACAGATCGGTCAGCAGAAAGAGATTATCATATTCGGAAAAGTTTGTCTGATAGATGCCTTTCACCGTCAGCCGGCGGGCACGCACGTCTTTCTGAATGAAGTAGGTATAGATTTTATCTCCCAACTTCAATTTCAGCCTGTCGGCTATTGCTTTCGATATCACTACCTGATTGGTAGAGGCCGTATCACTGAAAGCCGGGATCTCTCCTTCTATCAGATGATCACGGAAAAAGGCGGGATCAAACTCCGGGCCGACTCCCTTGAGCACCATCCCCTGAAAAGCATCGTCCGTCTTAATCATTCCCGGCTTCGTGGAGTACCGCTGCACATGCTTTACCTCGGGAAGGGCAGAAAGTGCGACCATCATACTGTCATTCACCACAACCGGGTGAGTCTCGTAAGAACCTACCGCATCGAAATTACTGATCTGGATATGCGAACCGAATCCGATTACTTTATTGCGTACTTCACTCTTGAATCCAATCACAACGGATACGGCAATGATCATCACCGCCAGACCGATGGCAATACCAATCATGGCAATCACAACGGCAGGACGGGAAACTTGTTTTCCACCATCCGTATCACGATAAATCCGACGGGCAAGAAAATAAGAAAGCCTCAATTTCCCCTTCGCTCCGGAAGAGGAAACTGAATTGCTTTGATTATGTGGATGAGTGAACGACATGTACAGGTATTATTCTGTTCTTCCCGGATAAGCCTCCAATGCCTTTTGCAAAACAAAGAGTGCACGGGTCAAGTCCTCTTTCTTGAGCACATAGGCAATGCGGACTTCATTTTTTCCGGAACCCGGAGTAGTATAAAAACCGGAAGCAGGAGCCATAAACACAGTCTGCCCTTCGTACTCGAACTCAGACAGACACCATGCACAAAACTTATCCGAATCATCGACCGGTAGTTTGGCTACTGTATAGAAAGCACCCATAGGAATAGGAGAATACACACCCGGTATACGGTTCAGTCCGTCAATCAGGCATTTACGGCGCTCTACGTATTCATCATAGGTTTCACGCGAGTATTCTTCGGGAGCATCTAACGAAGCCTCAGCAGCAATCTGCCCGATCAAAGGGGGACTCAGACGTGCCTGACAGAACTTCATTACAGCATCACGCACCTCTTTGTTCTTCGTGATCAGGGCACCGATACGGATACCACATTCGGAATAACGCTTGGATACGGAGTCTATCAGCACTACATTATTTTCAATTCCTTCCAGATGGCAGGCCGAAATATAAGGTGAACCGGTATAGATAAACTCACGGTAGACTTCGTCGGAGAAAAGGAAAAGATCGTATTTCTTCACCAGATCACGAATCTGGTTCATCTCACGGCGGGTATACAGGTAACCGGTCGGATTGTTCGGATTACAAATCAAGATCCCCTTGGTACGCTCGTTAATCAGTTCTTCGAACTTCTCTACTTTCGGAAGTGAAAACCCTTCTTCGATTGTCGTGGCAATGGTACGTATCTTAGCTCCCGCCGAAATGGCAAAAGCCATATAGTTGGCGTATGCCGGCTCGGGAACTATGATTTCATCTCCCGGATTGAGGCACGACATGAATGAGAAAAGCACCGCCTCGGAGCCACCGGTAGTAATGATAATATCATCTGCCGTCAGGTTGATATTGAACTTTTCGTAATATCCTACTAATTTCTCGCGATAGCTACGATAACCGGCACTGGGGCTGTACTCGAGCACCTTGCGGTCGATGTTGCGTATCGCGTCAATCGCGGCCTGAGGAGTGGGCAGGTCTGGCTGTCCGATATTCAGGTGAAATACATGGATTCCCCGCTGTTTGGCAGCATCTGCCAGGGGAGCCAGCTTTCTGATAGGAGATGCAGGCATCTCTGTTCCGCGAATCGATATGGTTGGCATAATCTTTAATTATATAATGGTCAATTAATAAATATGAGCGGCAAATGTACATAATAAATCGGACACAAAGACATAAAAACTTTAAAAACCTTATCAAGGTTAAAAACGTTATGATAATCTCAACGGAAAACGATACATTTGTATAACTACAAACCTAAAACGATAACATAATGACCATAAACCTAATCACATTTGCATCGATTCTGCATAAGCAGGTAACTATACGTAGTTCGCACGAAGCCGTACTTAGTGAACTGGAAAAATATTTCACCGTGAAGTTTGTCGATTACCGGGACATCCACCAGTTGACAAAAGATGATTTCAGCATCATCTTCATAGCTACCGGAGGGGTAGAAAGATTGGTCATGCAATGCTTTGAATCGCTCCCCCGCCCTGCCATTATTCTGGCCGACGGAATGCAAAACTCCTTGGCGGCGGCGCTTGAAATCTCTTCCTGGTTGCGCGGCCGGGGCATGAAAAGTGAGATCCTCCACGGGGACTTTATGAGTATCGTCCAGAGAATACAGGTACTATATACCAATTTCAAGGCGCAGCGTTCGTTGGTAGGACTCCGCATCGGGGTGATCGGCACTCCCTCTTCCTGGTTGATTGCAAGCAATGTGGACTACCTGCTCGCAAAACGACGTTGGGGGATCGAGTATCTGGACATCCCGTTGGAACGGATTTATGATGTATATGACCGGATTAAGGATAACGAAGTCGGCGCTTCGTGTGCCGCTGTGGCTTCACAGGCACTGGCTTGCCGCGAAGGCACTCCCGAAGATATGATTAAAGCCATGCGTCTCTATCGGGCCATTAAGCGAATCTGTAAAGAAGAAAAACTAAGTGCAGTGACAGTGAGCTGCTTCAAACTGATAGAGCGTACAGGCACTACAGGCTGTCTTGCCCTTGCCATGTTGAACGACGAAGGGATCATTGCCGGATGTGAAGGCGACTTACAATCCGTATTTACATTATTAGTGGCTAAAGCACTGACCGGGAAAGTGGGTTTCATGGCAAATCCTTCGATGATAAACGCTCGTAACAACGAAATTATATTGGCCCATTGCACAATCGGAATGAAACAGACCGAACGTTACATCATTCGCAATCACTTTGAAACAGAAAGCGGCATCGGTATTCAAGGACTGCTACCGGAAGGAGATGTCACCATTGTGAAATGTGGTGGCGAATGCCTGGACGAATATTACCTGTCTACCGGAACTCTGACCGAAAACACCAATTACATCAATATGTGCCGTACACAAGTACGTGTAAAGATGAATACACCGGCCGACTATTTCCTGAAAAACCCACTGGGTAATCACCATATCCTGTTACAAGGCAATTATGAAAACTCCCTGAATGAATTCCTAATGGCAAACTCTTGTAAACGTACAGAATAGCCACACAGAGACTGAACGGGTCAGAAACTTTTTCTGATTCGTTCGGCCCTATTAATATATACAATGAAAAACACACTCGATATATGAAAAGAATCTCCCTGTTCGTGCTATTTATCTGCACGATCTTTTCCTGCCTTTCTGCACAAACCGGCAAAGAGAATGAACGTATCAAGCAGAACTACATCCGGTCTATAATCGGGATGGATGAAGAGAAACAACCCTATTTACAATTATTGTCGAAGATTCCTCCCGAAAAAGAGGTTTCCGACCAGAACGTTATCGAACTACAACAACTTTATCCCATCCGACAGGAGGAGATACATCGCCTGATCAGCACGATCCGGGGAGACGGTTCATGGCCGGATATTAATTACGCTGACACAAAACGCTCGGGATGGGAACCGAAACAACATACCGAACGAATACTGAAACTGACCAAATACTATGCCCGTGAACAAGAGAACGTATCTGCACAGGAGATTTCCGCAGTAGTCAGCATCATCCATCAAGCTATGAAGTACTGGTTTGTCCAAAAGCCGGTCTGCAAAAACTGGTGGTACAATCAGATAGGTATTCCCCGCACCTTGGGTCCGGCCTTCCTCCTTTTCGAAACCGAAATGACGGAGAAAGAAAAACAAGAGGCCATCCGGGTGATGGAACAATCACAGTTTGGCATGACCGGACAAAATAAGGTATGGCTGGCAGGCAACGTACTGATCCGGGGATTACTTCTGAACGATGCCGAACTGATAAAGGAAGCACGGGAAAATATATGCTCGGAAATCGTACTGGGACAGAAAGAGGGGATTCAACCGGACTGGAGTTTTCATCAGCACGGTCCCCAGCAACAGTTCGGCAATTACGGACTCTCTTTTCTCTGTAATATGAGTTTTTACTCCGAACTATTTGCCGGTACGCCGCTGGCATTCGACCGTCGGCAGCAGGATATTCTCGTATCTCTGCTCCTGAAAGGGTACCAATGGATTGTATGGAGGGGTTACTGGGATGTGAACGGACTGAACCGACAACTCTTCCATAGTGCTGACATTCATAAATCATTCAATTTACTTTTCGCAGCCTGTTCTTTGATGAAAGGAAGCAATGATCAACAAGCGCGGGAGATAAAAGAGTTGATTGCACGCAACTTCCTCCATCCGGATACGAACAATGAGTTTACCGGAAACAAGTTCTTCGGAGATTCGGACCTCACCATCCACCGCACCCCCCATTGGATGGCATCCGTACGCATGGCATCCGACAGGGTGATCGGGACGGAGCTGGTAAATGAAGATAACCTGAAAGGCTATTATATGGCAGACGGAGCTATCTATACATACATTCGTGGTGATGAATACCACAATATTTTTCCTTTCTGGGACTGGCGGCGGATACCCGGTATTACAACCTACGAAAGTGACGCTCCTATTCCAACAGAAAGCGGAGCGGATTCACGCAATCAAACCAATCTCGTAGGCGGAACAACGGATGGGAAACATGGAATCACAGCCATGCACCTGAACCGTAACGGACTGTCTGCAAACAAAGTATGGATATTTACCGATGAATTTATCCTGTGCCTGGGCAGCAATATCCACACAGACAGCACAGCCACACTGATCACCTCCATCGACCAGCGTTTTAAGAAAGGAGAAGTATGGTCGGAAGGAAACCGCCGGTATTTTCATGATAACACCGGATATATCCTCCTGCAAGACGAACTTTGTCCGGTACAAACAGAAAAGAAGAAAGGACAATGGCATGACTTTATGGGAATGTATGCTCCCAAAATGCTGGAAAGTAATATCTTCTCTATTTACATAAAACATTCGCCCGGAGCCCCTGCCAGCTATCGGTACCTACTTCTTCCGGGCTCTACTCAGGAGAAGACAGCCACATTCGATACTTCGAGGATACAGATCTTGCGAAATGATGAAGAGGCACAGGTGGCTTTTACCGGTGGAATGTATTACATTGCCGCCTGGCAGACTGCAACCATCAGACTGTCCGGCAATAAAGAGATATGTATAAAAACACCGGGAACCTATCTGTATCGTGCAGACGGAGCCCCGGTGTCCCAAGCTGTTTTCCCGAAAAAAGGCATACAATAAAGCCTTCTTACAGTCTATTTTTTATTTTCCGGTAATTCGTAATAACGCACCCAGTCTACCTCCATCTGTACGGGAAGTTCAGTGTCGTCTATCTCGCCTGCCCATCCTCCGAGTATCTGGTTGAGCAAGAGGAAGAACGGAACGTCAAAAGGCCATTGCACAGAACCTTCTTCTTGAATACGGGGATAACTGAAGGTCAGGGAATCGTTGATAAACATATCTATTTTGTCCGGTGTCCATTCCATGCCGAACACATTAAATTCATGCGGATTATAGGACGCAGTGGTGTAATAATCCGGATCTGTTTTATGCCCTAATACCTTAATATATTCCGTATGCATGGTGTGGTAGACAAATGTATCCTTATTCAGCTGCTCCATAATATCGATCTCTCCACATTTGGGCCATGCCCCGTATGTGGTCGAATCGGTTGGTTTTAACCAGATGGCAGGCCAGGAACCTTTAGCACTGCCCAATTTGGCACATACTTCAAAGCGCCCGTACAAAAAATCTTTTTTGCCCAAAGTCTCCACACAGCCGGCCATATAGCGGATCGTGTCATTCGGATCGTTATTGGGCAAAGCACGCAAGACGAGCTTGCCGTCTTTTACAAAGGTGACAAAGTTATTATCCCGACAGAAAGGGTGCCAGGGAGAGAATACCCATTTTTCGGGATCGGGTGCACCGTCTTTATCGAACTCGTCCTGCCAGGTAAGTTTCCAGTCTATATCACTTTTATAAAGTTTACGGACAGGAGTGTCTTTACAAGAGGACAATGATATGCCGGCAAATACAAAGAAAGCAAACGGCAAAGCTAACAATAAGTTTTTGTGTTTCATGATATATTGGTTTAAAGTGGCATCTCTATCCATTTCCCCCCGTGCCATTCGGTCACTGTTTCAAAGCCTGCTTTCTGCAACGCGGCCAATGCCTCGGGACGTCCGCTATTGATCCGTTCGGGATAATGCGAATCACTGTTCACCTGTACACGAACTCCCAACTCCTTCAGCAACGGGAAATACCGTTCGTTCGGGAAGAAAGTATTCAAATGATGCAAAGCTTTTGTATTGATCTCTACAATATATCCTTTGGCTGCAACAGCGGAGAAATAGTCGTGTATCAATGCATCGTACCAAGACTCGTCCAACAGACCGGGGCGGTAACAGGCTGCATTGTGATGCATCTTATCGGCGTGTCCCAGAATATCAAAGCCTCCCAGTTCGACCATTCGTAGCAGACGGTCATAATACAGATGAATCACACGGTCGAGGTCACCGCCGAAATGCTGATCGACGATATCCCGGAACACCTCTGCACATACATCGATATCCACTACTTCATCCCGGTCATTGTAAAGCAGATGTACCGAACCGATACGGTAGTCGAGCGGCAACTCTTGGAAACGCCGGACGGAAGGATTACTGTCTTCGTTCAGGTAATCTATTTCCAGCCCGACAGCCAGTTCGATTTCCGAAGCATATTTCTCTTTCATCCGGGTAAATTCATCCAGATAGTCGTCCATACGATCCCATTCCATCGTCCAATGAGTCGGAAACGGCAGAGGGGCATGCGAAGAAATACCATAGGACGTAAATCCCCGGCTGATGGCAAAACGGATAAAATCCTCCATGCCGGCACGGCCGTCACAATAGAGGGTATGACTATGATAATTGGTCAGGTTCATGATTCTATTTCGCTAAGTTCAAGCCAACGCATGGTTTTCTCGTCTATCAGATCGTTTACCTCGGGCAATCGCTTCGATTTTTCCGTCAGTTCGTCTACCGAAAGCGTACCACTGCAGAGCAGTTCTTCTATCTGTAGTTTCTCTGTTTCCAGCTCGGCTATTTCCTTTTCCAGTTGTTCGAATTCCCGTTTCTCTTTGAAACTCATCTTGCGCTTCTCGTTCAGGCGGACACGGGCTGTTTTTTCTTCCTGTGGTTTCTCCGCCTCCTTCTCCTTTTGGGATTTGGCTTCTTTCCAGTCACGATAATCGCTGTAATTACCGGGAAAGTCACGAATATCTCCCTGTCCGTTGAATACCAACAGGTGGTCGACCACTTTATCCATAAAGTAGCGGTCGTGCGAAACGACAATGACACATCCCTTGAAGTTCTGCAAATATTCCTCCAACACATTCAAGGTAATAATATCGAGATCATTCGTCGGCTCGTCAAGTACCAGGAAGTTCGGGTTACGCATCAGCACGGTACAGAGATAAAGTCGACGGCGTTCTCCCCCACTCAATTTGTATACATAACTATGTTGAGTTTCGGGAGTAAATAAGAAGTGTTGCAGAAACTGGGAAGCCGTTAGCTTCTTGCCGTTACCCAACTCAATGACCTCGGCGATATCCTGCACAACGTCAATGACTTTCATCTGCTCGTCAAACTGTAATCCGTCCTGCGAATAGTATCCGAAACGTACGGTCTCTCCAATATCCAGTGTACCACTGTCAGGCTGCACCTGTCCCATCAATATTTTTATAAAAGTAGACTTCCCCGTACCGTTATTCCCCACAATTCCCATCTTTTCATAACGGGCGAAGATGTAAGAGAAATCTTCCAATATCTTCAGGTCACCAAAGCTCTTATAGAGATGATCAGCCTCGAATATCTTGCTGCCAATATAAGAAGCTTTCACTTCCAGCTTCACATTGTCATTGTTAAATCGTTGTTTGGCAACTTTCTCCAGTTCATAAAAAGCATCTTCGCGATACCGGGCTTTGTGTCCGCGTGCCTGAGGCATACGACGCATCCAGTCCAACTCGGTACGATATAAATTGTTCGCACGCTCTATCTCGACCGATTTCGCTTCGATGCGTTCCTGGCGTTTCTCCAGATAATAACTATAATTTCCTTTGTATTGATAAACCTGGCGGTTGTCTATCTCGATGATTTCGGAACAGACACGGTCGAGAAAGTAACGGTCATGCGTCACCATCAGCAGACTGAGGTTCGTACGGCGAAGATACTCTTCCAGCCATTCGGTCATGTCGAGATCCAGATGGTTGGTAGGCTCGTCCAAAATCAGCAAATCCGGTTCGGTAATCAAAGCATTGGCCAAAGCTACCCTCTTAAGCTGTCCTCCGGAGAGATGCTTCACCTGTTGGTCAAAGTTCCGTATCTTGAGTTGCGAAAGTATCTGTTTAGCCTTCTGTTCATACTCCCAGGCCTTTTCATGGTCCATACGTACCAGCAGGTCATCCAGTCCCGGATGTCCTTCGGTTTCCATGCACCGTTCGTACTCCTTTATCAACTCCACGGTACTGTTACCATGGTGAAAGCAGGCTTCCAACACGGTCAATTCTTCAGGATATTGCGGATCTTGTTCCAAATAATCAACCCGGAGGTCACGGCGGAACACAATATTGCCGCTATCATATCCCTCCTTTCCGGAGAGTATATTTAATAAGGTGGTTTTACCCGTACCGTTTTTAGCGATCAAGCCGATACGCTGGCCTTCGGCAATACCGAAGGAAATATTTTCGAAAAGAACCAAATCGCCAAAAGATTTGGTAAGATTATCTACTTGTAAATAAGGGATCATAATAATCGAATGTGATAATAGGTGGTTAGTGTATCAGTGCCTGCTTATATGCCTCTGCCACTTCGCAAGCTTCTCCGGCTTTCACCCGGCTCCACAGCAATTTCATCGGATCAATCAACTGTTCCGAACCTTCATACCGCAACACCGGCACTTCACGGTTACCGTCTACCAGCGTCATCCATTCCATACCCTCCACTTCATTAGCCAGAATCGTACAGATGGCGATACCGAACGCCAGCCAGGGTTCTTTTTTCTTAGGAGAGAGAACGCCACTGTCAATCACATCCTGTATCTTTTGCAGGTCTTCTTCCAGTCCCTGAAAGTCTTTTTTCAATTGCGTTTTCACCGTATCTGTCACCCACTCGTAGGCTTCGTTCACCTGATAAATCTCAGAAAGGCGAATAGGAATGATTTCCGCAGGATACTTTTGCCCGTCTTTACGGATCTCAAGGCTGGATATAATCTTTTCCGCCTCATCCACATGTTCTCCTTTCGGTACGGTAAACGAACATTCGAAAGCAACATTGTCAATGCCTGTCACCCAGAGATGGCTGGTGTAATAGGTACCTTCTTCCTCAAACATCTCCTTGCTGTAGGCACATTCCAGATGTCCCACCTTCACCAGGGAGGCCGAAGGGTTTTCTTTCAGTTCCTGACGGACGGAATCCTTTCCATAATTCATACCGCCAGGTGCGGCAGCATCTTCTTTATAGGCTGATATACGGAAATTACCCGTCCAATGTTCGGGATTATAAAAAAGGAAGGAGCCTTCGCCGTCTTCAAATTCGCTCCAGTCTGACGGATATATCATTGAGAACCATGTCCCCGGGGAGATAAATTTCTTGCCTTGTATCATATTGCTTTCTGAATGTTGATAACCTTACAAAAGTAACAATCCCATCGCTGATATGCAAAAAATAGCATAAAAAAACAGCCGATTCTCACGAACCGGCTGTTCCAATCATCATCTATGAATGAAGACAGCTTTTTAGCGTCCTCAATATTTTCTGAATTCCAACCGGGCATAGTCCGACTGAAGAACCAATTTGTTACTGTTCAGCTTCTCTACGGCAAAGTCCTGTACCCGGCCATCCATGCCGAAAACTTTCATCTGTTCCGCCGTAGCGTCGAGTACTTGTATGTGCATGGAGTCGTTCTCGTAGACATATTTTCCATAGAACTCACTATTACCCAACTTCCTCAAGTGGATGATATCCATCTGAAAACTGAAATAAGTGTCCAGTGGAGTATCGATATTACCATCTTTATATTCTATACGTTGCATCTGCCACATTCCATCCAGATAGCGATGCCCGAATTTCTTTCCACACGACGTGAAACCCATCAGGACGACAAACAACAATAGGATTCCTTTTTTCATTTCTTCTTACCAATTAAACCTGTTTTACGAATGGTGAGCATACCTCCCCAACTTTCTCCTAACATATTGCCACCGTCTACCGCACCGGCCAGCGTGAAACTCCATCCCCGAATCTGTTCGGGTTTATAAGTCACTTCTAACAACCCGTTCTGGTTTCTTCTGATATTCCGGTACGGACTACCGTAAGTTCCCCAATGCTTAGCAACACTTACCAGAATGCGGTAATCTATCTCTGAGGTAGGACTGCCATTCAAACCGATATGGAATCCTTTCACACGGTTACTCTCAAAAGCCAGGTTTCCATCCTTATTATATATAGGTGAGGTAACCAACGGATTACCAATACCCTGTCCCCAATGTTCCCAACCGGCATACTGCGAATTATTATAATAATTATCAGCTCCGGTAAACGAATGATCAATGGCCGGAGTAGCAAAGTAATGGAAAGCTCCCGATTGGTGTTTCGTATACAAAAACTCTCCGACAATCGTTTTCACAAAAGGATTCTCCGGCAACGTCACCTCTAATCCGGCCAGACAATCTCTCCACATACCATAAGTCAGTGTCATTCCCGAGCGGTCTTCAAAAAAGTGCTCCCAGTAAGCCTTTATTTTCCAGGTCGGAAAATGATATCCCACAGCGGCACTGTAACTTCCGACGTGATTTCCCAGAATATTTATCTGGTCGCTCTCCGAAGCTCCACTGTCTCCGTTGCTTGGAAAGAAAATACGGAAAAAGTCTTTCCAACTGTCCGGTGTACGCAATACCGTCCCGTCCGGATAATAGCAATCGCCTCCAAACTGAGCTGCCATCTCGATACCCAATTCCACCGAAACAGGTGACTTCTGCAAATTCTCCACCTTCAGGAAAGCTGCTTTCGAATGAAACAGAGTCTCTTTCGTATATTTAGAACGCCCGGCAGTGAAACGCTCCTGGAACTTTTCATCCGTAAACATCCCATAAGCCACGTGTCCCTTGATATGCAACCAGTTTTTAGTCCACGGAAAAGGAATATACTCGGGTATAGAAACCCGAACTTGCGGAATAGGACGGGCATTGGTAGAAAAAGTCATACTACCGGAGCTCAACTGATCATTTTTCATTTCGTTGCCACGCTCCTTACTGCCGACACTTATTTCCATCCCCCGATAACGCAAATCCACATAAGCCTGTTGGATGAAGAATTTAGAAGTGAAGCGACTTGCACCCACCATTTCCAACCCAAAGGCATAAGAGAACTTTTTATCCTTCTCCAAATCCCGAAAGATACCCGCATCCAAATAAGCATTGTTTTTTCGAATAGACGAAAGCCCGTGCTTATTTGCCACGAGCCAAAAAGGCGTGTTGTGCCCACCACTTACGGTTGCACTGGTTTCAATCTTATAGTTTAGGCCTTTGTCAAATTGCGCCTGCACAGCCGCAGGAGCCATCAGCATCAAACAGCTGAATATGAAATAGTTTCTTCGTTTCATTCTAACGTGTGTTTGGAATACATCCAAATATTGAACGGCAAAAGTACAACAAAGACATGAAACTAATCTATATATTAGAGTTTTATTAGGATTATTTAGCTACGAGCCGTACAAATCGGTTTTTAAGTAAGTCCCCGCCTTCGTTTTACTTTGGCGTCTCCAGATCACTTTCCTATCGGCTGTATCTTCCGGCGTACATCTTTCGAAATCTCCAGGAACATATAGTTCAGCTTGCCGGAATGAATGCCTTTCTCGTTTTCCTTATACTTCTTATTGGCATATTGTTTCGACTTCTCAAAGGTGAGCAGGGACATTTGATTCTGTGACTTGCCTACCATAGTGGAGTCCAGTTGTTCATCAGGGAAGAAGTCGTCCAGATCGACATCACCTATCATCGTTGTTTCCAGAAAATTCATATCCTTATGTGAATTGTCGGTGTAGTATCCCACAAACATGTGACCGGGAGTACGTACCAGAATCGGTTCGATATTGATGGCACGGAGCAAGGAAGCAAACAGGACACTGCCGTCCACACAGTTGATCTGTGATGACTCCAATGCGTCATCAAACGTACGTACACGCTGAGAATAAACCACATTGCTGGACAGACTGGTGTTGGACACCGAACTGTAACGGAATTTACGTTTCTGCAAAACATTCCATAATGCATATACCTGTTTATCCACAGCTCCGGGAGCCGGATTCTGATAGCCCAGGAAGCGATTGACTATCCGTGTGTTCAATGCTTCGCGAAGCAACTGGTCGATCATCGGATTCTCTTCGTTGACATATGCGGCAAAGAAAATCCCCGTATCGTGAAATTTTGTGCCATTAGTCACATACCCCAACAGACACTCGTTGACACTCCGTACAGAAAAAGTGCGTACACGCTGTCCCAGATCTTCCCCATTCATCTCTACCGTAACGGCCACACTGATGGGTTCCGCCTGGTTATTGTTTTTCAACGCTTCGTAGTTCCAAATGATATCGGGATAAATGGTATATTCCGTACGAGGCTTATTGAGCACGAACTCCGACACCGAACGTGAAAAGAATGGTGTTTCCGCAACATCGATCCGCACACGGCTATAAGCCGAACGTGATTTTACTTTTATGGCAATGCACGACTTGGGGTTACCCAGATATATGGAGTCGGCCGGTTGAATGACCTGGGCATCGGTCGTAGCCACCGAGAGAATGGCAGAAGGAAAAATATTTCCTCCCAGCTCGTCAGTTATCTCAAAGCCGGAAGTTGCGGAAGAGAACTTGAACACAGACACTCCTATAGCTATAAAGAACAAAGCGACAACCGTCCAAAGCACCTCACGTTTGCGTTGCTTGAAATCTATCTTAATCATTTTGATATTTCAATTTATTGACATAACAAAGATACAACATTTTTGTTGATAAAGTGTCTCCCGAACCTCGGGATTGTTGGTTTGAAAACAAAGCCCCGTTGGTTTTAAACCCAAAGGGCATTGGTTTAAAAGGTAGGTCCGGTCGGTTTAGAACCAACGGAATCATGCCTACAGAGGGTTGCAGACGGGATGGAAATGTAATCGAATCGTAATACGTGTTTCATCCCCTCGTAACAAAAAGCCTCCATCTTTGCAAAAGAAAAGAAATAAAGTTTAACTTTGTAGTATTACATTAACAAAGAATACAATGAACGATTACCGTATTTTAGTGGTCGACGATGAAGAAGACCTCTGTGAGATTCTGAAGTTCAATCTTGAGAACGAAGGGTACGAAGTAGATACTGCCAACTCTGCGGAAGAGGCCCTAAAAATGAATATCAGCAGCTATCACCTGCTGTTATTGGATGTCATGATGGGGGAAATTTCCGGATTCAAAATGGCCAATCTGCTGAAAAAGGATAAAAAGACAGCGCAGGTTCCCATTATATTCATCACTGCCAAAGATACGGAAAATGACACCGTCACCGGATTCAACCTGGGAGCGGACGACTATATTTCAAAGCCCTTCTCCTTGCGTGAGGTCATTGCCCGTGTAAAGGCCGTGCTCCGGCGTACTGCTACCTCCGATACGGAAAAAGCACCCGAACAACTTTGCTACCAGTCTCTGGTGATCGATATTACCAAAAAGAAAGTAAGCATCGACGGCGAAGAAGTACCCCTGACCAAGAAAGAGTTCGAAATCCTCTTCCTGCTGTTACAAAACAAGGGACGTGTCTTCTCGCGCGAAGATATTCTGAGCCGGATCTGGAGCGACGAAGTCTATGTACTGGACCGCACCATAGACGTCAACATCACCCGGTTACGGAAAAAGATCGGTACCTACGGTAAACGTATCGTCACCCGCCTGGGATACGGTTATTGCTTCGAAACGGAATAGAGGCGAATCGGACCTCACCACAGAGTAGCACAGAGTTCCACAAAGATTATTTTCTCTTAATATCCTATAAACAAGAGATTAAAACCCTGTGAGACTCCTGTTACTCTGTGGTGAATCAAAACTCAAAAACATTACATATATGAACCTACCTGTCACCCAAAAGCACTTTCTCTCTTTCAGCCGGAAGTTATTCCTTTCGGTCATTTCCCTGTTCCTGGTGTTTGCCGCCTGCTTCATGGCCTATCAGTATCAGAGGGAGAAAGAGTATAAAGTAGAGTTACTGAATATACAGTTACAGGATTGCAATAATCTGCTGTACGAGAAGTTGTACGATCACCCACAGGATATGACTGAGGTGATCTCCGATTACCTGCAACATAACGTATTGAAAGATTTGCGCATCACTGTAGTAAACCTCGATGGGAAAGTGCTTTTCGACAGTCAGGAACAGAATGTGGAGCAGTTGGGCAATCATCTCGACCGGGAAGAGGTACAAAAGGCCTTGTACAATGGGGTCGGCTTCGATGTACGCCGTACCTCCGAAACAACCGGAGTCCCCTACTTCTACTCCGCCACCTTATATAAGGACTACATCATCCGCTCGGCTCTGCCCTACAGTGTCAGCCTGATCAATAACCTGAAAGCGGACCCGCATTACATCTGGTTCACCGTTATCGTCACTCTGTTGCTGATGATCATCTTCTATAAGTTTACCAACAAGCTGGGCACTTCCATCAGCCAGCTCCGCGAATTCGCTATGCGTGCCGACCGCAATGAACCTATCGAAATGGCGATGCAGTCGGCCTTCCCCCACAATGAACTGGGTGAGATTTCGCAACACATCATTCAGATATACAAACGTCTCCACGAAACGAAAGAGGCACTCTACATCGAGAGGGAGAAGCTGATCACACACCTGCAGATTTCGCATGAAGGGCTGGGAGTATTCAATAAAGACAAAAAAGAGATCCTGGTCAACAACTTGTTTACCCAATACAGCAATCTGATATCGGACTCAAACCTGGAAACGGCAGAAGAGGTATTCAATATCAGCGAGCTCAAAGAGATAACGGACTTCATCAACAAAGCTCCCAAACGTCCCGTCGGCAAGGAGGAGAAACGAATGTCCATCACTATCAATAAAAACGGGAAAACTTTTATCGTAGAGTGCATCATCTTCCAGGATATGAGCTTTGAGATCAGCATCAACGACGTCACTCAGGAAGAAGAGCAGATCCGCCTGAAACGGCAACTGACACAAAACATCGCGCATGAATTGAAAACTCCGGTCAGCAGTATCCAAGGTTATCTGGAGACCATTGTCAACAACGAAAACCTTCCGAAGGAAAAGATGAATGTGTTCCTTGAACGCTGTTATGCACAGAGTAACCGCCTGAGCCGATTATTGCGTGACATCTCCGTACTGACGCGTATGGACGAGGCCGCCAACATGATCGACATGGAAAAGATGGACATCAGTGTCCTGGTGACCAACATCGTGAACGAGGTATCCCTGGAACTGGAAGAGAAACACATCACGGTGGTCAATTCACTGAAGAAAGAGATTCAGATACGGGGCAACTACTCGCTGCTCTACTCCATCTTCCGCAACCTGATGGACAATGCCATCGCTTACGCCGGAAACAATATCCAAATCCACATCAACTGTTTCCGCGAAGACGAGAAGTTCTACTACTTCAGCTTTGCCGACACAGGCGTCGGAGTGTCACCCGAACACCTGAACCGTCTTTTCGAGCGCTTTTACCGAGTGGACAAAGGGCGCTCTCGCAAACTGGGAGGCACGGGGTTAGGACTGGCCATTGTCAAGAATGCCGTTATCCTCCACGGCGGAAACATATCGGCCAAAAACAGCCCGGGAGGCGGTCTGGAGTTTGTATTCACCCTGGCTAAGGAGAGGTAGAGCCATCACCAGACCTTCTTTTTAAACCACCTGGTATCCAGATTCCCCAGTCCGGAATTTCCGGTAAGGTTGTCAAGAGCCACCTGTACGGCCTCCTTTTCAGCAGTATGACGTCCGGACAGGGTGTCACTGCTTAGCCAGAAAGCCTTGAGGAAGCGGAGCCGCGCATCTACCTCTTTCTTCCGGGCTTTTCCGGCAAACGGGGCAAGCGGATAGGCACGCACCCAATCTTTATTCCGGTTATCCATCACCAGGCTTTCCAACTGTGCTATCGTATACTTTCCCACAAGAGCATCCGTATACTTCCGGAAACGGCTATATACACCGGAAGATTCCGTAACAGCCTTGGAAGCCGCGAAAACTTTTTCGTAACGTTCGCGTCCCAGTGCATTGTAGGCTTTCCAAAACCATGCCGTATCCACCACTCCTACCGAGATCTCCAAAGGCGACAAGAGTGTATAAGGCGTGATTCTTGCCTCATCCACATCATCATAACACTCCCTTGTGTAAGCATACAACAAATTTGCCGCACAGGTCAGGCCTTTCCATCCGATAGCCTCTTCTACCATCTCCAGCCAACGGGGAGAATACACGGCCATCTCCACCAGGCGCTTCGGAGTGATACCCGCCCGTTCGACGAGCATCTTCAACCAGTCCGGCGTATCTGTCGGCGAGGGAGCGCAATGCAACATCAGATGACAGAACATACCTGTACGGCTTTCGCCGGTATCGTAGTACCATTTATCGAGCCGTATGAATTTCTCCTTACCCATCAGACTCAACAAGCGGATCATCAGTTCGGCTCCGGTCACCCCGTCCAGCTTCCGAGCCAACGAAGTGACATCGGTACAGGCTTCTCCCCTTTCCAGCTCGATGTCGAGGATACGTTCCGTTACTTTTTCCAATACTTTCTTGAAACGGCTGAAATCATAATCCCGGCAATCGGTATACAGCCGTTTCTCCTTTTGGTCTTTCTTATAGAAAAAGTCCACAGCCTCTTCTATCAACACAGGCGACAGGGGACGATCCATCAGTTCGACCATCAGCGTATCTTCGGACAGAAGCCCCATCTGACAGGCTCTCCCGAAGTCGACAGCACGAATAGGGAACTCAAGCGGATAGGGCTCTTCCTTATAGGATAAGAAATTACACAAACGATAGAGTTCGTAACGTATCTTGAAATCGGCCGTAAATTCATCATCGGTCAGTAAACGTTTCGGGTGCTTCAGCCAGCAGTCTATCCAATAACAATGAACAAGCACGACACGATGATCACTGGTGGAACCAAACCACTCGCGCACGCTATACAGAAAGGTGATATTCCGGGGAGTAAGCAAGGGCAAAAGATGGAGCAGGATGTAATGTGAAAACTTCAGATACACCTCCTGGTCCCGATAGTCCCACTCCAAAGCCCAGAGAATTTCACTCAGGGCATAGGGATGTTCCAGATGTTCCAATGCCTGTTCGTACTCCACCAAAGGTATTTTTCCGTATAATTTATCGAGTAACGTCCCGAAACCTTTACGCCAGACACTAGTCCGTGAATGGGATGCCATCAGGCACATTTCCAGTAGAAGCGAATAATCCTTCACTTCCGTCTCGTAAAATTGTATCCATACATCGGCAAACGGATAGCGCCCTATCGCCGTTGGTGAATCCGAGTCGTGTTTCGCACTTTCAAATTGATCCCTGAACCGGTGTACCTCCCCCCAAGGATCACTATAAGTCAGATCACCATGAATGGCGATCTGATATTGTAGTTTGTCAAAAAGCTCTAATACTTTTCCTGACTGTATTCCCCTAAAGATTGCCTCTGTAGTAGGTTGTCCTTTTTTATTCTCCATGTTCAATTTGCTTGTTGTGTGTCTGACGTTTTCATGACTAAGTACAAATATAGAATAAAAATACTATCTTTGTCCCATATCAAAACAAAAGATTATGATGAACAATGTAAAATACCTTTCATTTGCCTTGATACTGGCATTCAGTGCCTGTAAAAGCGGTTCCGCCTCTAGCCAGGAGCCTTCCGAAAAGCAAGATACGGTTAAAATTTTCAATTTACCCCAGATACCTGTAGTACTGAATACCGTAGAACAACGTACGGACTATATGGTAAAACACTATTGGGATCGTTTCGACTTCTCGGACACCACCTACATCAGTCAGGCCGAAGTGCCCGAACAGGCTTGGGTAGACTATTGTGACCTGCTGGAACATGTGCCCTTGCCTGTGGCACAAACTGCCATGAAAGAAACTTTCAACCGGGCGGAGAAGAACCGGAAGATGCTTCATTTCTTTGAGGAGCTGGCCGATAAATATCTGTACGATCCCAACTCGCCTATGCGCAACGAAGAATTCTATATCCCGGTACTGGAAGCCCTGATTGCCTCTCCCGCACTGGACGAAACGGCGAAGATACGTCCGCAGGCACGGTTGGAGCTGGCACAGAAGAACCGGTTAGGCACTAAGGCACTCAACTTCACCTACACATTGGATTCGGGCGCCAAGGGTACGCTTTATCAGTTCCCTGCGGAATACACACTGCTGTTTATCAACAATCCGGGTTGCCATGCGTGCGCGGAGATGATAGAGGGGTTAAAGGCTTCTCCGGTCATCAACGGATTCACAGCCGCCAAGAAACTGAAAGTCCTGTCCATCTATCCGGATGAAGAATTGGATGAATGGAAAAAGCACCGCAACGACTTTGCGAAAGAATGGACCAACGGATATGATAAAGAACTGGTCATCAAAAACAAAAACCTGTATGACCTGAGAGCCATTCCCACTCTTTATTTACTGGATAAGAACAAAACCGTATTGCTGAAGGACGCCACCCTGCAAAAGGTAGAGCAGTATCTGGCAGAGCGCGGCTGAACAAGCATACCGAAGCGGGGCATTTCACTCCGGAGACATACGGAAGGTCGGGTTATCATTTTGACAGAATGATAATCCGACCTCTCTATTTTCCGTTCTTTCGGACCGATACACGGCAAGGTTCTGAAAAACGCTCCCTATTCGATTGCCCGTTCATCCATTCGACAGTAATTACCTCCTTTTATCCACCGGAAGAAAGCTACCTGGAAATGTTCCGTCCATAAAGCAGGTTTTTAGAGACAAACCCGCTCTTTCCGACACTTCCCGAACGATCATATCCGGTAAGCAACCGGAACAAAACCCGGAGCTATAAGTCCCGGTTTTCATGACAATATATGTAATGGAGCATAACATATAGAGATATTTGAAAAAGAAGTAAACCTTTTTGGAAAATGCTTACTTCTTTCGGAGCAAATGTACCCGTCTTTTGGAGTGAATGCCTGCTTCTTTTCTGCAAAAGCCCGGCTCTTCACCACTCAAAACCCGGCTTTCGGAGCAGAAAAGCCGGGCTTTCCTCCGTTTTTTCTTCCGGTTCACCGGTTTTAGAGAAAGAGTGTGTCAGCCCAAAGAGCGATTATCCGTCATTCTGACATCATTATCGCCCGGGGTCAAGACAAATGACACCGACTGTTTACGTTATTCCGATCACCTGCCCGATGCTGTTCCGTCCGCTCTGCGATGCACAAAGAATAATCACAAATTAGTATGCTATTTCTAATATTCTTTTTATCTTTGCAGTGCATTGGTTTGTATTCTCCGTGTTCCGGGGATGCAATTAAAAGGGAATCAGGTGCAAATCCTGAACAGTCCCGCTGCTGTAAGTTTCACATCAGATTGTTGTAAGCAACCACCACTTGCCACTGGGAAACGTTTCCTGGGAAGGCGCTTATCAACAGAAACGAGTCAGAAGACCTGCCTGTGCATCTTTTTCATTGCTTTCGAGGAAAAAGCGTTGAGTCTAATGAGCCGGAACTATTCCATCCGTCATTTTATTCATCACTCTGATTCAGAGAAAGTAAGTTATGATAATAAACTCTGCCAAGTTTATTTAGTGTGTCCGGCCGAAGTGAGTTCGTCCGGACATTTTAACAACAAAAAACAAAGATGAATATACTCAGATTACCTAAGCTATTATACTCCTGTGTTGCTTTCTGTTGCTGCCAGGCTCTTACCGTTTCGCTTTCCGCCCAGCAGCAGAAAGCAGATACCGCCCGTACTTATTCAATCCCCGAAGTAACCGTTGCCGAAGCATACCACACCCGCGAAGTGAGAGCCATGGTCCCCACTCAGGTGTTCTCTAAAGAAGAACTCAAAAGCCTCAACGTATTGCAAGTGTCGGATGCCGTGAAACACTTTGCCGGAGTTACGGTGAAAGACTACGGCGGCATCGGCGGACTGAAAACCGTTTCATTGCGGAGTCTCGGAGCCGAGCATACCGCCGTGGGATATGACGGAATAACGATCAGCGACTGCCAGACGGGGCAAATAGACATCGGACGTTTCTCACTGGACAATGTAGACCGCCTGTCACTCAGCAACGGACAAAGCGACAACATCTTTCAGCCCGCAAGGTTTTTCGCTTCCGCCGGGATACTGAACATACAGACACTGACACCGCAATTCAAAGACAACCGGCGTACCAACCTGAGTGCCTCGTTCAAAACGGGTTCGTGGGGACTGGTCAATCCGTCTCTCCTGCTCGAACAGCAACTGAGCCGTAAATGGGTGCTCTCCGCCAACGGCGAATGGATGTCTGCCGATGGTCATTATCCTTTCACATTGCATTATGGCGAGGACAATGACCTGACCTCCCGTGAGAAACGGAAAAACACGGAAGTGAAAAACCTCCGTGCCGAAGCGGGATTGTTCGGCAACTTCTCGGACACGGAACAATGGCGGCTAAAGGCCTATTACTATCAGTCGTCCCGCGGACTGCCCAATGCCACGACTTATTATTACGACTACTCTTCACAGCATCTCTGGGATAAGAATGTCTTCGTGCAAAGCCAATACAAAAAAGAATTCAGCCGCCAATGGGTCTTCCAGACTTCGGCCAAATGGAACTGGAGCTACCAACGTTATCTCGACCCCGACTATAAAGGTTCGGAAGGCAAAACGGAGAACAGTTATTACCAGCAAGAGTATTACCTCTCGGCTTCGGCGCTCTACCGGGTGCTCAGCAACCTCTCTTTTTCGCTTTCGACAGACGCGAGCATCAACCGGCTGAACGCGAACCTGAAAGATTTCGCATATCCTACCCGTTATTCGTGGCTGACGGCTTTTGCCGGAAAATACGTTAACGACTGGTTGACGGCATCCGCCTCGGTACTGGCAACGGTCATCAACGAAGAGGTGCGCCAAGGCAGCGCCGCAGCCAACCGGCGGAAACTCTCTCCGTACGTCAGCGCGTCGTTCAAGCCCTTTGCCGGCGAAGAGTTCCGCATCCGCCTGTTCTATAAAGACATCTTCCGGTTGCCCAGCTTCAACGACCTGTACTACGGGCAGGTGGGCAACACGAACCTGAAACCGGAAAGCACCACACAATACAACCTGGGACTGACGTACAGCCGGTCGATCAATGAACTGATCCCCTACGTATCCGTCACGGCAGATGCTTATTATAATAAGGTGAAAGACAAAATCATCGCCATCCCCACCAAGAACCTCTTTATATGGAGCATGGTGAACCTCGGCAAAGTGGACATCAAGGGAATAGACATTGCCGGAAACATCAGCCTGCAACCCTGGGAGAAACTACGGGTGAACCTTTCGGGGAACTACACTTATCAGCGTGCACTGGATATGACCGAACCGGGAGGGAAAACCTACAAGCAACAAATCGCCTATACTCCCCGTGTATCCGGATCGGGACAAGCCGGCATCGAGACTCCGTGGGTGAACCTCTCCTACTCGTTCCTCTTTTCGGGCAAGCGCTATATGCTGGGACAGAACCTTCGCGAAAACCGGCTGGACAGTTACAGCGACCACAGTGTATCCGCCAGCCGCGATCTGCGCATCCGTAACGTAAACACATCCCTGACAGTGGAAGTGCTGAACTTGCTGGACAAGAATTACGAGATAGTGAAGAACTTCCCCATGCCGGGACGCTCGGTGAGAGTGACGATGAAAGTAAGATACTAAAGATACTCCAGACATTGAATCAGTAATTATCAAAAGAATCAGCAATATGAAAACAACTTCATTCAATAACGGCAGAAGCAATTCCTCTTCCCTCTTTCGGAGAGGTATCGGAGGCGTGTCCTTCTTTTTCCTCCTCTTCCTGCTTCTCTTCGCCTCGTGCGATGACCTGGAAGACACGGATACCCCTTCGGGTGGCGACGACGGTATGCCCGCCGAAACCGGAACAGCCGAACTCTACATCCTCAGCGAAGGACTCTTCAACCTGAACAACAGCTCGCTGGCTTTGTATTCCTTCAAGAACAATCAGCTGAACACCGACTACTTCCGCAGCATCAACCGACGCGGCCTGGGAGATACCGCCAATGACATGGGCATTTATGGAAGCAAACTCTATATCGTGGTCAATGTATCGAGCCAGATAGAAGTAGTCGACCTGCAAAGCGGCAAGTCTGTCAAGCAGATACCCATGCTGTCAGAAAACGGAAGTTCCCGGCAACCCCGCAACATCGCTTTCGACGGAGGCAAGGCATACGTGTGTTCCTTCGACGGAACAGTGGCGCGAATAGATACCGCCTCTCTTTCCATCGACGCACTGACCCGGGCGGGCAGAAACCCTGACGGCATCTGCGTGCAGAACGGAAAGCTGTATGTTTCCAATTCCGGAGGACTGGACTGGGAAGGCATCGGGGTAGACCGCACGGTCTCTGTGATCGACATCCCTTCTTTCACCGAAATCAAGAAGATAGAAGTAGGTCCCAATCCGGGAGATATACAGGCCGGGCCGGATGGCAGCGTCTATGTAGCCACGCACGGTGAAAACATAGAGGCGGGTGACTATCACTTCGTACAAATAGACGGTCATACCGATCAAGTGGTACGGACTTTCGACGAAAAGGTGTTGAGCTTCACCATTCATGACAACATGGCCTATCTGTATAACTACGACTACCGCACCCAAGATTCTCAAATCAAAGTCTTCAATCTGAAAGCCGGAAAGACAGAGCGGGAAAACTTCATCACAGACGGCACCACGATACGCACTCCTTACAGCATCAGTGTCAACCCTTACAGTGGAAACGTCTACATCACCGACGCTTACGACTATAAGGTGAAAGGAGATGTGTTATGCTTTAGTCCGCAGGGACAACTTATATTTAAGCTGCCCAATGTGGGAATCAACTCCAATACCGTCCTGTTCCGGAACAAAGCCTCCCAAGGCAATCCCGACGAAAATCCCGCAGACCCGGAAGCAGGTGCCTTCGCCAATAAAGTATTGGAGTATAATCCGGCGCCATCACAATATATGAATACCTCTTATACTGCTTACGAAGAGGGATTCACCGGTATTCAAGTGTTGGCACGCGCCACCGAACTGCTGCAGGACCGCACCACCTGTCTCTTCACGCTCGGAGGATTCGGAGGTAACATTACCGTGGGATTCGACCATACCATCCCCAACGTCCCCGGTGAATATGACTTCAAGATATACGGCAACGCCTACTATGATATGTATGGCACTCTGCTGGATAAACCCGGAGGAAACTCCGAACCGGGAATCGTGCTTGTATCCAAAGACACGAATGGCAACGGATTGCCGGATGATGAGTGGTACGAATTGGCAGGAAGCGAATATAACTCGCCTGCCACCATCCGCAACTACGAAATCACTTACTACCGTCCCACTCCGGCAGACGGGGATGTGAAGTGGAAAGACAATCAAGGCAAAGAGGGATACATCTACCGGAACACGTATCACACCCAGGGTTCTTATTATCCGGCATGGATGCCGGCTGAAATCACATTCCGCGGAAGCCGCCTGGCGGACAACTCCATCAACGAGCCGCGTCCGGGCATGCCCGAGCATTGGGTAGGCTACTGTTATGCCTGGGGATATGCCGACAACCATCCGAACAATACGGAATATTCTCAATTCAAGATAGACTGGGCGGTAGATAAAGACGGAAAACCGGTTCATCTGGACGGCATCGACTTCGTGAAGATTTATACAGCGGTCAACCAGAACTGCGGTTGGCTGGGTGAAGCCTCTACGGAGATACAGGCGGTGGAAGATTTACACTACAAGAAATAATTATCTCACTTATTTATATATTTAATTTTTTACGATATGGAAAAAATAAATGCTTTAATTACTAAAATGTGCTTTATTGCACTTTGTGCTTTACCAATAATCATCTCTTCATGTAATGACGATGATGATAAATATTATTATCCTACGAATTTCGAAAATCTGAGTCTTCCCAATGACACTATCATTGCTAAAGGTGAAGATTTAACTTTAAAGCCTACCCTAAACCTAATTAACCCTAAAATCTATTCTTGGAAAATAGATGGCAAAGAGGTATCCAATGAGGTTAACTACACTTTCAGCACTTCGGTTGGAGGAAAACACGAGATCATTTTCGAAGCACAAGACTCTAAAGGGAACACGGATAAAGCCCAAATAACAGTAGATGTTTTCGCATATTACGGTGGTTTCTATGTGATTAACGAAGGATCTATGGGGCATTCAGCTTCTGTCAATTATTATAAAGATGGAAAATGGAACTTTAACATTGTTGAATCACTTGGCCAAACAGGAACTGTTGGAGTCATTCAAGATTCATACATGTATATCGTAGCTAAAGATGCTCCATATCTAACCCAAATCGAGCTGGCTAACTTCAACATCACCAAACAATTAAGTACAGAAATAGAAGAACAATTAGACTACGGACAAGCAAACAGTTTCTGTACAATTAATGAAACTACAGGTATATTGACCGCAAGCAGAGGTGCCTATAAAATTAATTTAAATCCATTATCTATCGGCAATATGCTCCCACAACTCAATAGCGAGTCAGCCAACGGAAATGGCTGTAAAGACATCTTTAAATCAGGGGACTATGTATTCGTAAATAATATGGATACAATAAAAATATACAAAGCTTCCGACCTTTCTTTCGTAAAAAAACTAACCGCTTTAATGAAAACGGGATTTGCGCAGACAAAAGATGGAAATATATGGGCCGCCAACAGCCAATCGCTAATAAAAATCAATCCTAAAACGTTGGACGAAACCACTGTTGAGCTACCTGATAATATAAATGTGTTTTATAATCAATGGGCATATACTCCTACAGGATTATGTGCATCTACAACAGAAAATGCATTGTATATAGTTAATACTACTGTCGTGCCAGGTGCTTATGGCGATAGTTACTATGGAAAAAACATCTACAAATACAACACGGAAAGCAAGATTGCTCAAGAATTTTTCAAAGCCCCTTCCAAAATACAATCAATATATGGTGCAGGCATACAAGTGAATCCTCAAAATGGAGATGTCTATCTTATTTACACTGAGGATGGCTATGGTACGCATTATTTAAATACTAATATTTATGTGGCTGATGGTCAATCCGGAACACAAAAGCAAATAATTGACTATACAGGTAAATATTGGTTCCCTTCAAGCATTGTTTTCAAATAATTAATACAAATATAATCGAGTGTTTATTTAAAAACACTCGATTATTCAACCTAAACAATATTCATTATGAAAAAAATCACTTATCTTTTGTCAACTCTGCTCATTGTATCTTGTACTGACAATGGGCTTATTGACACTGAACAATTAGAAAACATTCAACCAAGCACCAGAGCCGTTGGAGATGGTAAATACGATGCATTAGGTTATGGTTATAACTGTTTTTATGCAGATTTTAGTGACCCTTTATACGTGCAAGGTAAAGTAATAGATATAGAAAGACTGGAAGAAGGCAGAGGGCGAGATCAAATAACTAAAGATGAACTATCTTTTACACCGGCAAAAATAAATGAAGCGATATTACATGGACGCGCGCAGTCTAGAATTGCATATGGCACATCAATTGATAAATTAACAAAGAAGCTCAATGTTAATGTAAAAACTAAAATAGGAACTAAAATACTAAAAGTTTTTTCTCTTGATTTAGAGGCAACAATTAATCAAAATAGTACTAGCAATAATTTAAACTCCTTCTATAAAGTTGATGCCTTAAAAACAACCAGAAGACTGACCCTTCCATATACCTCGCCATCAAGACTAAAATATTTTCTGTCAGATGAGTTCCTTGCAGATTTAAAAGAACTATCGGGACAAGAAATTATCCAAAAATATGGTACACATGTTATGACGGATATATTATTAGGTGGTAATTTCTCAGCTTTCTACACAGGCAAATATGAAAGTACTGACCAATTCAATGAACAGGAATTTAAAGCAAAATCGAACTTTTTGCTTTCATCAGTTAAAGCTGGTACGAAGTATGATAGGACTCTATTTAAAAGTTTCAAACAAGTCAATGTATATATAAAGACACAAGGTGGTACTGTTAATTCAAGCGCCATTATTAGTCAAAGTCCAGATGGTGTCTTAGATAACGTATCTATAGATTACACAGGATGGATAAATAGTGTAAGCCAAAATTCAGAGTCTTTAATTGGAATTGGAAATCCAGATTCACAAATGTACTTATTAAGTGATTTCATTGAGGATCCAATTGCAAGAATTGATATTGAAGCAGCTCTATTATCATTACCTGCCCAGGAGATTGTCCTAAGTTCAAGAAAAAATAATGTAATTAACTCCACAGCAATATTAACTGTTATGGATGTGAGTAATAAAGAAGTGAAACGCCCCGAACTATATCCCATACAGGGTGGTTCTATTAGTAGAGGACTTATAAAATTCATCAAAAGTAAAGGTTATTATAGAATCCAATCTATGGTAGATAGAAATAATGAATATTATTTAGACTCATCTGGAAACTACTCAGTATTCAAAAACGATAATAGCCAATTATGGCAAGTATGCGTTCCTGAAAATAACGCATCCGACTTTATGCTAAAAAACATAGGTACAGGCTTGTATCTTTCATCTTATGATTTAAAATTTTACGAAAAGCCACAAGTCGAAAAAGAGCCAAACTTTTGTTGGCATATCGGCTATTCTAATGTATATGGTAATGACTTCTAGCCAATACCAATATTTTTTTCTCCAATGATATTCAATTATATTAATTATAAATAAAAACTGAATATTCATAAAAACGGAGGAATTAATGCTATAATCTCTGAACTAAAAAGGGGGCAGCCGTACTATAGTAAGTGGCCGTACCCCTTTTATTTTTTAATACTGCACCGGTGGTGTACTCCAGCTACCGGACAGCGTCAGGTTATCGGTTCCAAGCAAAGGAAGATTCACCGGAACGGTAACCGTTATATTGCCAATCAATAATCTAACGGTTCCATTCAACACAGGACCAAGCACGGGAATTCCTCCCAAGATACCATCCAGGTTAGCAATATTCTTCAACTGTACAGAGAGTGTCAGCGAATGGTTTCCGTCGCTCTGCTGTGCATACGATTTTAGCCCCAGGCTGACAAACGAATAGTTCGAACGATATCGGTAATTCGTATTGACTGTTGCTTGTATTGGATCTGTGATATTCACAAACACTCCGTTCAGTAACAACGGACCGTCAATCACGTCATCCACCAATAGTCCGGAGATCAGTCCGGGTTTGGCAACATGAATCTCCCGCACATCATATAGGCCATGAAAACCTCTGATCAGAATATCTTTCTCACTATTTGTCGTACCGGGTGTAGGTGTGAATCCATACCGGAAACGATGATTGCCCGTATAGAAATCCTTTACATTCAGGTCTAAGTCCATAGTCTTCGGGAAGTTGTTTATAGTCACTAAAGCATAAGCAGCATCACTGCCCCGCCAGGGATTCAGTAAATCGCCCAACGCTCCCAATGCACCGTTCTGCGTGGCATTACCGGAAAGAGTCAGCCCTATCTGATTGACCAGCCCTTGCAAAAGTTGTGCATACAGTGCATCCACGACCGGTTCTACCAATGCTGCCACCACCAGATTGACTGCGGCATCGAGTCCGCCAACAACATTATAGACAGCATTACCAACCACTCCCAAGTCCATTGCCGTTTTCAGTAACCCTGGCAAAATGCCTTGTACCGTTGTCCGGATTATATTCTTATACCCTACTTGCGTCACAATATTATTGGTCAGAGAATTCAAAGCGGTTTGTGCATCCACAAACACTCTTCGCAAATTCAGCATACTGATAATACGCTGCAACAGTACATAAGGTTGAGCAGAGGTATCCGAGAAAGATACATTGGCCAGATAAAATTCCGAAGTGTCGGTAAACTCGGCACCGGGTAACACGATCCGGGCATTCGCACGCGTTATCTGGTAGTTCGTCAGCACATCCGCATAGTTGGTTCCTCCGCCCGAAACGGGAATCGGGAACTGTGTTTTCTCTACATTGGCCAGAAATACAGCTGTATATTGTCCTTTCGGAAGCGTATCTTTCAAGGCCGCCATCGGCCAGGAAGGAGCGGCATCCGTAGTATTCAGCACCACCTTTTCTTTCACAAACTCACCTGTCGACTTATAAATGACGTAACGCAGGTGGCGAACCCGTGAATCAGTCCCTGTGACGGGTGTACGGGTATCTCCCCCTCCGTATCCGGCTGAGAAGGTTACTTCAAAATATCCGTCGGGCAAGTCCGAAGGCTTACCTTCCGGAGGAAGTTGCCCGGGAACTTCACCGGGCACTTCGACCAGTTCTTTCTCACATCCCGTCAGGAAGAGAGAAATAAAAAGGCTCATCATTATTATCACTTTCGTTTTCATCTCCGGTTCTTTTTGCTTTCAGTTTCTATTGAAGGCCATCCCAGGCATTGTCATCCAGATTGATGTTTCCTGCCAAAGTGAAACCTATATTGATATTCGCATAATTTCCGGTCACTTTCACCCAATGATTAGGAGTAAAGATAATCCGGTTTCCCGAAACCACACCGGGAGTATCCGGCAGTTTCACCGTATAACGTTCGGTGAAGATTCCATAGGACACATCCAGATAAAACAAGGTCTTTCTACTATCCGGAATAGCCAGTAGAAACTGGTTGAAACTGACTTTCCCCGAGACCGGTGCCTGAGTAGCCAACGTCTTCGTACCGCTGTCACCGGCTGTTTGCCATGTCAGTGCCGTCCCATCCGTTGCACGGGTAGCCGTCACAAGTTGCTCGGCTATCAATGTCATAGAGTTGACATATGCGGGAATATTGGTCACTTCGAGCGTTAAACCACTAACCAGCCTTTTCAGTGTACCTGTCACATAATTGATTTGCGAAGGTTTAAAAACAGGGCCAACCAACGTTGTACCCTGGTAACCGTTTCCGAAACACGAAAAGAACTCCGGAACTACCGCCGGATTGACCGGTTGCAAATACAAATTAGCCAACGTAGCCGGATTACCTGTCGAACCGATATTAAACCGCTTCGTTGCACCTCCGCCACTGGCAAAATCATAATCACTCCGATTATATCCGATCACCAACAACTGATAGGTAGAGGCTGCTGAAAGAGTAAGCATCGTGACTACTGCCGGAAACGAATTGACATCCAATTGTCGGGCTGCGCTATATTCCGGAACGAAATTAGCTGCATCGTTGGACGATGCCTCATCCGTTTTCCGAAACGGCAGAATCAGTATCCTGTTGACAGAAAGAGCTGCATCTCCCGGCGCACGACTCATGACCCCGTCCCGCTTTATTTCAAAACGGACCGGAACCCCTTCTTCCAAGGGGAGTTCGGCAACATCATCTGTTGAGCAGCTGCCCAACAAGAGCGTTGCCAGAAATCCCGTCAGAAGGATAGTTATATAGCCTGCCTTTCTCATAGCCATACCATGATTCTGTTTTTGAGTTACTTTTACTGAATTACCAAGTTATGTATCAATTCCCATGCCGGACTGATAGTGATCACAATATTCTGATCGGTCAGCAAATCTACCGGAGCATCATCGTCACCCGGGTTACCCGGTGTTCCGCCATCCACACTGCCCGTAGCACCTTTCACACCCAATGAATAAAAATGATTGGCCATCAGATTGAACTGTGTTGCTCCCGAACTGTTAGTATCACTCACAGTCCACTCCTTGATAGCTACACCACTTGCGTCATAAAGTCCCAAAGTCATGCTCACGCCACTAACCGGTATATAGAAAGAACCTCCCAATTGCGAATTAGGTACTTTTACCACTCCCTGACCGGAAAGATCGTTACCTACATACACACCGTTGGAAACAGCCTGCCCGGAAAGATCCATGTCTATTATATTATAAGGAGTAGGCGCTGTATTGATCCCCACACCATTAGTCAGGTTCACCTGTTGGTTGGAGTTGCTGACCTTCAGACGCAGATACTTCACGGTACTTCCGTTTAGCACTTGAGGAACATTCTTGAAGTATCCCAGCACACCGGCCACCTTACGGGTCATCTCAATGCTGACACGAGTTCCTCCCTGGGCCATCACTTCCGCATCGGCCGAACCCGCAAAGATTTCCGATTCATCGCCCGAGTTCACAATAGAAGCAAGCATATCCGTATAATTGGTATTGCCGGAAGTGGGTGTAGTCACAGAGAAGCGGTCAGTTGCATCACGTCCTACAGCCAGAAACTTATATACGCCGACAGGAAGTTTATCCGCATCGGGAACAGCGAAACGTTTAAAGGTAGTACCATCGGTCCAGCCGGTGATATCATAAGTCTTTTGATGCAGATAGGTCGAGCCGTTCTGCACAAAAGCATAAACACTGACACGAGTGACATGCTGTGTGGCCTCCTGGCTATACACCGGCATCCGGGTTCCAATTCCGTCTGTCAGACCATTAACCGCAGACAGCTCAAATGTAATTGCAGCATTTTCAGGATTCACTTCGGGTGAAGAATCATCTTCGCTGGAACAAGCAGCAAACACAAATAAGCTTGCTGCCACCAGAAACATTAATTTTTTCATAATAGCAAAGTTTAGTTTAATAAATAGATAAGAGAAAAAGTAATCAGAAAATATCCAGGCGATGTATCGTGATCCATTCTCCACGGATAAACATCTTGATTTCCCAGATTCCTTCTGATGTATTGTAGTCTATAGAAACAGCAGTTATTTCATTACGCCGCATATCCATCTCCATCACCGGCAATTTCAGATATGGAGTTTCTGATGCACGTGTACCACCGGTATAGAAAGTCAAAGTTAATTTGGAATGTCCCTCTGCCGAAGTAGGAGCAAGCAATGTCTCCAGGACACTGGTGAAAGGCACATTTTTGTCAACTTGAGTGCTTCCGGAATAGTTGAGGCCGGCATCCGTCGACTGATAAACATGACTTACATTCTGTTCAATGCGTGTTATCTCAGACGGGAAATTTGAACAGAGCAGTAACAACTTTCCCTTCGTGCGTTCCAGTGTCAATTCTTCTGTCTGATAATCGGGAGAGAAATGCAAGTCCCCGCTTGTCACATAAATATCCGTATTTTCCTTCCCATCCTGATGCAAGATACCGGCGGGATAGTCCGTGGTCAGATTTCCCCATACGGCCAATTTGTAGTCACCGTCGGGTACGCCCGGGAAAGTAAGGGTGTATTCCTTTTCTTCACCTTCCGTAGAGACGACCGCCGACTCTCTGATCAATGCTCCGGTAGATGCATCGTACAGGGAGTAATAGAGAGTTCCCGCATAAGTCCGGAAAGGCAGATTTTCGTCTACCGGGCTCAACTGTGGAAACTGCGATATATTCAAATAGTTCTTGTCCTTAACAGATACCCTAACCGAGTAAGGTTGTTCTACCGGACATTCGTCTCCGCAAGAGGAAGCAAGTACCATGCCAACTACCATGCAGAAGATCTGTATTATTCTTCTATTCATAATCTCTAAAGTTTAAATATAAAACAATTCGTTCAATCACTCAGAAATCAGTATCCTAAAACCGAGATACTTTCTTTATGGTAGTTTTGTAAGCGAGGCACCGTTGCTCCGCATAAGTCAAATATCAACAGAAAGATTATGCATTTGTTTTTCCATGAATCATTATTATCTGTTAAAGTTATATCCCGTCATCCAATTGTTTAAATGATTCATAAATAAACAAGAGCAGAAAACAAAGTTTATCCTCTAAATGTTGTAGAATAAAACAAGATTTAAAAGTAAGAAGATTATGACTGAAAATTATGAACTGATAGATAATGAAGAAAAACATCAATATGAATTTCATGTTGAAGGTTATGTTCCCCGGATAGAATACATAAAATCCTTAAATGGCGAGATCTATCTGACACATACCGAAGTACCGGCCGCCTTGGGAGGACACGGAATAGGTTCACAACTTGCAGAGAAAGTTCTCACTGACATTGAACGGCAGGGATTGCGCCTGGTTCCTCTCTGTCCGTTCGTGGCGGGATATATACATAAGCATCCGGAATGGAAGCGTATTGTACTTCGTGGTATTCACATTCAATAATATAAAAACAGTTATGGGAAAACAAATAGAATACAGCAATGGCGAACTGACCATTGTATGGCAACCGGAACTCTGCCGGCATGCCGGAATCTGCGTGCGGTTATAAGATTTAGTCTGCTCTCCTGATCACTCTAAACTCACATTGATCAGTCCCTAAAAGTCCTGTTCCATCTACTCCCTCTGCCACTCCAATAAAACCGGTATTAATGTCGGAGCAATAAAAAGAAACGGTAGCCTCACCTTTTTCGTCAGTCACTACGGACGGAGCCCATAGCAATGTATTGCGGGCATCAGGTACAGGCAACTGCATATCTATTTCATCCGGTTGGTAAAACTCACGCTTACCGTAATACCCTTTCACTCGCCACATATTATTCATACGGAGCAGTTCCTCTTCGGTAAATTCAGTAGCATGATAAACCACGGAATGTGCATCGACCACACTAAAATAGACTCCCCCACCTTTTGCGTCCCCATAATATTTATACTTGGCTATCCTATAAGTTTCTCCGTCAACCGGTTGTTTCCTTCCCTTAGCCGGACATCCACCTTCTCCCACCAGTGCATGATGTCCCTGATAATCCGGATTATAATTCAATAAAAGCCCACACGAAGTACAAACATAGACACTATTCAGATTCATTTGAGCCAAACTATCCAGACGTCCCATAAGCTTATCTCTGAACGGCTTACGAGCCTTGCGGGCAATGACCACTTCATCCAGCAGAATGGTACTGTCACCACTCACGACCGGTGCATCGTAAATCTCCTCTTTGGGTCTCTGTGTACAATTTATCAGCGAGCAGTCAAAAGGCTTCTTTCTCCGTATGCTATCGATGGCAGGGAAGTAATCCTGAATCTCCAATTCAGGTTTAAACTCTTTCGACAACATGGGTTTCAGATACACATACCCGCCACGAAGTGTCTTCATCAAATCAGTATCGACCGTAAAACGCCCCAAGGAATCCGTCATCAGATAGGTGGAATTTCCTTCGGCGCCCGAAACCTGAATAAGTTGTTTAGCACCTCCCGTTCCTTTACTTTTCTTCTTACTGCCCAAGGTCTGAATTCCCGTTACATCATCCCTCAAAAACATCTCACCATGACGGACCGTTCCGTTAAGTTCCCAGACGTATCGCCTCCACCCCTGAGTCAGCAACAACAGATCCATTGCCTGCATACGATCAGCATTCTTCTCGTCAAAGTAATAAGCCGGCCGGCAGACAGCACCACGTATCTGTGATGACAAATAACAATAAGCCAGCATGTTCACCCGGTCATCCGGATTGCTGTATGCTTTGTCAAACACACTGATACCCAAATCGGCTTTCACGGGCTGTCCATTATCATCTGTCACTTTTACTTTCAATGTAGCTTTTTCCCGAAGAATATAGCTCTTTTTCTCCGGTACAATATCAATATGAAGTTTCTTTTCCGGATGCACATATACCAACCTTTCCGCCACAGGCTGCATAGCCGCATTGAACAAGGTAAACTCCGCTATGCCCTGATAAGGAAACTCCGAAAGAGGTATCTTCATTTTCAAACGATCTTTCAGCAACCCTTTTGCCACACAGCAGACGGTTCCTCGTATTTGTCCTACGAGATATACCTCCTGATCGGACAATCCTTCCGTTTGGGAAATAAGGAATTCAAGCTGTTTCCCGTCCCGCCCGGATAACCGGAGCCCCATCCCCTGCCGATAGATTTCAGGTAAAGCACAACTATACCCGTTCGCCAGCTCTATCCGGTATTCTTTGCCGGAGGAAGGAGTAAAAGGTATGACTCCCATCCCATCGTGGCTACTTTTAAAAGACAAAACAGGAATTTCATCCTGATACAATGTTCCTTCCACATCGACCGGACATCCTCCGCTGCCCGTCGCTTTAAACGCCAAACGGAACGGTAAACCTGAGACCAGATTTCCTCCTTCGGGAAAAAGATTGAACCGGAACTCCCCCGGCTTCTCTCGATGCTCCGGCAAAGAATCAAGAGCGATATTCCTGACTATCCTGATTTTACGTTCCGGAGATATTCCGGTCGTATCATTATAATATGAGTGGCGGGTATAGGTTCCCAACCGATAATTGCCCTCCGATAATTTTGCATCTATATATACATGGCCCTCAGTAATCCCTTTCTCTATGGGATACTTTTCGGCCCAAACCACACTATCCTTATCATTAAGCATCTGCAAGTAGAGCGTTTCGCTTTGTTCCGACAGCGCGAACGATTTGGCATCCAATTGATAGGCCTTAAGCCATAAATCTTCTCCCGTTTCATATATATCTTTGCCGGTCTGCAAATAAATGAGTTCAGAGGGATGACCGGACAAACGTTGACTGACAGACACAAACAAAGTATCTATGCTGTTTTGAGCAACGGTTGTCATACCACCCCCAATAACGATCGCCAATAATAGGATACGCTTTATCATTGCATTTTCTTCATAATATCACATTCATTCACGGAATACGCAGATGTCACTTGCCACGTCATCACAAAGTCCGGATGCAGCAAATAGCGGATGATGAACTTCTTCTTATGTTCCGTACGGTATTCTTCCGCCGGAAACTCCCCGTGTTCACATACCTGGAACGGCATGATGCGAAGATGCTCCCTAAAATCGACCTCTGAAGTATCCATACACTTAAACATCACTTCTTTTGCTGACCAATGTAAAAGTAAAGACCAGGTATCTTCTCCCTGATATTCAGAAATCAACTCGTCCGGATGCATATATTTATGAGCGACCTTGTGCACCCGCTGCCCGTATTGCTCGATATCGATTCCCACTTCGGACACGGGACTCAGTATAACTGCGACATAGCCGCGAGTGTGAGAAATGCTGATGAAATAAGAAGAATCCGCCAAATGGGGTTTGCCACTGGGAGCATATTCAATTGTCTTTTCCTCCCCCAACAACTGATATAGCAATACACGTACGGAAAGCCATTCCAATTTACGATGAGGTGAAGAAAAGCGCGTCAACTGTTGCTCATATCTTTCCGGATCGGGCAACAGTGCCAAAAGTTCTTCCGGGGACTCTTCTGTTTTCCAGATTCCCCACTGATAAGCAATTTCTTTATATTCCCGTAACAAAGCCATGGCAAAAGCTGATATCAGGAAGCTTCTTCCTCTGTGGAAGGCTCGTTAACGGTAAACTTCACTTTCAGGATTCTCCGGCTATCCATAGCCAGCACTTCAAATTCGTATCGATGATAGAGAACCTTCTCATGGAGTGCCGGAAATTCTCCCTTTATCTCGAGCAACAGTCCGGCCAGTGTATCGGCATCTCCATCTACTTTGTCAAAATCATCTTCGTCGACCTTCGTAATCTTATAAAAATCGGTCAACTGCGTTTTAGCCTCAAACACCCAGGTATGATCGTTAATCACCGTATAGGTACGCTCTTCATCATCATATTCATCATGAATCTCCCCAACGATCTCTTCAATGATATCCTCCATTGTCACAATTCCCGATGTACCCCCGAATTCATCCACAACAATGGCAATATGAATCTTATTTGCCTGAAAATCACGTAAAAGATCATCGATCATTTTAGTTTCCGGCACAAAATACGCCGGACGGATCAGTGACTGCCAACGGAAATTGTCACCCTTATTAAGGTGGGGCAACAAATCCTTGATATAAAGTACCCCCTTGATATTATCACGTGTGCCCGAATAGATGGGGATACGGGAATATGCATTGTCGATAATACATTGAATTACATCTTTAAAAGGAGTACGTATATCAAGATCGACCACGTCGAGGCGGGAAGTCATAACCTCCTTGGCTGTTTCGCCACCAAAACGAATGATGCCTTCCAGTATATTATTTTCTTCCGTAAGTTCGGCCTTGTCGGTCAGTTCAAGGGCATGAGAAAGTTCGTCAACCGATATATTGTGATTCTTTTTGGCAAAATGTTTATTCAAGAAAGCCGTAGAATGTACTAACACAGCAGAGATAGGAGCAAATACTTTACGCAACACATAGATGACCGGAGCGGAGAAACGGCAGAAAGCCAATGTCTTCTGGGCCGAATAGATCTTAGGCATAATCTCTCCGAAAAGCAACAAGAGGAAAGTCAGGATAACAGTCAGTATCAAAAACTCTGCAAGAGGCGAATGAAAGACAAAGACATTCATGAAGAAGAAGTTACAGAGCATGATAATGGTAACATTCACAAAGTTGTTTGTGATAAGAATGGTTGCCAACAAACGTTCGGAGTCTGCAAGCAGATTGCTGATTTTCCCATCAGAAGGATGATTGCCTTCTTCTATATCATTCAGATCGGAAGGCGAAAGTGAGAAGAAAGCGATTTCGGATGCCGAAGCAAAGCCCGAGGCGAGCAGGAGCAAACCTGCCAGAATAATGGCTATTATTGCCGATAATGAAGGTGTGTTTACGGATATTCCGTTAAAAATTTCTGCCAATTGGCATAAATAAGCGTCTGGGTCCAAAATATTGGTTTTAAGTTAATAATAAGTAGCTACATGCAAGTCATGTGCCACAAGTTGTCAGCTAAAAGTTATCACTACAAGTTAAGGTTAGATGCCAGATGGCAATTCTAACTCTTAACTTGTAGCCATTAACCATTAAAACGGCAGGTCATCCGCCGAATTATCTTGCGAAGACACCGGTTGCTGCGGTTGTTGCGATTGAGGTCTCACGGGAGCAGCAGCCTGCTGCTGTGCCGGAGCATACGATCCCGAACCGGTACCTTTCGGAGTGAGCATTTCCATATTATCCACAAAAATCTCGGTAACATAGCGTTTAGCCCCATTCTGGTCATCATAAGAACGGGTTCTTATTTTCCCCTCCACATAGAGCTTATCACCTTTATGTACATACTTTTCGGCAGTTTCTGCCAGTCCGCGCCAAAGGACAAGATTGTGCCATTCGGTCCGTTCGGGCACTTGTGTACCATTCGACAAAGTATATGCGCGGTCGGTCGTAGCCAAAGGAAAACTGGCTACAGCAATACCTGTATCCAAATATCTCACTTCAGGGTCTTTTCCGACATTTCCTATCAATATCACTTTATTTACTGACATATTCTCAGAATTTTATGTTTCTAAATACCGAATTTCGTTGCCAAAATTAAATAGAATAACAATAGAATGCAAGAATTGTTACAACTTTTATAAAGCTCTATAAGTTTTATTGCGCACTTTTCTCAAAATGGTTTGCAATTCAAAAAGCTTGGCTGGATTCTTCTCTGCAAGATTCTCCTGTTCATAATCTTTAGTCATGTCATACAATTGCGGAATGCTCAGATTACCCGTTTCTATTTTAGGTCCCCAGGTTATCATGTGAGGACCGTCGTTAGGTTCAATGTATTTCCAGTCCTTGGTACGTACTGACAGTGTGTGGTTAGAGGCTTGCTCAATCACCCAAGGACGGTCGGTAGAATCCGTTCCCAGCCAGTTGCCCAGACGGTCAAAACTATCGGGAGCCGCTCCTTTGGGAACCCTTGCATCAACCAAGGAAGCTAAAGAGGCCAGCCAATCGATTTGTGAAACCAATACATCCGACACCTGCGGCTGAGTAATTTTCTTAGGCCAGCGCACAATGGCGGGAATACGGGTTCCACCTTCGAAAGCACTATATTTGTTGCCACGCAGCGGACCTGCCGGACTGTGCCCGTTGAGCAGCTCCTCTGCACGATCCTGATAACCATCATCCACAACAGGACCGTTATCACTGGAAAGAATAATCAATGTGTTTTCAGAAAGCCCCAGCTTGTCAAGTGTTTCCAGGATTTGCCCTACACTCCAGTCGAACTGTACAATGGCATCTCCGCGCAACCCCATCGGATTCTTACCACGGAAACGCTCGTGTGGAAAGCGTGGAACGTGCACATCGTTCGTTGCAAAATACATAAAAAACGGTTCATCCTTATGTTCGCGAATAAAGTTGATGGCATGTGTAGTGATCGAGTCGGCAATATTTTCATCTTTCCATAAAGCCTTGCCTCCCCCTTTCATATAACCGATGCGGCCGATTCCGTTTACGATAGCCATATCATGTCCATGACTGTGTTTCTGGTTATACAACAGCTCCGGATGATCTTTCCCTAAAGGTTCTCCTTCAAAAGGTTTGCGGTAGCTGACTTCGATAGGGGCACTCGGGTCATAGTTTGCCACTTTTCCGTTTTCAATAAATACACAGGGCACACGGTCGGCAGTAGCAGCCATAATGTATGAATAGTCAAATCCCAAATCCCCCAATGCAGCGGGAAGTGGAGCATTCCAGTCTTGCTCTCCGCTTTTATCTCCCAGTCCCAAATGCCATTTACCGAGAGCAGCAGTCACATAACCGGAATTTTTAAACATATCGGCCATCGTGTAATCTTCCGGACGGATAATCATTCCGGCATTTCCGGCTGCTACATCCGTTCCCGGACGACGCCAGGCATATTCTCCCGTAAGCATGGAGTAACGTGAAGGAGTACTGGTAGCCGCAGTAGCATGCGCATTAGTAAAGCGAATACCTTCGGATGCCAAACGGTTAACATTAGGAGTTTGTACATTTTTAGCTCCATAACATTCCAGATCGCCATATCCCAAATCATCTGCATAGATAAACACCACATTCGGCAGTTGTCGGTCATTCACTTTCTGTTTGTTTTTTCCTCCTTTTTGTCCACTTGCGGCCATCAGGCAAGCTACGGGAGAAAGACAGGCTAATAGTAAGTAAGGTCGTTTCATAATTTTAGATATTTATAATTCAACAAAATATATTCAGTTTCTATTTCAATCGATGTATTTCTCTATAAAGGCATGCACCAGTTTTGAGACGGCATATTGTTCCAGCTCTTCAGCCTTTATTTTTTGATAAGCAGCAAACGAATGACTATCTTCCGGAAGATCTACTATATAAAAATTGGCATAAATCACCCGATGGGAAAGCACGTGTTTCACGTCCCGGCAAACCGAACGGACTACCGGAAGTTCCTTGGGGGCAAACAATGCCTTGAATTCGGGCAGTGCCAAAAATTCCTCCTCCGAAACAGCAACCGGAGTTTCAATCAACGGAAGCTCGAACAGATTTCTCCAAATATCATTTCCCGTCCTTTTATTTATGAAAGTATGCACGCCCATACGTACATATATATAATTGAAATAACGATTGGTCGTTTTTATTTTGTGCTGCTTGACCGGAAGCTCCGCCACTGTCCCCTTTGCCAGCGCCGCACAACTGTCAGCCAACGGACAAAACATGCAGTTGGGAGTTTGAGGAGAACATTGGATCGCTCCGAAGTCCATAATAGCCTGATTGTATAATGCGGGGTTCTCTCTATCCAGCAATTCATCCGCCACAGCCGCAAACATTTTTTTCCCTTCTGTAGAATCAATCGGAGTATCGATGCCCAGATAACGTGACAGCACTCGATATACATTTCCATCGACCACCGCATAAGGCATGTTATACGCAAAAGAACAAATGGCAGCGGCTGTATACTCCCCTACCCCTTTGAGGGCGCGCACCTCAGGATAAGTTTTCGGAAACACCCCATTCATGCTCTTGGCGGCGGCATGCAAATTACGGGCACGCGAATAATAGCCCAGTCCCTGCCAATACTTCATCACTTCGTCTTCATCCGCCTCGGCCAAAGTGGCGACATCGGGAAAACGTTTCATAAAGCGGACGAAATAATCGTACCCCTGCACCACACGCGTTTGCTGAAGAATGATTTCCGATATCCATATTACATACGGATCTGCCGAATCCCTCCAGGGAAGTTCACGTTTATATTCCTTGTACCAATTCTCTATTGCATTGCTGAAATTCCGGTTCATGCTTTTTGGACGGATTCTACTTTTTGTTAACTTTATCCTTGCACAAAAGTAGTCATTTTCGTTTAATTACGAACTAAGAAAGCTTAATGAAGCGACTTTTTTAGAAAATTGTTCGGGATATATTTTTTTGGGAGACTAAAAAGCTATATATTTGCAGTCCAAAAAATTAGAAAGAACATAGTAATAATATTTTTTTTAAGGAAAAATGACTAAAGCAGATATTGTAAACGAAATTGCAAAGAACACCGGTGTTGACAAAGTAACAGTACTTACAACAGTTGAGGCATTTATGGATGCAGTGAAAGATTCTTTGTCTAAGGACGAGAATGTTTACCTCCGTGGATTTGGTAGCTTCGTCGTAAAGAAAAGAGCTCAAAAAACCGCTCGTAATATTTCTAAGAATACGACTATCATCATTCCGGAACACAACATTCCGGCGTTCAAACCAGCTAAGACATTCACCCTTTCGGTAAAGAAATAATAAACAAGAGTATTAACCCATAAAATTTTGAAGCTATGCCAAGCGGAAAGAAGAAAAAAAGACATAAAATGTCTACGCACAAGCGTAAAAAAAGACTAAGAAAGAACAGACATAAAAGCAAAAAGTAATTTTTAGTCTGAATCTGGACAGAAATAAAGAACAAACTTGTGAAGCTATGTCTTTCGAGTTTGTTCTTTGTTTAAATGCCCGATTGAATGAACAAACCCATTGAGTTATTCGTTCATTTTTTACAAAATTAAATAATATAGGAAATAGAGGTGACAAGCGAACTAGTAGTAGACGTACAGCCCAAAGAAGTATCCATCGCCCTACTTGAGGACAAGAGTCTGGTGGAACTTCAAAGCGAAGGAAGAAATATTTCTTTTTCGGTGGGCAATATGTATTTAGGCCGTGTCAAGAAATTGATGCCCGGACTGAATGCTTGCTTCGTGGATGTCGGTTATGAGAAAGATGCTTTCCTTCATTATTTAGACCTGGGTCCTCAATTTAACTCACTCGAAAAGTACGTAAAGCAGACTTTAAGCGACAAAAAAAAGCTTAATCCCATTTCGAAAGCAACCCTGCTTCCCGACCTTGACAAGGATGGCACTGTAGCCAATACATTAAAGGTAGGACAAGAAGTAGTGGTGCAAATCGTAAAGGAACCTATCTCTACCAAGGGACCACGCCTGACTTCCGAAATCTCGTTTGCAGGAAGATATCTGGTACTGATTCCTTTTAATGATAAGGTTTCCGTTTCTCAAAAAATTAAATCGAGCGAAGAACGTGCGCGCCTGAAACAGTTACTGATGAGCATCAAACCGAAAAACTTCGGAGTGATCGTACGCACAGTGGCAGAAGGCAAACGTGTTGCCGAACTCGACGGAGAGCTTAAAGTATTGCTGAAGCACTGGGAAGAAAGTATCACCAAGGTACAAAAGGCTACAAAGTTTCCTACACTGATTTATGAGGAAACCAGCCGTGCCGTAGCCTTGTTACGCGACCTTTTCAATCCCTCGTTCGAAAATATCTACGTCAACAACGAAGCGGTATTCAACGAAATCAGGGATTATGTGACACTGATTGCCCCCGAACGGGCAGGCATTGTCAAATTATACAAAGGTCAGCTTCCCATTTATGACAATTTTGGTATCACCAAACAGATTAAATCGTCTTTTGGTAAAACAGTATCCTACAAGAGTGGTGCCTACCTGATTATTGAGCACACTGAGGCGCTTCACGTAGTAGACGTGAACAGCGGTAACCGCACCAAGAATGCCAACGGACAGGAAGGTAATGCACTCGAAGTTAACCTGGGAGCTGCCGATGAGTTGGCACGCCAGTTAAGACTAAGGGATATGGGTGGTATCATTGTGGTGGATTTCATCGACATGAATGAAGCCGAAAATCGTCAGAAGCTTTACGAACGTATGTGTGCCAATATGCAAAAAGACAGGGCGCGTCACAACATTCTGCCCTTAAGCAAATTCGGACTGATGCAAATTACACGCCAACGGGTTCGCCCGGCCATGGACGTGAACACTACAGAAACCTGTCCGACTTGCTTTGGTAAAGGCACCATCAAATCGTCCATCCTCTTTACGGACACACTGGAGAGTAAAATTGATTATCTGGTCAATAAACTGAAGATAAAGAAATTCTCACTGCACATCCACCCGTATGTGGCTGCTTATTTGAATCAGGGACTTATGTCGCTGAAACGCAAATGGCAGATGAAATACGGATTTGGTATTAAAATTATTCCGAGTCAGAAACTCGCTTTTCTTGAATACGTATTCTACGATTCACATGGAGAAGAGATTGATATGAAGGAAGAATTTGAGATTAAATAAAAAGAAAGGCGGCTTGCAATCAAGTCGCCTTTCTTTTTATTTCCCACCACCGACTAACTCAAAACTGGTGCAGATGAAAGAATCTCTTCATGAACAACAGATATAATATACTCAACAGCAATATGCTTCCTGCCAAATATACATATCCGTACTCCCGTAATACCAGGTATCCCGCCACAACTACGCCCTGCACCACCATATAGGTCAATGACACCGCGACATGAGGTATCTTCAGTTCGTTAGCCATTATCTGATACAAATGTTTCCGGTGGGGCAGACCAATATTTTCATGCAACATCAATCGATGGACAATAGTCAGCACACTGTCTGCTCCATATACTGCCAGAAGCACAATCCAACTAAAATCTTCCGTATCGATTATAAGCTTACCGATTAAAAACAGAATAATAAAAGCAATACTGACTGACCCCACATCACCGGCAAAGCATTTTGCCCTCTTACGGAAATTAAAGAAATTAAAGACCAGCACCGCACACAGCATGGTATAAATCAAACCCGGTTCAACGAACGAAACAACCCAATGATTGATAAACGCCAAAGATCCAAGTACAACCAGCGAATATCCCCCCGTGATTCCATTAATTCCATCCATAAAATTATAGGCATTGATAATCCCTGTACATGCGATCAAAGCCACAACTACAGTCCACCAGGGAAGAGTAAACAACTCCCACTGATAGAACATCAAGCCCATCGCCGTAAAATGAAAAACAAGACGAAGTCCTTGTGATATGGAGCGGATATCATCTACAAAGCTAATCACCGTCACCAGAGTGAGAGCCAACATAAACCAAGGGTACTCAAACTGACTTGTCAGAAAATAAACCAATGCACCCAAATAGAAGATGATTCCTCCACCCCGCAGTGTAATCCTGGTATGCGAACTTCGTTCATTCGGTTTGTCAATAATATTATATTTATCGGCAATATGAAAATAAAAAAGTTCTGCCAGAAATAGCAGAACTAAGATTATCAGATAGTACATAAACTATTCGTTCTTTTTAATGAAATAAAACCAAAGTTGAAGTCCTAAAAAGGCAAAAAAAAGAATTCCTATTAAGATTCCTATAATCCAAAGAAAAATTTCCATTTAGAACACCTCCTTATTCTATCCGAAAATTTTTCAGAACATTCATAGGCTTCCATCCAAGCTCCCGCATTGCCTTTTCATTACTAAAAGTCAAAGAGCTTGTTATTTTACGAAGTTTCAAAGAATTGATCGGAGCTTTTTCACCCAGGCAGTCTCCAACGACAGCCATGCTTTTAGCCAACCAATAAGGAATAGATATTGGTCCTTTTCTACTCAATTGTTTACATATCACCATCTCCAACTCACGAAAACTCGGCTGGTAACTGTCACAAACATTATATATCCCACCCTTTTCTATTAACATAGGAAGAAGATTTGCAATATCCTGAACCATCAGAACACTTTTCCGGGCTTTTCCCCCGGCAATACTTAAGTACTTACCATTTCTAATCCCACGAATCATCGCTCCTAAATTTCCAGGAGGATTAGGTCCGGCAATCAATGAAGGACGAAGTATACTTAACTTTACATTATGCATAGCACACCATCCCTGCAGGTATTTCTCAGCCTTAATCTTACTCAAAGCATAAGGAGTAGTTCCATTTAAAGGATGCTCTTCCGTGATATTCTCACCCGAATCACAACCATAAACAGCAACCGTACTAATAAAAATAAACGCTTTAGGAATACCACTTCGCTCTAAAGCAGTACACAAATTCTTAGTACCTTGAAGGTTCACATCAAAAAAAAGTCGCTTCTCTGCTTCCGTCTTAGGCACGGAATGCGCTTTACCTGCAGCGTGAAAAACGACATCAAATGCATCAATAAAAGTAGGAATATCTGTAGCTATATCAACTAAATAAGTATCCTGAGGAGAAAGCCCAACAGATATAATATTATATGCCCCATTCAAAAGTTGAATAATATTACTACCAAGAAATCCGGATGCGCCTGTAAATAGAAGTGTCATAAAAATAATCTATTATATTATTCGTCTTCAAACGCTTTATCAAGCCAGAGAAAACGTTTATCTAACCAAAATTTCATGTATTGTACTTCATTTTCATAGGCTCCCCATACAGCATAATTAGGCCATGTATTTGAATATAATGTTCCCCATCGATTATTATTTTCAATAGCTGAATAATGTAATGTGTCTGCTGTTTTATTTATGTACATAAAAATATCCTCTTTCCTCTCCATAAAATATTTAAAGCGTTCCTTCACTTTATCAACAAAATAAGTATCTTCAAATAATCTTTTTATCCACGAAGCTTCTTTAACCCAAAAGCCAGTAGCCAATTGATTATTATTATAATTTATATTACCAAATGCAATGTCAAAATCCCAAAGAGGTCCCATCTTTATTTTACCATTAGGAGACACATTCATATAACAACTTGACCAAAACACGGCATCATTATTTTTTGCTATTTCATTGACTAAATACCAATCAACAAAACTATTAACATCTAAATACTTACGGTATCCATTTACCGGATCTTTAAAATTATCACCAAATAAGACTCTTTCAGCTTCTGTTATGTATTCTTTGATAAAACAATACTTTTCATCCCCCACTTCAACATTCGGCTTCTTTATATTCACCAATATCCGTTCCGTTTCAAAATAAGTATCTGTAGCATCCAGTTTATCAAGATGATCAATCTCTAATAAAAATCCATCATCAGTAACATCCACTCTTGAAGTGGACACTTTTAGCTGCTCACATAACTGATAAGTACCTTCATACACGTCATTTATGAACACCTCTACAAAATGAGTTCGTGGTGTCCACTCTAATTGTGAGATGCGTCCCATATAAAAAGCAGTCTCATTCCTTAAATTTGTTTTATCTGCATAATTAGCCAATAGCACCCATTCTTTATCCTTTGGAGCGCCCAGCAATGACACTTTCTCCGGAAATTTCAACTTATAAGGTTTTTTAGGGAGAGTCCAAGTAGAATTTCCTCTCCCTTTTATTTTCACATCACTATTTAAAGGAAGAGAATCCCCCCAAATACAGATAGTAGCATTCTTATATTCATTCTTAGAAGAAATGGCACTACCATCTTCCGTTTCTATAAATAAAACAGGCAATTTTGTAAAACACGAAACAGTAATGATATAATGCTTTTCTTCTCCCGAAGCATTAACTACCACATACTCAACCGGTTTACTAAAATCATTTATACTCACCCCACTTTTCTGTTCAATTCCATTTACTAGAATTCGCTCTCCAACAAATTCAAAATGTGCTATTAGTAGCGAATCTTTTATTATATATGGAATTAATGTGGTTATCTCCCCATTGTCAATCCTGCATTCAACATCATTAAGCAAAAGTTTCGGATTATCTGCCTGCAAAAAGTCAAAGGACGTGATTCCGAAATCAATATTATCGAAATCATCATCGTTATCACAAGAAAAAAACAATATGCATATCAATATCCCACAAAAATTTCTTAACGTATTCATACTATTATCGATTATATATTTTTTTATACTCTCCAACCATTTTGTCCACCGTCAGTTTTTCATTAAATATGGCTAATGATCTTGCTGAAAAACGACTATAAATAGCATCATCTTTTAATATGTATTCTATTTTCTTAGCAAAATCAATAGAATTATTATTCACGACATAACCATTTTCACCATTATATACTATCTCACCGATTCCACCGACATTAGAAGAAACAATTGGCTTCCCACAACTCATAGCCTCAATTATTACGATCGGGAGCCCCTCATAATCAGACGGTAATACAAACAAGTCCACCTGTGTATTATAGATGCCTGCATTGGTAATATTTCCCAAACAAAAGACATTATTTGGCAAATTCATCATTTTTTCTTGATTGCCTATCCAAATGAATGCATATTGTGGAAGTAAAGTTGCCACCTCAAGAAATATATCAAATCTTTTTTGTTTAGATATACGAGCTATACACAAAATCTTTTTAGTATAATTCAAGCATTCTTCCGGTAAAGGTAAATTTGTTCTAATATTCGTAGATATTATACCATTATAAATATATCCAACATTATTCGTGATCTTCTCTTTTATGAGATTATCCATATCATATTTACAAACTCCAATAATTGCTTTACAACGATATTGTAACATTCGTTCCAAGAACAAAAAAGGTCTATAAGCTAATCTTATGGAATCAAAACCATGCACAGTATAAATAACTTTTCCTTTGGGAAAGGCTAACCTCCCCAACAATCCTACTTTAGAAGAGTGCAAATGAATTACATCCGGTTCATATCTCCTATATATAGACAGGAAGCTGAACAATACTTTAATATCGTTTATTATAGAAATATTCCTTTTCAAAGCTGGTACATTTATACGTCTTATACGCTTATCCAACAGCTCCCACATCTTTCCATCTCCTTCTCCGGCTATGACAATAACCTCATTTTCCCTACACAATGAATTAACAATATTGATCAATACACTTTGCGCACCTCCTAAATCAGAACGCGTAATCACATGCATAATTTTCATAACAAATAAATAAAAGTAATACTCAAGAAAAGTCTGTAGAATTAAATTATTGCAAATAGCCCAAATAAAGATCTTCCCACTCTTTAACAATCGAATTAATATCAAATCGTTTTGCCTTATCTTTATTAGTATTTCCCAACTGTTCGCGTTCCTCAGGAGACATTATTACTATTTTTTTCATCTTATCAGCCAGTAAAAAAGGATCATGTGTTGGCACCACATATTCATAATCATCCACCACTTCAGCACAGCCCCCGGCATCGGTAGTCAAAACAGGTAAATTAGCAGCCATAGCCTCAGCTAATACAAGTCCAAAACCTTCCCATGCAGAAGATAATACGAAACAATCTGCCGCACTATAATAATCTTCAATATGGATATGGGGACCTGCAAATATTACATTATTTATCAACTTCAACTCTTTTACCTTTTCTTCCAATTCTTTTTTAAGTTCCCCATCCCCTACTATTAGCAGTTTAATATCAGGACAAATAGAGCAAGTCTCTTTAAAAGCCAATAACAGATTCACATGATCTTTAGCTGGGGTCAAACGTGCCACATTTAAGAAAAGGAACTCATTATTGGAAACTGAATATTGAGTTCTAATTTTCAATCTTTTATCTTCATTCCTTCCAAAGCGAACAAGATCAATACCGTTATAAACAGTCATACTTTTATTTCGTCCGAAAGCTTTTTGCTGAATAAAATAAGTTGTAGCTTCCCTTGAAACATTCGTATTTATGTCCGACAAGAAATCTGTATATTGATATATTTTCATCCTCAGCCGTCCTTCTATATTTTTATTGTGCTCAGTAGATATCAAAAGAGGAATATGACAATGAAGACGTAATAATCTTACAAAAATATTAGCATGAACCATATTTCCATGGACTACTTGAGGAGAAAAAACTTTAAGAAACTGTTTAGCTTTCAATTGTGCTTTTAGCAAACTGAAAGGATTCTTTGACAATCCTAAACTTTGAACTATAATATCTCTATCAATGCGGTCTTTAAACCAGTTCTCGCCAGTCAAATACAAGATAGCTACATGATGTCCCCGCCGCCTCATTTCATTGGCCAGACAAACGGTTATAGTCTCAGCACCTCCAAGAGAAAGTCCCGTAATAACATATACAATATTCATATTATCAAGAAAATAGACGTTTAAGCAGCAAATGCAAAGAAGGAAATTTTTGCTTCAAATAAAATAATAAATACATATGAATATAACATCGATGAATTACCGCTCCTACAGGAAGTTGCACTTCCTTGAATAAACAAATATTCTCATTATTCATATTTCTCAGATTAGCAGAAGCTCCTCCTACATTAAAGACAGTCACATTCACATTTACATATTCATACTGTATACCTTCAAGAATCAACTGGACCCACAATTTATAATCAGCACTATTTCGGTAAGCTGTATCAAACCTTGTGTTTTTCATTAATGTAGCCTTTACAAAAGTAGCTGGCTGCTGAAAAGGACAGGTAAATAGCATTGCTAATTTCCTCGGAATAATAGACGGTCGACAAAGTTTCGTTCTCTTATTTTCAGAACTAATAAACATATTTCCGGCAACAATATCCTTCTGTGTCTTGGCTAGAAATAATGACATATTATACAACGTCTTATTATCATAATAAAAATCATCACTATTCAAATAATGCACCCAATCACCCGTTACATAAGGCAATGCCTTATTCATTGCATCATATAAGCCTTTATCAGGCTCACTTACGTATTGAAATAATACATTTTTTGCTTCAAATAGCTGCTGATACTTCAATATTATTCCCAATGTTCCATCATTGGAAGCGCCATCAATTACTATGTATTCATAAGGAAGATAATGCTGATTCAAAACAGAAGTAAAAGTTCTTTCTATCGTATCTACACTATTACGACAAACAGTTATAACTGTTATTCTGAGATTCATACTTTTCAATATTTTCGACATTAAGAGATAATATTATCACAAACCAACTAAATGCATAATAATAAGAAGTATTGGTATGTAAATAGACTATACTAGAAAATAAGCTAAACAGCATGTATTTACTAAAAACAGATTTAGAGAACAATAATTTTACAAATACTGAACAATAGAAACACACAAACAAGAATAATCCTATAAGTCCCAAATCTCTAATGATATTCACATATGTACTAATAGCCGCTTCCAGATTCAAATAATCATAAGACCCCGGGCCATATCCCCACAATAAATGCAAAAGTGAGTAATGCTCTCTTATATAATTCAAGGAATCTTCATTTAAAGATGTACGAGAAGAAAAAGATGTGCTATCAAATTTAGACAATATAACAATATCAAATACTGCATCTAACTCTTGTTTATACAAGCAATAAAACAATAGCAACACAGAAAAAAGTAACAAAATTTTTAAAGCAAAATTTTTTCTTGATGAAAACAAAAAAAGAATAACAAGATAAAAAATACTTAAGATAAAAAAAGTGGTACTAAAAGCAAATAGCATAGCTAATATAGTCAATACTATCAATACTATATTTTTCAACCGAAACAATCGTCCCCTTTCCATGTAACAAATCACAGGAAAATATAACAAAACAAACATTGCAAAATATCCTGATTCTACAAAAAAAGAACGACTTCTTATCCCCCAAATGAAGATAGGATCATAATCACTACCATCTGGACGAGGAATGAGATTTGTAAACCCTATATTGAAAATATTCACATCAAGATATTCTAATATAGAAAACGAAACGGTTATATAATAAATTATATATAATACATGATTTATTTTATTTATTGGTATCCTCTTAAATAAAGAAAACGGTACTATAAAAAAAAGTAATATAGAAGTAGTCCAAGCAGCAGAATGTGAAATCAATTTTAAATTCCCATCTGAAATATTTAGCAAGAAAGAAACATAAATATTCAATAAAAGCAAGCAAAGTATACCTACTTGGACATTTAATATAACGTAGTGTTTATACAACAAATAAATCAAAAGTGAAAGAGATAATAAAACGGAAAAATTAATTGTTCCACTTATAGCGAAGGCATGTACAAAAGGAAAAGAGAAAATATATAAAACATAAAATCGTGACAGCCATTTAAACTGTTTATTTTTAGAAATTTCATGATTAGATAAATCACACAATAGTTTATCCATAATAGAATGTTCTACTATTTACAAATAGTTTAGTAAGTGTCCAAAACATGGTATACCCCTTTCATGCGAGTGCTTGGTGGCACTCGTCATTTATTCTGAACAGTAAGTTTTAAGTTGTTTTCACTAATTGGTTAGACATATTGTCATGGGAACAGGTTCTTATAATCCGTCCGAACTTTCCGTATCTCCGTCATGTATTTGCAGAAGAAAGACAGGAAACTGACTCCCGCCTGCTTGCACGTCTCAATAAAGGTATTATAAACAGCCGATCGTAAAGCCCCTTCGTACTACCGAAGACCAAGCTATTTTTTCTCTGGACAGCCAGGGAGCGTATCGCTCGGCCTCCAAATTGTCGTCTATCGTATGCTCTTTGAAAATTGACTTAAGCTCTGACAAATCCTATAATATGCAATTCATCTGTTCCTGCTTCTCGCCCAGCTTCCAAAGAAGGAAGCGTACGTAGCTTCTCATTTCATCAGGTTCCATATCGGCACAGGGGTCACTTTTACGGATATTCAGACCTTCACGAAATGAATCGTGACCAAGATATTACCCGAAGGCATCTGGTTGAACACTTACATATATACCACTTTAGTTTACGCAACGAAGATACGGATTTCAAAATAGAGCCTTAATTTGAGTGCTTACACCCAAATATTCCTTAATTGCGAACGCAAAAGTAAAGGGGCATAATATTTCAACCAAGAATTATTGGTAAACAATATTTACTTTTTAAATATTCTTCTCCAAATCAAGCCCAAAGCTTGCGAAGGCGACAGATTTGTCAGTCTTTTCCATCTACTCTTCCATATATAAATCCGCTTTTCAATGTCATAAGGAAACATAGCATCATAAATTTCAAACGAGGCTATATCTACATCGCTAGATAGACGCTCGATGATGAAATCATTCACATAACGGCCTCTAATGAGCGAACCCGCACGAAATGTGTTTAACGTCTGTTCACCATAATAGCCAGGATACCTTACCGTGCAAAATGTGCCATAGGTCTCAAATTCAGAAAAACAATGTTCCTCATAATCAAAATCACAAGCTTGAATAATCTTTTCCACCCAATTTTTTCCTGGGAGTGTATTTTGAGATATTTCTTCTATCATCTCACAAACAAACTCTGGCTTAAAAATCATATGCTCGGCAATAAATGATTTAGACGAGGTCTTATCCAATCCAATGAGCCGCTGCAAAGTATTGAAATATGGACGGTGATACTCCTTTTTCATTGTAAAGAGTGGTTGCCCGTCCTGAAAGAAATGAAGCTCTGAGATAGGAAGTGTGTCCGAGTCCCAAGTAAGATAATATCCTTTGCAATAAGATGTCAATGCAAAAGCTAACTTTAAAAACTGTTGAAAATACCAACCTACTTTATTTACACTATCGCATCCCTTCTTTTTCAGATAACCAAACACCTCGCTAAAGCTCAAACCTGCAACCATTGTGTTTTCATCAATCAGTTGCCAATCATCATCATGCACATATCTCTTTATTTTGTCAAATAGTATTCGTTTGGTCACGATATAAATAGTTCCAGCCTCCGGCATTCTACGACGCACATGAGTAACAACCGTTCCCACAAATTTTGAATTTTTCTCATCTGTGGGAATCACCACATCAAAAGGGAATTGTTGTCCTCTGTTCTCATTATAGGATTGAATCATTTTATCATTCATTCTTTATTTATCCGTTAGTATTCAATTTAGGGTATAGTCCCAATTTCAGGCGTTTTTTAGAGTGCCTAAATTATTTTGTTAAAATATCAACGCTTGATTAACTATTGGCATAGTGTCAATCCAATATTTTTTAGAGAGAAATTCAAATAATCTCTACAACAATTAAAAATATCAGTTAAAAAATTCACTAAGGGACTCCCTAACGGACTGCCCTTACATCTTCACTTGATTACGTTGTGATACGTAGCCGCTATCTCCCCCCCTTATCACTGCCGAAGTGGAGCATGCTAGTTCTGCAGTGTGGTAAGTTTGCATATGTTTCACTCTGCCCCGTTATCAAAAATTTTGGATAAGCCTGATTGTTATCAATTGAATAATTGTCGTCTTTTAGATAAGCAAATATTTCATTCAAAAATTGTACGAAGAATTAATCAAGCACTATTATTCTAGTTTTGCTTTTTTAATACCACCCAAACAAGCACAACATATATGTGTCAATAGCAGAAGGCGATATCTCAGTAACCGTAGCATGCTCTTCCATAAAAGTGATTCACCATATGAAAAGTGTGGTGTAACTCTGTCCGATAGTATCTTCAAATAATTATATTTTTCGCAAAATGATTTCTGTTCACAACCCGGAAAATACAGTGATTTAAGAGAGCGCACCACAAAAGCATTCTTATAGTCAATAATCTTCCGATCATTGAGTAGAGTCAAATCAAACATTTCGAGTGCTTCAGAATAGAACGAATAAAGTTTCATTTCCCCTTCCACTCCATTATAAGTTTTGCTAGCTGAAGAATTACCTATATCATATACATACTCCGTACTCTCCGAATAGATTATTGCCTTCATATGAGACAGATAATTCAGATTAAAAATCAAATCCTCATAGTTACGAATTGAAGTATCAAATCGAATAGCATTATCTTTAACGACTTTAGTGATATATAGCTTATTAGTAGGACCACCATGCTGATAAAACTTCTTCAGTGACAAATCTGAAATTATATTGGTAGTAACAGTCTCATTCTGATAGTTGAATGTTTGAAACTGGCCATTACATAAAAGTTTCATTCCGGTAATCACCAATGAAAAGGAATCAGGAATATACGCTTCAACCATATCGCTCAAATAATGGGAACCGACATAATCATCCGAATCTATGAAACAAAGAAAATGTCCAGTTGCTCTGTCAATACCTACGTTACGTGCTGAACTTGCACCACCATTCGTTTTATCTACAACAGTGATTCGTTTATCTCTTTGCTGTAGAGCGTAACATACGACCAAAGAATCGTCAGTACTACCATCATTTACCAAAATCAACTCCCAATTATCGTAACTTTGGTCAATCACACTTTCTACACATCGTTCTATGTGTTCGGCAGCATTATATACAGGAACAACTATCGAAACAAGATTTTTATTCATTCTTATCATTCAAGCTATTCATTAGCCAATTCAAGCTATATCTCCTACGTTCATTTAATATTTTGTCCACTAAAGTATAGTCAATTAGATGAAGACTGCTAATATCAAAATCGGAAATATTCGCTTCATCAATCAGCCTATCTTCCATTCTAAAGTCTTGAAGTAACTCTTTCATCCGACTCAAGCCTCTTTTCTGGTTGCCAACTACCACAAATTCTTTATGAAAAAGAATTGAAAACACGCAAGCATGAAAACTGTCAGTTATAATGAACTGTGCATTCATAAAGCATTTGAGCCAAAACTCAACAGGTGGTTGAATACGCTCAGTGATTGGTCTCCAAATATCATCAGGTTTCGCATTCACATAATAGGGAGATAATTTTTTCTGAGTCGATGTACGATTAATTAACGCTTCCTTTTCTTCATTAGAGTCTAAAATATAAATCAATAACTGCACATCATCTTTACGCACATCAGATGTTTTAGCAATTTCATGATAAACAGATGCATCCAAAAGCATAGTGGGATCAAGCACATGGCACGCTTTTATACCCCAATGGCATGCTATCATATCAGCTGCATTTTTCTCTCGCAAACTCACTGCGTCAAAAAGGCGTATCAATGATACGTACTTTTCCGAGTATTTGGCTGAGAAATACCAATAATCCGTCCCAAAAGAAGCCGCATATGCTACTCTTTTTATATTCCAGCTCTTTGCAAAATCAAAAAAATAATCTTCAAGTCCCTCCCCATTCGGACCTCCTCTCCATACCTGATCACTTCCAGCAATAAAAGCATCATAATATCCTTCTGATACGTTTCTAAAGTGATCGACCGTTTTTACGCTAATGTATTTATCTATAAACCGCTGCGTATATTGACTCATGACAGGATAAGATTTATTAAACTCAGCCTCAAACCTTATCATTACTTTCTTTTGATTTAGCACATAACGCTTGATAAATCTTTTAAGGTATATTAACAGCCTCTTTGTTAATGGAGGCAATTCACGCCTATAATCTTTGTCAATAGTATCAACCTCATGCCCCATCTTTTTGAGCACATACTGGAGCGCAAAATTCTGGAGAAGGCCTCCAAAGTTTAAACGTAAAGGTTGGGTCAGAATTCCAATTTTCATACTTTTATCAATATATTTTCCATTAACATTAGCGTCCAATTTTAGCATATCGCATAAGGTAATCCGCCAAAAGGCGGTTATCCGTTAATTGATTATTGTAATTTATCGACCTCCATTTAAAATCCTAAAAATGGAATCCGGTAATAATCTCTTCAATAATATATATGTTCCTATACATAAGATTACAGTTAGAGTTAGAATAACGAAATAGCCAGTAACGTTTGATAATGTAGAAACAAATGCCAAGAGTTTTTTACCCCCCCACAACTGTCAATATATTTCCTTTAAAAAGAAAGAAATAAGCAAAATTAAGAACAGGGACAATAATACCCAGAACAAATATATGCATGGCAAATATAAAGAATGAAGCTCCGGAAAATTTCGTAAATTTATAGTCACGATATTTATTATGAGCCAATAAACTTGCCAGGATATTGAATAGACTGATAGTTCCAAATAAACAGAATATCTTATAAACAATCTGATATAACAATCCTTGTTCAAAAATTACTATTGAAACAATTAGAGAAATAACCGACATACAATATGCTGATATCTTAATTGCAGGCATCGATAATATCTGAATTAGAGATTTGCGATGTATAGCAATCGATGCACCTACTGCAAAAAATGTTATTGAGATAATAGAAAGACCAGGAACATTGAAATTAATGCTTAACGTATAGCAAATAACCAATGAGAAAACTGTTGCAAGCGGATATTTCTTTAATATAAAATATAGCAATGGAGCTATAAGTACAACTACTATCAAGTCACGAATAAACCACATAGGAAAGAGGAGAGGAGATGTGAATCCTTCGTAACTGCCAAATATATTGGGAATGGTAGCTGACCACGATGTACAGTTCCAATACAAAGAAAAAAAATTTCCGTACTCAGATATCCAATCATAGATTGATGACAAAGATTTTCCTTTGATGATTACGCCTGCTATTCTTATAAAAAAAGTATATAAGATATATATTGTATTCCATACTAAATATGGAATAAGTAACGAATAAAGCCGCTTTCTCCATTTACCGATGAAATATGATTTATGGTTATTTCCCAAAGAGTTAATGTCATAGAAGAAATAATAACCAGAAATGATAAAAAAAGCAGGTACAGCACAGTTTGACAGTAACCTACTGCATATTACACGAATTAAATTATAGAAATCCAAACCGGTTAAAGAGGTATAATCTATACCAGCAATGTCAACATCAGATGGAAGGCCAAACGAATGCAAAAAAACTACCATTATTGCTAATGGCAATTGTAGATTTCTACACACTTTACTATCCAAAGTCTGATTATTCATAGCTTACTAAGATCTATTAATACTGTATTTGTAAACTCTTTAGCTCCCTTTTCATTCAGAAGATATGCATTTCTAAAGAAAATGTCATTAGAGAATTTTTCATGGTCAATGTAGTCAAGAATAGGAGCATTAATTATATTACTTTGCTCAATGAAGTTATAAATTAGTTGTTGACGCGATAGATTATCAAACTTTTGAGACAGATGTTTGGTCATTGGCGGTAAAACGAGAACAGCCTTATAGCCATGAGATTTGCAAAAAACAAGAAGTTTTTGAAGTGATTCAACAGAATCGTTAAATCGATCCTGATTTATAAGAGCAAATGGATCATGTAAATTATATAAAGAAAATTCTTTTTTCCAAGAATTTATCCATCTGTTTGCATCTCTCTCAAAATCCTTACAGACTTGCTGCTTTAATCCAAATAGTCTTTTAATTTCTCCAATAAGAGCGAAGAGTGGATAATATTTTAGCGGTTTACTCTTTATATCCATCACCGCATCTCTTCTTCGCAACGATGCGTGGGGGATACTAATAGGTCTCACTACAGTATAATACTTGTCTGCTAAATCATCATTTCCACCTCCTAATGATGAAAATGGACAAAATGAAATAAGAATAGTAGCTCCCGGCTTTAAATATGAACTATAGTTGGATAATATGGCATAGTCACCCACAAATGTTTGTGGAGCCATAGCCCAATTAGCTGCTTTTATATCCACACCGTCATAATTAAACCCATACTTGGCAGAACTGCTACCCAGATTTACTAATTCCAATCCATAGGTATTATGATTCCAGAACTTTTTACAATCCGGAAACACAACTTCATTTACCCAATAGGAACGTCTTAACAAACCATTCACTTTTCTAAAGATCTTTCTAAGTATGCTCATAGCCCCGGACATTGTTTTGACTCAACCAAAAACTGCAAATCCCTGTTCATTGCTGAAATAGCTTCTATTTCCTCCTCTGTGAGCTTAAAATCGAATAACTCAAAGTTGCCTAAAAGTCTATTCGGATTAGTGGTTCTAGGCAATGGCATGCAACCTCTATCGATATTCCAACGTAGTATAACTTGATGTTTTGTCTTTCTATATTTCTCTGCTAAAGGCATTAAAATATTGTCATTAAGCTGCCCGTGAACTAAATCCATGAGCGGTGAATATGTCATCAGCTGAATAGCGTTATTTATAGAATACTCAAGATCCTCATGTTTTATGCTAAGAGGGCTGACATAAATTTGATTAATAGAAGGACATTCACCTATTGATTTAAGCTTTTCGAGGTGATTTATATGAAAGTTGGACACTCCTATGTATCTTACCTTACCTTCTTTCTTTAAACGCATCATAACATCCCAAATATCTTCATAATAACCCGGGAAAGGATAGTGAATGAGGAGTGAGTCGATATAGTCGGTTTGTAACTCTCGCAAGGAAATAGTAACCTTATCCATAACAACTTCTTCTACTGTATGGCGATTTTGATATTTCGACAACTTATTAAACCAAACACCTTCCAATGGTTCATCTCCATAGGCATTATCCTGTGAGATTTTCGTTTGGATAAACACATCCTCCCGTCTAAATCCTGTTTCATTATTAAGCCGCGAAAGTGCAAGTCCCAATCCGGTTTCACCTCTATAATCATCTGCAGTATCAATTAATCTGTAACCACATTTGAAAGCATCCAAAGCCATACTTGCCATAGCCTCACCCTGAAGAGGATAAGTTCCCAAGCCAACCATAGGCACATCATGACCGTTTGCTGTAGTTAGTTTATGCATAATGTATTATCCCTTGAAATATTCGTTATATGCCTTTTTTATCTTGCTTAAAGGAATAGTATAATTGGAATGATAAGTTGAGTCTTCATCTTGACCTGTAATATTAATACAGCATGACACATAATCTCTTATTTGTAGATACAGACTTGTATCGGTAGACATCCTGTAATTAATAAGAACCATGCTCTTAGCTTGATTACAAAACATCAGGTTTAATATTGACGATCCATATAAACCCACAATTTCCTTTGCATGATAAAACAAGCCAGCTTTCTCTTCAAATGAAAGATCAGCCCCTTCAATATCAACATACCCTAACTCTTTAAAGTAGTTATGTACTTCTTCGTAATTAGTCAAATTTCTAATTCGGCCTGCCCGAGGAAGAAAAATTTTATCATACTTAGGCTTATCGTCTTTTACCTTTTCTATAATTGGATCGATAATATATTTCTTTGTCTTATCCAATACATGACGGGAAATATAATATGGATAGTCAAGCCTGAATTTAGGACCATTAAAGCTTGAACCCGGTGAAGGCATGAAATACAATACTTCACAAGTATAATCAATCTTTTTGGTAATAAACTTTATTTTAGCATTTGGGTAATTAGTCAAATAGGAATTAATAATTTCCATGATAGTTGCATCTTCATTCTCTACAACTAATATTGTAATGGAATCATCAAGAAGTCCAGCTTCTCCTGCACTAAATAATTTAGGAAGAAACTGATACATACAATGCCCCCAATGATAAGCCCAGACACCAACTAAAGAAAGTACTCTGCCACGTATAAATTCCGTCTTTCTATATCTTGTAATCCCAATATTTTTTTTGTCATACCATACTACATTTGAATCAGCCGGTTTGGCCCATGTAACAAACTCTTCACTATTAAACTTATCCCAATAAGCACCTTTGGGTGTAATCACAACGTCCGATTCATAACTCACAACTCCATTATCCGATTTATAGATGTACTCTGCCGGGACATATACTTCCAAATGTTGCTCTTTACAATGTTCATAACATTCAGGATAATATGTGTGCTCCCAAGATGCATCCTTAATTTTATGCACTACCTCAAAAATATTTTCAGGATCAACAACTATAGGATATGCCACAGCTCTTACCTTTTTTAGAACTTTTTTAATTCTCCTCGGGACGGATTTATATAGCATTCTTTTTAAAAACATATTTGAGTAATGATTAATATTTAAAAATCACATCTTTCATTGAAATCGAACACTTATAACCTATAGCATTATACAACTTACTTCCATCTAATTCAAGATATTTCATACTCACATCTTTTCGATCAACGGTTCCAAAATGACAAATAGGTATTTCTTCATCAAGTAAATTACGAATAAGATTCACAATTTCTTTTACACTCAATGTATCAGAGCCACCTATATTGTAGAGTCCTGTTGGCAAGGATACTTCATAAGCTTTTTCTATTATAATCGGGATCTCATTTACATAAATATATGAACGCACTTGATTACCATCAGTAAAGTTAAGTGGCTTACAATTTCTTATAGAGTTGATAGTATATGGAATTAACCGCGTTGGATTTTCTGTTTCTCCATAAATGGTAGGAATATAAAAATGCCAATGAGTAAATTCATGTGAATAACCATCAATGAAGCGACTAAGCATCCGTTTAGAAATAGTGTAATCATTGGGAGCTTTAAAAGTAGATGTAAGGACTTCATGTTCAGTAAAAGCGTGTCGTTCAGTTGTCTGTCCTAATTCAAAGTAAGAACCAAAAGAAATAAAAATTCCCTTATAATTATTTATCCTCAAACCATTGCATATATTTATAGGAGCTGTTACATTCAGCGCATAAATAAGATATGCACTCTCATTTAAATTGTTTTGTATACCAGCACCTGATGCATAGATTATAATATCGGACTTACTGAGTTGTGTATAGTCAATCTGGGACTCGAGCAAATTTATCTTAAAAAAATGGTCATATGCATGACCAATAGGATCTTCTAAACCATACATATCCAACTGCCATTTTTTTGCATTACAGTGTTGGGCTATGGCTGTTGATAAGAAACCATTTGTGCCAATAATAGATACTTGCATTATTTCTTGTATGAAGTAAATTTAAATATTTCATTGAGACATAGCATATAGATGCTATCAACATTTTGATATTTCTTATACCAATCCACCGTTAGTTCAATACATTGATGAATATTCATTCTTGGTTCCCAACCTAATTGAAATTTTGCTTTTGAAATGTCAAGCATCAAGAGTTTAGCCTCATGCAATACATTAGAGTTGGAAATATCATTGAGTTTACCACTTCCATAATTCTTGATTACATCAGTAGCGACATCCCATACTGGAGTAATGCTTTCGGCACGAGGACCAAAATTCCAACCCTCACAATATTTCGTTGGTTCTTCCCACATCTTGGTAGCAAGAAGCATGTAACCACTCAGTGGCTCCAAAACATGTTGCCAAGGGCGAATAGCTTTCGGACTACGTATATCAATACCCTTGCCTGCTTCTAAAGCCTTGATACAATCTGGAATGATACGGTCAAGTGCCCAGTCACCACCGCCAATTACATTTCCGGCGCGAACTGATGCCAAAGCTACATGATGTTTCATACCATAGTCGCTCGGATTGAAAAAGCTGCGGCGCCAAGAGGCAATGGCAATTTCGGCTGCACCTTTACTACTGGAATAGGGATCATAACCGCCCATTGGTTCGTTTTCACGATAGCCCCAAATTTGCTCCCTATTTTCATAGCATTTATCTGTTGTAACCATAACACCTACTTTTACACTATCTGTGGCTCGAATAGCTTCCATCACATTGATAGTACCCATCACATTAGTGGCATAAGTATCTACAGGAATCTCATAGCTCAAGCGTACAAGAGGTTGGGCTGCAAGGTGAAATATTATTTCCGGCTGATATTCACGGAAGATTGCCTTCATGCGCTCTCCATCACGAATGTCAACACGCAAATCGGCTTTAATTTTACTTCCAATTCCGGAAAGAACATAATTATCACGCTCTGAGAAAGGATCAAGCGCAACGCCTATAACCTCGGCACCCAACTCATGCAACCAAATGGAGAGCCATGAGCCTTTAAAACCGGTATGACCGGTTACAAGTACCCGTTTATCTTTATAAAAGTTATCGAATATATCAATCATAATTTGTATTGTATAGTATCTGCCGGATCATACAATTTATCGGTGTACGCTAAAATAATCATATTTCCATCACCAACATTTTTAAAATCATGAGCTACATTATTAGGGACAAATACAGAAACTGCTTGTTCGAAATTTAACAGAATTTCTCTACGTTCATGCGTTACAATATCTTCCAAACGGAGGATTGCTTCACCTTCAATTACAGTGAACCACTCTACTGCTTCCGGATGATAATGGCCTCCTTTAATCTGTCCTTGGATACCCATGGTGAGGTATACTTCACCTGTATGTAAAGGAATCCCTTCTTCACATCCTGTAATAGCTTTAAAAAACCAACCTCGTTCATCCTTAATAAGGTGACGATGAATTAACTGTACTTTAGATATGTTACTCATTCCAAAAATTATCTTGTGGTACAGTTCGTCCCCATCTTTTCCAAGGTGCTGCATTGGAGGCAAGTAATTTTTCAAGCAAGGTCTTTTCGCGGATATTATCCATACACTGCCAAAATCCAGTATGTATATACGACATAAGTTGTCCATCTTCTACGAGTTTGCGAAGTGGAGTTTGTTCTAAAACGCAATTGTCATCTGTAAGGTAATTAAAAATACTTGGTTCAAGAACCATGTAGCCTGCGTTGATTGAAGCGCCATCATTTGAACTTTTCTCACGGAATGATTTTACTGCATTATCTCCACCAATGTTTAGCACACCTTTATCTTGCAATTGCTTTACTGCTGTAAGGGTTGCAATTTTACCATGTGACTTATGAAACTCTATTATTCTATTTATATCTACATCGCATACTCCATCACCGTAAGTCATAAGAAATGTTTCGTTCCCTACATATTCCTTTACACGTCTGATGCGTCCTCCTGTCATTGTATTATAACCAGTATCTACAACTGTCACTTTCCAATCCTCAAGATAGGAATGATGTACTGTCATTTCGTTCTTTCCATTACAGAAGTTAAATGTAACATCCGAATTATAAAGGAAGTAATTAGCAAACCATTCTTTGATATATTCTTGTTTATAACCTGCGCAGATTATAAATTCTTTGTGACCATAATAGGCATATTCTTTCATAATATGCCAAAGAATAGGCATTCCACCAATCTCAATCATAGGCTTTGGCTTAAATACGCTCTCTTCAGAAATACGAGAGCCAAAACCACCTGCCAGGAGTACTACTTTCATCTTGTATTATATTTTGATATATAATGATTAAAGATTAATCTCTATTCAATATTTTATTTTTTGCAACCATCAATACCTTATCCCGAATATTCTTGGGTAAAATTATGTAGTATCCACAAACACAAATTAAAGTAGCGCTAAATAGTGTGGAAACTACTAATCGTGCAAAAGATTCTTCCATCAACAAGGTAAGGATATACGTAAGTGATAATATTATAATTAAAACAATGTATGCTCTTACCAAATCAGGCATTACCATTTTAACAAAAGAGAAATCAGGCACATGCTTCTTGATCGTATGGCATGATACAAAAACTGCTGTGAATACGGTAAGGACTTTTAAAAGATACGGCATCCAATATGGTGCATCCATTTTAAATGCAATGTATGTAAGGGGAAGTACTGAAAGATATAAAGAACCGGACAATAAGCTTTGAAACTTAACATCACCCGATGCTTGCACCACAAAATTAAGGGTTACAGACATAACAACAGTCAGATTCCACATTAGTGAAAATTGCAGCAGTGTCTCAGTATGTTCCGGTACAACTCCCAGCCATAGGTTTAATATGTAGTGCGCCTCAATCATAAGAGGGGCTGTAAATAGTAGCATTAAAAGAAATGTAATTCTTGCACCATTACGCATTAAACTAAGCATATGAGGAAATTCCTGCTGGGAATAGCATTTCACTACTTGCGGACGAACAGCTGTTGAAACATTAGTTGATAGATTCATCACTATACCCTGTACTCTGGCTGCAATATCTGAAGCTGCATTCATTACCGGCCCGAACCACATATTTAACAGCATGTTCACACCTTGAGTAATAGCTATTAAACTCATTTCTCCATAAAAATTCCACCCAGAAAAAAAAAGCATTGGTTTAAGTAACTGAGGTTTCCATACGAACTTAAAATGACATTCTTCAAAGTTTCGAACGCATATAAATCTATATATTATTGCTATGACAGTTGATACTGCACACGTCAGAATAGCGTAAAGTTTGAGTTTATCAAAATCTCCTATCACCAATAAATAGACTATAAGCAGGCGAAGTACAGAGTTGAGTATTTCCACATAGGCAAAATAATCCATACGCTCGTGAGATATGATAGATGCGTTGAACGGTACCTGCATTACATTTATCATCATAGCTAGTATGGAGAACTGTAATACCCATCTGGCAGCATCTAAACTCCCAACTGGAATGACTAATTTGTTTTCCAGAAACCATACACCTATTGTTTCGCTCAGCAAAAAAATCAATAAGGCTATACCTATATGTAAAATCAACGCTGAAGAGAATGTTTCTTTTAATTTGTTTAAATCACCGCGCCCTAATTCGTAAGTCAAAAAACGGGAAGTAGCTCCCGCCATTGAATTATTAAAGAACATGAACATAGAAACGACCCCACCAACTACACCATATACCCCAAAGTCTACAATACCAAGAGTCTGAAGAACAACTCTTGAGGTATAAAGTGATATAGCCATATTCACCATCATACGTAGATACAACATGATGGTGTTTTTAGCAATAGTTTTATTGGACGAACCTGTCATTTATTAAGCAAGCTTCGCATATATAGCGTCCGCCATTTCACCTACATCTTCCCATGAAAGAATTTCTTTGGATGTTAATTTTAATCCAAAGGTCTTTTCTACAGCCACTACTAATTGAATATGTGATAGCGAGTCCCACTCTTCAATATCATCAGAAGACGTTGAATCTGCTACTACTAGTTCTTCGTCATCAAATACATCACGGAAGATATCTTGTATCTTTTCCATTATGATTTTTCTATCCATTTGATTTATTTATATATAATTATTTTTTTGTTATATAACATTCTTGCTCTTCATACGTCTCCACGTCAAGCACATATCTAGCAGCATTATCCCCACCTTCCATTTTACTGAATCCAAGGTGGGGATAATGTTCCTCAACCATCTGATTCTTGGCTGAAGGCAGATATTCACCGATGATACGTTTGAACCCATTGCTGCGTGCATAGTCCACCAAAGTGTTGAGTGTAAAGTTTTCCATACCGCGTTTCAACACACGGCAACTCATAAACCAAGTATTGATAAAAAGGGTTTCAGTATCTTGCTTCTCAAGAATGATAACACAGATGAGTCCATTGTCACCAAATCTATCAGCCAAAGTGAACGAGAAAGTAGCATAATGTAAATCTGATTCGATTGCAGCAATCTCGGCTTCGGTATAGCGAACAGTACGAAGATTAAACTGGTTGCTACGTTGCGAGAGCTGTGCTACGCGGGGCGTATTGAACTTATCGAAACCTTTCACCTCACTCACCATGTCAAGTGACTTCAAGAATTCGGCTTCGTTGGTGAAACTTTGTTGAAGTGATACCCTTTTTGCTTCTATCTGATACTGCTTCGTACGATCCTTATCGCCTTCACTAAAGCTTGCGGTTTCGAATAGGTTTAATGTGTAAAGGTATTCCAAGTAGTCACCCGGGTCTTCAGGAAGTTCGGGAACGGTAACTCCAGGTACGTGTTCACGCACCATATTACGTTCAAACGGATTATCATCAAGGAACACCATGGAATCGAATCCGATATTAAGGGTACGCTGGATGGTACGGATATTGTCCGCTTTATTCTCCCAGTTTGCTACAAACACAGCGATGTCGTCCAGTTTAAGCACCATTTCAGGATTCCTCTCGAAAGGTTCTTTGGCTTTACCTTCATCATTTTTACTGCACACGGCAATGATAATGCCACGATTTTTAAGTTTCTTCACCCACTCCTGGAACTCGGTAAAGGCTTTGCCAATGCCCAATCCGTGACCTACTTGGATGTTTTCCCATCCATCATCACCAACAACTCCACCCCAGATGGTATTGTCTAGGTCAAGAATAAGACATTTTTTAAACTTGCCCTGTATAGCAGCAATTATATCTATTGTACGGGAAGATATGATGGGAAGCGCATCAAGACTAAGAATTATCTCTGTATTGACATATACGGAACTATCAAACATGAAATTACGACCGTATTTTGCCGAGATGCCCGCCAAATTGCATATAAAAAAATTAGGGTACGCTTGCGAAATATTCATCAGTTCATAATTGAGCTTGGTTAACTGATATGTGAACGAACTCTGAACCTTTGTAGCATAACTTCCCCAAATAGTATCTTCTATTTCCGGATAATTATAATAGATGACTCTACCTATACCTTGTTCGCATAGCAGTCTAACAAAATCAAGTCTGTCATCAGCAAGTTTATTCTGTAAATCAGAGTTTACAAGACTATGCTTCTCTAATAATTTATGGGTTGAATGAAATATAATAGTGTAATCAGGTTCAAACTGATAATAATCCGAAGTCGGATCCATTATTTGCCGTTCGACTTGACTATACTCAGCTTCCCAAAGTTCAATATTATAGTTTCTAAGAATACCCTCTCCCTTAATGGCCGTTGCCAATAATTGAGTCGCCGTATCTCCCAAAAGGGCTACTTTTAGCTTAGGAAGAGATACAGTATCTTGCTTTGTCGCACGTTTAAGCTCTTTGAAAGTATACATTCTTATTACATTTTTACAAACACATCTTCATCTACCACCACAGCCGGAGCACCTGATAACATAGTAAAGTTCTTAAATTTTCCTCCAGCGACAAAAGAACGCGCCCCGACTATTACACCTGCTCCTAACTTTGTGCCAGGCATAATTACACTACCTTCACAAAGCCAAGAATGCTTTCCGATAAATACAGGTCTTACATTTTTATATGCCCTACGTGATATAAAATGCTCACCGTTATTATCTCTTACCGTAACATCTCTACCTAAAGATACCTTTTCATCAAAAGTTATATCGTGTCCGCAAATAATCGTAGCATTGATATTACTTGAGAAATCTGCTCCAAAAGTCAGATTAGCATCGCGAAAGACCTCTATATCTGCTCCATAACCTATGGAAACTCCTCCTTTAGTGATAAGCTTGCCATGAGGATCAACGAGTAATCGACTTTCAAGTACAGAGCCTCTGATTCGTTTAGATCCAAAATCCAAAATACCTCCGAGCTCAATGGTTGCCGTCCTTGCTATATCAAATGTACAATGCTTATGTATAAGCATAAATTTTCCTTCTGTTATGTTTGTTTTAACCGCTTTACAAAGCAAATTATAATAGATGTTTTTGCAAATTGTCCCTAAGTTCCAACCACAAACCCTTTTTACTCCTAAAAGAAATCTAGCTGTATTTTTTAGTTTATCCTTATTTGAGAGTGGCAGTTCTGATGATATTTTTACATATTTACGCACCAGATCCTTAAATGGCATACATTCCATGTCCTTAAAGAACTCTTCTCTGTCCACCTTTGGAGCAGAAAGCGGTTTGATTAATGCCGGATTCCCCACTGTTGCTGTCTGAAAATCTATTGGTTTAGATTTTACCTTATCTACAATCTTATTATAGTAATTTCCCCCTTTCCTTGAATTAACAAGAACAAGGGATGTCCCCAAATCATGATCCATATCTTTATCTATAATTCCAGGCTTTCCCCAAAGGTCTGCTATAGTAATATCAGCAATACGAGGATAACCTTTAAACTGACAAGTGTAACATGAAGGTCGACAGAATGCATTTGTCTGCAGATATGCTAAAGTGAATATATTCTTATCTTTTGTATCATAAAGAACTTCACCATTTTCAAAAACGACTTTAGTAGTTAACTGACGCCAACCATATTCTTTGTTTTTAACTTTGAAATAGATAATCTTTGATTGAAAGCGTTCTTCAAGAATTTCCATATACCCCTTAAGTAGTTTAGGGGTATTAATTCCTCTACAAATCAAATCAATTATGACAAGATTTTCATAGTCTTTACGTAAAAAAGCACGAAGAGCGGCCATCTGACAAGGAAGACCACACACAAGACATTTATTACCAGCCTGAACAATGCCTCTTACTGCTTTATAAAAACCCTGTGCGTCACTTTGCACTAATTTAGAATTTCTAAGTTGTTCAAGATCTTTTTTTTCTGAAGAAATAAATTGTTTTACGTCCCAATTTTCATCATAAATAGCTCCACCGACATAACCACCCTCTTTATACATTCGCTCTGCTAATGCTGCAAACGCAGATCCAGATGTACTATTAAAAAGTGACTCTAAATTTTTATGCTGCATAGCATAACATTCCGGTTTCTCGAAATCATTCTTCTTGAGTTCCTCAATATTGACAATTGGACAAACCTTTTCACACAATCCGCAATCTGTGCATTTATCCTTATCAATCTCAGGATACCAAAAGCCCTCTATATCAGTCTTGAATGTTATAGCATTATGGGCACATACATCACCACAAGCATTGCAACCGCAACACTCGGACTTATCTGTTATATTAATCATAATAGACGACAAACTTCGCAGGATAGTTGACCAAACGCCATATACACCTTTTAAATTACTATACCGAAATCACTCCACCTCACTCCAAGGATACGGATTCTCTTGCACATCCTTCAGGCGTTCCATCACCTCACGCTCGTCTTCCGACAACTCTCTGTCCTGCCACGTATCGATGATAGCCTGAGCTTCCCGGGCCAATTCCTCGTCGAAAACCTCTCCGTAACAATAAACCAGCAGTTGGACTTTCAGCAGAGAGGCAGGCAGATGTTCCAGTACACCCCAGCAACGATCCAGAATATGTTGGATACGCTCCTCCTTGTCACCGTTATTATAGAGAGTCGCATTATATCCCATCAGGAGCGACAGACACAACCGGGCCTCTTCTTCATCACTATCACCATGCTTGTCGTACAAAGCATTAGCCTGAGAAAAAACATCACGATTCAGACGGGTGAATTGATCACTGTAGATCGGCCGACCGTCCATGCCCAGATAGCAAAGTTCATGAGCAGAAGCATAAAGAGCGGAGATTTCTGATTCTAAATAGTTCATATCTTGTTATGTTATTTTTCAGTGACAGGTTCGACCAATGAAGGATGGACAAAGGTGGTGGCGACAGCCATAACTCCTTCGATGGTGACTACAACACGACGGTCATTGCGGACACGGACAAACTCGCCCTCCACCCCCTCGAAAAGCCCCCCGGTGATACGCACACGGGTACCTTTGCGGATGTTCAACTCAGAAGGTTCGAAATAAAGCAGGGATTCATCATAATTCGCAGAGACAGCCATGAAATTACGCATTTGGGAATCAGGAATGATGATGGGACGATGATATTCACGATCCATAATGTAACGGATAGGAAGCGTGGCGCTCCTGCTCTCTTTGATGGCATCGATACAACTACGCGAGGAACGGACAAAAACCAGATTATGAACTGCGGGAACAAGCTTACGAACCCGACGCTCGTTTTTAATGGTATATTCGTAGTGCATGGGGATGAAATTCTCGATCCCCTCCGAATTGAGGTACTCCTGCAAAGCCAATTCACGCCCGTAAGTGATACGCAAGGCATACCAGTTCAAAGCGGAAGAAGATAGGATAGATTGAGAGCGCTCCATCGAAGACTCGATAGATGCGGATGTTGTCATGTCGTTCACGTCAGGATGTTCTTTGGGGACACCGGAGTAGCGAAGCATACCTCCCGGTCAAGTTATGTAATGCGGATTTTAATGAAAAATTCAGTGCATCCATGTTATTTAATGACCCTCCACTATCACAGAAGGAGAGGCAGAAAATAGTTATTTATTATAATAGCCTTTAAACGAGGGCATTGAAAACAAAAAGTGTTTCAATAGACGTTCGTTTAAAAACACATGTTTTTTGTATATAAATCAGAAGAGAACAGAAAACAAAATCAGACAGATAATAAACTGTTTTTTATTAATTCATAAACACTTATGGTTCAACATATTAAAACAACAGACAAAGGCAAAAAATCATTTTTTTTATTAAACATTTTGTAGTTCTAAAAATACCCTCTATCTTTGCGTTCAATTAAACGAACGTCTATTGAAACACTTACTTTTTTCATTAATACAACATTATATATCAGATAATTAGCCTATCAAGAGCGTTCATTCCCTCTTAAATTCCACTTTTATTTGCCTACCGATAGATTCCTTTCTACCTTTGCAACATATTAACAACATTTAGTTATTGATTAAATAAAAAAATCATGAATAAAGAAAATGAATTATTACAGGCAGTGAACAAAAGTGTAAAAAAACGCCAACACTAAAACACAACCTCCTATCACAGAATCTATTAAAGAAACAAGAGGCAGAAAAACAGGAGCGCAGATACCGGGAATTATCTCCAACAATGAAGGAGTTATAAAAGCGCTGATAGAATCCTACATATTGGACGCAAAAGAACAAAATATCAAGACATGCAAAGATTCGTTGGCACGCTACATAGAGGAAAAAGAACTTTTTGGAAAAATGAGAAATGGAGTATTCAAACCATTAGTTTTCAGCACAATCAGGAATTACGTCAACGAAATCTGGAATAAGATGGAAAGAAAGAAAAAGAACCAAGAAGGAAAGCGCTGAAATACGTACAATGAATTTTATCAAACCGTAATACATTCGATCCGACTTACCTTTGGGGCGATAATTTATCTATTAACCCTTTAAATCATATACGTATGAAACAGAAGAAAAGACCGGCATCACAAACTGAAGCCATGAAACTGAGATGGAAAAAACGGATTGTCTTTGAGAAAGGATACACTGAAATGTGTGCCGAATGGATGGCGGAGCGCCTGGAAGCGTTGACCGACCACCTGCAATACGGACACGCAGCCATCGCTTATCAGAAGCAGAACGGAGACTTCAGGTTGGTGAAAGCGACACTGATCTACTATGAAGCGGAATTCCACAAGAAGTATGATCCCACAAAAATAGAAGGCGCAGTAGTCTACTGGAATGTGGACGAACAGCGATGGACGACATTCCAGGTGGAGAACTTCATGGAGTGGAGACCGATCGTATAGGGCGCCACCACAGATTACACGGATTTTCACAGATGAATGATTTCTATTTTGAGAAATCAAGTGAAAACGTCTTTGGGAATCCGGGGTAATTTGTGGTAAATGTATTATTGAAAGTACAAACAAGTAATCTAAAAAAATAAATATGGCAACAATATATGACGGGATCAACTATTTCCCGGTGGGCGTAAACTTCATGGAAGAGAACGCAATGGAAGTGATAGAAGCTAAATATGGAATAAAGGGTTCGGCAATCGTACTGAAACTGCTGTGCAAAATATACAAAGAGGGATACTTCATCCGTTGGGATGAAGAGCAGTGCCTGATCTTTGCCAACAAGGCGGGAAGGGAAGTGCAGGCCGCTGAGGTGCAGGGCATCATTGAGATCCTCTTCATCAAAGGGATAATGGACAAAAACAGCTATCTGGAAAACGGAATACTGACCTCGGAAAACATACAGAAGGTATGGATGGAGGCGACAAAGCGGAGAAAGAGAGAGTTGTCGGAACTCCCCTACCTGATGGTGAAAACGGAAAAGGAAAACGATAAACCCGAAAAGGAAAGCGGCAAACCGGACAATGCATCCACACAACAGGAAATTGAACAACCCAAGCCGCTTAAAGAAGGAAAAGCAGCTGTCGGCACAGGAGATGTAGCCGTTAGCCCGGGCAATGTAGTACACGATGTAGCCGTTAACGCAAAAAATGCATGCAATTCCGGACAAAGTAAAGTAAAGAAAAGTAGAGCAAAGGAAAATAAAGAATTCCCCCCCTCAGCTCCCCCCGAGGGGAAGGAGGAAGAAAGGAAGGAGGATTCTGTTTCTCTCCCGATACCGGGATACGCTTTCAATACGATGACGCACAATTATCCGGGACTGACGGATACGCTCCAAAGATTGGGAATTAACGAGGTGGGCGAAGTAAACGCCATTCTCAGGCTATCGGACTATGGAAGAAAGGGAACGACGGTGTGGCGGCTGATTGCCAACACTTGCTGGAGTGACATAGGGGCAAAAGGAAGGTATCTGATAGCGGCACTGAACAGGGCAAAAAGGAAATAAACGGATAGTGCAAATACCCCGTGTATAGTTGACAAAAAAGCAAGTATATCGGTTCCAGCCTGCAGAGACCTTCAGTGAGGCAAAGAAGTAAAAATCAAACTTAATAAGCTGAAATACAAACCATTCAAAGTTCAAAACATCTGTCAGTAAAAGCTTTGTTTTAACACAGAGTTAAAGTTTATTCTTTGGATGCAAATAACAAGTGTTTTAAATGCAAAAGGCTTGTTATTTGCACACAAGAATAAAAATGGCTGAGAAAGGGAGTTAACAATGTTAATTGTTACGATATTATTCTCACCTAAGGATATACCCTTGTTGCAAAAACATTTTCCACATCTCCAACAAATACCTACAATTAGGTATTTTTTATCTTGCCCAACATTTTCTGTAAGATTAAGAACTTAAATTAAGTTGCATTATAATATATTTGCGGCAAATACATTAGATCATTTATAACCTAACCTAAACATTATAAAGTATTTTGTATCACTCTTTCTCAGTCTATTTTTTTTAGTTTTTATGTCCTGTGGCAATGAAGACAATGCTTTGGATAATAATATCCCTATTAATAGGCTTAACTTTAAAACGCCAAAAGGGTGTAAATTTACCGTGTGGGTTGGTAGAGAAACACTTCCCTATGCTGCAGGTATAAACTTTTATATATAAATTTAAACAATACAAGAAATAAAAAAAAGATTTTTAACATTAAGTGTAATTCTATTCCTATTAGGTATACTCCCTATATCTTCTTTTGCTCAATCTAAAATAAACATATTCTTAGATTATCATTACCAGTTTGGGTTATTTGAGAAAGCAGGATATAGCATTTCGAGGAAAGATAGTAAGATGTATGGTAACCCTTTACATTTATCTGCATTGTATAATTTTACTCAGCAGTTGTCCGCGGGTGTAGGAGTAGGAGCTGACAGATATGAAAATCCAGGCTATAATACGTTTCCTTTGTTCGCTAGTTTACATTATGCGCCTTTAAAAAAACATACTGATTTATATGCCTTTACTAATATAGGATATGCGGTAATAGGTAAACAAGAGACTTATACAGGTATGATGTGGGATTTAGGAATAGGTTATAAAAAGATGTTTCGTTCACATTTTGGACTTAATTTCCAGTTTGGATATAATCTAAAACAATTCCGAAATATTAATTCATATGTAACCAGTGACATAATGCAGCGTGAGAATAGTACTAGAAGCTCCTTGTCTTTAGGCATTGGAGTGATTTTCTAAAAATGATTTCAAAAGTCTTTATGGTAATAAAAGATACATGAGGTATTTTACTCTTATTATCATAGGGAAATTGTCCAAAATCTGAGATAGCTTTGATAGCTCCAACTGGATCTATCAAAGCTATCCTGGATTAAGTATAATAACAATTATTCTCTTCCAATAAAAATTTAAACAGGCTCTTATTTATATCCAAAATGATTTCTTATATTTGAATTTGATGTCGGTAATAAACACAATCCGAAGATTCACACTAGCAACCATGAAACTTTGCGGAGCAACACGCCACATAAATCCAGCCTTTTCATTTACATGTATCATAACCCTCAATTTAAAAACCCAACATTGCAGCGAGAGGAATATTCAATACCCGACAAAGCAAACGGGCTATTTTCAAAGTAGGTTCTGAACGTCCTGCAATATAATCATTCACCCGTGAAGGACTTATTCCAATCTCAATCGCAAGTTGCTTTTGGCTCATTCCTTTTTCTTCAAGATAAAGTTCTATTAATTCTGCAACAGTTGGTTTTTCTATCGGATAATGTTCTTTTTCGTATGCAATAACTATGTCGGACATGACAGAGAGTTCCACTGCATTCTTATCATTCGCAGGGATATTATTATCAACCAATGGCAGAAGTTCTTCCACTCTCGCCAAAGCAAATTCATATTGTTCTTTCGTTACTTTATTCATATACTGTATCCTAAATGGTTGAACAATCAATTTTATCATATTCTTTATGGGTACACACCTTACGAATAAAGATGTATCCCATTGTAAATTTTACAACTACTATCAATCGATAGTTGTTACCTTTAATATTGAAAATATAATATTGGTTACCTACATAGTCGGTAGTAGGAAAATCAACCTTTATCTCAGAATCCTTAAGTAGCAAAGGGCTGTGTATTCTATGTTTTGCTATTTCCCAAAGCATTTGTAACTTTAGGCATAAGTTTTTCATTATAACAAAGATAACTTGTGGTATTTTTTCTTCTAAAACACTTCTTGCATCACTGTTCTTACACATTACAAACATATTTATAATCCTCTATGCACATAAATATTTATTAAGCAAATAATGCAAGATTGTCTCTTTTAAATATTAAATTTGCAACTTCTGATAATTATACCATATCGGAAGAATAGATAGTCGCAAAGAAGAAAAAATATGTTACCGGAAGAAAAAGCAAGAATAAAGATAGACCAATGGTTCTATGATGCCGGATGGGAAGTTGTTAATCGTGACCAATATACTCCTACATCAACGGCTGTTGCTATTCGTGAAGGGTTACTTAAAGGTAATCTTGAAGCGGATTATTTTCTTTTTATCAATGGAAAAGCTGTTGGTGTACTTGAAGCCAAACGTGAAGAAGTGGATGTATCTTCAGGAATAGTAAGCGATCAGGTTGTGACATACGCAAAAAATATACCGCAATATTATCAAGCCTACCAACGGCCATTGCCTTTGCTATATAAATCCAATGGTAAAATCGTACTATTTAAGGATTATAGGGATAATGACTCTGATTTTGAAGAAATCAACCGTATTCATACACCGTGGGAGATTGTCAAGGTACTTGGTATAGATGATCCTTTTGCCGGTCTTCCAACGCTTCGGTCGAAAAGGTTGCGTGATTGCCAGTATGAAGCAGTCACAGAATTGGAGAAAAGCTTTCGTATAGGTCAGAACCGTGCTTTAATGGTATTGGCTACAGGAGCAGGAAAAACTTATACAGCTTGTCTTACGGCTTATCGTATGCTTGCTTATACTCCGATGCGTAGAGTACTTTTTCTTGTTGACCGTAATAATCTCGGCAAACAGGCAGAAACAGAGTTTGGTACATTCCGTTTGACAGATAATGGAGAAGCGTTCAATATGATTTATACCGTTAATAGGCTTAAATCTGCTAAAGTACCTATAGATAGCAATGTAGTCATTTCTACGATCCAACGTCTATTCTCTCTTTTGAAAGGAGAAGAAATCTCTGATAATGAAGAGGATGAAGAATATGATGAAGAGCAGGAGATTGTATTGCCCGGACATCCCAATTTACCACATGATTTTTTTGATTTGATTATCATAGACGAGTGTCACCGTTCCATTTATGGTAACTGGCGTAAAGTATTAGAGTATTTTGATACGGCTCGCTTGCTTGGTCTCACCGCCACACCTGTACCGGAAACAATGGCGTTCTTTAATAACAACCGCATTGTTAATTATACATTAGAAAAAAGTATTTTGGATGGTGTGAATGTGGATTGTCGTATATACCGTATCAAGACGAAAGCTACGGAAGAAGGCGGTGCAATCATGGAAGGGGATAGATTAAAAGTAGAAACCAGATATACAGGCGAAGTAAAACAAGTCAGCAATAAGGAAACAAAAAATTACACAAAGGAGGAATTGAATCGTAGTATTATCAATCCAGCTCAAATCAAGTTGATCTTGAATACTTACCGTGATATAGTTTATACTGAATTATTCAATGACCCGCCACGAGAGGCAAATATGGATTATCTGCCAAAAACACTCATTTTTGCGTTGAATGAGGCTCATGCTACTAATATTGTAAATATAGCCAAAGAGGTGTTTGGGCGTACCGATGACCGTTTTGTACAAAAAATCACCTATTCAGTCGGAGATAGTAATGAACTTATCCGACAATTCCGAAACGACAAAGACTTCCGAATTGCCGTCACGTGTACGCTTGTGGCAACAGGAACGGATGTGAAGCCCCTTGAAGTAGTGATATTCATGCGTGATGTGGTTTCCCTGCCATTATATACGCAAATGAAAGGTCGTGGTGTACGTACGATCGGCGATGAACAGTTGCGCAATGTCACTCCCAATGCCATTAGTAAAGATTGTTTTTATCTCGTAGATGCCGTAGGTGTTACAGAACATGAACATCTAATTCCTCAACCATACGAAGGACCGGAGGGAGAAACTGTAACCCTTAAAGAATTGCTTGAACGTATTACGCATGGTTACTTACCGGATATTTATCTCAGACGCTTAGCTTCTACTCTTTCTCGTTTGTATAATAAAGCCAATAATGTTCAACGTAATGAGTTCATACGTTTGGCACAAGACGATATGAAAGACTTGTCCAAAAGAATATACGATGCTTTGGAAGTACAGGCGTTACCTCCATTTTATACTACAGATGAACCTAACAATGAGCGAAAAGGTCTGGTGGCACCAATAGCTAACCACGCTGATGCTCGTAAATACATTTTAATCTTGGCAGCTGGTTTTGTTAATACATTGATGCCGGGTGAAGATACACTTATTTTTAAAGGCTTTTCAGTGGAAGAAGCCCGAAGTACAACAGATGCCTTTGAGAAATTTTGCAAGGAACACGCTGATGATATAGAGGTTCTTCGAATATTGTATAACAATGAGGGTGAGCCAATCACTTACTTCATGCTCAAAGATTTGGAAAATAAGTTGAAAATGGAGAATAACCGTTTCACTTCTAAACAACTTTGGAACTCATACGCTATTATAAATCCCACAACGGTGAAGCGTACATCGTTGAAAGAAGAAAGTGAAGCGTTGACAAACATTATTCAACTTGTACGTTTTGCTTTTCATCAAATAGAGAAATTAGATTGTCTCGTCACTACCGCCAAACAATTTTTCAACCTTTGGTGTGGACAACATCAGCGTGACATTACAGACAAGCAAAAAGCAATTATCGGCAAGGTTGTTGATTACATTGCGTCAAATGGCGCTTGCACCGTGAAAGACATAAGGGAAGACGATAAGACACAAGCTGCACAAATGATTCATGCTTTCGGTAATATGCAGAAAGCGGACGAAGCACTTCATTCCCTTTTTAACTTTATTGTATTACGTAAAACAGCTTAAAAATGGCAAACAATACATCAACAGAGCAGGCGCTCACCAAGAAAGTTTGGAATTTAGCTACTACCCTTGCAGGGCAGGGCATTGGCTTTACTGATTATATCACGCAATTAACCTATCTTCTGTTCTTAAAAATGGATACAGAGAATGTGGATATGTTCGGAGAAAAATCGGCTATCCCCACAGGATATCAGTGGAAAGACTTGATTGAATTGGATGGTCTTGAATTGGTCAAACAATACGAAGCGACTTTAAAATTGCTCAGCGAGCAAGATAATCTGATAGGAACGATCTATACCAAGGCACAAAATAAGATAGATAAACCTGTCTATCTGAAAAAGGTTATCACTATGATTGACGAAGAACAATGGTTAATCATGGATGGTGATGTAAAAGGAGCTATTTATGAAAGTATCTTGGAAAAGAACGGGCAAGATAAAAAAAGCGGTGCAGGACAATATTTCACACCTCGTCCTCTTATTCAAGCTATGGTGGATTGCGTGAATCCCCAAATAGGCGAAACGGTATGTGACCCAGCTTGTGGAACGGGAGGTTTTTTACTTGCGGCTTATGATCACATGAAAAGGCAATCACAAGATAAAGGGCAGCGTGATTTCTTAAATAATCAAGCGTTACATGGTGTAGATAATACTCCATTAGTAGTTACTTTGGCGTCCATGAATTTGTATTTGCATGGTATTGGTACTGACCGTAGCCCTATTGCTTGTGAAGATTCATTAGAGAAAGAACCTTCTACATTAGTGAATGTTATTTTAGCCAATCCACCTTTTGGAACACGTCCTGCTGGTTCAGTAGATATAAATAGATCTGATTTTTATGTAGAAACGAAGAATAATCAGCTTAATTTCCTTCAACACATGATGTTAATGCTTAAAACAGGAGGGCGTGCTGCCGTAGTTTTGCCGGACAATGTGTTGTTTGAAGGTAATGCAGGAGAAACTATCCGTAAAAAGTTGCTTACAGATTTCAATCTACATACCATTCTCCGTTTGCCTACCGGTATCTTCTATGCTCAAGGTGTAAAGGCTAATGTGTTATTCTTTACCAAAGGGCAACCTACAAAAGATATTTGGTTTTATGATTATCGCACAGATATAAAACATACGTTGGCTACCAATAAATTGGAGCGACACCACCTTGATGATTTCATAACTTGCTATAATGCCAAAAATCTTTCAGCACGTAAGGAAACTTATAATGCAGAAACGGCTCCTTCCGGTAGATGGCGTAAATATGGCATAGACGAGATAATGTTGCGTGATAAAACCAGTCTTGATATTACGTGGATAAAACAAGGTGGTGAGGAAAAAGATTGCTCACTTGCTGAACTTATGGCTCAGATTAATGAGAAAAGTGCCAATATTAGCCGTGCAGTAACCGAACTACAGAAACTTTTGGCTAATATTGATGAGAAGTGAAATATTAACTTCGATTTAAAAGGTTAGATAATATATGCTGTTTATTGGAGATCTAACATATATAGCAATATGAGAGCTCTTGATTATGCAATTGTTCAGGTATTGCCTAACCAATTTAAGCCGCAACAAAAAAGTAATATATGAAAGATAAAAATATGGATATGACGCTTCTTGCTTTTGATTCAGATTATGAGCGGTTGGTCAGCAACATTTGTTCGCATTGGGATCATGCTAAGTCGAAAGCTATTTCTGCGATTAATACAGAGCTTCTTGAAGCCAACTGGCAGATAGGCAGACATATTGTGGAATTTGAGCAGGAAGGCAAGGAAAGAGCACAATATGGTAAGCAACTTTTGGTCAATCTATCAAAGGATTTGACTATAAAGAAAGGAAAGGGATTCAGCCGCTCCAACTTGAACTATATGCGTAAGCTATACGTGGCTTTTCCAATTGTTGAAGTGTGACGATCCACTGGAAATGCAATTTTATTTCAAGCAAGCCATTAAGGAAGGATGGAAAGTACGCGAATTGAAACGATTGTACTTAGAACAAAAAGGATGAGTTGCTTATGGAACATGCATTACAGGATAATGCTAATCAACTTTTTGTAGCCAAATACCAACTGTACTTACCTAAACGAGAAGAATTGCAAGCACAGTTAGACAGACTGCTTGAAATATAGCATATTTAATAATTTTAACATTATGAATACTAAAAAATTACGTCAAAAAATATTAGACCTTGCGATACATGGTAAATTAGTGCCGCAGGACCCCAATGATGAACCAGCTTCCGTATTGCTTGAACGTATTAAGGCGGAGAAGGAACGTCTCATTCAAGAGGGTAAAATTAAGCGTAGTAAGAAGTCGAAAGTTTCTTCTGATACGCCCCATTATCAGAACGTACCGTTTGTGGTGCCTAATAATTGGGTGTGGTGTAGGTTGGACGATTTAGCTTTCTACAAAAAAGGTCCATTTGGAAGTAGCCTAACAAAAGCAATGTTTGTTCAAAAAGGCGATGATACATATAAAGTATATGAACAGAAAAATGCTATTCAAAAAGACCATGAACTCGGTTCGTATTATATTTCAAAGGAAAAATATTGTTCACTGAGTAGTTTTGCAGTTCATCCATATGATATAATCGTTAGTTGTGCTGGAACCATTGGAGAAACCTATGTTCTGCCACAAAATATCCAAGAAGGTATTATTAATCAAGCTTTAATGTTAATACGTTTATACAATCGTGAAATTGAACGTTTTTATCTACTTTATTTTGATTTTATTCTCAAACAAGAAGCGTATAAAGAAAGTAAAGGAACAGCTATAAAAAATATCCCTCCCTTTGATGTCCTGAAAAACTTCTTAATTCCGATTCCACCGAAAGAAGAACAAAATAGAATTTTGAGCGAAGTAGATAAATGGATGTCTTTTGTTAATGCTATCGAAACAAATAGTAACGACCTACAAACCATCATCAAACAAACCAAGAACAAAATTCTTGACCTCGCCATTCACGGCAAACTCGTACCGCAAGACCCGAATGACGAGCCAGCCATCAAACTCTTGAAGCGCATAAATCCCGACTTCACACCTTGTGATAACGGGCATTATACGCAGTTGCCCTCAAATTGGACTTGGGCAAAAGGAAAGCATATTTTTTCACCTATGAAATCAGTAAAACCTAAGAATGACGAATTTCAATATATAGATATTGATTCCATTGATAATAAGCAGCAAATAATAAGCGGAATTAAAATGATAAAAACGGCAAATGCACCAAGTAGAGCCAGCCGTTATACTCAAAAGAATGATGTTATATTTTCGATGGTTCGTCCTTATTTGCGCAATATAGCAAAGGTTGTAGTAGATAATTGTATTGCATCAACAGGATTTTACGTGTGTAGTGCTATTCCACAAATTCTAAATTCTGATTATTGCTATTATCTTATGGTTTCAGATTATGTTGTGAATGGATTAAATCAATTTATGAAAGGAGATAATTCTCCTTCTATTAATAAAGGGCATATTGATGAATGGTTATTTCCATTACCTCCATTGACAGAGCAAAAACGAATTGTCTGTGCAATTCGCAACCTCTTTGCTCAATTAGATGTAATAATGGAGAGTTTATAAGCTCTCCATTATTACATTTATAGTATCAAGTACAGTATCTATTTTAGACACGATCCGTTTTTGCTCTTGATATGGTGGTACAGGTATTAAAACATCACCAATAGATGTTTTTGTTAAACTAGGCATTGCTGTACTTTTATCTAACTTGCTAAAATCGAATGATAAGCAGAAATAATATAGGTATTTATCAAGTAAAGCACTATCAGCTTTCAGACCAAAAGCTGTATCAACATTCCAAAAATGTTCTTCTACGAATATCGGATTATTAATCGTACCTTTTCTTCCAATTATTGTAGAACCTGCGATGCAAAGATACTGATTAGCTCTGCCTATGACGCCACCACTACCATAAATTGGATATATGCCGTTAGGTGTTTCAACATTTTTTTGAGACTTTCCATTCGTTATATTTGTAATCTGTTTTATTTTACAAACAGTCCATCCCTGCGGTAACTGCGTATAATGCCCGATACATTCTTTTATATTATTACCATATTCATTCTAAATCAATGTAGTATGGTAACAAAATTCAAAAATCATTTGGCAAAGACTAATCTTGCCAAGAACACCGTCACCTCGTATGTGTGGACGGTGCAGTATTTCCTCAGTCATTATGGGGAAGTGAATAAAAAGAACCTCTTGGCATATAAGGGGTATTTGGTAGAGAACTTCAAGCCACAGACGGTGAACCTTCGGCTGCAAGGTATCAACAAATATCTTGAATTTACGAAACAGGAGAAACTAAAAGTGAAGTTCGTAAAGGTGCAGCAAAAGAATTTCTTGGAGAATGTAATTAGCGATGCTGATTATAAATTTCTCAAATCCCAACTTAAAGCCGATGGTTACGATGAGTGGTATTTCATCGTGTGGTTTATGGCTGCTACAGGGGCACGTGTCAGCGAACTGCTCCATATCAAAGCAGAACATGTACAAATCGGGTATCTTGACCTATACAGCAAAGGAGGAAAGATACGCCGTTTGTATATCCCGAAGAACTTGCGCATGGAGGCTGCGAAATGGCTCAAAGAAATAGGACTTACTTCCGGTTATATCTTTCTGAACCGCTTTGGACAACGCATTACCACTCGTGGAATAGCTTCCCAACTCAAACATTTTGCCCAAAAATACGGAATGAACAAGGAGGTGGTTTATCCTCATTCATTCCGTCATCGGTTCGCCAAAAATTTCCTTGACCGTTTCAATGACCTTGCTCTTCTTGCCGACCTCATGGGGCATGAAAGCATCGAAACAACTAGAATTTATCTCCGTCGCACAGCCAGCGAGCAGCAGAAGATTGTGGACAAGGTAGTGAACTGGTAAAGCCACATCAGCCCTTAGAAGTGTATTTGATTACACTTCTAAGGCATTTTGAATGTTATCAAGAATAGAAAACAGCTCTTCTATCTTTTGAACAATTCGTTGTTGCTCTGCTATGGGTGGAAGATTAAACTTTAATGTATTCATTGCATTTTGTGTAAGATGTTTTATTGTAACACCTTTACACACATCATCTATTACTCCTATTAATTTCAAGTACATTAGAGAATATAAGAAGTAATGAGCTGAAATATTTTCTTTAAATCTTATTCGGTGAAGCGCATTTTGATAATACATTTTAGAATTATAAGTCCAAATTGCGGCTCTTCCAACATCACCACCTTCACAAACCATTAAGTCGCCAAATTTCACAGAATATCTTTCTAACTCTGTAGCTTCTATTGGCATTTCTTTAACAGTCGACAGTTCAAATGTCCCCCACTTTACATTAACTGCACATAAATATTTTTTCAGATTTCCAGTATTTTTACCTCTATCAAGCGTTTTACCCAATAAAGAGATAGACACATCACTAATTTTGCAATTACACCACCCTTGTGGCAACTTCCCACTATGCCCGTTATCACAAGGTATAAAGTCTGGATTTATGCGCTTCAACAATTCAATGGCTGGCTCGTCATTTGGGTCTTGCGGTACAAGTTTGCCATGAATGGCGAGGTCAAGGATTTTGCTTTTGGCTTGCTTGATTGCTGTCTGCAAGTTAGCTTTACTTTGCTCTATTTGGTCAACAAAAGCAAACCACCGTTTTATTTCTGCAACAATACGTTGCTGTTCGGCAAATGGAGGCAATGGGAGAAACATTTTTTCTAAATTATATTTAGGTAAGCCTTCTCTTCCACTTCCTGTAATCTTCATTGTCCTTGCAAAAAATGAGGATAAAATAAATGTATGTAAATATTCAGCCTTAATTGATATAGGACGTAAAATGCAAACGTGTTGACTAACATTTCCTCTATCAATTATGTTGGGGACAATTGCACAACGTCCTAATGATCCACCAGTTATATTCAATAGTAAATCATTTGGACGAACTTCGGTGCCAATCATTGATTTGTGTACATCTTCTGAAATGTACTTAATATCATCAAGCACAATACCTAAATTATGTACATTTTGAGAGCGGAAGAAAAAAATACCGTCCGATGTATAGTTACTTCCTTTTGGGGTACTACCTGAGCCAATCTTTGAACAAATATTTTCAACAGTCGTCCACACCCAATTATCCGGCACTTCAAACGGTACGTTCTGATAATGGGGCGTATGTAAACTAAATAAAAAACATATCTCTTTACAAACTCATATTCTCTAAGCTACATCCTAATAACTACGAGAAGCAAATTTCATTTTCTGAACCAATCATCAAATCATACTTCGATACTATTTGCCTAATGCCCTCTGATCTTTCATAGTCTGGAAATACTTCTATCTACATAAACTGTCATAGCTTACATTCATAGTTACAACAAAGAATATCTCTCTGTATATCAAAAAACTTATCAAAGGTACCCTTTCATCATTACTCTATTTCCGATTTCCTATCTTCATCAGTACCAGCCCGATAACAATCCAGACCATCTCCCGCAGCCGCGTAATCAGAGCGGCAAATACCCCATATGCTCCGGATAAGGACAAACCGGCTACCGCCAGGGCAAAGCCTCCTTCCCTACCCCCTAATTGCATGGGAAGAAAGAAAAGCAGATTGGCCAGTAGGGAAGAGAAAGCGACGATCAGAATACAACCGACAAAACTGACATCCGTAGTCAATACATTCAGAATCAACCAGACTTCAAGACACCCCACAATGCGAGCGGTATACTCTAACCCCAATGCCGAATAAAAGGTACTTTTTCGCTGTTGATGAAGCAGTGCTATCTGACTGTCTATGGTTTCCAGTTTTTCTTTGTGAAGTTCCGCGAAGCGGACTGCATGCTTCTTCAAGAAAGGGATATGACTGCCCAGACGTACGCATGCCACAGCCATACCGTTCCGGTAGCCTTTGATAAAAAGAGTGACAAGTAAAAGGCAGAAGAGTGTGATCAACCCCAAGACAATGCCCATCCCCCAACCGACCGGATAAAAAAAGACATAAATCAACACCGAGCTGAGCCAGAAACAGAAATGCGAGAAGATATGCATCATCACATACAGGATGACCGAAGATGTGGCACGCTCCACTCCGACATAAGAAGTAAGCTCCATAATCCGGTAGGGTTCCCCTCCCATCAGTCCCACAGGAGTGACATAATTCAACGCAAAACCGGAAACCGTGAATTTATAGAGCCGGGCGAACGACAATGAATTCACCGGACCGCTACTACGAAGAATGATATACCACGAAAGGGTATTAATCAGATAAATAAAAAGCCAAAGGACCAGAACCAGCGGCAGATAAAATCCGGCACGCCGCAGGTTGTCCAGCAGTTCATCATAGGACACATCGAAAGTGAACAGCATGATGATGACGGCCAGGATGCCAAAGGCCAAAAACAAATTACGAAATTTATTCTTCAAAACAATATACAATTTAACGCATCAAAGATAACGTTAATAATGTATACAATGATACAAGAATAGATCGTTTAACAAAACACTTTCTTGCACAGGCTGTTTTTAATGAGAAATTAAACCTAAACAAATTAACTATGGATTGGATTGTACATCAACTTAGGGTACACCCCGAGCTGGCTATCTTCCTGACCCTTTTTGTGGGCTTTTGGATTGGAAAAATCAAAATCGGAAAGTTCAGCCTGGGAGTTGTAACAAGCGTATTGCTGGTAGGAGTCCTTGTCGGACAACTCGACATCACCGTCGACGGACCTATCAAATCTGTTTTCTTTCTGCTTTTTCTTTTCGCTATCGGCTATAAGGTCGGTCCTCAGTTTTTCCGCGGACTGAAAAAGGACGGACTCCCTCAAATGGGGTTTGCCGCCATCATGTGTGTATTCTGCCTGATCATCCCTTGGATACTGGCTAAGATTATGGGGTATAATGTAGGTGAGGCTGCCGGATTACTGGCCGGATCGCAAACCATCTCTGCCGTAATCGGCGTGGCCGGAGACACGATTAACGAACTGAACATCTCTCCGGAAACCAAAGAAGCATATAATAACATTATCCCGGTGTCGTATGCCGTAACTTACATCTTCGGTACGGCCGGCTCTGCATGGGTATTGGGTTCACTCGGCCCGCGACTGCTGGGGGGACTCGATAAAGTGAAAGCTGCCTGCAAAGAACTGGAAGCCAAAATGGGAAATAACGAAGCGGATCAACCCGGATTCATGGCAGCCGCCCGCCCCGTTACTTTCCGTGCTTATAAAATAGCCAACGAGTGGTTTGGTGACGGCAAACGGGTGTCAGATCTTGAAAGTTATTTTCAGGAAAACGATAAACGCCTGTTTGTGGAACGGGTGCGCCAGGCAGGAGTCATCGTAAAAGAGGTTAGTCCGACTTTTGTACTGAAGAAAGGCGACGAGGTGGTGCTGAGCGGCCGGCGCGAGTATGTGATCGGTGAAGAGGACTGGATCGGTCCTGAAGTATTGGACCCGCAGTTGCTGGACTTCCCTGCCGAGGTATTACCCGTTATGGTCACCCGCAAAACGGTTGCCGGAGAAAAAGTCAGCACCATCCGGGCCCTGAAATTTATGCACGGTGTCAGCATTCGCCGCATCAAACGGGCAGGTATCGACATACCGGTATTGGCCCAGACCGTGGTCGACGCCGGTGACATGGTGGAACTGGTGGGTACCAAACATGAAGTGGATGCGGCAGCCAAGCAGCTGGGATATGCCGACCGGCCGACCAACCAGACAGACATGATCTTCGTCGGATTGGGTATTTTGATAGGAGGACTGATCGGCGCACTCAGCATTCACATGGGAGGAGTCCCCATCAGCCTCAGCACTAGCGGAGGAGCCTTGATCGGCGGATTATTCTTCGGATGGCTACGCAGCAAACACCCTACTTTCGGACGTATTCCCGAACCCGCTCTCTGGATACTGGACAACGTGGGGCTGAACATGTTTATTGCCGTTGTGGGCATTGCTGCAGGTCCCAGCTTCGTGCAAGGGTTCAAGGAAGTGGGTTTAAGCCTGTTCATCGTAGGCGCACTGGCCACTTCCATTCCTCTGATAGCAGGCATACTGATGGCAAAATATATCTTTAAATTCCATCCGGCACTGGTATTGGGATGCACAGCCGGCGCACGTACCACTACGGCTGCATTAGGAGCCATCCAGGAAGCCGTTGAAAGCGAAACGCCTGCTTTGGGATATACTGTGACGTATGCTGTCGGGAATACTCTTCTGATTATCTGGGGAGTAGTGATCGTATTACTTATGTAGAAACAGATTTTTAATATTAACTAAACATAACTCTTGATATAATGATGAAAAGTAATGAAAACAACGGAGCAGTAACTAAAAGTTTTGCTAAAAAGATGGAGAGCATCAGTCCTTTCGAATTGAAGAACAAACTGATTGAAATGGCTGACGAGAGCATCAAGAAGATAGCCCACACCATGCTGAATGCCGGACGTGGAAATCCGAACTGGATTGCTACCACTCCGCGCGAAGCGTTCTTCCTTTTAGGTAAATTCGGATTGGAAGAGTGTAGGCGTGTGATGTACCTGCCGGAAGGAATAGCCGGTATTCCGCAAAAAGACGGAATTGCCGCCCGCTTTGAGACTTTCCTCAAGACCAACCACAGCCAGCCGGGGGCAGAGCTGTTGAAAGGGACTTATCAATACATGTTGCTGGAACATGCCGCCGACCCGGATACCCTTGTCCACGAATGGGCGGAAGGAGTGGTAGGCGATCAGTATCCGGTGCCGGACCGCATTCTGCAATTTACCGAAATGATTGTGCAAGACTATCTGGCACAGGAGATGTGCGACCGTCGTCCGCCGAAAGGCAAATACGATTTGTTTGCCACCGAAGGCGGAACAGCAGCCATGTGCTACGTTTTCGACTCTCTGCAAGAAAACTTCCTGCTCAATAAAGGGGATGGAATCGCCTTGATGGTACCTGTCTTCACTCCTTATATTGAAATTCCTCAATTGAGACGCTATGAATTTAACGTTACGGAAATATCTGCGGATCAGATGACGACAGACGGATTGCACACCTGGCAATACAAAGACGAAGATATAGACCGCCTGAGGAACCCGCAGATCAAGGCACTCTTCATTACCAATCCCAGTAACCCGCCCAGTTATACACTGAGTCCCGAGACTGCCGCACGGATTGTAAATATCGTGAAAAAAGACAATCCGAACCTGATGATTATTACAGATGACGTATACGGAACATTCAGTCCGCATTTCCGCTCACTGATGGCCGAATTACCGCAAAACACTTTGTGTGTCTACTCTTTCTCCAAATATTTCGGAGCCACGGGATGGAGGGATGCCGTGATCGCTCTGCACGAAGAGAATATCTTCGACCGGATGATAGCCCACCTGCCGGAAGAGCAGAAGAAAATTCTCAATAAGCGTTACTCCAGTCTGACTCTTACACCCGAGAAACTGAAATTCATCGACCGCATGGTGGCTGACAGCCGCCAAGTAGCTCTGAACCACACCGCCGGATTATCACTGCCACAACAGACGCAAATGAGCCTGTTTGCTTCTTTCGCCATTCTGGATAAGGAAAACCGGTATAAAAACAAAATGCAGGAGATTATCCGGCGTCGCCTGAAAGCCCTGTGGGATAACACCGGATTCTCACTCGTAGACGATCCGCTGCGTGTAGGTTACTACAGCGAAATAGATATGCTGGTATGGGCCAAGATATTCTATGGAGAAGAATTTGTCAGTTATCTGAAGAAAACTTACAGCCCGCTGGATGTTGTTTTCCGCCTGGCCAACGAAACCTCACTGGTATTGCTTAACGGAGGAGGTTTTGCCGGACCGGAATGGAGCGTACGTGTATCACTGGCTAACCTGAATGAAAAGGATTATGTGAAAATAGGTCAGGGAATCAAACGGATACTGGATGAATATGCCGTGAAATGGCAGGAATCACGGAAATAGAATCCTGAATCTTGTCAGTCCGTCGGCGTATGTACGCAATGAAAACGTGCAGCCATGACGGCTCAGAACTTCGCGAATAAAAATCAAACCGATACCTTGTCCGTTGGGTTTGGTAGAAAAGAAGGGACTGAAGAGTTTTGCTTCAGTCTCTTTTGATATACCGGGTCCGTTATCCACCACTTCGATAGCTGTAGGCAATGAAGTACGAATGATGATCTGCCCGTCCTGTCCGATACTCTCGGCTGCATTCTTAATAATATTTACCAATACTTGTTCAAACAGGGACGCATCCAGCTTCACATCGTCCAGAGATTCGTCACATATCAGTTGCAACCGGATGTTCCGGTCATTGCACATCCCTTCCATAAAACGCTTGCAGGTAAATGCAAGGTCATTCAGGTTGGTCGGAGTAAAACGGGGTTCGGGAATCTTCACCACATCGGCAAAGCGGGTAATGAAATGGCTCATAGAAAAACAACGCTCGGTACATACGCGCATCACATCGCAAATATCCTCCATACCTTCCGACTCGGACAATGCCTGCTCTACCGTATCCAATGTGGAAGTGATGCCCGCTGTTGTATTATTCACCTCATGCGCAATCATACGGATCACTTTCTCGTATGCCTTCTTCTCAGCTTTCATCACTTCATCGGTCAATCCTTCCATCAGATAGAAAGGATGCTGGAAGCCGCGGTCCACAAATGAAGAGTGGGTGCATTTATAGATACTCGAGTCGTTCAGCCGGACGGTGCTGGTTGCTCCATTCGGAATGGCGGCCAGTTCCAGGGCAAGCGGAGAATCGATTTCCGACAATTTCCTGCCCTCGGCTTCTTCCGGACGGACTCCCATCATCTTCATCGCCATGGGGTTGAGTTGAGATACCTCTTCGTCCAGCGTCATGATAATAACGCCCATGGGGGAAGCATTAATCATCAGGTCGAGAAAATGATTCTGTTCTCGCAAGCGCAGCCGTTCGTTTTTCAGTTGTTCCATCATGCGATTGAAAACATTTACCACACGGTCGGCCTCCTGCTGCCCCACATGGCTTAACCGGCTACTGAAGTCCTGTTCTCTGAGAAGTTCCATACCACTGCCGATGGTGTTCATCGGTTTCACGATTTTCCGGTAAAACAAAATAAGATACAGCATCAGGAGCAGCATCAATGCTTCGGCAATATAGAGATACTTCACGACAACGGTTTCGGATATATAAATCAGAAAACCCATGATAGCGACCAAGAAGAAAACAAGTATGAAGAAGAATCCCTTTACTGACATGTGATTGATGATTAACGATTAACGGACCATGATAAGCAACGGGTTACTTATCACCGATATCATATTTCTCCAAACGGCGATACAATGCTGCACGACTGATTCCCAATGCGGTAGCCACCTGGCTGAGATTCCCTTTATAGCGTTCCAGTGCCTGAAGAATCGTTTGCTTTTCAATTTCATCCAAAGTCATTCCCGCAAATGAAGAAGAGGTTGCCACACTTTCGTCATGACGTTGGTATTGGTTCTCGAAATCGATTGCATCCAACACTTCCTTTCCGCTGACCAGAATCGTACGTTCTACCAAGTTCTTCAATTCACGGATATTGCCCGGAAAAGGTAAACGGCTCAGGAAGTTCAACGCATCCGACGAGAATTCTGTACGGGGCAGATTGTTAATCTCCGCCTGACGGTCGGCAAAGTGTCTGGCAAGCAATGGTATATCTTCTCTGCGTTCTCTCAGTGCAGGCAGTTTTACGGTTATCAGGTTGATACGATAGAACAGGTCTTCACGAAAAGTGTGTTCGCTCACCATCTTACTCAGGTCGGCATTCGTAGCCGAAACCACCCGGATATCCGTCTTACGCGGGCGACTGTCTCCCAACACCTCAAAGGTCTGGTCCTGCAATACCCGCAGCAGCTTTACCTGGCACGACGGATCGAGGTCCCCGATTTCATCCAAAAAAATAGTTCCTTTGTTCGCCATTTCAAAACGCCCCATACGGTCGGCAGTGGCATCTGTAAACGCACCTTTTTTATGACCGAACATTTCACTTTCGAAAAGGCTCTGCGAAATTCCTCCTAGATTGACTTTTACAAAAGGCTGGCGGACACGTTGGCTATTGATATGGATGGCTTCGGCTATCAGTTCTTTACCCGTTCCGCTTTCACCCGTGATCAATACGGGAGCATTGGTAGGAGCAATACGTGCCACCGTATTCAATACCTCCATCAACCCACGGCTTTTGCCTATGATATGGCTCCGGTTGAGTGTTCCGCTTTGCTCCTGTGGAGTGTCTTTGGGAGTGGCAGTCAGTTCGAGTGCTGTCTCGATGCGCTGTAACAGAGCAGCGTTATTCCAGGGTTTCGTGATAAAGTCGAATGCACCGGCCTGCATCCCTTGTACAGCCAACTGTATACTGCCCCAGGCAGTCATCAGAATGACCGGGACATCGGGACGAAAAACCTTTACTTGTTTTAAAAGCGTCAATCCTTCTTCACCGGAAGTGGAAAGTGTAAAATTCATATCCATCAGGATCAGAGAAGGAGCTTCCGAACGAACTACTTCCATCGCCTCACGCGGACCGGTCACTGCAATTACCTGATAACCGGCGCGTTTCAGCATAAAACTCAGGGAAGAGCGGACCCCGCTATCATCATCTATAATTAAAAGCATAGGCATCAATTTTTGAGTTGCAAAACTACTCTTTTTTGGTTTAAAAGAACAAACACACAATTATTTTTTTATAATATCTTCAAAATCAGCTTCCAGGGGAGTATTGTTTTGGAAATCCCACAACGTCAGGCTACGGAGTTGATAATAGTAATACCAATACCAGTACAGTTCGTTGATATGTTTTTGGCGCGCATCGTCTTTCGAGTTCTGGGCGTCGTTCAGATCGAGTGTATTGATCTTACCGATCAGGAATGTTTCGACACTCGTCTTATAGCGCTGTTGCGCAATCTTATCGGCCTCATTGGCTATGGAAAGCTGCTGTGCCTGATTGTTGAAATGCTCGACTAGCAGGAAGATGTCCTGATCGAAATCCATCTGTTCCTTCTTTATCTTGGACAGGGTAACGTCCCGGTTACTCTTGGCTACCCTCACTTTTCCACGGCGCTTACCCCAGTCGAGGATTGGAATTTTAACACCGACCTCAACCACCTGATTGTCGAGCAAATTGTGATAGGCAGGAGATAAGTCTTTATTCAGTCCCGTATAACCTACATTGGCAAAAAGATCGACGCTCCTGAGATTTCCTCGGGCTGTTGCAACTTCATATTCGGCCTCTAACTGACGACGACGAATATTGTGGGCAAACGAATTGCGTTCCAGTGCTTTGTTCAGCACTTGGTTGTATTCCATCTTCAGGTTGGGAGCCGATTCCGGTACCACAGGTTCCAGTATCAGGTCGTTTCCTATGGCCAGGAAAGAGCGCAAACGGAACATATGGGCATTGAGATTGCTTTCTGCATCCGTCACGGCAGCCCGGGCTTTCAGGGCGGCAAGCTTCAGTTGCAGAAGTTCATTTTCTGAGATTTGACCCATTTTTCGTTTAGCCCCGGCCACCTCGTACAAACGGTCGGCATTCACCTGATTTTGTCGGGCAGTGCCCAGTGTCTCCTTTGCCGACAGCAAATTGAAGAAGTAAGTGATCGCATTCATGGTCACCGTCTCCGTCGCAGTAATAAAAGCGGCTTTCGCCTCTTCGTAACGCACCGGTTCGATACGGCGGTTCCACTTCAGGTTGTTTACTCCGAAAATGGGCTGAGTCAGTTGAAGGGCGATAGGGACAGACATGAACTGCCGGCTTCCTCCGGAACCTAACTGTTTCATAAAGTCGAGTGAAGAGGACAATGAAACTTTACCTCCCGTAAACCAGATGTTCTGGTCGATAGACAAAGCACCGTTCAATCCTAACTTATTACTGCGGACAAACGAGTAAGAGCCGTCTTCATTCTGATAACTGTTATACTGCTTGCTGTAACTGGGCAATGTACCGCTGAAGTTTACTTCCGGAAGAAGATCGGCGCGAAACGTGCGGTACTCCCAATAAGCTGTCTTCAGCTCATTCAGAGCTACTGCTGCATCTACAGACTGTGTTCGTGCCAGTGCAATGGCTTCATTCAAGGTGATTTCCTGCGTTTCCTGCGCACTCAGCGCCAACGAGCAAAATGCAAAAGCAGAAAGTAGAAAGTATCGTTTCATATAATATTCGTTTATTTACCGGCTGAAAAGCAAACCCCGTGCCAAAAGTGAATACCGAGGAAACGGGAACACGAAACAAGGAGCAATGAGTAAGGGAGGTTGAGGGAGTAAAAGGGAAAATAAACGGGAAAAGAGAAAGGGTATAGGGAAAGAAACGATGGATGCAAAATAGGAAAAACGATAATGGAGCAGCCTCTTTCGGACGGGTAACCACGCTGTAAATGAACAGAAAAGAGAGGGATACACCCTCCGGTGAAAGGTAGCGGCTACCGATCTTTTAGCATCAGGAACATCCACCGTCCGTTCCCTCCGTTCACCGCTCTTCATTCATCGTTCATCGCTTATCGTTCACCACTCATCATTCACTGTTTATCGTTCACCGCTTATCGTCCATCGTTCTTTCTGCTGTCCGAAAATGAACAGTTTGTTCGGAGACGGACGTCCTCCGGTATCATTATTCGCAAATATCCGGAAGGCGGACAGTGAAACGGGTTCCGTGCCCTTCTTCTGAAGCGACGGTAATCGTCCCGTTCAGACGTCCTACGATAGTCTGGCAAATACTCAGTCCGAGCCCCGCACCCTGAGTAAAGCTATCTACCTTATAGAAACGTTCAAAGATATGCCTCAATCCATCTTCCGAAATACCTTTTCCGGTGTCTTCGACAAAAAGAGAAGTGTAGCCGGGTTCTTCTTCGGTATATCCGAATGTAATCGAACCTTGGGTCGTAAACTTAACGGCATTGTTGATCAAGTTGTTTACCACTTGTTGGAGGCGGACATTATCCGTCACCAGATACTTTTTGCTATTCTCCGGCAACTTCAGCACCAACTGCACTCCCGGAGGCATATTCAAACGCTGTGAATCGTATACATTCTTCATCAATAACGGAAGATTGTGACCGGCAAACTGAAAATCCATTGTGCCGGATTCTATACGGGACAAATCGAGAATATCATTGATAAGTGCCAGCAACAGTCCGCAATTCTTATTGATAGTCTCTATAAATAGCTTAACCTCTTCTTCCGTAAACCCGCTGGTATCGCTCAACAAATCAGAGAAACCTACAATCGCATTCAGCGCGGCGTACGTATCTCATGGCTCATATTGGCAAGGAAAGCCGATTTCAATTTATCCGCCTGAAGTGCTTTATCACGCGCTGCGGTTAATTCCTCTTCGGTTGTCTTATAGCGTTGTATACTCTGGCATACTCCCAAAATACTGTAGGGCGTGTCTGTTGTCAATCCTGAAAGCACTGACGTCCGATATTCCCACCACTCATAATTACCGTCACCACTAAGCTGACGGAAACTCATACGCGTACTCTGACTGAGGCCCGCCAGTGCCCGGTTGAAAACCTCGTATGCCGATTCCTGATCGTCCGGATGAACCATCCGGTCCATCTCGCCACGTGAAATGGTAGTCTTATTTTCCGCAAAACCAAAACGTGTCAGAAAGCCCGCAGGGAAAGTAAACAGACCGGTACGGATATTATATTGCCAAGGGTAGATAGAACTCTCGTCTACCGCCATTCTGAAAAAACGCTTCTGCATCTCTTCATCCGATATATTACGGGCAGAGAGGGCCATCCCCGTAATTTTTCCATGTGCACGGATAGGAACAACCTCTCCTGAAACCGGAAAATAACTCCCACTGTGCACCTCTTGCATGAATGAATTTTCCGGAATGACTACGCTGCTTTCTTCAGTCACCACCTGCTTGAGCATAGGACGGAGAATCTCTTTACCATTATTGTAGATCTTAAAAATACTGCCTGCCGGCAAGCCTTCGTAAGGTCGAGCGGCTTCATCTTTGGGCAAATGCAGCATCTTCAATAAAGAACGATTGGTAAAATGAATACGGAAATCGGTGTCGTAAGTGATCACACCATCACGGATGGAATGAAACACATTATCAAATTCATCACGTTGGGCCACCAACCGGTTTTGTATCAGCAGGCGGGTCTGGGCATGGATGCGACGGCGGGATTCACGACGGTTTATACGATACAGCCACACTATCAGGAACACCAGTAAAGCCAATATCGAACTATACAACAAGATGTACAGCATACGATATTTCTCCATGTATGGCTCGTTAATAATGGTTCCGCCGATAGCACTCGCCTGCTTGGGATCTACCTTAAAAAACACAAGCTGCTTGAAATCGTACATAAACTTCAAAGGAGATTCAATGATTCCCACTTCCGAGGGAGATTTGCCACGCAGCACATCGGCAGCCGTCCGCCCTACTTCATGCGCCGAAGCATACGAATCGGCATCATACGCGCCAAAGGCACCATTAGTCAACGCAAGGTTCTCGCACGAAAAGAAAGGCGCTTTTGAGTTACGACCGATAAAGGACATAAAAGACGACCACTTAGGAGCGATGATCAATGTCTTATGTGTATTGCGGGGATAGCAGGTAGAAGCAATAATTTTATTGGTTGTATCGGTCTGCGAATTATAAAAGGTCACCGTATATTCCGGATGCTCCTCCACAAAACCTTCCCATTCGTTCATAAAATCATCTTTCCCTTTCGAACTCAGCAGACTGTTGTCGGAGATACAGACCACCTCCGTCCGGGTAGGAAAAAGGCGACTCGCCTGCCTCAGTAATTCTCCGAAATCGGGATTCGCCGTATATCCACACACATTGGGTAACGAATCGATCAGGCTGCCTTCCGGATATTTTATATTAAAAAAGACAACGGGCAACTGCAAGGCTAACGAGTCTCCGCATGTCAGCAAAGTATGAAAAGCCTCATCACTGACGGTAACAATCAAGTCTGTTCCCCTTTCACGGGCCCGTTCGCAAAAACGACGCATAATCAGCTTTTCGGATTGATAAGTCCAGAAATTGGCATCCAGAAATTCGGTTGTAATATTCACTTTCAATCCCGATTCACCGAAACCGTCTTTCAACCCCCGGACCAAGTCATTATGCCAAGGTGTTTCCGGAGCATACGACTGAACGAAGAGAACATTATAAATACGTTCCGCAGCAGTGGAAAATCCCGGGAGTAATAAGAAAACAGATATAAGAAATATAGTATATAATCGTTTGTTCATAGCAAAAATCTGCGTTGTATCAGGATTGTGAACGCAAATATACGTTATAATCTTGAAAACAACGCAGATAGATGATAAAATATTGCGATAAGCTTTTATTCTTCGTGCAATGCCTCTGCCGGCTGGATTTTCATAGACTGACGGGCCGGGAACCAGATACCTGCCAGGATCATCAGTGCCATCAACAGTAACGTGATGCCTTCGCACAACATAAAGCGACCGACAGAGAAAGTAGAAAAGTACCATGAAGGTGTCAGTTCACTCTTTGCAATATAGAAATCGACACCAATAGCCAACGGAGTAACCAGAAGAAGCATCAGCCAACCTTCGCTCAGCAAACGAAAGAATACGCTTTGCTTACTCCCTCCTACTGCCATCATCAGCGCCATCTCACCTTTACGCTGCTGGGTACGGAACCAGAATGTTCCCAATAGCCCCAGAAAAATATTGAGCAGCAAAAAGCCCATACCTACCAGATAGTTACGTAAAGTATTCATATCGTCCAACTGGAACGTATGCCGTATGTCCCGGAATGAACTTACCTTAGTCAGAAAAAGATTGCCTACCCGATATTGGGACGGGGCATCCTTCATCAATTGTTCGGCAAAAGCGGCAGATTCGTTTTTGTTCGTACGCAAACAGATTTCATTGCCCGAAGCCAGCCGATTCTCCGGTAACAAGATGACTGCGGACCGGCTATAAGCACCGGAGGAAAAATCATCATAACGGACCACCTGGAGTGCTGCCACCAATTTGGATAAATGGGCAGTGTCCTGATCCAGACAAAACTCTTTGCCTACATAGTCTTTCAAATCGATCTTATAACGTGACTCGAACACATTACGCGATACCATAAAAGTACCCTCCTTCAACAGAGCAGCCAATTGTTCCGGAGTTTCCCCGTTGGCTCCCTGATAACGGAAAACACGGAAAAAGTCGGGCGTCACCCAACGACGGATGTTGTACTTGCTCTCCATGGTATCCAAGCGTACGTCCATCCCACTGTTACTTCCGTTGTACGGGAAAGAATTTTGCGACATACTCACCGCCTCGACTCCGGGACGACGACGAAGGCGATCCAGTAACTCACGCATATCTGCATGTGCTTCCTCATCCGTACGGTTGGCTATGTAGTCGGGACTTTTCTCTGTCAGGTAATCGAACTCCACCCGGTAGGTATTCTCAATATCGAACCCGCGAGGTTCAAAATAGGTATAAAGGGTGACAAACATATAATCGACTACGTACCAAAGCACAATGCTTACCAGCAGCAGTTCTATGAACAGCCAGGAGTTAGAGCGCCGTTCGTTTACTATTTGTTTCAACAGTTTCTTATTCATCGTTTGTGTAGTGTTTAGTTAAGCTTTCCGCTAAGAGCATTTATAATAGACATCCGCGATGCCCTCCAGGCCGGCCATCCACTACTCAGCAGATTCAGTGCCAAACAGAAAAGTAATGCATAAATAAAAGTAGAAAATTTAAAAAGCATTTTCCACTCGATAACCGGAGCCGTGTTAAGGTACATCAATCTGCTATCGGCAAAAAGCGTACCTCCCCAACAATAAGATATGATCAGACAGAACAACAGTCCGACCACTCCGGCCATCAAAGTCAGTACCAGATTCTCGGCAACAATTTGCCCCATCACTCCCCCACGGGTAGCTCCGAACGAACGCCGTACACCAATCTCGGCAACGCGTTGTCTCAAACGGCTATGGGTCATCGAGCTCAGATTGATGGCAGGTACCAGTAACAGAATCAAAAATATAATGACTTGCTGACGAAAATAGGCTGCCATATCCGGCTGCACATTTGCCCACTTATGCTGCGACATCGTCAGTTGGTCATCCGGCTGCCCACGGTAGAAAACAAAATAATCACCCAACCCGGCGTTATAAGCCAAGCGGCGACGTTCGCACTCTGCACGGATAGCTTCGAAGTCGGAAGAACTGCGGGCCAGGATCACCACTCGCATCACTCCCATAATCCCGTCGCACCAGGTATTGTCTCCTCCCGTAATATGGGTCGATGAATATGGAACCCAAATCTGTGCATAGGCTGTCGAAGCCATTGAAGACACATCTTTCACCACTCCGCTTATCCGGTAGACCGCATCATTCACCAAGATCTCCTTGCCGGACACCTGATGGGACGTACCGAAAAGAAGACGTGCGACACTCTCTGTTATAACAGCTACCGGAAGCCCGGATTTTACTTCCGCATCCGAATAAGGCTTACCGTCTATAAACGAAAAGTCGAATATCCTCCAGAAAGCTCCGTCGGTCTCGAGGGCATCGATCCCCGTACGTACACCACGGGGCAAAGCTACCTGCATAGTTTCGGGTATCGTATAGATACTGACTTCCTCGGCCGTCGTTAATCCTTCAAAACATCCTTTTGCTGTCTGCAGCCCCATCGGACCGTTACTCGATCCGTCATCACTCCAGTTTTTGTTGCTCGTGCTCATTTGTTTGACATGCAATAGCCGGTTACGGTTACTCTCCGGAGCAAAAGGGGTGGTTTTTATTTGCTGTTGCATGACCACTACCATAATCAGGCAAATGGTCAAAGCAGTGCCCAACACACTGATCGTAGTCAGCAAGGGCTGCTGTCTGAGTTGTGCAAGGGCCTGCTTGAAATATTGTTTAATCATTTTGTGCTTGTTACTATTTTCCGATTTTCAGTCCACCGGTATTGACACCGCCAACCCCGTTTCTTGATATTTTTGCGGTACCGGCTTTACCATTCAGGGTCATGCTTCCCACTCCATTGGCTTGGGCTTCCAATGCGTCACAATCAACCTTGACATTTACACAGCCCACTCCATCCAGTTTCACTATGAAATCCTTACACTTCAAATTGTCGATATTAACATCTCCCACTCCTGAAAGGATCAGGTCGAAGCGCCTTGACCGAAGTGGTTTCCGGCAATTAAAGCTACCCACGCCTTGCAACTTCACATTGTCCAGATTGGGAGCCGTAATATACAATTTTATGTGTTTGGAATTATTGTTGTTTTTTTGATATCCGATCACTAAAACACCATTTTTCACAACTGTAGTAGTTTTGGATACATATTCTTGCGGCCCCTCTATCCGGACGGAACAACGGTCAGACTGAGTGAAAAAAATATCTCCGACAGCCTCCAGCCGGATCATGGAGAAATCGGCAACTTTACGGTTACCGACAGCCAAGGTTTTATCTTCGGTAGTTTTACCACATTGGCAATCGGCACTGCATTGAGCTTGCACCGTATAACCGGTAGCTCCCAGAAAAAGAGCCAAAGCTACGAGTATAATTTTTGCTTTCATTGTACTTTGTATTATTTATTGCACTTGACGTCCGTCGAAGAAGCGGATGGTGCGAGAGGTTTGTTTGGCCTGTTCTTCATTGTGAGTAACCATTACGATGGTACGTCCGTCTTCCTTATTCAGGCGATGAAGCAGTTCCATTACTTCGGCACCCATCTTAGAATCCAGGTTACCGGTAGGTTCGTCGGCAAGGATAATCTCGGGATTACCGATAATGGCACGGGCAATGGCAACACGCTGGCACTGACCACCGGAAAGCTGTGTCGGGAAATGACGCATACGATGGCTCAAACCCACCTTCTCGAGAACCTCCTGCGCCAACTTTCTACGCTCGGACGAACTGACACGACGGTAGAGTAACGGAAGCTCCACATTATCCAGTACGTTGAGTGAGTTGATCAGGTGGAAAGACTGGAAAACGAAACCCAGTGTCTTATTACGGAAAGCAGCCAATTCTTTGTCTTTCATGCCTTCTGTATGTGTACCGTTTATTTCGATCGTACCCGTCGTAGGAGCATCCAGCAATCCCATGATGTTCAACAAAGTAGATTTACCACAACCCGAAGGGCCCATGATACTCAGAAACTCACCACGGTCGACTGTCAGATTCACGTTTTCGAGCGCTACTGTTTCAATCTCGTTTGTACGATAGATTTTAGAAAGAGAAGTTAATGTAATCATCACTTATAGTTTTAAATATTTCTTTTATTAGATTCTTGTTCAAATGATATGCCAAAAAATTAATTCCTTTAAATACAACCGCTTATGTTCCAAACAAGGTGTCCGATAATGAACACTCTGCCCGTAAATGAACTCGGGAGTGTCCCTCAACAGACATGCTTATTCTTCGTGCAGTGCTTCTGCAGGCTGAATGCGCATGACCTGACGGGCAGGTATACAAATCCCGATGACGATCATGACAACTATCGACACAAACGTCATAGCCTGCACAATCAGGAAACGGGTGACGGTAACAACCGGCATCGTATCGGTCAGCAAATCCATAAAGGCAAGATTCAGGCTTATGACAGCAGCCGGCACCGTGGCCAGTATTAATAATAAAACCCCTTCACCGATCAGCAAACTTCTGAGGTTCGCACGGGTAGATCCCAAAGCCAGCCGGAGTCCCATCTCCGAACGCCGTTGCTGTGTCCGTATCCAAAATGTACCGATCACTCCCATCAGAATGTTCAGCAAGAAGAAGCCTAAAGCGGCAATCCGGGTTTTCACATCATTTATCTTCCCGTTGCTGCGGTAATAGTTCTCACGAAGATCGTCAAAAGAGGTAATATCCAGAAGATAAAAATTACCGACCCGAAGCTGTACCTTCATATCTTTACGGAAACGGGACGGAAAGTCCACACCATCCGCATCCGGACGGACACGCACACAAAACTCCGCATTATTCCCCCTCCACCCTAACAAAGCAGCCTCCGAATGACATTCGATATAAGTAGGGTAAAGCGGATAAAAATCATCAAAGCGGATGGTATTGCATATACCGCGAATGGTATGTGTCGGTTCTGTCTCTCCCCAATTCTTCACTCCTTTACCCAGTGCATCGGTTCCCTTAGCGGAAAACTCACGTTCGGTTTCGGCAGAAATGATCCATGTGTTTTCCTGAGTAGCCGCCTGTACAAGTGACTCGGTTTTTCCCTGCTTGTCAGTGATGCGGAATACCCGGAAATAATCGGGTGATACATTATATACATATCCGTGTACCCAAGTGGTATCTATCCCTCTTGAACCGCTGGAACTGTTTTGATTGTAAGGATGCGAACCAATACTCAGCGATACGGCCTCTACTCCCGGATAAGCCCTGAGGCGCGAAAGGATGGAGAACCATTGTTCTATCTTCAAGCTATCAGTATCACCGGGTTTATATTCCTTTCCTCCGGGAGGTATCGAAGCTAGTTTTACCCGATAAACGTGTTCGGTATCAAAACCGAGCGGAGTGGCATATAATCTTCCGGTTACGTACAGATAGTCCATTACATAGAACAGGCAGACTGAGACAATCATCAGTTCAAACCACAACCAGGCGTTGACAGAGCGCTGGGCCCATATCTGTTTCAATAAATGTTTTATCATGATTTCTTCTATTTAATGGCATTGACAATGTTGGTGCGCGATACACGAATGGCTGGAATTCCCGCACTCAGCAGATTCATCAACAAGCAGAACAATAACGCACAAACAAAGACAAACGGTTGAATGACCATACCTGCGGATACTTGAGTGTCCACTCCATAATACCCCGACATAGAAGTATTGAGCAACCAGTCACGCATACACAGCACGGCTATGTACGACAAGATCAGTCCCAATACACCTCCCATCAATGTAACAACCAGATTCTCGGCGAGCACCTGCCGGAGAAGTTCTCCACGAGTGGCACCGAAAGCACGTCGCACACCGATCTCTTCCATCCGCCGGCGCATACGCGAAAGTGTGATACCGCTCAAGTTAATGGCAGGCACCAACAACAGGATGGTAATCACTACGATATAAATCAGAACCAACCGCGATGTATCCGGATCATCAAACGGATTATCACGGGCCAAAGACATCAGGCGGGTGTCGGGCGCACCTCCAAGCAGCAATTTCAGTTCTTTCTGATTGGCGTTCATACGGTCTACATTCTGTTGTGCCTCGGCTCGAACTACATCCGGATCGCCCCCCTTGGGTACCAGGATATAACATGAATATCCTCCTTGCAGACCCTCGCTGACACTACGTTCATAATCCGGCAATGCCGTATAAGGGGCCCAAGCCTCGGCATAAGCAGCCTCGGCCAGTACCGACACATCGGCCACTACTCCGCAGACGGTATAATCGACAAATCCTAATGAAATGATACGTCCCACCGCATTGTCGATGCCAAACAGACGACGAGCCAACGAGCGGGTCACTACCAGTTTCTTCTCGCCGGACACAAATTCCTGCCCGTAAGGTTTACCATGCAGAAAGCGGAAACCAAATACACGCCAAAAATTATCATCCGTATAACTGACCGCACACTTCACTTCCCGGGTTCCGTCGGGAGTAGCCGCCAAAGACGTCATGCTGTAGTGCACGGCGCTCACCGCTTCCGCCGTAGTCATTGGATAGAAACATTCTTTAATGGTACGCAGTGATAACTGATTCCCCATATTCCATCCTTTATCATCAATTTTCTGAGCAATCGTCATCTCGATCGATAAGGTACGGTCGCGATTTATCTCCGGTTCATAGTTGGCTGTTCTTGCCTGATAGATAAGTACAATGCACATTATCATGGCAATGGCCAGTGCCGTACCAATAATGGCAATAACACTCAGCAACTTATTCTGCTGAAGAAGAACAAGTGACTGCTTAAAGTATTGCTTAATCATAAGCTCTTTTTATTAGATTGTATTTTGCATTCCTTTATTGCTTACTGTACCTGACGTCCGTCGAAAAACCGGACGGTACGTGAAGTCTGTCCGGCCTGTTCCTCATTGTGAGTTACCATTACGATGGTGCGTCCGTCTTCTTTATTCAGGCGATGAAGCAATTCCATCACCTCGGCACCCATCTTAGAGTCCAGGTTACCGGTAGGTTCGTCGGCAAGGATGATCTCAGGATTACCGATAATGGCACGGGCAATGGCAACGCGCTGGCACTGACCGCCGGAAAGCTGTGTCGGAAAATGACGCATGCGATGACTCAAACCGACCTTCTCAAGAACCTCTTGTGCCAGTTTACGACGTTCGGAAGAAGCTATATGGCGATACAACAAGGGAAGTTCCACATTATCCATTACGTTAAGTGAATTTATCAGATGGAAGGACTGGAATACAAAACCAAGCGTTTTATTACGGAAAGCGGCCAGCTCTTTATCTTTCATACCCTCTGTATGTGTACCGTTTATCTCTATTGTCCCTGCGGTAGGGGCATCAAGCAAACCCATAATGTTCAGTAAAGTCGATTTGCCACAACCGGAAGGTCCCATAATGCTAAGGAATTCACCACGATCAACTTTCAGGTTGACATTCTCAAGGGCTACTGTTTCAATCTCGTTTGTACGATAGATTTTAGAAAGAGAGGTTAATGTAATCATAACTTTAGTTTATTTAGATGTTTCATTTTGTTCTATATCGATTCCACACAGACGAGATAGAATCAAATGGTATGCCAAACAGATAACTTCCTCATAAATCGTATATTAAGCGGAGAGTTGGGTGTCCGAAAATGAACATACTGCCCGTTGGTGAACTAAAAGTTCTATTAATCTCGGGTACATTGGCAGGAAAAACGCCGACGATACAACCCTAATTACGGATATTTTTACCCCTATTCCTGTTTTAATCTCCTCACCCATACTACATATAATGAAAATTCTTACATTTGTCACAGAATAAACAACCAGATGTCCTATGGAAGAAGTAATCAAGCTCAACTCGGTAGACCAGTATAATAAAATGTATGGTCTCGAGACATTGCACCCTTTGGTAACGGTAGTCGACTTGTCGAAAGCCACAGTGTTTCCCATACATTTCACTCTCAATTATGGATTATACGCTCTGTTCCTGAAACAGACAAAGTGTGGCGATCTGCGTTACGGACGGCAAATGTATGACTATCAGGAAGGCACAGTGACAAGTTTCGCACCGGGACAAGTAGTCGAAGTAAAGCTAAACGATGGTGTACGCCCGATGTCACACGGAATACTTTTCCATCCCGACCTTATCCGCGGTACGTCTTTGGGACAGGAAATCAAGCACTACTCGTTCTTTTCATACGCATCGAATGAAGCCCTGCATCTTTCGGACGACGAGAAAAAGATTTTTCAGGATTGCCTTGACAAGGTACAACAGGAGTTGTCCCGTCCGATAGACAAGCATAGCAAGCGCCTGATCGCAAGAAATATCGAATTGTTATTGGATTATTGCATGCGTTTCTACGAACGTCAGTTCGTGACACGTTCGAAAGTGAACAAAGATGTATTGATGAAGTTCGAAGACCTACTCGATGTCTATTTCCAAAGTGAACAATCGCCAAACGAAAAATTGCCCACAGTTAAATATTTCGCAGACAAGGTAAACCTGTCATCCAACTATTTCGGCGATCTGATTAAAAAGGAAACCGGAAAGACCGCTCAGGAATACATTCAGGGAAAAATAATCAATATAGCCAAAGAAAGGATATTGGCTTCGGAAAAAACTGTCAGTGAAATCGCTTATGAACTGGGATTCCAATATCCGCAACATTTCACACGGATATTTAAAAAGGTGGTCGGCTGTACACCGACAGAATATAGGGTCATTCAGGTATGACAACTCCACCGGGCTATGAAACGTATTTCTAAATATACCGAAAACGTCTTTCACTACGGATCGGCAGATTGCACGGAGAAGAAATGATAGATCGTCTACATGATATATCGGTGCAATCTGCCGATCCGTGGTGAATTTTAAGTTTGATTACTCGTCCCGCAAAGCATCCGCAGGATTCATCCGGGCAGCTTTCGACACTGGGATGTAAGTAGCCACAAACGAAACAGCCAGGATCAAAATATATGAAATGGCTGATACAATAAGGAAGTGTAACACCGGACGATTCTGTATATAATCCGGATTCGGATCATCCGGCGCAAATGCAAAACCATTGAGATATACAATTTGGAATTGCGCCAAGGCTCCTATTACAAATGCAATAGTAACCATCCACCAGGCCTCCAGAAGAAATTGCCGGATCAACCGATGGCGAGTAGCCCCCATCGTCATGTAAATTCCCATTTCCTCCCGCCGTGAGTTGCAACGCAACCAAAAAGTGCCGCCCATCCCCAAGAACACACAGAGTAGAAAAAATGCAGCAAGGATGATCTGCAAACGGATAGTGCCCGTAGTTCCCATATAATACTCAAAGTGTTTACTCACCGTTTCAAAATCCGTGAGTGACGCCAGATAATAGTTTCCGATCTGCATCCGCGGACGCATCTCACGCTTAAAAGTCTCGGTGAAAGCTGGTGATGCCAGTCCGTCACGTACGCGGAAGCAGATGCGGGCCGCTCCCGGAAGATGGATTAATTCAGAAGTAGCTTTGAATACCAACGGACCGGGCTGACTGATACTCCTGATTTGCAAGGGATCGATTACAGCAGTCAACGGAGATTTACGGGTACTGTCTCCCCAATGTATCCATTTGTTCTGCGGATACTTTTCACCGAACAGTTTTTCGGCAACGTCAGGAGTCAGATAGATTCCCTGTTCTCCTTCCGCAAGCACCGGAGGTATTTCTCCCGTCCGGGCATCATGTATCCGGAAGACTCCAAAATAGTCGGTGCCGGACAGAAATGTCATCTGCTGTATATTTGCAAAGATCGTATCATTGAAAAGCTGTCCTCCATTCCAGGTACCGCTTTGCGGATATGAATTGAAAAAGCTGACAGTCACATCAGAGACTCCCGGATAGCGGCGTACCTGATCTACAATACGCATAAAATCAACCTGTTTCAATGAGTCCGAATCCAACTCCGGATTATATCTGGTATGATTGGCAGAGTATGCACCTATGCTCAGCAAGTAAGTATCAGTGAGGTCGTAATTGTCAGGCAATGCCTTGTCGGACAATAATACGTACACAGGGTCGACTACTCCCCATAAGAAATAAGTCACAACCACCAGTTCGCCCAGAATCCATCCGTTGGCAGCACGCTGGTTCCACAGTTGGCGGAGTATCATCATCAGGTTCATAGCTATTTATCTTTTATCGTTAAGCGAATATACAATATCTTTCTTCAAAGCATGCAGGGCCGGAATCAAAGCCGACAGCACATTCAGTATCAAACTGACCAGAAATGTAATGCCTATCACCACAGGATTCAGCAACATACCGGGAGTTAAGAAACTGTCAACTCCCTCGGGTATCACATCCGAATATGCACTTAGCAGGTCGGGTAACCAATTACGCCCGCAATAGACAATCAGATACGAAAGTAATAAGCCCAACAACCCTCCAAGCCCCGTAAGAAACAGATTCTCCCAAAAGACCTGCATCAGGAGCGAAGCTTTGGAGGCCCCGAAAGCCTTACGTATACCCATTTCAGAAAGCTGACGTTTCATCCGCGAAGCGATCATTCCTGCCAGATTCAGTGCAGGAACAAAAAGCAAAGCCAGCAGGATAGTCCCATACGTCCGTATCAGTTTTCCCCAATCGGGTGCCGAATTACAATATTCATAAAAAGTGCTTTTCCAATAAGATACGGGCTGTCCATATAAATCGACCTTGTACTTTTTCTGAGAGAAATTGTATTTACGGAACGCATCCCGCACTTCCCCGGCAACCTTATCTTTCGAACCGACAGAGGGTGCCAACATATAAACACTCAGATTTCCAATCAACTCATAACTGCCCTCTTTCTCCTCTACGACCTCAGCATCTACCGTCAGCGGCAACCAGATGTCGGCATACGTAGCAGGAGTAATGAAGGACACATCTTTAACCACGCCACACACTTGATATTCGTCCGAGTCGAGAACAAAGGTACGGCCCACCGGAGCATTATCTCCGTAAAGCCGGCGAGCCAACGTTACGGAAATAACGGCTTTGCGCAATCCGGAATCAAAATCAGCCCGGGTGAACGGCTTACCGTCTACAAAAGCGAAGCTGAAAACTTTCCAGAATCCGGCATCTACCAGTTTCACCTGTACCTCTTTCAGATCTTTACTCTCCGGCAGTTCAAGCAGCGATGTAGTATGCCCGTCCAAAGAACACCCCACAGCCTCGGCACTCTTCAGCGGATAATAGAAGCGTTTCACCGTCTGAAAAGATACATTCGAACTGAACCAGTTATTTTCATTGCCTTGCTCTATCGCAGTCATCCCTTTACTCACCAGGATTCGGTTCCGGTTCTCTTCGGGGTAGACCGGTGCCATCTTGATGTAATAAATGATCACCAAGCTCATGGTCATGGCAATGCCTAATCCTGTACCAAGCACGTACACACTGCTGAACAAAGGATTTTGTTTCAGCAGTTGCCAGGCTTGTTTGAAATAAAGTTTAATCATACTGTCTATGGGTTTAACGAGTGATCATTCGTCACGCAGCGCATCTACCGGACTGATACGGCTAAGTTTATGTGCCGGCATCCAGATTCCGATGGAAACTACAATCAGCAGCAAGAGATATACGATCAGAGTAACCGCCGTAAAATGCAGGCCGAAGTGGTTGATCCAGTAAGCAGGCATTGCCTCTTCCGCACTGTTACAGGTAGTATAAAGTCCGTCCCTCAATGCGTATTGCAAATAGAGTAAACAGCCGGTCAACGTACCCAATGTGGTCAGTATCCAACCCTCGTATAACAGCAGGCGGGTGATGTGTGAAGGAGTACCGCCGAAAGAAAGCATGATGCCCACCTCTTCACGGCGTGAACGGGTCTGCATCCAGAAAGTTCCTGCTACTCCCAGGCAAAGGTTCACTAAAAAGAAGATACCCAAAGCCAGGTTCAGACGATACTGATTGGTGATACCCTCGGAAAATTCATGCTGCTCCTGAATGTCACTAAACGACTGCACTGACTTCACATAATAGTTACCGACTGTCAACTCCTTATTCATCCACTCACGGAAGTGATGCAAGAAAACCTTCTCCGACAAATGATCGTCTATACGCAAAGCTATCAGCGGAATATAATAGTACATATAATCAGGAAACTCTTCATACACATATAACTCTATGGGCATGGGCTGCATATAACTCCGGTAGCGAACAGGAGCTATCACTCCCCCCACCCGGTAGTCTTCCTCGTCCCCGTTTCCAAGGCGGCGTCCGTAAAGCGGTTTTCCGTCTTTCAGCCGTTGTGAGATATCCGCTGTCAGCACCGATTCGGTCCACAGGAAATCACGGTTATCCAATTGTTCGGCCGTCATACCCTCGGCTCCCTCCATCCCCATGGTCCGGAAATAATCGGTATGAGGTATAAAGGCAAGACGGAGAGTGCGGACCGGAATGGTATCGAACATCGTGTTGCCGTTGCTTATGGAAAGTGCCGAAGGATACTGTTCGTTCAAGATGAAAGTAGTATACTTGACTCCCTCGTAGTGTTTGAGTTTGTTGAGCAACCGTTCGAAATTGGCTTTACGCGCCAATGTATCATTCTCTTCGGCACGGAATTGCTCCGACCCGGCAGGGTATGAAGCCAACTGAAGCAGGAAAAGGTGATCGGGACGATAGCCTTCCGGCAAATTCCGGTCGTGTGTCAGCACCACCAACGGATCAACAATCACCCATGTGACAATCGATACCAATATCAATTCGGCCAGCAACCATCCGTTTTTCCGGCGGCGGGCCCAGAGGTTTTTCATTATTAGTCGTATCATATTTTATTTCTTTTCGTTTAGTGAATCAATAATATCTTTGTGCAACGAACGCCATGTGGGCCACCATGCGGAAAGCAGGTTCAGTATCAAACAAAAAGCAAACGTTACGCAAAACATCAAAGGACTGAACAGCATTTGCGGATTGATAGCCACATCGACTCCGTCGGATATGACTGTCGGATATTTGTCAAACAGACTAAACACCCAATTGCGCCCCAGCACAAGCAGTCCCCACGAAACAATAAGTCCCATCAATCCACCGATACAGGTAAGAAGCAGATTCTCCCATAACACCTGGTTCAACAATTGTTTCCGGTTGGCTCCAAACGCTTTTCGTATCCCCATTTCCGCCAGGCGATCGTCCATACGGCTGGATATCATGCCACTCAGGTTGATGGCAGGCACCAGCAACAACGCCAAAAGCGCCCCTCCATACAGTTTAATGACCGATGCCCAGTCAATCTCGTTCGTATTGCCCTCTCTGAACCATGTCTGCCAATACGGATCCGGTTGATGAAAGATATCTACTGTATACTCTTTCTGGGAAGTATTGTATTTACGCACCAGTTCGTTGACTTCCGCATAAAGTTTCGGCATATCTTCTTTCTGACGAACCTTGAAGTAAACGACATAAGTACCGACCTTATGACTTCCATCATTGTTTTTGTCGTATCCCGGCAAACAAGAATACGGCATATAGATTTGTCCGTAAGATGCCGGCAACAGATAACTACCCTCACGTACCACACCGACCACTTTGGATTCCTTAAAGTCTTGCTTAAACGTCTGCCCTACCACATCGGTCCTGCCGAAAATGCGGCGGGCCATCCGGTCAGAAAGTACTACATTACGAATCCCACTGGCTAAATCGGCCTCCGAGAAAGGCTTCCCATCCAGAAATTCAAACTCGAACAACCGAAAAAAATTAGGATCGGTATACTTTACCAGAGCCGGTATTTGCTCGCCTCCCCCGGCCGGTTGTATATAAGATCCCTTCCGGGTCAGAAAGTGTTCGTTTACAGCGGTAACCAGCTCCGCCGATTGCAATGGATAGAACCAGTCTTTCAGCATTTCATAAGAACAGGAATATGAATTTCCCCCTCCTTTGACATGCATGGCGCTTACCCCTTTCATCCGCATCGTCAGCGAACGGTTCACTTCCGGATAGATAGGAGCTATTTTAATATAATACACGATGGCAATGATCATTGTCATGGCAATGGCAAGCCCCGTGCCCAGCACATAGAGGCTACTGAACAGTTTGTTCTGCCGGATCAGCATCCACGATTGTTTTAAATAAAGTTTTATCATAATATGTAATTTTAATAATTATTCATAATGCAACGCTTCGGCCGGCTGCAACTTCATGGCCCGGCGGGCAGGCAACCAGGTGCCCAGTGCAATGATCAGTCCCATAAGCAGCAGCACCCCACCAAAACTGACCGCAAAGCGCCACCAAGTGAAAGAGAGATTGTATAAATCGGGAATCTCCATGTGTACCATATTGAATATGACAACCAATACCAACGGAACCACCGTGGTGAGCAATAGCCACCCCTCGGCAGTAAAGAACCACCCTACCCGCCGGCGCGTACTGCCGAGTGCCATCCGCAGGCCGGTCTCGCAGCGCCGTTGCTCGATGCGCAGCCAGAATGTTCCCGTTATACCGAAAAGTACATTGAGCAGGATGAAGACAGACAGCAGGAGGTTGATACTGATCTTTCGCCATTCGTATTGCAGACGATCACTGCGCTGTTGCTTCATATCTTCCATGCCGGTTATGTAGAGATTGTTTTCCGTCAACTGATTCTTCATACGGTTGAGAAAATGTCCCATCTGTTCCGATGTCAGTTCTTCTTTCATTCGGACAGTAACCTCCATATTAGATGCTCCGGTAGCATTTACCTGGCGTTCCAGTTCCTTGGGCCACATCGTAAAGAAAAGTTCGGGTTCCGGCTTTACAAATTCTGTAATACGCACCGGAGCTGTTACCGCCGCAATATGAATCTCCCGCGTACTGCCCGGATAACGCACCTTCTGTCCTACTGCCGATTGTGAGCCGAAAAAATCTTTCTCCAACGCAGGAGTTATAAAATACGACAACTGTTTCTGAGTCAGCAGTTCGCTAAGCGGTTTCCCCTCACGGCTCTTGATGCGGAATACATCATAGAATTCGGCAGAAACGATATATTGATGATAAGATTGCTCTTTGAACTTGCTGCTGTCGGCTGTACAGGGCATGATCTGTGTCCAGGAGTTGCCACCGGAATAGGGTGAAGAGTAGAAAGCAACGCAAGCATTATCCACCTCCGGTGCACGACGCAGGCGTTCAAGGATTTTGGCCAATGCCTCCCCTTCGGTTTGAGTCTGGGTGGTGTCATTGACATACTCGTCGGCATCCTCGGGATACACATCGAACGAAAGTTTCCAGCAGTTTGTAATATCATATCCCATCGGACGGGTATAAGAATACAACTGTACCACAAACATATCTACCAGGTACCACAGTGCCACGAATACGACCAGAAGTTCCATCCATATCCAGCCGTTCAAGCGACGTTGGTTCCATATCATTTTAAATATTTGCTTTATCATCATGGGTCTTTGCTTTTAAAAATTATTCCATATCATGCAACGCTTCCGTAATAGGCATCCGCGAAGCTCGCCAGGCAGGAATCGCAGCACTCAGCAGATTCAATATCAACGTAAAAAAGAAAGCTGCCACAAAAGTGAGAGGCTGTATCAGCATGTCGTGCGTCAGCGAAACATCCCCCGAAAAGAAAAGCGATTTGCAGAGTGACAGCAAGCCGAATGACAGCAGCAACCCGATCAGGCCACCCATGCAAGAGGTCAGTAAATTTTCGATCACCACTTGTTCCACCAACGAGAACGAACATGCGCCAAACGCTTTACGAACTCCAATCTCGCTACGGCGTTTGCGAAACTGTGTCAGGGTTATACCTATTATATTAAGGGCTGGCAACAACAAAAGAAAAAGGATCACCGCACCGGTCGATTTCAACCATTCGCCCACGGTTCCCTCACTGAAGCCATTCGTGCCCAATACAGCCTGCCATTGAGTGAAAGGAGAATGCATATAATCCAGCTTCGTACCGGTGAGCGAAGCATTGAAAGTTGACTGTAACTTCAACATCTCACGGCGGATGGCCTCAAAGTCGGACCGGGAACGCGATAGAATGCAAGCCTGAAACTCTCCGGTAGTACCTTCACAATAAGAGATATTGTCTTTCAATAAAGAAGCGTTGGCGGTATAGGGTATCCACACATCACCATAGGAACTTTCGGCAGCCCGACTGACCTCTTTCACCACACCACATATCCGGTAATCGGCATAATTCATACGCAAAGTTTGTCCCACTGCCTCAACAGTACCGAACAGTCTGCGCGCCAGCTTGTCAGAAATGACTGCCTTGCGTATGCCCGACTCCCAATCGGTATGTGTAAAAGGACCGCCGGCCAAGAAAGTAAAATCGAAAACCTTCCAAAAACCGTCATCGGTAAACTTGATAGCATATTTATCGTAAAACTGCTGTCCGTGTACGTTGACCGGAAGATCTCCGGAAGTAAAAGCAGTCACTGCCTCGGGAGTCTGCAAAGGATAAAGGCATTCGCGCACAACCTTATGGCTCATACCACCGTTGTTGATGGGATGACCGTCACTCCCACATGCCTGCAGACTGCTCACAAACAGAATCCGATATCGGTTAGACTCGGGTGCATACGCAGAAAAATTTACTTGGTAGACAAGATAAATAAGCATCACGGCCGCCACCGACAAAGCTGTACCCGCAATAGAGATACCATTTACGAAACGGTTCTCCTTCAGCAAGTTATAGGATTGTTTGAGATAAATTGTTATCATAATTTTGCATATTAAAAGGCACACGGCTTACCTTTTAAACCAAGACCTCGTTGGTTTAAAACCAACAGGCCTTTAGTTTAAAATCTAAGGGGGCTTCATTCAAAAGATATTTCAGGAGTATTATTTCACTTTCAGTTTATTCTTATTTTTGTAGTTCGTCATGTCGCTGACCACTACCTTGTCGCCCGGGTTCAATCCGCTCACCACTTCTACAAATTCAAAGTTGGAGTCGCCCAACTGGACTTTACGTTTTACGATTTCATCATCCGAAGTCATCACAAACAGGTCGTACTCGCCCCGGCCTACGTAATAAGAAGCATTGGCTATGCGCAGCACATCTTCCTTCACAGCGTTCATCACGTATACATCGGTCTTAAGTCCCGAACGCAACCGCTTGTTGTTGTCCTCTTTCAATTGCACGGAGAATGAAATAACCCCATTCTTCGAAAGCGGGGTGACACTGCTCACGATTCCCTCGAGTTTCTCGCTGCCTATCTTTACAATGGCTTTGCCACCGGCTGCCACACGGTCACCATAAGTATCGGCTATTTCACCATCCACTTTGAAATGGCTCAGGTCGGAAATAATGGCTACCTGTCCGCCTTGCGGAATCTGGGCTCCGATCTGGTTGTTGATGTAAGTAAGGATGGCTTTGCGCGGCGAACGAATCTGGGCATCGTCCAGGGTACGCTTCATTTCGGCAAGTCCTTTACGGAACATATTGAGATCGAGTTCAAGAACCTTCAGGTCAGCGGCTGCTATTTGCTTTTCGTTGGCATATTGCTGTTTAAGCTGTTCCAGTTCAAGGCGGGAAGTATTGTAGCTCAGTTCGGCCTGGCGCACCTTGTCGGTCGTACCGGCTCCAAGGCTGTCCAGATACTGTTCATTGCGAAGTTCCACTTTCATCCGGGCAAGTTTCATTTCCGACACTTTGATCTGCATCGCCATATCGCTCAGTTTGGTCTGGCTGTTCACTTTTGCCTGATCGAGCTTATAACGTTTCATTTCTTCTTCGTCCAGCAGCTTTTTATAGTCGGTTTCCGTACTCTGCAAGTCGAGTTTCAAGATGGGCGTACCTACATCTACACTATCACCGCCTTTTCTATACACCTCCACGATGCGGGTATTGATCGGTGAATTGATGATCTCTTCAAAAGCAGGCACCACTTTGCCCGAAGCACTGACACTGACTTCAATCGTACCCTTATCGACGGTAGAAAACACAAGGTCCTTTTTCTGCACGCCTGTACGCAACAACGAAATCAGTACGCTGATACCTATTATCCCGACGATACCGATAGCCGAAAAACGGATAATCTTTTTATTACGCTCTTTATTGCGCACCTCTTTAGGAATTTCTCTGTCCATATATAGTTAATTATAAATTTGCACTGTTCTTTATGCCTCTATATTCAAACCTTGTGCCAAAAAAGGAAAGCATTGAGTTTCAAGGGAAAAAAAAGAAAGAGGGTGTCCGATAATGAACACCCTGTACAGTTTCGTAACAAAGCAGTACTCCCTTTTTCCGATAACCGATTGTAAGTCCGGCAAGAAAAGACCATGATCCGGGTGTAGCCATCCGACGGAAAGGGTGTAGCCCCGACGGCAAAAGGGTGTAACCATCCGTGAGGGAAGGCTACACCCTTTTATTGTCAACGTATTTCTGATATGCTCCGCAGCCGGAAGTGAAGCCTATCTCAGCCTCAGCCTGTCTCCCACTTCAGGAATATAATCTCCGTCCTTGCGGTTCATCTTGTACAGGTTCTTCAGCCGGATGGCAAATTTCTGCGAAATGGTATGCATGGAGTCTCCGTCTTTTACGATATAAACCGTATAAGGTTTGGATGCCCGCTTTTTCTTCTCTTTCAGATAGATGATGTCACCGCTCATCAAAGTATAGTCACGCTGCAGATCGTTGTACTTCACCAGCTTCTTCCAGCGGATATCGAACTCTTTGGCCAGCGACTTAAAGGTATCCCCGTCACGGGCTACGATATAAGCGATGCCGTTTGCTATGTAAACCTGATGCGGATTGAGCACCGTCGGTTCACTCTTCGACGAACTCCATCCCCCCTTACGGTCATATTTATAGAGGTCGTAATCTTCAATGATCGTTATCAGACGGTTGGCATACGAAGGATCGGTGGCATATCCGGCCTTTTTCAAACCACGCGCCCACCCCTTATAATCGGTTATCTTCAGTTTAAAAAGGAATGCATAGCGGGCTCCGCGCTTCAGGAATGCAGAATGGTCCTCGTACGAGTCGCGGGGATTGCGGTACGCACGAAAACACTCGTTACGGGCATCGTCGTCATGACGAACGGTACGCCCATTCCAATTGCTGCCACACTTGATGCCGAAGTGATTATTACTTTTACGAGCCAACGTACTCATGCCCGCACCACTCTCAAGCAATCCCTGAGCCAGTGTGATACTGGCAGGTATCTTATGCTCTTTCATTTGCTGCACGGCCAGGGCACTATACTTATTTATATAATCTACGTAACGGGAATTCCTGCGCTGCGCCTGGGCACCTGCAGCAAAAGCAAGGACTGTAACTATGGCAATCAGCCTGAGGAGTTTGCTATTCATCTATTATTTGTGTATCTTAAGTTATGCGGCACAAAAATCATAAAAATAATTGGGATTATCAATCTCTTTTCTAACTTTGTAACATGATTTGTAGAACTATAAACCACCTACGCACATGAAAGACCTGACTATTACCTCTGTAATCAAAGTATATGAATATGATGAACTCAATGATACAGACCGTGCCTTATTGGATGACGCCATCGAGGCAACCCGGCGCAGCTATGCACCTTACTCGCACTTTTCGGTAGGAGCGGCAGCACTGCTGGCCAACGGTGTGGTAGTGACAGGAACCAATCAGGAGAATGCGGCCTATCCGTCCGGACTCTGTGCCGAACGCACCACGCTATTTTATGCCAACTCGCAGTATCCCGACCAAGCTGTGGTGACACTTGCCATCGCTGCACGTACCGAGAAGGACTTTATCGACACTCCTATCCCGCCCTGCGGTGCTTGTCGCCAGGTGATTCTGGAAACAGAGAAACGATATAAACAGCCCATCCGTATATTGCTTTATGGCAAGAAGTGTATCTACGAAGTACAAAGCATCGGACATTTATTACCCCTGTCATTTGACGCATCAGCCATGGAGGATTGATTATGATAAGAACTTACCAGACCAAACTGAAAGGTATGCTGGCACTGACTACCAGCTATCACACCGAAAAGAGCCTGCAGAAAGAAAAGAGTTTATATAAATTCATCTGGGTACGCAAAGGAAGCATCACCCTCGAGATAGACCATCAGGAAGTGATACTGGCCGAGAACGAGGTCATCTCCCTTTCCAACCTCCAGCACCTGGAATTTCTTTCGATCGACGGAGAGTACCTGACGGTTCTGTTCAACAGTAACTTCTATTGCATTTACGGCAATGACCACGAAGTGTCATGCAGCGGATTCCTGTTCAACGGTTCTTCGCATGTCGTTCGTTTCATGCTCAACGAATCGGAACGGAGGTCGATGGAAGACGTAGTGGGATTGCTGGACCGTGAGTTCACCGTGTCGGACAACCTTCAGGAAGAAATGCTCCGCATCCTGCTCAAACGTTTCATTATCCAGAGCACGCGTATTGCCCGCCAACGGCTGAACATTACCCAGGAAAAAGAATACAGCTTCGAAATCATCCGCCAGTATTATAACCTGGTGGACGAACACTTCCGGACCAAGAAACAGGTACAGGACTATGCCGACTTGTTGCACAAATCGCCCAAAACCCTTTCAAACATCTTTTCTTCCTGCAAATTGCCGTCACCTCTGCGAGTCATCCACGAACGGGTGGAAGCGGAAGCCAAGCGACTCCTTTTATATAGTAATAAGAGTTCGAAGGAGATTGCCGACATCCTGGGATTCGAAGACCAATCTTCCTTCAGCCGTTTCTTTAAAAATATGACCGGAGAAAGCCCCGTACAATACCGAAATTCGGTAGAAGGGAAGAATTGACAATTCATACGGCGATATTGCTATTTCGCACCGATGGGAAAACCCTGATCTTTGCATCAGAAAGTTAAACCCATAAAAAGAAATAGCATGAAAGAGAAATTTATCACTCTGCTCACAGTAGCATCCGGTCTGAAAGGTTTCGGACTAAAGTTTATCCGCGTAGCCATCCTCGTTGTTTTCGTATGGATCGGCGGTTTGAAGTATTTTCATTACGAAGCCGACGGCATTGTTCCGTTCGTAGCCAACAGCCCGTTTATGAGTTTCTTCTATGCCAAAGACGCACCCGAGTATAAAGAGCACAAAAACCCCGAAGGCGCCTATGTCCCCGCCAACCGTGAATGGCACGAAGCGAACAGGACCTACACGTTCTCTTACGGACTGGGAGCTCTGATTATGTCCATCGGCATTCTGGTTTTCTTAGGCATCTTCTTCCCCAAAGTGGCACTTGTAGGCGACACACTGGCCATCATCATGACGCTTGGCACTCTCTCCTTCCTGGTGACTACTCCCGAAGTCTGGGTTCCGAACCTGGGAAGCGGAGAATACGGCTTCCCCTTACTGTCCGGTGCCGGACGTCTGGTTATTAAAGATATCGTAATTCTGGCGAGCGCCGTTACCCTGCTCTCCGACTCCTCACAGCGTGTACTGAATTCATTAAAGAAAGCCGACTGGGAAAAGCGAAACAAATAAGGGTTGCGGAATGTTATAAACTTACATAAAGATACATCCTAAAAGTAATAAGAATTATGAAACAATATGATGCCATTATTATCGGTTTCGGCAAAGGAGGCAAAACGCTGACTGCCGAATTAGCCAAACGCGGCTGGAAGGTCGCACTGATTGAACGTTCCGCCATGATGTATGGAGGTACCTGTCCCAATATAGCTTGCGTACCCACCAAGCGGCTTATCCACGAAGCCGAAAAGGTGAGTTGGCTCTATCCTACCGATTACGAGAAGCAGGCTGAGGCTTACAAAGCTGCCATAGCACGCAAGAACGAAATGACAGCAGCTTCAAGGGCCAATATGTTCAATAAACTGAGCAGCCTTCCCAACGTGACCATCTATACCGGAATGGCATCGTTCGTTTCAAAGGATGTAGTGAAAGTAACCCTCCCCGACGAAGTGATCGAACTTCAGGGAAAGAAGATTTTCATTAATACCGGCTCTACCAGCATTATACCGGCCATTGACGGGCTGAAAGACAGCAAGCGGGTATATACCAGCACCTCACTGATGGAACTGGACGTATTGCCACGCCATCTGATCATTGTGGGCGGCGGCTACATCGGCCTGGAGTTTGCCTCGATGTACACAAGCTTCGGCAGTAAAGTGACCGTACTCGAAGGAGGCAATAAGTTTATTGCCCGCGAAGACCGTGATATAGCGGATGCCGTTAAGGAGACACTCGAAAAGAAAGGGATAGAAATCCGCCTCAATGCCCGTGCCCAATCCATACAAGACACAGCCGACGGCGTGACGCTGACTTACACGGATACAGCCGACGGAAACCCCGTCACTATAGAAGGCGACGCCATCCTGGTAGCCACAGGACGCAAACCGATGACCGAAGGTCTGAATCTTCAGGCGGCCGGAGTCGAAGTAGACAGTCACGGAGCTATCGTCGTAAACGGTTATCTGCATACCACTGCCCCGAACATCTGGGCAATGGGTGATGTAAAAGGCGGATTGCAGTTTACTTATATTTCGCTGGATGATTACCGGATTATCCGGGATGACCTTTTCGGCAACAAAGAACGCACGGCCGACGACCGCAATCCGGTGGCATACTCGGTATTTATAGACCCGCCTCTCTCACACGTCGGACTGACTGAGGAAGAAGCCATCAAACGGGGATATTCCTTCAAGGTGTCACGCCTTCCGGCCTCCGCACTGCCGCGTGCACGCACGCTGCAACAGACTGACGGCATACTGAAAGCCATCGTTGACAGCCATTCGGGACGTATTATGGGTTGTACACTGTTCTGTGCCGAATCTTCCGAAGTCATCAATGTGGTAAACATGGCAATGAAGACAGGACAGCATTATACTTTCCTTCGCGATTTCATCTTTACCCATCCGAGTATGGGTGAGGGACTGAACGATTTGTTTTCAATAGATTAGTTTAAAACCTCTGTTTTACACGATTCAGGACAACCTTTTCATTTGGAGAGGGGAGAAATATCCGATTTCTTCTCTCTCTTTTTTGCAGTTACCGGAATATCCTCTATCTTTGCGACCTAATTTCATACTTATACCCATGAGAATATCTAAGTAAGACAACACTTCCGGTAAACATCACTTTTCTCAATATGCTTCTTTTCATTCACTGTTAAGCATCACGAATCCGTGTTGTTCAGCCTCTATTGTGTTTGTCTGTCCCCTCCCTGCTTCCCACAAAATCAACAGCAAGTATTTACTTTCAAAACAATAGACCGTTATGTGTATTCAAGTACAACAAATCACCTATATCCATCCAGACAAAGAAGTTCTCTTCCGGAATCTCTGTTTCACCGTCGGTAAAGGCCGGCAATTGGCCCTGATCGGCAACAATGGGTGCGGCAAATCGACATTGCTGCAAATCATGGCCGGAAAATTACAACCGTCTTCGGGGAACGTGCTCCGCCCCGACGACCTCTATTATGTGCCTCAACACTTCGGGCAATATGATGAAATGAGCATTGCCCAAGCCCTCGGGATAGACCGGAAGCAGAAAGCACTTCATGAAATTTTGAACGGAAATGCCTCCATCGATCATTTCAACATCCTCGATGACGACTGGAACATCGAAGAAAAAGCCTTAGCCGCCCTCAACGGCTGGGGACTCGGAAACAGGTCCCTTTCCGAATCCATGCACACACTGAGCGGTGGAGAAAAGACGCGGGTCTTCCTGGCTGGCCTGGAACTGCAAGAGCCTTCCGCCGTATTGATGGACGAACCGACCAATCACCTTGACAACCAAGGACGCAACCGACTGTACGAATGGGTAAAGAAATGCCGTTCCACCCTGATCGTTGTCAGTCACGACCGCACTCTGCTCAACAGGCTTCCCGAAACCTGTGAACTGAGCCGGAACGCACTTGTGTGTTACGGAGGCAATTACGAATTCTACAAGCAGCAGAAAGAACTGCAACAGAACGCCCTGCAACAACAACTGAACGAGAAAGAAAAAGAACTCCGCCAAATACGGAAACTGGCACGCGAAGTAGCCGAACGAAAAGAAAAGCAGAATATACGGAGCGAAAAATCAGTACCTAAAAAAGGCATCTCCCGCATGGCGGTTCACACCCTGAAGGACCGGGCAGAAAAAAGCACCACCAAACTGGCGGACATCCATCAGAATAAATCAGAGAAACTGACCAGCGAACGTAGCCTGATACGCAACAGGCTGGCCGAAAATACTTTACTTAAAACCGACTTCCATGCTTCCGCCTTACATACGGGAAAAACATTGCTGGCTGCCCATAAAATAAACTTTTCTTATGGAAATTCGCCTTTATGGGAGGTTCCACTCTGCTTTCAACTGAAGAGTGGCGACCGGATACGAATCGAAGGAGACAATGGAAGCGGCAAAACGACTTTATTGAAATTGGTTACGGGTGACCTATTGCCAACATCGGGTACACTGGAACGCGCCGGGTTCAGTTATGTCTATCTGAATCAGGAATATTCCATCATCTGCAACCAGCTGACGGTGCTTCAACAAGCAGAATCATTCAATGTACGTGCCCTGCCGGAGCACGAAATAAAAATCAGGTTGAATCGCTTTCTCTTCCCGGCAACGAGCTGGGATCAACCTTGCATCCAACTCAGTGGAGGCGAAAAAATGCGACTCGCTTTCTGCTGCCTGATGATTAGTAACAACACGCCCGACCTCTTTATCCTGGACGAGCCTACCAACAATCTGGATATACAAAGTATCGAAATCATCACAGCTACCGTTCGGAACTATACGGGCAGTGTACTGCTTGTATCACATGATGAATATTTTGCAAAGGAAACCGGCATCAGAAAGAGTATCTTTTTATAATTTTGCACCGTTTAAAAAGAATAATCCCAAAATGATAAATACAGAAACCAACTACCGGTGGTTCATCTTTTACCAAGATCAGTTACTGTTGGAAAAGAACGACAATGCTTTTTCCATCCCCACGGGCAAGAATGCCCCTGTCACCATTCCGGAAGGAATAACCGTACACACCATCACCACGGCAACGGGCATGGTATGCAAAGCTTTCTACACAGACTCTCCGATAGCCGAAACTCCGGAATACGTGCAGATAGGATTGCGCGCTTCTTATGATTACTTGTCGCCGGAACACTATCAGGCCGCAGGCAAGGTTCACGAAATTCTCTACTGGGACCGCAGCAACCGTTTCTGCCCCACTTGTGGAACTCCGCTGGTACAGAAAGAACCCATTATGAAGAAATGCCCGAATTGTGGCAGAGAAATCTATCCGGTCATCTCAACAGCCATCCTGGTATTGGTGCGGAAAGAAGACTCCCTGTTATTGGTACATGCCCGCAACTTTAAAGGTACTTTCAATAGCCTGGTAGCCGGATTCCTCGAAACAGGCGAGACATTGGAAGAGTGTGTGGCAAGGGAAGTAAAAGAAGAAACCGGACTCGATGTGAAAAACATCCGTTATTTCGGCAGTCAGCCCTGGCCTTATCCGAGCGGACTGATGGTGGGATTTATCGCCGACTACGCCGGTGGTGACATCCACCTGCAAGATGACGAGCTCAGCTCCGGGAACTTCTATACCAGGGATCACTTGCCGGAACTTCCCCGCAAACTCAGCCTGGCACGTAAGATGATCGACTGGTGGATCGCACAACAGTAAAAACAGAACAAGCTACGGAAGGTACACCTACCACAAACGAACAACCAGGGACGAATCGAAAAGAAACCCGTCCTCAGGATCATAAACCTGTGTACCTGTCCGTAGCTTGTATTTGATTACAAAACTTCTATTCAAAGATCGTCAACTCTTCCAGACCTAGCTTCTCTTCCCAGTCACTGATAGTCATCTGGCAAAGATCGGCCGGTTTCATATCGGCAGGAATAGCATTTTGCGCCATATAAACGGCAGGAGTGCACGACAGGGCACAACCTACCTGACCGGGTTCTACAAATGTATATTTATAACCGATGTAAATACGGTCGTAGATCACATCCTGATCTTCACCGCAAAGGGCAATACTGTTGGTCGCTTTGCGGAGTATACCTTCCAGAAAACCGATGGCTTCACCTTCTGTTGTCGAATCGTCTCCATAAGTACCTGCATCCTTTACAAACAGGCAAGCTCCTTTACTACGGTCTTTCAGAATGGCCAGGCCGATTACAGACCATACCCATACAGGACCGCATGCCACAACTTTTCTGCTACCTCCCGGTACGTAAGCTCCCGGAAGCACAGGGAAACGGCGCTCCTTGGCACGGCCGAACAGACGTTCGGTTGCCTCCAGCAACGGACGGATATTATAAACAGGGATGTCCGCTCCTTCGGGTTGCGCCTGCATGTAGATAGGCATCTCTTTCCTTTTGGCAATGTCATCGTGCATCGCCAGGTCAAATCCCCAGATGGCTCCATTCTGTCCGCAAAAAGACGAGGCTTTCATCAGGTTGACTTGCCCGAGATACGCATCGTTCTTCTCACAACGATCCTTCGCTACAATCCTTTCGGTTATTGCATCGAGGTCTTTCACGTCGACTGTGCCGACTGACAATTTCATAGTCGAAATATATCCTTCACCACCCACAACGCCGGGATTTAAATATCCCATGCAAAATTCTTTACTTGGCCCTATAGCCTGACTAATCACATTAGAGGCATCATACCGGATGCCGGACACAAGATCTTTCATACGTTTTTAAGTTTAGATGTTGCAGTAAGAACAATATATCCTCAAGAATGATTGACCCCTACTCCCTAAAGAAAGCAAAAGAAGACGAAGAAGATAAAATGTTAAAAGAGGTGAGGTTACCAATTGGGCAAGTGCAAACAGATATCCCATTAACCTGTCTATTATTCAAAGAGTACGTTCCACGCAATGATCAGCTTAAAAACCAATAGTTTGTCCTATAGATAATATCACATTAAGATTGAAGCTAATTAAAAAGCAAACAAATCGGGACCATCCGGTTCAAATCGTTCTTTATCATTATGGATCAGGGAAAGGTAAAAAGAGAAAAATGCGCAAGTTGTATTTCTCAACCGACACGGAATTAAAAAGTTTCTGTGAAAGAACTTTTGCACAACTGCTTTCTCCTGCAACGATTTATTTCCGTATTGGACATTCAGCCCTGTTTAGGAAATAAATCGAAAGCAATGGAAAGACAGAATTAAATTTGCGGCATAAGTGCCTGTTAAATATTTAATAAACCAAGATAATTTCAATCCGTTTTACCGAAAATATAGACCTTACATTGATATGGGGCCAGTTTTACTATCAGTTCCTTTGAATCACTACCACTCTTTGTCAAATGGCTGTCCAAACAGTATATCTGCTCGAATGATAAATCGGCAATCGTATTTTCATTCAATATCACAGTTTGCGGAGAGCTTGCCCGGTTAAAGCAAGCCACAGCTTTACGTCCATCTGCCAACGGCTTTACCCAAATATCATAATGATCCGAACGAATGCTGCGTTCTGCCTGCCTACCTAACACATCCTGATTAATGGCTATTAAATCAGGATCCAACAAGATTTTTAATGTACTATCATTCATATTCCGTACATCGTTTCCGGAAAGTAAAGGAGAAGCCATCATACACCACAGGCTAAAATGGGATTTATATTGTTCCTGAGTACATCCTTCCGACTCATAACCAATACTCATACTCTTTCCATCTATTCCGACCACTAACATATCCGGATCATTCCAACCGGATGGACCGGCATATTCACTCAGAGGAGCATTGATTTCAAGGATATTCAATATACCATGTAATCCACCAACACGATTTCCATCCCGATACCAAATGTCACCGATATCTCCTGATACTCTCCATAAATGTCCCCCCACTTGCTTCGCCCATTTCCAAGGTTCACGCTGTCCCCACTCACACACTGAATAGACAATCGAACGATTGGTAGCCCGTAGTGCCCTTCCCATTTTCGCATATCGCTCCATGGCTTCTACCCTATCTACAGGAGCATTGCAATAGTCATATTTCAACAAGTCAACTCCCCAAGAGGCAAAATCTTTTGCATCTGTTTCTTCATATCCGTAGCTACCGCAAACGCCGCCACAAGTTTTTTCGGCGGCATCCGAATAAATTCCCAATTTAAACCCACGCTCGTGCAGATAATCAGCTACATATTTTATCCCACGTGGAAACTTAGTTTTATCAATCTGCAAATGTCCGTCAGCCCCCCGTTCCGGCAACTGCCAAAAGTCATCTATATTGATATAGGAATATCCTAAATCACGCATTCCGTTCGTTATCATCGCATCCGCCGTTTGCAAGACCAATTCTTCTGTCAGATGCTGTCCGAAAGTATTCCAACTGTTCCAGCCCATTGGAGGAGTTAATAATAATTCATCACCAATGCGGATGACCAATTGTTTCACACTTACACCTAATGCATTCTCAGCCTTCAGGGTTACAGTATAATCTCCTTTGGAAGTCACGACTCCACTAATAATGCCAGTCTTGGAATCCAGTTCCAGTCCTTCGGGGAGTTTTTCCGCACTCCACTGCATCGGTCGCTGACCGGAAGTCGGAATATAAAAGATAAATGGAGTTGAAGGATAATTACCTATGATATGAGGAGAATTGATACGTGGTTTCCCTTCAAATACTTTTAAAACAACATCTCCGGCAAAAACAGAAGGAATGACTGTCCATAAAGCTAAAGAGAGTAAAAATGCAATGAAATAGGGTTTGTTCATAGTTCTTCTTTTATTAATTTCACTAAATAATATAATAACAGATGAAGGAAAATATTCTCAAATATCTTCCTTCATCATTTCAATCAGTAATCCGAATAACCTCAATCGTTATTCTTATTTCACAAAATCCGTAATCTTTATTGTCCACTCTCTTTTCGTACCGTCGGCAGCAGTCACCTGATATTTAAACTCCTTAGCTGAAAAATCGCCAGGACTACCCAACTTAGGCGCTCCGTTTAAGGGCATAATTCTAGCAGCAGTAGAAAGATCTATATAAGCAATAAGATTACTTAATGATACATTTTGCCTGACAGCATCTGTAAAACTACCACTGGCCGTTGGAACCGTCAGCTTACAGGTAATCAGATTGTCGTCTTTCGAAATTTGTTTTTCAATGTTGAGTGTTTTAACAGCCATCTGATCCTTAGCCTCATCCCACCAACGGTATTCAAAGTTCAAATTAGTAATTTCAGCCTCATTATAGGCCTCTAAATCATCCAATCCTGATTTCAGGCACGATGAAACGGTACCTATTAGAAATAGTAACAAAACAGTATTTATAAGTTTCTTCATATTCGTAATACTTTAATTATTAGACGTCCAGCATTTTTCTACTACCACCCCTCGTTCTGGTCCAGATTTGGATTCAGATCACGTTGTCCTTGAGGTACAGGGAACAAATAATGTTTCTTGGTAAAAGTACGCTCATTATCACTTTGGTAAATGGGTATCGGAATTATCTCAAAAGATTTTCCATCAGGAGCTATTTTCATGAACTTCTGTTCAACTGTCAGTTCCGGAACAACCTCCAGACCGTCGGCCTTACCCCAACGAAGTACACTCCAGTATCGGTCGCCTTCACTGACCAGTTCTATACGGCGTTCACGTTTATACTCTTTCCAGGTATCTTCCAGTGATAAGGATTTTTGCAATTCCGGCAAACCGCCATGAGTTACCCTCGTCCTATTGATATAGTCAATAGCCGTTTCCTTATCACCTTGGCGCAACTTTATTTCCGCATAATTCAGATAAGAGCGTCCCAAACGTAACAAAGTATAATGATAATCCGTTTTTTCCGAGTTCAGCAAACGTTTGGCTTCATAAACGCATTTCCGATAAACATATCCTGATACCGGCATTCCCCAGAATTCTGTCGTTTTAGAAGTATAATAAAGATTACCTCCCTCACGAAGCCACACCCTATTAGCGAAATAAGAACATCCGTCGTAAACGATAGAAGCTTTGAATCGTTTATCACGATTCTTGTAAATAGCATCTTCAACCGTCCCTCCGTCAACCAGGAATTTCTTATAATAAGAAGTCTGGTCCCACTCTTTGGCTTTTCCATCCTCATCAACTACAAGATAATCATTTACCAAATCAACAGAAGGAAATCTTTGCGGCCAACCTGCCATCTCCTCTACCAAGGGATACTTTGCCTGCACATCGGCAATCAATTTAGAGGGATCAATATTAGGTACCAGTCTCTGCATCCACGTATCTGAAAAGTTCGTATTTTCAGCACTTCTCCATTGTGCCAGGATTATCTCGCTCGAAGCCAATGAATGATCGTAATCATTGAACATACCGGCGTAGTTACCATCCAGTGAGTATTTGTCCAGTGCAAACAGATCTTCACAGGCCTTTGCCGCTATCCGGTAATACTCCTCCTGTCCATTCTCAATATATGCAGCCCCATGCAAAGCTGCTTCTCCCAACAATGCGTAGGCAACACCGCGTGACAATGCACCGGACGGAGCATCTACAGGCAGATCAGGAGCAGCCTCCCTGAGGTCGTTCAGTATGAAATCATAAGTTTCTTTCACTGTAGCCGTACGAGGGAATTTCATATCCGCTTCCGGATCAATAAGTTCTTTTACTAACATTAGTTTACCGAACAAGCGGGCACGCGTAAAATAAATCATAGCACGTATCGTCTTAGCCTGTGCTATAAAATTAGCCTTTTCCGCATTCGTAAAGGGTGCTTCCGGAACACGTGCCAACACCATATTGCAACGACGGATATCTTCATACTTATTCCATCCGGCATCATAATAACGGTCTATCAATTCTGCATTCACATCCCGCCCATCTTCCATGATAGCTTCATTATCCGTCCAATTGTCTTTCCAAACCATCATATTCGTAGCATTTGCCAACGCAGTATAAATGAATGCTTGTGTCAGGTCAGTACTTTTCCACACATCATTTTCCGAATATTTGTCAAGCGGTCCCTTGTCCAATATATCACTGCAGGAAAAGGCGACCAAGGCAAATAGTATAATTACAAATAAATTCTTTATCTTATTCATATGTATTCCTCCCTATTAAAAACCTATTGTTACACCAATTGAATAAACTCTTTGTACAGGATAGCCGTCGCCGCTGGTACTTGATGTTTCCGGATCGAAAAATTTGCTAACACCTGAAATAGTAAAAAGATTACTACCACTCAGATTCACACGACACGTCTGCAACCAGTCACATTTTTTCAGGTATTTATATTTAAAGTCATAGCTCAACTGCAAATCCTTCAGACGAAGATATGATGCATTCCGCATCCAGAAAGTCGATCCTGCCTTATTATTATTTCCGTTTACACCGGAACTGATCGAAATTCTAGGAAAATCCGCACCTGTATTGTCCGGTCTCCAATAATTCAACTGGTTTTCATAATACAGGTATTTTCCTTCACCTGACTGATAACGATTGCCAAAAGTCATGTAGCGTTCACCTGTCCCATAAAGTAAACCGGACAAAGTGAATCCTTCATAACCCAAAGAAAAATCAAAGGCATAAGTAAAGTGAGGCATTGTCGGCTTTCCGATACGTACCTGGTCTTCACCGTCTATTTTACCATCACCGTTCACATCCGTATAACCAATGTCTCCGAGCTTAGTTTGGGTAGATCCCAATCTTCGGGGAGAGTTCAGGATATCCTCTTTGTTTTGATAAAGTCCTGTATCTATGTATCCCAACCCATAGTAATCGGTCTGATGTGTTTGACGTTTGTAAGGATTCATCAAGTCAGATAATGCTTCATCCGCTTTCACTTTCCACAGGCTATTAAAGTAGGTCATATTGAACCCTACTTCATAAGTGAATTTACGCGGAGTCATATCTGACCAGCGCATTGTCAACTCCACACCTTCGCGACGTTGTTCGCTATTCGATTTTATTTGTGGTAAAGGTTTACCCAAAGGAGTTGTATAACGATCTCCCGGACTCATCAAACCACCTTTGGTTACGTAATAGAAATAATCAAAGGTACCTTTCAAGCGATTGTTGAAGAAAGCCATATCCAATCCCAGGTTAAAGGAATTCACCTGATACCAGCTCAGCAGTTCCGGAGACACCAAAGCCCCTTCACTAAATCCTGATTGCAGTTTTCCCCCGATCACTATTTTTTTCTCATCCAGACTATAGGTAGAAAGATAGCCGAAACGATTTACTCCATTTTCCGTACCGGTCTGTCCATAAGAAGCGCGTAGCTTGAGCAAATCGAATACATGTTGATCCCACTCTTTGAAGAAAGGTTCTTCACTGATGGCCCACGCCACCGCTCCGGAGGGGAAGAATCCCCAACGATGTCCTGGAGTGAAGTTATCCGATCCATCGTAACGGAAACTACCTTCCACGATATACCGATTCATAAAGTCATATTTCAAACGGCCTACCAATCCCATACGTCCTCCTTCATCCGAATTGCCGCCATTCTGCTGCGTATCTGCTGCACCGGCAAATAGCTGGTCCACAACCGTAGATAAGTATTCCCCACGATATGCATTAAAATTCCATCCAGTATTTTCTGCAACATTATAAACGAATTTAGCATCAATCGTATGCTTTTCGGCAAAAGTTTTCACATAAGCGGCACTTACTTCGAAATTGTAGGACTCTCCCCAATAGCCTTCTTCATTCAATGTCGGTTTACCTATTGGATATACAGCTCCATCTGCGTAATACTGAGGAGCCTTAGTACTGAATTTCTTCACATGTGAGTCGTTCAGACGATAGTTGAACATAGCACCCAAGGTTAACTCCTTTAACCAAGGCAATGTCCAGTCCGCAGCTACTTGGGTATTTATGAATTTGCCATAGTTCCTGTTATATCCCGAACGCTTGTCCATTTCCGCCAACGGATGGTCGGTAACTGCGGCATAAGTACCATCCTTATTGTAAGCCGGATTCAGTGGAGACTGGTTATAAAGATCTTCCCAGATCTTTGCCGCTGAGAAAGAGGGGTATTCCTTTTTTTCATAAGCTCCGTTCAGATTCAGGCTGACCTTCAGACCAATCTTATCAAAAGTCGTGTTAACATTACTGCGAACTGTATAGCGGTCATAGTTCAATGCATTCGAAGTATAGATACTACCTTGATTGAGCATACCCAGAGAAATATAGTAATTCACCTTATTGCCACTTCCACTCAATGATACCGTATGCTTGTATTGAGGAGCAACAGTTTTCAATCCTTCTCCCAGCCAATCTGTATCGGCGTGTCCGGATGTATAAGGATCTGACTGATTTTTAATGATATCCAATACTTCCTGATTAAAAGGTAAATCTGCCTCGTCCAAACCATCATTGATACCGGCAAGCATTTGGTTGTAAGCATAGTCATAACCACGAGTCTTTTTCAGTAATTTGGTAGGTTGGCTGAATTCAGCATTAAACGTATAATTCACCGCTGTCTTTCCCTTACCTCCCTGTTTGGTTTTCACCATCACGATACCATTGGCAGCCCGTGAACCGTAAACAGCCAGAGATGCTGCATCCTTTAGAATTGAAAGGCTTTCGATATCATTCGGATTCAACGTATTGAAATCCCAAGCATCGGAAATAACACCATCTATGACATAGACAGGTGCGCCACCGCCACGGATCGAGATAGAAGGGGCAGATCCCGGTTCACCACCTGATGATTGTACAATAACACCTGTTGCACGTCCGGCCAGTGAAGCTGCTACACTATTAAATGGCAAGTCCTGTAGTTTCTCACCTTTCACGGCTGTAACAGCAGACGCCATCTTGCGTGTAGAAGTAGTACCATAACCAATTACAACGACTTCGTCCAACATTTTATTATCCTCAGACAACACCACATGGATCTGTTTTTGCCCAGCTATGGGAACTTTCGTATCCAAATAGCCTATGTAACTGATAACAAGCACATCCTTTGGAGCAACCTCCAAGATAAAATTACCATCGAGATCAGTAATAGTTCCTTTATCTGTACCTTGTATTTTGACATTCGCTCCAATAATAGCCTCTCCTGTCTTATCGACAACTTTTCCGGTTATCTTTTTAGTTTGCTGTTGCTGAACGGCAGACGAGTTATTGTGAACTTCTTCTACTTTTTTTTCTAATATAATATGCGAGCCTTCCAATTTATATTCAATACCAGTGTTCTGTAATATTTGATCCAATACCTTTGAAACCGTCTGCTTATTTGCCTTAATAGTAACTAGCTTATTAACATTTATCTGACTATTATAAATAAAAAGATAATCCGTCTGACTCTCTATCTCCTCTAGGACCTTATTGAGTCCTACATTATCCATGGCAAAACTAACTCTTGTATTTTGAGAATAGGAATTTCCGGCATATAAAGAAAAAACACATGCCATCAATAGGAACAATGTAATTCTCATAATTCTAAAAAAATGTTTTATTTGGGGATTTTTAGGGTAATATGACCCCGACAAAGTGTTATTTTTCATACCTTTGTATAGATTTTAAATTGATACATTTTTAATAAAAAATTGTGTTGATTTCTTATGCCGGTAGGTGCGGGAACACCTATCGGCATTCTCAATAGGTTAACTTAGATCATTTTTCATAGGCATTTCGCTTTTAAGAATTAATACTTTATTTTATATAGATAATTTGTTTTTCATTATCTTTCTCATATTGGAAATCTATATTTTTCTGTAAGATACGAAGCGCATAATCTATTCCGTCGGTTTGTCTGAATTTCCCCGTAAAATTAATCTGCAATACATTTTTATTCTCTATCACTATTTTCACTCCGTAATACTTTTCAAAGTCTTTCATAATATTAGGAAAAGATTCGTCAGAGAAACAGATAAGCCCTTCTTTCCATCGATAAGGATTATAATCTTCCACTTTAGTCATTACAAACCGTCCTTTTTCTAATGACAATTTATGATCAGGCTTTAATATTACTGTTTGCGATGAATCTGCTTTCAAAGTGACCTTAACACTGCCATGCATCAATGTAGTTTCAAATTTTTCTGTTTCCGGATATGCATCCACATTAAACTTCGTACCTAATACTTCGATGCTATAAGCGTCTGTGTGCACTATAAACGGTCTGCTTTTATTCTTTTTCACATCAAAATAAGCTTCTCCTTTTAGTATAACGAAACGCTCCCGGCTGTTAAAAGAAGTCGGATATTGTATCGTTGTACATGCATTTAACCAAACATTACTACCATCGGGTAATGTGACATTGGTTCTTTGTCCTTCAGGAACAGAAATCGTACTCATTGCCACTGAATCCAGACCGGCTTTATACTCCTGATAGAAATAACTAAGCAGAAATGTCAATATTACAGTCATGGCAATTTTCAGCCACTCTATTTTTTTATAATGTGTAAAATTGAAAAAAGAGGTTTTCTTTACCGGAAGCGGATTATTAAGCATCAAGGCATCAAAAATTTTACGTTCCCTATAGAAGGCGCGCTCGTTTTCGTCTGATGCTTCTACCCAAGCCTTGACCCTTTGTCCTTCTTCTATGGAAACCTTTCCTTTATAAAAATTATATAGTAAATCTTTGTCCATGACAATGTATTAATGTCCCTTTATGTATAAGGCACTTCATGGGAAAGGTATCCTAGTGAAATTTCATCAAAAAATAAAGAAATAATGGAAAATAATCTTTTAGGTTAATCTGTAATGCCTTTAAAGCTTTACAAATATGAAAGTCTACACCTTTGGTTGTCATATTCATTAGAGCAGCAATCTCCTTATACGATTTGTTTTCATAACGGCTTAAAATAAATATTTTGCGTGTACGCTCCGGCAGTTTATCCAAAGTTTGCTGAATCAGCTCTTGCATCTCTTTGACTAAAAGTTCATAAGGTTCGCAAGCATCTAAAGAAACGATACGTGCATTGAGTTCCCACTCAATATATTTTCTAATATTTTCAGAATGTTCTTCCCGTATCTGCAAATGACGAAGATAATTAAGACTTTTGTTTTTTATGATGGTAAGTATATATGCAGGAATATTGGATACTTCAGATAAAGTATTTCTGTTTTCCCAATAATAAATTAACGCCTCTGTTGTTATATCTTCCGCTACATCCCAATCTCTGACATAGGTATTAGCAAAATTCAAAAAACGTGTCTGATAATCATTATATAGCTGATTAAAAGACATTTTATCTTTCGGATTAGTCTTAATATGCATTACATAGGATTAAAAGGTTCTAAAAATATTTTCATAAACATCGCACAAGACTCCTTCATTTCGTTGTGTATCTTTGACGTGCGAAGGTCACAAATTAATTATTAAACAAAGAACATTTAAAAAGATTTTAATATATAATATTATATATTATGATAGTAAAATGGCTAATTATCATTTATAATTTGCAAAAAACTTTACTTATACACTATCAACACATTAACCACTTTTTTAGGATGGAGGATACATACTCGTGAAAAAACAGATTTATACTCACTGACGGAGAAAGCCATACTTCTATTAGTTATATTCTAATAGATCTTCTGAACCTAGACTGATTCAGCATCAAGGATAAAGTGCAAATAAGAGTTCATATTCTAAAGTAATGTTATGAATATATCAGCACCTCAAGTCGCAAAGTTATATAAGTGTCTCAGGCAATATCTCTAAGTTAAAGACCTTTGGACTACGACTAAAAGTACCGTAAAAATATAGAAATAGAACTTCAGCCGAATAAATAAAATACAAAGAAGAAAGTATAATTAAAAAACAATTCACAGCACATCCCTCTATGACAGTACCCAAGTAATTGACTGTCGGTTTGCATTCGATGGAAAAAATAAGTTCTCGCCAGGTCCTGAGAACTATTTATCCAGGAAAACGACAGTGATCGTTTCCCTGTCACTCTCCCTATCATTGTAGAAACGGGAAAAATCAGCACGCGGATAGGAGACATTGTCCGAGTGGAAGGCACTGCACAAGTCCTCGGCTTTTTAGAGAATAGCCCCAAAAGAAATGCCCCATCCAATGAAGAACAAGGCATTCCAATAATATTATGGATACATTTATACGATGCTAAGTATCCGTCAAAAGAGTATTTAAAATAGCTCCTTTAAATACCCAGTGACTTCTTCACTGCTTCTACTTTTTCAGTAGCTTCTGCATCGGCAGTAGCAAAACAGTTGCGGCATCCCATCTCACCTTTCACTTCGATATAGAATTTGATCTTCGGCTCCGTTCCTGACGGACGAACAGATACTTTTCCACCGTCTTCTGTGAAATATTGCAGTACATTCGATGATTCCGGCATATCGATGTCAGTCACATGGCCCGCTGCGTCGGTTTGTTTCAGAGTCTTGTAATCTTTCGACAGAACCACTTTCGAACCACCCAACTCTTTCGGAGGGTTAGCACGGAAATTCTCCATCATGGCTTTAATCTCTTCCGCACCGCTCTTACCCGGTTTCACAACGTTTACAGTAAATTCCTTAGAGAATCCATATTCAACGTAGATGTCCATCAGCAACTGATACAGAGTCTTTCCGTTATCCTTGGCCCAAGCAGCCACTTCGGCAATCAGGCAGCAAGCAGAAACAGCGTCTTTATCACGAACAAAGTCCTCAGCCAGGAAGCCATAGCTTTCTTCACCACCGCCGATGTATTTCTTCTTGCCTTCACGCAAACGAATTTCACGGGCAATCCATTTGAAACCGGTGTAGCAATCGAGCATCTCAATGTGATTCTTATCGGCAATCTTCTTGATCAGTTCGGTAGTAACGATAGTTTTCACACAAAATTCATTACCGGTCATTTTGCCCAGTTTGTTATATTGAGTGATGATGTAATAAAGATACATCAGACAAGTCTGGTTACCATTAATCAATACCCATTCGCCTTTATCGTTCTTACAAGCGATACCTACGCGGTCGGCATCCGGGTCGGAAGCCATTACAAGGTCGGCATCAATTTCTTTAGCCAGATTAAGAGCCATCGTCAAAGCTTCCGCATTCTCCGGATTCGGAGAGACAACTGTCGGGAAGTTACCGTCCTTAATCATCTGCTCGGGCACGGTATATACGTTCTCGAATCCCCACATCTTCAGTGCACGCGGAATCAGCATCATGCCTGTACCGTGGATCGGAGTGTATACAATCTTCATATCTTTATGGCGGGCGATCGCTTCAGGATCGATAGAAACAGTCTTCACCATATCCAGATATATCTTATCGACATCTTCTCCGATGATCTGAATCAGATCCGGGTTACCCTGGAACTTGATATCGGCAGCAGAAGCAATCTTATTCACTTCATCGATAATGCCCTTATCGTGCGGAGCCAGTACTTGCGCACCGTCGTCCCAATAAGCCTTATAACCGTTGTATTCTTTCGGGTTGTGTGAAGCAGTCAGGATAATGCCGCTCTGGCAACCGAGATGACGGATGGCAAAAGACATCTCCGGAGTGGGACGCATCTCTTCGAACAAATATACCTTAATGCCATTGGCCGAGAAAATATCCGCAGAGATCTTGGCAAACAGAGAACTGTTGTTACGGCAATCGTATCCGACTACAACCGAAATCTGTTTCATATCTTTAAAGTTTGCGTTCAGATAGTTAGAGAGTCCCTGGGTAGCAGCTCCGACAGTATAGATGTTCATACGATTGGTACCTACGCCCATGATCCCACGGAGTCCGCCCGTACCAAACTCGAGATCTTTGTAAAAGGCCTCGATCAATTCTGTCTTATCTTCGTTCTCCAGCATGCGTTTCACTTCAGCCTGAGTTTCGGCATCATACGCCGGGGTCAGCCACTTTTCGGCTTTCTCAGTCACCTGTTTGATTAGTTCTTCATTCCCCATGGTTCTATCTATATTTTAGAGATTAATAATTAGTTTATTTAAAATACAAATGTAAAAGAATAAGTTTGAAATTCCTATCTTTTAGTCAGAAAACTCTTTGGAAGCGATTATTCGGTTACCTTATAGCGTTCTCCTGTTTGCTTCACATACTCTTCGAGGAATTCCTTTGAATAGCCCGGACGTACCACGCCTGCGGGTTGACCAATGGCATTACGCTCGAACTTGCCGTCCTTCATCTTACGGATGACACCATCATTGTACTTCACAATGATAAATTCGCCCAAACGTTTCCAAGTATCGAAAGTGCTTTGCGCTGTCATGTCGGTATAGTTGGTCAGAAACTTCACAGCCGTTTCCGGATTCTTCTCGTACAACTTAACAGCAGCTGCTTCAATACCTTCCTGTGCCTCGTTGAAGGTGGTTTCAAGTTCGTTCTGCGTAGCACGTACATCGCCGATCATCAAATCGTAGCGGGGATATACCATGTTGGCCACCCAGTTGAAAATCCAAAAAGCGGAGTTCCAGGAGAAGGTGATGTAATCGGCACCGTCTACACGCGTATAGCATACCGGAGCTTTGGTAGTACAACAATATACGGGAGTGAAAACAGTCATGTTGGCATCATCCGTACCAAACCAAAGCACACCGCCTACAGCATCGGGAAGATTGGCACGCATCTGAGCCACAAAAACGAAACCGCTCTGTTGTGTAGAGATGGGACGCTCATTGAAATACTCCTGGTCGCCTACCTTGAAAGTCAGCGGAGAGAGGCGGTAAGGTGTTTTATAAGGTCCAGCACCAAAATCATTGCTGATGTCGAGGGCGGTTCCTTCATAATGGTCGCGCATGGCATTCTTTACATCTTGAACGGAGAGTTTGCGTTTCGGCTTTACGAACAGAGGCATAGGGTCATTGGTCTTTCCTTGGATATAAGGCAGATAGGCTTCACCTTGGTCGGTAAACATATTGAAGTAGCTCCACACACGGGCTTCACAGAAACGGCGGGCACCGAAATCGAGCGGTGCATAAGCATCGGCAAAGCTGAAGTCTTTGTTCACACCGCTGAAATATCCTTTTTCGCGGGCAAAAGAAATAACGTCATTAGAATACATGCAGTTGGCCTTGTCAGCCATATCGAACTGATGGATGCGCGACTGGTTGGCATGTGCCGAAATGCAGTCGTCCGGCACTCGGACAGCTACCCATACGGCTCCCCGGATGCCGGGACCTTTACCTATCATCTCCATAATCCATATTTCATTGGGATCGGCAATGGTGAACGACTCGCCACTGCTGTAATATCCGTATTCCTGCACCAGTTCAGTCATCACCTTGATGGCTTCACGGGCAGTACGCGAACGTTGCAAACCCACGTAAATCAGGCTTCCGTAGTCGATAATTCCCAACGTATCCACCAATTCGGGACGGCCTCCAAAAGTCGTCTCACCGATGGTTACCTGAAACTCGTTCATATTACCGATTACATTATAAGTCTGGCGTGCCTGTTCGATCTGTCCCAGATACTTGCCGGTATCCCATTCGTGAATATCCATCATGGTGCCTTTGGGATATGTGGCTGCCGGATAGTGATACAGCTCGCCAAAGAGTCCGTACGAGTCGGCCGAATAGGAAACGATGGTTGAACCGTCAGTAGATGCATTCTTGCCGACAATTAAGTTAGTACAGGCGAAGGTTTCCGCCACTGCCGCAGTCAGAAGAGCGGCAAAGAGAAAGATTCTTTTCATATAATAAATTATTAATACATTGTCTTTATTCTGTCTTTATCCGGAAAGCTACCAGACAAAGGTGTCTCGAACCGTTGTTTCGTTTCCGCAATCGTCTGTCGCAGTCATTACTACGGTGTGACGTACCCCCTTCTTGACATGCTTAGGATCGAGCTTACACTCCCAATGGGATTTGGTCAAGTTGGGACGTCCGAACAAGGCAAATTTTCCATCGATAGTTCCACGATAGGCACGGATGCCGGTTTCTTTGTCCTTCAACCTGTAAACGACCTTCCCATTACGGCCCCAGGTGTTCTTACCTACCGGGGTAATTTCGGGGGGCACTGTGTCTACAGCAACCGTATAAGTTCCCAATTCACGGATTCGGGTCTTCATAAATCCATCCTCGTAAGTACCTCCGGCACTGTACATACTTCCTTTGGAAGTGACACGTGCCACATAATACTTGGTGCTGTCGGCAATCGGCTGACGCCGGAGACCGATACGCAACTCACATCCCCCGTGCAACGGCACTTTCTCGTCATTCAGCTGATAAGTATAGGCTATCGCCCCACTGTCGGAATGCACTTCGTAGTTGAGAGGCACATTATCGTATAACATTCCCCGGGGAACGGTAAGGGTCAATCCGGGTTCTTGCAGAAAGTTCGTCTTATCCCAGGCAAAGAAATATTTCTCCCGATGCCCAAGCGGCTGAATCGGCTGTCTCTTTCCACGCACCATAAAACGGTAGCGGGAAGTATTGCCGAAAGCATCCTTCAATTCGTATTCAAACTTATAATCCCGCTCTTCATCAATGGTGACCAGTCCCCGGTTGTCGTTCGAAGCCCGAAGCATGCGGAGCGTATTGCCCGGATCAATAAACGACTTCATATATTGTCCGCAGGTCCAAGAGTTTATCATCCGGTTTTCATCCGGTGAAAAACGGTCGACCACACTGCGGAACACTTCCGTACCGTCCACTCTAAGCACAACGGTATGCACTCCGTAACGGTTGTGCACACCATCCATATAATCGTAGGCCTTGATGCCCGACCCGATCACTCCCCATGCCTCGATGGGACGCACTGTGTTTATCGGGAAGCTCTGCCGTTCCGGGCTCCCTCCCACTACCCCACTTCCCGGCTGTGGAAACAGCATGATTCCTTCTGCCCGGGGAGCGGTGTTATCTTTTATTTTCGACTTGAAAAAGGGCATCGGATCAATCGATTCACCGGTAGCGGTCTCCATCACATCCAGATGCAGATGCGGACCGAATGAATAACCGGTATTACCGCTCCAGGCTATTTGCTGCCCGGCCTTCACCGGATATTCACCCGGCTCGGGAACAATCTCGACTTCCCAATCTTCTTTTTCATATTGCAGTTTCTCCACTCTCCGGGCAATATCGGGCATGAAACCGCTCAAGTGTCGGTTGATTGTCGTATAACCGTTGTTATACACCACATCGAGTACATGTCCCGACCCATTGGTGACGCGAATACGGGAAATATATCCGTCGGCGAGCGCACGTACCGGTTTGCCAATGACACCCTGAGTCTTAAAATCGAGCCCTCCATGAAAATGGTTAGCCCGGATTTCTCCGAAGTTGCCGCTCAGAGTCAGTGTAAAGTCAAATGGAGGAACAAAAGTAGCCTGCTTCACATCTTGTGAATGTCCCTGAATGCTGCAGGCAAGCATCAAGGCAACTATATACTGTTTCATGTAGTTTGCTTAAAAATGGAATCTTTGCAAAAATACATCATTCCTGCCATATTAGAAAACAGAAGGGTGGATTTTATTCCTATCCGCCACCCTACTATCATTCTGCTGTAAAACATCCCTACATGGATAACAACGTAAGCAGAATTTTCCTACATTGTGCCATGTTTAACCCTTAATAGAGTAACGTTATGATTATCGGAGTACCTAAGGAGATTAAGAACAACGAGAACCGTGTGGGCATGACGCCCTCGGGAGTCGCCGAGTTAGTGAAACGCGGACATACTGTATACATACAGCACACCGCAGGAGAGAACAGTGGTTTTCAGGACGAGGCATATACAGCCGTAGGAGCACAAATACTGCCCACTATGGAAGAGACATACGCTATGGCCCAGATGATAGTAAAAGTAAAAGAACCTATCGCACCGGAGTACAGACTGATCCGCAAAGAACAGTTGTTGTTCACTTATTTCCATTTCGCTTCCGATAGAGAGTTGACTCTTGCCATGATAGAGAACGGCTCGGTCTGCCTGGCCTACGAAACAGTGGAAAAAGCCGACCATTCTCTCCCGCTGCTGATACCTATGAGTGAAGTAGCAGGACGCATGGCCATACAGGAAGGTGCCCGTTTTCTGGAAAAGCCACAAGGTGGAAAAGGCATTTTGCCGGGTGGTGTACCGGGGGTAAAGCCGGCAAAAGTGTTAATCCTGGGTGGAGGGATCGTAGGTAGTAATGCGGCCCAGATGGCAGCCGGATTGGGAGCCGATGTCACAATTGCAGACATCAACCTGAGCCGTCTTCGCTACCTGAGCGAGACGTTACCGAAAAATGTAAAAACACTATACGCCTCGGAAGTGAGGCTGAAAAAAGAGTTGCCGGACGTGGATCTTGTAGTAGGTTCGGTACTGATTCCGGGAGACAAGGCTCCGCACCTGATCACCCGTGATATGCTGAAAATGATGCAACCGGGTACGGTATTGGTAGATGTAGCCATCGACCAGGGAGGATGTTTCGAGACTTCGCATCCCACAACCCACAGTGAACCGACGTATGTAGTCGATGGAATCGTACATTATGCTGTAGCCAATATTCCGGGGGCAGTGCCTTACACCTCTACATTGGCATTGACCAACGCCACTCTGCCCTATGTCATAGCATTGGCAAACAAAGGATGGAGAAAGGCATGCAAGGAAGATCGGGCGCTGGCTTTAGGTCTGAATGTGGTAGAAGGGAAAGTGGTATATCGAGCGATAGCCGATGTATTCGGCCTGAAATACGAGCAATTGAACTTAGAATAAACGAGTTTCACCACGGAGTAACAGAGGGGTAAGCATCATTATTCTACCCTGTGATTACCCCGTGGTGAAATCCGCAGTGCTTCTCCCGGCACTGTTTATAACCCGGCAGAACGTATCTTGTCCGAAGCCCTCCGGTATCCTTCTAAAAGTTCTTTCATCACTTCGTCCACACTTTGTCTACGGCGGAACAGGGCAGCAACCTGTCCTATCTCGAGTTCTCCTTCCTCCAGGTCTCCTTCAAAGATTCCTTTCTTGGCACGACCTCTACCCAACAGTTCACGAAGTTCCTCGGCAGAAGCCCCCCGTCCTTCAGCGGCCTCTAGCCTATCACGAAACGAATTGGTCACAAGCCGGGTCGGTGCGAGTTTTTTGAGCAATAATTTGGTATCGCCTTCGTTCAGCCGCAAGCAATACTCTTTAAAAATGTCGCTTGCCGAACTTTCATCCGTCAAAGCAAAACGGGTGCCCATCTGAACTCCTTCGGCTCCCAACGCCATCAGGGCAAAAATCGCCTCTCCCGTACCAATGCCTCCGGCTGCAATCAAAGGTAAAGTGGTGGCTTCACGCACTGCCGGAATCAGGCAAAGCGTTGTAGTCTCTTCCCGCCCGTTATGTCCGCCGGCTTCAAATCCTTCAGCCACTATGGCATCGACTCCCGCCTCTTCACATTTCATGGCAAATTTGGAGGAAGAAACGACATGTGCCACTGTGATGCCGCGCTCTTTCAACCATCCGGTCCACGTTTTCGGATTTCCGGCGGAGGTAAATACGATTTTGACTCCTTCCTCCACCACGATGTTCATGATTTCCTCTATCTGTGGGTACATCAACGGAATATTTACCCCGAAAGGTTTGTCGGTAGCCGCCCGGCATTTACGAATATGTTCACGCAAAACGTCGGGATACATCGAACCGGAGCCTATCAGTCCCAGACCACCGGCATTACTGACAGCCGAAGCAAGCTTCCAGCCGCTACACCACACCATACCTCCCTGAATAATGGGATACTGAATACCGAAAAGAGAAGAAATTCTGTTCATAGTTATATCGTTTTTTGAAAAAGGAACAAGGATGCCTTTGTTTATCTTTTAACAAATTCAGTGCACAATCGGTTCAGGAAGCAGCACTGTTGTTGAATCGCCATAAGCCTTCAGCACCTCCAACGTGCGCGATCTCCGGTTGCGTCCCTTCTTGTCCCAGAAGTCCTTTGTAAAAATGGTCATTAAATCAAGTCCGCCAATCGTACCTCCATTCACGGTCACACCGCTTTTTCCAAGTTTCATGGCAGAGGTATGTACCATGCTCTGCGTAGGCACCATCATTCCATTGGCACGTTCGCCAAACAGATTATGCCTCAATCCACTGGAACGTATTTCTTCGTATGAACTGCGTATACCTTTATCATATACATTCTTAGCCCAGTTGGAAGGAACCGTCTGATACAACTCGACAAACGGATCTCCCCTCCATGTATCGGCATCTACCCGAATCTTCTTTTGATAAATAGGATCCCAATTATATTTGGTATTGGCCGTATAGGGACGGAGGGTCAGCACCACCTTCTTCTTTTCAAGCACCTGCGGAAGCGTTTCATCCAATCTCAGACCGGGCCGTTCCTTCGACATTTTAGGAACAGTCGGCGAACTGTTGAAATCAATCTGTTTCACAGCATCCATATTCAGCTTAATATCCTCTTTGCCATTCAGGATGCGCTGCAGATTCACCGAATCTTTCGCGGTCCATTGGGCATGAAGGGTCACTGCCATCCCTAAAGACAGCATCAGAAAGACAATACGTTTCATCTGATTTAATTTTTTACCACCAACGGTATCCGCTTCCGCAAAGGGGCTCGTCAAAGCATGCGTCGATGGTCCATGCCGTACGAGGATACTGTCTGTTTTCCCACCAGCGACGGTATCGGGCAGCAGCATCGAGCAACTCTTCATCAGTCAGGAAATAGATACCTTCATAGTTCTCGGCATTGGCTCTCACCATTTTGCAGCCAAACGAAGCATAATGACCTAACCGGATGGTTTCCACAACCCACAACATACATTCACCCAAGCGGACCTTGCCACTATAATAAGCAGACACCGGCGGAAGCGGAAAAGAAGTGATCAAAGTCAGATCTTCAGCATAATTGAGCAATGTCGGAATATCCTTCTCCGTAAATTTAGGAACTTCTACAAAGCCCTTCGGACTCTTGGTATTATAATTTCCCGCTTTGAGTTGCCTTACGAAAAGGTCTACATCGGGGTTGTTGTAATCTAATGTCTCTTCGCTGCAACTTACGCAAGTAAGCAATGACAGAACAAGTGTGAGCAGCATTAAAAATGTTTTTTTCATAACATCCGTACTAAATGGTTAATAGGTCATACGCAGACCGCAAATCAGGTTAAAATTCGTAGGCCTCGCCGAACGTACTGTTTCCAGTTTGGAGTCTGTCTTGAAATGGTGCGTTACTCCCGGTTCGGCAAATAAAGCCAGTTTATCATTAATCTTATAATTCATTCCTACGCCCGCAGTCAGAGCCAGCTGCACAGGTTCATTCTTAAAACTGTTATCCGGTGCTCCCGCTATGCACTTATCTGCAACTCCGCCTACCGAAGCATATAGATCAAATTTGGGAGTTTCCGCCAGCGTCACATTCAGTTTTACGGGAATTCCCAGATAATGCAGATTCTGTTCGGCACGCAGGTTTGAATACAATAAACCGGTTTCAACGGCTAAATGTTTATTTATTTTTTTCTCTACCGTCAGTCCGGCAGTTACGGGCATCTTGTACTTACCGTTAGCGGCAGGCAAAGCGCTACCCACAGCAGCTTTCACAGCCCATGTCCTCGATTTGTCCGCCACAACTGTGTGATCGTCCGGCCGGGGTCCATCAGCAGAACTTGCCAAAGCCCCACCTTCTCCACCAGCTTGCCAATAACTTTTGTCCGGATGATTATTTTGTCTCCTGCGTGTAGTCGTAGAAGAGAAACTGAATGACATGGAGACTGTAACCGATACCGAATCATCTTCCTCTCCCGATGATTGTGCCAAAACACCGGAACGCTTGGGAGCCGGTTTACCCAAAACCGGTTCGGAGCGCATAGGGGTAAAATCCTGTTTCACCACGTCTCCATCCAGATGTGTTGTATTTCCGCTGACAACCGCCACTTGGGTAAAAGCTTCTTCTATCTCCGCTTTCGGAGAGAAGAACCAGAAAGCAGCCGACGAAGCAGCCAATACCAGCAGTACGGAAGCTGCTGCCGCTACACGAAAGAAAACTACTTTCCGGTGATGGCTGCGCACCATCATCTCAGAATTCAGTTCTTCCCAGAAACCGTCCCGCACGGTCATTTCGGCATTTCCCAGACGGGAACGGAACAGATCGGTTATTTCATCATTTTCTTTCTTCATGGTTTCTATATTCTTTAATCCTTTTTGCTAATAAAAACTTGGCCCGGTGCAACTGCGAAGTGGATGAATGCTCTTTGATACCCAGCATATCGGCTATCTCTTTGTGCGACTTCTCTTCAAACACATAAAGGTTGAAAACCGTCCGGCACCCATCGGGCAGTTCTGCGACAAACTTCATCAACTGTTCTTCGGAAATTCGCCCTGCCTCCCCTCCTTCCGGAAGGTCGGGGATGTCAGGTAACTGTTCCTCGTGTACCTCCAACTGACTGACCCGCTTTTGCCTTCGCAGGTAATCCAGTGCCTGAGTCACCATCACCCGGGTAACCCACGTTCCGAGCGAAGCCTCGCCACGAAACGAAAAGTTGGTGAATATTTTGATGAAACCGTCATGCAGTACATCGTGCGCCGCTTCCATATCGCCCGTATAGCGGAAACATACCGCCAGCATTTGCCTCGAGTATAGGGTATAAAGTTCCTTCCGAGCCGAATCCTTTCCTGCTCGACAGCCCTTTATCAGTTCTATCTCGTTTTCCAATGTCAATTGCCTTTTTAAAATCGAACGTATGTCTGCGTCGTTTGTCTATTAGACGCAAGGATGCAGCGAATGCTGCAAACGAAAATGAAAAAAGAAGTTAAAATAATCGTTTTAACGATCAAGGTCCTCAAACGATCAACCGTGAACGATGAATGTGATCTGCGATGAAGTGTTTTTTCAAACAATAAACGATGAACAACTTGCAGCCTCAACGCACAATTTGTCCACCGTTCATCATTACTTGTTAAAGATCATTCATCGTTTGGAAATCAGCATGCCTTGAAACTCATATCGAGTCCTTTCACCGAATGGGTAAGGGCACCAACTGAAATAAAGTCTACGCCACACTCGGCATAGTCGCGAAGCGTATCGAACGTGATGCCGCCCGACGATTCGGTTTCATACTTTCCGCCGATCATCTCAACAGCCTTCTTTGTATTTTCGGGAGTAAAGTTATCGAGCATGATGCGGTCTACTCCGCCGATGCTCAATACTTGCCGGAGTTCATCGAAGTTGCGCACCTCGATTTCGATCTTGAGATCTTTTCCTTTCTCCTTGCAATACTCCTTGGCACGATTGATAGCTTTGTCAATGCCACCGGCAAAGTCCACATGATTGTCTTTCAAGAGAATCATATCGAAAAGTCCGATACGGTGATTCACGCCGCCGCCAATCTTTACCGCCGCTTTTTCAAGCATACGGAGTCCGGGAGTAGTCTTGCGGGTATCCAGCACACGTGTTTTCGTGCCTTCCAACTGCTTCACGTATTTGCGTGTCATAGTGGCAATACCGCTCATGCGCTGCATCACGTTCAGCATCAGACGTTCTGTCTGAAGCAGAGACTGAATCTTACCTTCCACAATCATTGCCACATCACCCGGTTTCACTTCGGCACCATCGTTAATAAATACCTCGACTTTCATCGTCGGGTCGAAACGGTGGAATATTTCTTTGGCAATTTCGATGCCGGCCAACACGCCTGCTTCTTTGATTAAAAGTTTCGATTTTCCCATTGCAGTGGCGGGAATACAGGAAAGTGTTGTGTGGTCGCCATCACCTATGTCTTCGGCAAAGGCCAGATCGATCAGTCTGTCTATTAACTCATTCATTGGTTTTATCTATTCTTATTTGATTTATTAAATATTTGTTCTGTACTCTGCGGAAGAAGCAGTTTATCCGGAAATTGCCGTTGGCAGTGGTCAGGGTACCGATAATAAAACTCGATTCATCCCGCTTACCTTCATGGTTTACATTAAAACCACTGACCTTATTGCTACTGAAAAAAGCGGCAAGTGTTCCTTCAGCTGCCTGCCTGTCTACACTCTCCGAGCGATTCTGAATCACCAGATTCACCTTCTCTCCCAAATACCTGTTCAGCTCTTGGGAGTTTCCTTTCTTAAACGCAACGACCACGCCCACCGGTATGTCCTGTGCGAAGAGCGAAGTTACAGCGAATACGAGTCCGGCCATCCATAAAAGTACCCGTTTTTTCATAATCACAAGTATTATCGATACGCAAAGGTAAGTATTTAATGCTAAAAACAATATTTTTTTCTTATTTTTGTGCAATAAACAAGAGTTTGCACTTGAATGAAAACAACCCTTATCGTCGTAGGACGGACTGTAGAGCAGCATTATATCACTGCAATCAACGATTACATAGAGCGTACCAAACACTTCATTTCTTTCGATATGGAGGTAATTCCAGAATTGAAAAATACGAAAAGCCTGACACCCGAGCAACAGAAAGAGAAGGAAGGCGAACTGACAGCCAAAGCCCTTCAGCCGGGAGACGTGGTTGTGTTGCTGGACGAACACGGAAAAGAGATGCGGTCGGTGGAGTTTGCCCGCTGGATGGAGAAGAAGTTGGTAAACGTCAACAAACGCCTGGTATTTATTATAGGAGGACCTTATGGCTTTTCACAAAAGGTATATGACGCGGCACACGAAAAGATATCCATGTCGAAAATGACTTTTTCGCACCAGATGATCCGCCTGATCTTTGTAGAACAGATATACAGGGCCATGACCATACTGAACGGCGGACCCTATCACCATGAATAGGGTCATCCCTTATTCATGATTCATCAACCGGTGGGTTGCCATCTCTTCGTATTTCGTCCCCGGACGACCGTAATTGGCATACGGATAAATCGAAATGCCGCCACGAGGGGTGAAGATGCCGGTCACTTCAATGTATTTAGGATCCATCAGGCGGATCAGATCTTTCATGATTATGTTTACGCAGTCTTCGTGAAAGGCACCGTGATTGCGGAAACTGAACAGATAAAGTTTGAGGCTCTTACTCTCCACCATCTTCACATCGGGCAGGTAGCTGATACGTATTTCCGCAAAATCCGGCTGTCCGGTTATGGGGCATAGGCTGGTAAACTCCGGACAGTTGAAACGTACCCAGTAATCATTCTCAGGATGTTTGTTATCGAAGGCTTCCAATACCTCGGGAGCATAATCCTGCTTATATTCGGTCTTTCTTCCCAACAAAGAAAGCTGCTCTTTCAATTCGGTCATAATCTATTAATAATTAACGGTTTCTTTTACTTAAATACTCTTCCAGTCCCTGCTTGCGTAACTTACATGCCGGACAATGTCCGCATCCGTCGGCGGGAATCCCGTTGTAACAGGTCAGTGTCTCGTTCCGCACAAGATCGAACACACCGAGTTCGTCCGCCAGCGCCCAGGTTTCGGCTTTATCGATCCACATCAACGGAGTGTGAATGACGAACTGTTCATCCATCGCCAGGTTCAAGGTGACATTCAGCGACTTGATGAACGAATCCCGGCAATCGGGATAACCGCTATAATCGGTCTGTGAAACTCCCGTAACCAGATGGAAAGCTCCCTGCTCACGAGCAAAGACAGCGGCAATGCTCAGGAAAAACAGGTTGCGTCCCGGCACAAAAGTATTCGGAAATGAATCTTTGGGCTTGTCTTCGTCCATCGAGATACTGGTATCTGTCAATGAATTGCTGCCAAGGCTTCCGATAAAAGAGGTATCCATTACATGAAATTCCACTCCTGCCCTTTCGGCTATTCCCCGGGCCAACTCCACTTCGTGTGCATGCTTCTGCCCGTACAGGAAACTGAGCGCATATACTTTCTTAAAGTGTTTCTTCGCCCAGAAGAGACACGTTGTCGAATCCTGTCCACCACTGAACAGGACTACTGCTGAATCATTTTTCATCATTTATATTCTTGAAAATGTTGTTTTAAATTCTCCTATCAGATATCCTTTACCTTCAGTACATTGTAGGAGATGTCCGTATCGTAGACATCGCTTCCGTCAATTCGCTTAACGGCTTTCACGACACGGATGGTAATCGGAAGAATAATCACTTCGTAGAGAGACTTCAGTACGATTTGAGTACCCATCATCACCAGCAGTTCCGGCCAGGCAATCAGTCCTCCGAATACTATGGGGAAGAAAATCAGTGAGTCGGCAGTTTCTCCCACCACCGTCGACCAAATGGCACGGGCGGAAAAGTTACGTCCGCCACTGGCCACTTTCATTTTACTCATGACGTAGGCATTGAGGAACGAACCGACCAGAAAAGCCAGCAGACTGGCTACTACGATACGGGGGGCCATGCCGAATACAAAATCAAAATGCTGTTCGCCTTCCCAGAAAGGGGCCGCCGGCAATGCCACGGCAATCAGTCCGAGGGCTACTACAAAGAAGTTCATGGCAAAGCCACTCCAGATAATCAAACGGGCTTTTTTGAACCCCCATACTTCGGCTATACAGTCGTTGATAATGTAAGAGATGGGAAATACCAATAATCCGGCAGTAACAGTGATACTGCCTACCTGAATAACTTTGGTTTCAAGAAGATTGGCTGCAATCAGGCAAACATTGAACAGAATGCCGAGCAACATGAAGGGTACGGATACTTTTTCTTTCATAATTCCTGTTTTTTACGTGGTGTTCTAGAATACACGACCGTTATTCACGGCATCATACGTTTTCGGGCGGCAAAGGTAACAATTCTTTTTTAATCGACAAAATAACAATATATGTAACGGGGCATTACATATATTGTTATCGGAATAACATATAATGTAATGCCCCGTCAGAATAGGACATCATACAATGATCACTTAACGTGCCTAAACCGTTATCCTTTACGAGAAATCTTTCAAATCCTGCTGCAATCTTTTACGGATCAGGAACAGACGGCTCTTGATAGTCCCTACCGGTAAATCCATCTTCTCGGCTATCTCACGATACTTGAACCCGGCCACGAACATCATAAAAGGCTTCTTCAGGTCTTCGGGAACGGCATTGATCACTTTGTAGAGCTCCTTCAGGTCGTAGATCGTCTCAAACCGGTTCCCCTCCTCGCCTTCCGTCATGGTTTGCGCATAGAGATTATAAGTAGAGTCGGTCATGTCTACTTCGCGCAATGACTTACGGTAATTATTGATAAAGATATTGCGCATGATGGTGTACATCCATCCCTTGAAATTCTGGGTATGCACAAATTTCTCTTTGTTGTCCAATGCCTTCAACAGACAATCCTGTACCAGATCATTGGCCGACTCCCTGTCGGCAGTCAATTTATACGCAAAATGCTCCAGTTCGGGCTGCATAGCCACTATCTTATGGGTAATATTCATCTTTTCCATTGCTCTTTTTCCTTTCTAATTATCGAATATGCAAAGATTCGCATTTTAAACGGTCTATGCTATAGCAATTCTTCCGCATAATTTGGCGATTTTTCCCTCGCCCCCTCAACCATTTCCCATTTAAGTTGTTCAATAGGGCAATTCACCTAAAACTTAACTTATAATGAAAACATTTTTTAGATCTGTAGCTATGCTACTCGGACTGGGACTCTTGCCTTTAGCGGCACATGCCCAGAAAAAAGTAATCATCGAAGATGAAGAACCGAACTCCGTGATGTTTGTATCGACAAACAAAGCCGGAGACGAGATTATCCGGATAATGAACGAAACACGCCTCCCGCGTTTCCACGAACCGAAGGCTCCACGCTTTGTACTGACCGACCGACAAGGAAAATTCGCACTGGGTATTGGTGGATATGTCCGGGCAACTGCCGAATATGACTTCGGAGGTATTGTGAAGGATGTGGATTTCTATCCGGCACTGATCCCCAACAAAGGTTCTGCCGACCGTGCCCGCAACCAATTCCAGATGGATATCAGCACTTCCACCCTCTTCCTGAAGCTGGTGGGACATACCAAACGTTTAGGGGATTTCGTTGTTTACACCGCTGCAAACTTCCGTGGAGACGGAAAAACCTTCGAACTGCAAAATGCTTATGCCACCTTCCTCGGCTTTACCCTGGGATACAGTTATGGTAACTTTATGGACCTGGCCGCCCTACCGCCCACCATCGACTTCGCCGGCCCTAACGGCTCAGCTTTCTATCGTACCACCCAATTGAGCTACATGTGTGACAAACTGAAAAATTGGAAATTCGGCGTCGGTGTCGAAATGCCTTCGGTAGACGGTACCACGAACCAGTATCTTACCATCAACACCCAGCGTATGCCGGACTTTACCGCTTCAGCACAGTATAACTGGAATGCCAACAGCCACCTGAAACTGGCTGCTATCGTACGCAGCATGACTTACTCGAGTTCTGTGGACAACAAGGCACATTCAAAAGCCGGATACGGCCTTCAGGCTTCGACTTCCTTCAACGTAACTCCGAAATGGCAGGTATACGGACAGGTGAATTACGGAAAAGGAATCGGACAATATCTGAATGATTTGAGTAACCTGAATGTGGATATCGTTCCCAATCCGGAGAAAGAAGGGCGTATGCAGACGCTCCCCATGTTGGGATGGTTCGCCGGGCTGCAATATAACATCAGCAAAAACGTCTTTGTATCGGGCACTTACAGTCTGTCACGTCTTTACTCGGAACATACCTATCCGAGCGACGAGCCCGATATGTACCGGAAAGGCCAATACCTGGTAGCCAACCTGTTCTGGAATGTAACCAGCAACTTGCAGGTAGGTGCCGAATATCTAAGGGGCTGGCGCACAGACTTCAGCAGCAATACCCGCCATGCCAACCGTATGAATGCATTGGTACAATATTCGTTCTAACTTTTTATAAATCTCTCCGAACTCTAACGTAAAAAAGTCTAAGGACGAACCCTGCCCCGTCTCTGTTGTTACCCTACGGAGATGGGGCTAAAAATAAAATTTCACCACACAGGGATTATCATCTTCTACCCTTTTACTCAGCACCCGATATTCTTCCTCGGGAAGGATACTTTTATAATTCTCCAGCTCTTCTGTCGGAACGATGCAAAGCATAAAATCCTCGGTTAACACTTCCGGATCGATTCGGATACCCTCTCGTGTCTTCTCAAAATAGAAGACAGCTCCATCCTTTTTACGATAAAAAAGATTTGTGTATTTCCATTTGGGCTTGGATGCCAAGCTGAGCAATTGAGCATAATAGTACTTTCCGTTTTGGTACTGATTGGTGAAATTAAAGGCTATTTTACCGGTTTCACGATATTCATTCAGCCGCCTGTCCTCCTCCCTGCGTGTGTCCGGATTCGAATTGAAATGATATTGTGCTATATTTATATTCTGTTCTCCCATATCCCAGCGATAGGCTACACGGAAGCTATCGCTCGTAAGTTCGTAGACCTCTTCATAAAAAGCGGGAGCAAAGTAAGCTTTGCCCTGATAGGAATAGAACATATCCCTACAAGCCCAGTTCAACCAGAAATCATCGGACCAGAACTCATTGATCAACTTCGCCGAATCGGCATCCAACCGCATGATACAAGCCCCGTCATCCTTGTTCTGCGCCGACCACGTCAGCAGATCGCCATCCGGAGTCAGTCCAATCTCCTGAAAGTTCATTTTCTGCGGCAATATCTTTCTGTCTATAAACGAACCATCCAAACGATAAGTATACATCGATCCGAAAGGAGATAACATATATACCCGGTTCCGCTGCTCACTGATAACGGCATCATAAACCTGTGAATATTCACCGGGACCCTGTCCTACTCGCCCGATAGAACGAAGGTAGTTCCCCTTCTTGTCAAAAGCCATCAACGTGATATGCCTGAAGGTGGGATAATCCTGAGTCAATATATAAGTAGTATCCCCAGAAACCCGTACTCTCAAGATTCTGGCCAGCAGACAACTGTCCGAAGTTTCCAACGGAATCACTTCAACTTTAGAAAAGAAATCGGAAACAGAAACAGGAGTTTCCTTCAACTCTACTTTCAGAACATCGGGCTCTTCCACAGAGGGAGTCCGATTACAAGAGCTGCAAACAAAGCTCAGAGCAACGAGGAAAAGAATAAATGTGTTTTTCATATCTTGCGGGATTAGAAAAACAAAGATAAATTTAATTAAGCAGTATATCAAAAAAAGGGACCGGATAATTTAGTCTATCCGATCCCTTTTTGAGGTTTATATAAATAAAGATTAGCCTGGTTGCATCAGAACTTATAGTCGAGACCGATACCGAACACTTTGTTGGTACGGGTGAAGACATCTTTTCCGGCGATTCCGGTACCCCCATAGTTAGGAGTCTCTTTTGTATATTTATCGTAATCGGTCCAGAAATAAGCGACATTTAATTTCAGGTTCTTCGCAATATCGAATCCGGCACCGAAACCGTATGAATAAGAGCTGACTGCAAAACTCATATCACTCTGATAATTATCACCCACACCATATTTGGTACGTTGCATACCAGCACTTACCTGAGCCCATTTACACACATCCCATTCGATACCTCCCAGATACTCGTTGGTACCCTGTTTGATGAAATGCTGTTTGCCCATAGTCTGACCGGTCACAGGATCTTTAGCATCGGCCATACGTGCATTGGTATCGAAGAAATGATGATAGCCAACTGAAGCACGAAGTACAGGAAGAATTTCATAAGAAACACCTACTGTCAGCAGAGCCGGAATGTCATGCGGAGTATTTACCCCATTCGCAAACAGTCCTGTATTATCTATACGGGTCTTGTTCTCTACATTCAATTTGGTGTTAAACTCGTATTTCACACCGATGTTCCATTTATTCATCTTAAAGTCCAGACCCAGAATAGGAGTTACTCCCCAACCGGTTTGGTCACAATCCAGTTCTTTATCGGCCGTCAGTCCGGCAACCTTGGTTGCTTCTTTTGCAATGGCATCATATTTTGCATAATTAGCCAGATCATTTGCAGCCAGATAAGCATCTGCGGCTGTTCTGGCCTGCTTGGCATAATCACTGAAATACTTATTCACGTTTACCATTTCTCCACCACCGATGTTAGCCTCAATGTTACGAATGTGTCCTTCGTAACCATTGCTTACGTAGTTCATACGCACACCGGCAAATGCAGACAAGTAATCTGTGATTCTATATGTGGCACCCAGCTGAAGGCCAAAAATCATTTGCTTACCACGCATGTAGCTGTCAACAGAGTATTTATTGGTTCCATTAAAAATGTTAATCGGCAGAACACCTTTATCCACCATTTCATTGCCCGCAGCTACCAACATGCCGGGTACTACAGATACCAATGACTCAAATGAACCCAGCCCTTCATTAAAAGTAGCCTTACCGCCACCACCGGTTACCGCAAAATTCCCCGAAAATGCCCACTTATCCTTCTTATATACTGCAAATACACTGGGAATGAACGGAGCCGAAGCTTCTCCTTTATATACTTTGGTAGCGTTTCCTCCAAACCCTGCAAACGGAGCGAAAGTAGAAGTGATAGTTCTTGTCTGGAACGCACTCTGTCCGTTGAGTGACAAGTGGAAGCCGTTTTCCATGAAAGCCACACCCGCCGGATTGGAATATACTGCGTCAATTTGTGTAGAAGCATCACGAGCCAACATTCTCAAAAACAATACGTGCTGATTGGTATTCGTCAGGAGACCTCCCGCAAAAGTTGAAGTTGAAACGATTAGCAACCCGATGCTAATCAAGAATAATTTTCTCATCTAAATCTTTTTTAAGTTATTTCGGGCGCAAAGGTACAATAATATTGCACATGACGAATATTTTTGTGCACCTAATTTCCATTTCACAAACAAATTAATTGAAAACACAAACTGTTTCTACTGAAACGAATAAGAATCCGGAGAAAGAAATGCCGCCCCCGGACACAAACATTACTCCCCCCATAAACGTTCTATTATTATAGAATGTAAATAAGAAAATTATGGCATATACAATCGCATTTTTTGGTACCAAACCTTATGATGAAGCTTCCTTCAACGAGAAAAACAAGGAATTCGGATTCGAACTCCGATTTTTCAAAGGTCATCTGAACCGACACAACGTATTGCTGACTCAGGGAGTGGATGCCGTCTGCATCTTTGTCAACGATACCGCAGATGCCGAAGTAATCAGAACAATGGCTGCCAACGGAGTAAAACTACTCGCCCTTCGTTGTGCAGGTTATAATAATGTAGACTTGAAAGCTGCAGCCGACAACGGTGTAACCGTTGTTCGTGTTCCTGCCTATTCTCCATACGCAGTAGCCGAATATACAGTGGCACTGATGCTCTCGCTCAACCGGAAAATTCCACGGGCATCATGGCGCACCCGGGATGGAAACTTTTCACTGCACGGACTGTTAGGCTTCGATATGCATGGAAAGACAGCCGGTATCATCGGTACGGGAAAGATAGCCAAAATACTGATACATATATTAAAAGGGTTCGGCATGAACATACTGGCGTATGACCTTTATCCGGATTACAACTTTGCCAGAGAGAATCAAATAGTATACACCACACTCGACGAGTTGTATCACAGTTCGGACATCATCTCACTACACTGCCCCCTCACGGAGCAGACCAAGTATCTGATCAACGACTACTCCATCAGTAAGATGAAAGACGGCGTAATGATCATCAACACCGGCCGTGGACAACTGATCCACACCAATGCACTGATCGAGGGACTGAAAAATAAAAAGATCGGTTCGGCCGGACTGGATGTATATGAAGAGGAGAGCGAGTACTTCTATGAAGACAAATCGGACCGTATCATCGACGACGATGTACTGGCACGCTTGCTGTCGTTCAATAATGTAATCGTAACCTCCCATCAGGCTTTCTTTACCCGTGAAGCACTGGCCAACATCGCAGCAACGACTCTGGAGAATATACGGGATTTCAAAAATCAGAAGCCTTTGGTGAACGAAGTCAAGTTGAGCAATGCCTAAAGGCATCAAAAAGAAGCCTCGGTTGCAATAGTGCCACCGCTTCCTGCGAAAGAAGCGGCAGACCTTATTAGGTTTGCCCGGACTTTAACGTATAATATCCGGGATGGCTGTTCATCAATCATTCCTTTTCTTAGACGAAAAATATAATTGACTCATAACTATTTCTTTTTAAATCAAGTTCCTACTCTATTATGAATTTTCGGTTCCTCTGTTCAGAGTCAACACTCTATAATACTCTCTAATATGGGTTCTCCTCTCAGCGGAGCATAAATAGTGACTTTGGCAAAACCATACTTGGGCTCGCGGATTAGTGATTCAGTCATACAGATGAAGCGGTAGTTATATCCGCTTACCAATTGCTCGGCAACCAGAAGCGGAGTATAGTCCACACCCTTCAATGTCATGCAAGTACGGAATATCTCTTTCTCCTGATCCGTCAACGGTCTGAATTCTCCAAAGCCCCCTATTATCGGGTTCGCTTTCTCCGAAGTAACCACCCCATAAGAGAATATATCTTCGTAAAGCACTTCTTCAGAGTCACGGTAATAGGCAAACTGAATCTCTACCTGCCCCGGCTGTAAAAACCGGAAGATAAAAGACTGTACAGACGTTCCTCCCGGAGTATCAGCATCTTCTGACAATTCCTCTACAAGGGCAACTCCGCCGGTCAGGCGTACTAAAGCGTAACGATAACCAGTACCTGCTTGTGAGGTACGTTTGATGGTGATTGTATCACCCACTTTGAATACTTTTTCAATCATAACAATACGTGTTTTTTGAAAGATTAATTCATTAAGAAAGGTTTTCTAATGGTCTGATATGCCGATCAGCCTTATCGAGAATAATCTGCCGAGAGAGACCTCCCGGCAGATTGGGTACTGTACATCACCTAAACCAGTTTCGTTGATGTGGTTCAAAGGTAGAAGGAAGGATTTTCAAATCAAAACATTTCGAGTAGGTTATTCTCTCATTTTTTCACTTTGAGTCTCTCATTTTTTCACTTATCCTCAGTAATATTCTTATTATTAATATGTTGTACCCCCACCTGAAAATCTGTCGGAGTCACTCCATACTTTCCCGAAAAGAGGCGATAAAGAGATTGAGTCGACATGCCACACTCCTGGGCTATCGTATCTACTGTATAATCGGGGTGGTTCTTTAACATCTTAGCCGCATACTCCAAACGAAGATTATTAATATACTTCGAAAAGCTCATTCCCGCATACTGCTTGAAAAGAGGAGCAAATTTATTTTTGGGAATATAGATTGTCTTGATCAGTTCCTCCCTCGAAAAGTCCGGCTGAAGATAGAGCTGACGGCTAATGATCTCATGTTCCAACTTGTCGAACAATATCCTATCGTGTATGTCATTTCCATCTCCGGCTTCAGGTGCCGGAACAACAGTTGTTTCCGCTTTCCCGTCCTTATCGGTTGATAGCGATCCCCCACCTGCGGACATCCTTAAATTCTGCTCCCTCTCCAATTGCTCTTTTAGAATAAGATTCTCCTCCTTTTTCCGATACAATTCTTCTTTATGTATCAGCAAATCTTCTATAGTATCTACCATCGCCTTATTTTTGCGACGTATAATCCGGTTATGCCGTATCGTCCGCCACAAAAGCACACCTAACAGAAAAACGATACAGAGGATAAATGCCAATAAGAGGTTCCTCTTTTGCATATCAGCCGCCTGTTGCTGGATGAACAAATCCTTTTCATTCGTTTCATAAACAGCTGCCAATTCCAATGCCGCACTTTTTTGTTCACGATTCTTAATGCTGTCGCGCAACACAGCCAACTGCTCAAAATATCTTGCAGCAGTACGGTAATCGCCCTTATCACGATAAGCCCATCCAAGAGATCTCTTTATCGTAGTCATGTAATAGTTCACCGTATCCCCCCGCATGATATACATCTTCTCACGGGCGGCATTCATCCGGATCACTTGGTCATACATCTTCCTGTCGAACAAATAAGGCATAATCAGGTAATCGTCACGGTCATATTCCTCACTTGCCGCCAGGAATTTCCGGTAGTAACGTTCGGCCTCTTCCGCCTGCCCCAACCGAAAAAGAACGACAGCATAATGGGCATACATTGCTTTTTTCTCCTTTGCACTCAACCCCTCCATCGGAGTTTCACTGCCGGTCTCTTCGGTCACCACCTTTTCCAACGCAGCCAGTGTCCTGAGAGCCTCCTCATTACGCCTGTCCGACTTCTGGAATATCAGTAAAGTGTTGTAATCATAACGCAGATTATCGTATTTATACCGATAGTCCGTCTTTGACATCATTTCAATCGCCTGTTCCAGATATTCATATCCCTTCTCCTTATTACCCTGATAATACAGCATTTTACCCATATTGAACAAAGCAACGGACTGCATGGCTTTATCCCCGCACTGCTCTGCCCTTTTTAAAAGTAAATAGACATACAGCGATTTTTTATTTTCATTATGCAAACAGTCGTAACAAGAGATCATGCGATGCACCTGTTCCATATAGTTCTTATCATTATTGCGCACCGAGTCACTGTCCAAAGCACGCTTATAGAACTTCAACGCCTTATAATATTGGCCGACATTGAAATATAAATCACCTTCCACCACATCCATCCGGAACATGGAAAGAGATTTCCGCTTTCTCAATTGTTCCATAACCTGCTGTGCCTTATCAAAATCGGAGAAAGTATATTTATATACGTTATCATCCGTTATCAAGCTGTCCGGCAAAGAGAGTATTTCGGCACAAACAGCCCCCGGAAACATCAATAAACGGAAAAGTAGTAACAGAATAACATACAATAACTTTCTCATATCTCTTATCTATTGGCTAATTTTAGAAGCACAAAAATAAGACAATGATATTGACAACAAAATTTTTCCTATCTCTTATTTACCGAACGTATTCAACTCTTTTCTGTTTGCCGGCTTTCAGAGAGTTGTCCATTTCTTTTCTATTTCCTTATTATAGCTTCTGATTCCTATAAAAAGTGAACGTCTCAAACCATTTACATCCCCCGATTGTTTGGTTTATAAAATCTATTTATAAAAGAAAGGATATACATCATGAAAAAAGTAGTTCACCGCTCAGATACCCGCGGACGATCCGTATATGACTGGCTCGACAGCCATCACAGTTTCAGCTTTGACGAATATTACAATCCCGAACGGGTTCATTTCGGTGCTCTGAGGGTACTGAACGATGACCGGGTAGCCCCGGGTGAAGGTTTTCAGACCCATCCCCATAAAAATATGGAAATCGTCTCCATACCTTTAAAGGGTCTTCTGGCACATGGCGACAGTAAAAAGAACAGTCGTACCATTACTGTAGGCGATATTCAGGTGATGAGTGCCGGTACAGGCATTTATCATAGCGAGATGAACGGCAGCAAATCGGAACCGGTGGAATTTCTGCAAATATGGATCATACCGAAAGAACGGAACACTCATCCCCTCTATCAGGATTATGACATCCGGGGATTACTGAAAAAAGACGAACTGGCCTTCATACTATCACCTGACGGAAGTACACCTGCCAAACTATTGCAGGACACCTGGTTCTCGATGGGTGAGATAGGAGCCGGAAAGACAGTTGAATATACACTGCATGGGACGGATATGGGAGTCTACGTTTTCCTGATCGAAGGAGAAGTAAAGATAGATGATGTGATCCTGACTCGCCGCGACGGATTGGGAATATCCGAAATCAAGAATTTTGAGATAGAAACTCTGAAAGACTCTAAAATACTACTGATAGAAGTACCGATGTAAATTTAAAGTAATCGCTTATGTCAACCGATCATGTATCCACACATCCCGACTCCCCTCTTCACGGAAACGGGATCGGGAGTGAGGCTATCAACCTCGCTGCCATCCGGCAGGAGTACACCAAAGGCGGGCTGAAGGAAGGAGATCTTCCCGACAACCCGCTTTCTCTTTTCAACCGATGGCTCCACGAAGCTATCGATGCACAGGTAGACGAACCTACTGCCATGCTGGTAGGCACCGTATCTCCCGAAGGGCAACCATCGACCCGTACCGTACTGCTAAAGGATTTGCATGATGGAAAGTTTATCTTTTATACCAATTACGAAAGCCGGAAAGGTACCCATCTGGCAAAGAATCCGTATATTTCCCTCTCTTTCGTTTGGCACGCGCTGGAAAGGCAGGTACACATTGAAGGCATTGCCTCAAAAGTTCCTGCCGGAGAGTCTGATACCTATTTCCGCCAACGTCCCTACAAAAGCCGTATAGGAGCACGCATCTCTCCTCAAAGCCGTCCGTTGAAAAGCCGGATGCAACTGATTCGCAATTTCGTTGCAGAAGCAGCCCGATGGGTAGGCAGAGAAGTAGAGCGCCCCGCACACTGGGGAGGATATGCCGTCACTCCGCATCGGATCGAGTTCTGGCAAGGTAGGGCAAACCGGCTTCACGATCGCTTTCTATATTCCCTTCAACCGGACGGAAGCTGGCAGAAAGAGAGGCTTGCTCCCTGATATTTCCGGTTATTGTACTTGCGCAACCAACAAATAATACGTAATATTGCATCCATAAAATACATCCGCCTATGATTCTGGATTATATATACCACAGTGGGTTCGCCATCGAAGCAGAAGGTGTAACCCTTATCATTGATTATTACAAAGACTCTTCAGAAACGGAACTGAATAAAGGAATCGTGCACGACCGTCTGCTCCAACGTCCCGGAAAACTGTATGTGCTTGCCTCACATTTCCATCCCGACCACTTCAACCGGGAAGTACTGACATGGAAAGAGCAACGTCCGGATATCATCTATATCTTCTCAAAAGACATTCTGAAACACCATCGGGCACAGAAAGAAGATGCGATCTATATTAATAAAGGTGAGGAATACGAAGATGATATGCTACGTATTCAGGCATTCGGTTCTACGGATGTGGGCATCTCCTTTCTGATCCATCTGCAAGGCAAGAGCATTTTTCATGCCGGTGACCTGAACAACTGGCATTGGAGCGAAGAATCTACCGAACAGGAGATACGCAAAGCAGAAGGAGACTTCCTGGCAGAGATAAAATATCTTCAGGCAGCAGTTCCGGCCATCGACCTGGTAATGTTTCCCGTAGACCGCCGAATGGGAAAAGATTACATGAAAGGAGCCCAACAATTCATCGAACGAATAAAAACTACTATATTTGTACCCATGCACTTTAGCGAAGACTACGAAGGAGGCAATGCCTTCCGATCTATAGCCGAAGCCGGCGGATGCCGTTTCATAACCATCACCCACCGGGGCGAAAGCTTTGATATATAACTAAATAAAACATACAATTATGAACAAACTGACACAAATTTTCCTCGTGTTATTTATGATTTGCCTGCCCGTGACACTTTGGGCAGACAATGACAAAGATGATGATGACAGCAGATACCTTGCAGGCGCCGTGCCCGAAGTTGACGGACGGGTAGTTTTCAGCCGCGAATTCAGTATCCCCGGTATGTCGCAAGACGAAATCTATGAACGGATGCTCAAGTGGCTTGACGGACGCATGGCCCAGAACAAAAACAATAGCCGGGTGGTATATAAAGAAAAAGGAGTCATCGCCGCAGCCGGTGAAGAGTGGTTGGTATTCAGTTCTACCGCCCTTTCTCTGGACCGCACCTGGCTGACATACCAAGTCACCGTAAACTGCCAGCCCCAAAAGTGTACAATGGAGGTAGAGAAAATCCGATACACCTATCGTGAAAAAGAAAAATATGCGGCCGAAGAATGGATCACCGATAAATACGCTCTAAACAAAGCGAAAACGAAAATGGTACGTGGTCTAGCCAAATGGCGCAGAAAGACAGTCAACTTTGCCGACAACCTCTTTGAAGAAGCTGCAAAGGCACTGAGTCAGAAACCTATGGAAGCAAAAGCAGAAGCCACTCCGAAAAAGCCTGCCGTAGTAACCGCTCCGAAAGTCGTGGTTATCGGTGATAATCAAGAGACTGGAAAAGTAGAAAAAGCAGCAGAACTTACCCCTGCAATTCCCGTTACCTCTCCAAGCACGATGCCGGGTTATAAAGAAGTAGCCCCCGACCAAGTTCCTGCCAATGCCATTCAGATGGGTGCAGGCCGACTGGTGATTACTATCGGTTCTGATCCTTTCAATATGACCATGATGACAGCCAACGCCGGAGGATCCATAGGAAAAATTTCGGGAAGTCCTGTTGTATTCAGTATCCTTTCTCCCGACCAGCCTTACGAACAGTTGGAGAAAGCAGAAACATACAGCATACGCTTCTATCCTACCGGACAAAAAGAACCGTCCGTCATACTGGAATGTCAGAAACTACCGGCCCCGACACCTATGGAAGGACAGCCCAGAACTTATGCAGGTAAAATAACCAAAGCATTTATGAAATAAATCAGTCACCACAGGTTACACAGATTGAGTTTTGACCGGATCATTGCCATAAATCATCCGTGTAACCTGTGGTGTAAACTTTATAAGCTCTATTTTAATCTAAAAAACAAACTTAGAAACAATGGAAATAAAAAGTAGATTTGACCACTTCAATATCAATGTGACTGATCTGGAACGTAGCATTGCTTTCTACGAAAAAGCATTGGGATTGAAAGAACATCACCGGAAAGAGGCAGCCGACGGCTCTTTTATCCTGGTATATCTCACAGATAACACCACCGGTTTTTTATTGGAACTCACCTGGCTGCGAGACCATACCGAAGCCTATGAATTGGGAGAGAACGAAAGTCATCTTTGCTTCCGTGTAGCGGGAGATTATGATGCCGTACGCCAATATCACAAAGAAATGGACTGCGTATGCTTTGAGAATACTTCCATGGGGCTCTATTTCATCAATGATCCGGATGACTACTGGATTGAAATATTACCGGAACGACTTTAAAACGAATAACGATGAACGATAAACAGGCTGTGCGTTGATATCGCAGTGAGTTTATCGTTCATCGTTATTCGTTATTTACCGTTTATGTCTGTTCGCCCTCTTTCTCCGGATCTCAGCTTTCATCTTGGCAGCTCCGGAACCGTGAGTTCCCTTTATATAGGTTGTTTTCTTCGCTTTTGTTTTCACTTTATTTTCATCTTTCTTCGGGCCTTCTTTCTTTCCTTTAAAGACAATTCCACCCATAATCGCATCTTCTAAGCTCATAATCTTTCCTTTCTTATTCTATATTTTCCGTGGACAAAGATACTCTTTTTCTGTGAATTCCCTATCTTTGCCCGCTGTAACAACTAAAAACCAATCAATGAATACATCCCTGCTCCCGGCAGAAAAAGACCCGATGGGTGCTGCCATAGCCGATTTTTATCATCGCCAAAAAGCAGACAGATTACGCGTATTTTCTTCTCAGTTCGATGAAGACGAAATACCCGTCAAGCAACTTTTCCGCAAAGCCGGACAAATGCCTCTACTCGAACGCACAGCCCTCGCAATGGCTACCGGAACAATACTCGACGTAGGTGCCGGAAGCGGTTGCCACGCTCTTGCCCTTCAAGAGAGCGGTAAAGAAGTTTCCGCCATCGACATCTCCCCTTTATCCGTCGAAGTGATGAAACTGCGGGGAGTGAAAGATGCCCGCCAAGTCAATCTGTTCGACGAACGCTTTGCCGAGACTTTCGATACCATCCTTATGTTGATGAACGGTTCCGGCATTATCGGACGTTTGGAGAATATGCCTCTCTTCTTCCGCAAGATGAAACAATTACTCCGCCCGGATGGTTGCATCCTGATGGATTCGAGTGACCTCCGCTATCTGTTCGAAGATGAAGACGGCAGCTTCCTGATCGACCTGGCAGGAGATTATTATGGAGAAATCGACTTCCGCATGCAATATAAAGATATTCAAGGCGATCCCTTCGACTGGCTGTATATCGACTTCCAGACCCTCAGCGCCTATGCTGCCGACAATGGCTTCAAGGCCGAAATGATAAAAGAGGGTAAGCACTATGACTATCTGGCCCGGCTGACTGTTGCCTTATAAACAGGAGGGAATGTTTCCAACAAACCGTCCCTCCCTAAAAGACTAAAACGGAAACAGTAGCGGCAATACGAACACCATTACCACGCCCATAATGATCTGAAGCGGCAGACCTACTTTTACGTAATCCATAAACGTATAGCGTCCTGCCGGCATCACCAACGCATTAGGCGGCGTGGAGAAAGGTGAAGCAAAACACATACTTGCCGCCACTGTCACGGCAAACAGGAACGGATAAGGGCTCAGCCCCAACTGTACGGCCGAGTGAAGAGCGATAGGAGCAAGCAGCACAGCAGTGGCCGTATTGCTGATAAACATTGTCATCAGCGAAGTTGTGAAGTAAATACCTGCCAACAAAGCAAAAGGCCCATAGGCCCCCAGCCCATTCACCAACGATTGCGACACCACCTCCGAAGCTCCGGTTTTCTCCAATGCCAATGACATGGGCAGCATACCTGCTATCAGCACAATACTCTCCCAGTTGATTGTTTTATAAGCTTCTTCCACATTGCGGAAACATCCGGTCAGTACCATCAGCAGTGCCGCTACAATTACGGCCGTCACAGGAGCCACCGGAATAAAGTCAAACATCATGGTTACAATCATACCCAACATGATCAGTGCCGCTACCGGTGCTTTATGATTCAGGGTTACTTTGGCCGCTTCAGCCAACGGCTGCCCCAGAACGACCCACTGTGACTGATCCTCACCAAGCCTGGCTATGTTTGCCCAACTTCCCTGCACCAGCAAGATATCTCCCGAATGCATCTTTTCATCCTTCAGATTCTTCAGCAGATAGTCACGCTTACGCTGAATACCCAATATATTGATGCTATAATTCTCCCTGAATCCGGAAGCTTTCACCGGTTTGTTTATCAGATTGGCGGTAGGCAGTAACAGAATTTCAGCAATGCCTATCTCCTGAAAATCGAATCCCTCGTCCGTATCATGCAGACTCCCCTCGGTCTTATGTGTATCCAATAAAGACAGACGGTTCTCACCTGCAAAGCGTTTTACATTTTCAAATTCTCCTAATACATAAAGAATATCTTCCGCCTCAATCAGAGTTCCGGCTTCTGCCATCTCCTGCTTTTTTGTCTTGAAGAAGTGCCGGGACGAAACCGAACGGCGGCGAACCTCCAAAATCGTCACATGATACCTCTGCGGAATCCCTAGCTCCTGTATGGTCTTACCTACAAAACCGGAAGACTCTTCAACCTCCACCCGATAAAGGTTCTGTGATAACTGGTATTCACCCGCCAACTCCTGAAGTGACTTATTCTTGCGCTTTCCCCGTGCCTCTTTATCACTTTTCTTCGTCAGGAAGATCTTACTCAGCGGAATCAGCACAATCAGCCCGACAGTGACACACACCAAGCCTACAGGAGTAAAAGTGAAGAAAGAGAGACGTTCATAGCCGGCTTCAATCAAGGCATTTTGTATCACAAGGTTGGGCGGTGTACCAATCAATGTCATCATCCCCCCCATACTACTGGCAAAAGCAAGAGGCATCAGCAAACGGCTTACATTGATATTGGCACTCATGGCCATACTGACCACAATAGGCAGCATCAACGCCACCGTTCCCGTATTGCTGACAAAAGCGCCGATGGCAGCCGTCACCAATATAATCAGGATAAAAAGTTTTAGTTCGCTTGTTCCGGCAAATTTCAGGATACGGCTGCTGATCATCTTTGCCAGCCCCGTCTGAAAGATGGCACCACCTACAACAAACAGGCCGACCATCATAATAACAACAGAATTAGAAAATCCTGAAAGCGCCTCCTCTGGAGTGAGGATATTGAAAAGGATTAATAATACCAACGCACACAACGCCACTAAGTCGGAACGTACCTTTCCACTCATAAAAAAGACAGCCGACAGTACGAGAATGATAATCGTTATAGCCATAAAATAAAAAGATGGGGTGATCTATGTTAAAAACAGAAAATCACCCCTGCTTGTTCAACTTATTTTTTCAGCATTTCATCTATTTGATCCACCAGTGAGGCAAACTCCTCTTCGTTATATAAACGAGTCAGCTTCACAATCTTACCCTCCCGGTCTATCAGGACATTCCGGGTGATGCCCGATTCACGCAATGCATACTTCGCAAAGATATCCGCTCCCGGATCCAATCCCAACGGATACGTCACCCCTACCGACTTTCCAAATGCGATCACCTTATCGAGAGGTTCGTCACGATCAATGCCTATCAAAGCAAACTCAGGATTGTTTTTATGCTTCAGCCAGATATCTTTCTCTATAAAAGGCATCTCTTTACGGCATACTCCGCACCAACTGGCTGTGAATTGCAACATCACCACTTTGCCGCGAAGTTCGGAGAGTTTCATCTGCTTTCCGTCGGTCAGAGTAATGGTAAAATCGGGAGCTGGCTCTCCCACTTTCACAATATATCCTGTGCTGTCTGCCGCAACACTATCCGTTTTCACCACTACACTATCCGCAACAACAGCTGCTTTATCCGCTTTTCCTTGTCCGGAACATGCTGCCATACCCCAAAGAAGCAATGACAGACCACCTGCATAAAAAAAGTTTTTCTTCATACTTTCCTATAATTAATTGATTTGCAAAAGTAAACAAAGAATCCGACTTATCAAACACTATTTTTATGAAGCATTTTTTTTCAAAGTATTTGCAAGTTTAAAAGTTTTTCCTACCTTTGCACCCGCAAAACAGAAATGACGCCTCTTTAGCTCAGTTGGCCAGAGCACGTGATTTGTAATCTCGGGGTCGTTGGTTCGAATCCGACAAGAGGCTCAATAAAAAAGAAAGGATCGGCAATTGCCGATCCTTTCTTTTTTATTGAATTAACTTCTCTTCGGAACTTCCGTCTACTCCTTATTCTTTCTCACATAATAGGGTACGAAAACAAAAAGAAGAACTTCCCCCAGTTTCCTTAAAAACATACCTAACGAATGATGCTCCAAAATGTCAGAAATATAATTTTAAAATATTCCTTCACCGAACGATTACAGATATATTTCATATTATACCGTATCTTATCGGGCATAATCTGTTCTATATATGCTCTGTCAGGATCCGAAGCCTCTCCAAGAATCATATTTTCATCTACATACTCAATAGAAGCATAATCCGTAATCCCCGGACGTACACTCAATACTTTCTTTTGTTTATCGGTATATAAATCCACATACTTACGAACCTCAGGACGGGGCCCCACCAGACTCATATCTCCTTTCAGTACGTTAAACAACTGAGGCAATTCATCCAATTTATACTTCCGGATCAGGTATCCGGTACGAGTTATTCTCGGATCTCTCCCTCCTACCGTTATCAACCCCTTTTTATCAGCCCCTACACGCATCGAACGAAATTTATAAACATAAAAATCCCCTCCGTACCTTCCCACACGGAGCTGTTTATAGAAACCACCTCCTTTACTTTCGAGACAAATGGCTATATAAAGAAGAAGAAAAACGGGAGAAAGCAGAAGAATTCCCAAAAGGGAAAAAACGATATCAAAAAAACGGATCAAGCAACTTATCTATTTAGTGTTTGTAAATATACTATCGGTTTTCTGCAATCACGGTCGCATAGGCCGCCTTTACAGTTTCAATAATGAAATTCAATTTTTCACTATCCAATTGGGGATATATCGGCAATGATATTTCGCTCTTAAAGTTCTGATAAGCCTGTGGATAATCCTTTATATCATATCCCATCGATTTGAAGAACGACAACATCGGCATCGGTATAAAGTGCACATTGACAGCCACTTCACTTTTAGCGATTTCATCAATCATCCGGTCTCGTTGTTCTTCGGTAAAGTCCTTAATACGCAAAGCATAAATGTGATAAGAGCTTTCCTTTTCCCCATCCACAGAAGGCGGAACGATGGCCCAGTCACAAGCCGAAAAAGCATCGCTATAAGCATTAAACACCCGCTTTCGTTCTTTCAGCAATTCCGGATATTCTCGTATCTGTGCCAGTCCTATGGCGGCATTTACATCGGCCATATTGATTTTCATCCCGAAACCGACAATATCATAACGCCATCCTCCGGCTTTAGATTTCGAAAAAGCATCCTTGGTCTGGCAGTTCAAGCTTGTCATCCGTAGCTCTTTATACAACTCCGTATTATCGAACGGCTTAGGCAGATTCAGGCAAATGGCCCCACCTTCGGCAGTAGTCACATTTTTCACGGCATGAAGTGAAAAGATAGCCACATCAGTTTCACAACCGGTACGCTGACGGCTACTGTAACGTGCTCCCAAAGAATGGGCAGCATCATTCATCACCAAGATGCGTCCCAATTTTTCTTGCACAGGAGATTCCGAACGGAACAGTTTTACCATTTCTGGTTCCTGCACCAGTGCCATGATTCTTTCATAATCGCAGGGAAAACCAGCAATATCTACGGGTATAATCGCCTTTGTTTTAGGAGTAATAGCTTTACGAACAGCCTCCACCGAAATATTAAAATCAGTTCCGGAATCCACCATTACCGGTTTGGCTCCGGCATGGAGCACTGCCAATGCCGTTGCACTATAAGTATAGGCAGGAACAATCACTTCATCGCCCTCCTTCACTCCCAGCCAACGCAACATCATAATAGCTCCTGATGTCCAGGAATTGACACAAAGCACTTCTTTTGCTCCCGAGAAAGATTTAATTTCTTCCTCCAAAGCCTTCACTTTCGGACCGGATGTGATCCAACAGGAACGTAACGAATCAACGACTTCGTTGATGACCGCCTCGTCAATATAAGGTGGTGAAAAAGGTATTTTCATGAGTTTATTTATTTAATGTTTTAATTAGACGATACATTTTCCGATTTGGATAAGCAATAAAATCATAAAGAATAGTATAACCCATAGATTCATAAAAACCAATTGTTTTCTGATTTTCAAAGAAATCAGTAGTCAAAGAAAGTTTACTACATCCTTCTGAACGAATTATATTTTCTAATTTTATCAACAGGACTTTCCCAACTCCTTTCCCTTGATTTAATGAGTCAACACCAATAGACAATAGTTCTGCATATTCTCCTCTATCAACTATATGTTTACCCTTCTTGGACATATTTTGATATAATCTTCTTAAAGCAGTTCTGTTTGTGAACAATAGTCCTAAAGTAAATATCCCAAAAGAAAAAAGATTAGAATAAATAAGATTAGCATTAAATCCTTTAGATTTCAAAGTTGCAGCACAAAATCCGACCAATTTGCCCTCATTATAACACCCTAATAGAACTCCCTTCTTATGTTTAAATACAGAACTATAATACAACTTTAAAAATCGATCACCCAACATCGTCAAAAAAAAATCAGGAAAAGCGCTTTTATGGATAGAAACTATAGCATCTATCTCGTCAGAATCTAATAATCTAGTATCAAGCATATTAATAACAACGCAAATAATTAAATCCAATTATATTTGAATAAAACATATTTCATTAAACATACAAATCTTTTTATGACAAAGAAATAAAAATCACTTCCGATTATTCAAAATTAGATTTATATCTTTTTAGATTCATTCGTTTAAACAAATAGTTTTTCGCGTAAAAACCAATATCATATATTTCTCTAACCTTTAAATATTGATCAACAATATGATCTAAATCACATCGTTTAACAATTCTATATTTCATTATATTTTCTCATTTAAAACTTTAAGTAAATATTGTCCATATTGATTATTCTGCATCGATTTAGCTAATGCTTCCATCTTTTCTGGACCAATCCATCCTTTTCGAAATGCAATACTTTCCAAACAAGCAACTTTCAAACCTTGTCGTTTTTCTATAACTTCAATAAAAGTACTCGCTTCACTTAAAGAATCGTGGGTACCTGTATCTAACCACGCAAAACCACGCCCTAATATCTGCATTTTCAAATCACTATGCCGCAGGTACTCTTGATTCAGACTTGTTATTTCCAACTCACCACGAGCAGAAGGTTTTATTCCTTTTGCCATTTCAACTACACTATTGGGATAAAAATAAAGACCGACTACGGCATAATTAGAATTGGGATTTTTCGGTTTTTCTACAAGGTTCAAAACTATACCAGAACTATCAAGTTCAGCTACTCCATATCTTTCAGGATCACTCACCCAATAGCCAAATACTGTAGCTATATTTCTCTGTTCTGCATTTTCTATGGCCTCCTTCAACATTGGTGTCAACCCCTGACCATAAAATATATTATCGCCGAGAATCAAACAGACAGAATCTTTTTGTATAAACTCCTCTCCAATGATAAAAGCTTGTGCCAAGCCATCGGGAGAGGGTTGTTCTGCGTATTCTATATAAATCCCATAATCCGACCCATCTCCCAATAAACGTTTAAAACTAGGTAAATCAGAAGGGGTTGAAATAAGTAATATTTCCTGAATTCCAGCCAACATTAAAACCGATATTGGATAATAAATCATCGGTTTATCAAAAACAGGAAGAAGCTGCTTACTTATTCCTTTAGTGATAGGATATAACCTAGTGCCTGAACCACCCGCTAAAACAATGCCCTTCATTTTTATAATCTACTTTTTATATTTTAAATATTTTTTACACATTCACCCAAATCAGTCGTGTAACACCCACGTATTTTATGTAAGCACTCAGATTAAGGCTCCCTCTTAGTTAAGGTACCAAATAGGGTTCTAAATTGAGTTACGTTAAAAATAAGTTTTGAAATTAACATTAGCTTGTTCCCAAAGTGATTTTGTCAGGAATCATATTAACATGGTCCCTCCACACGTTAAAGATTTTTTTGAAAAAAGTTCCGATGAAATTCTAGGAAAAACTGCCATGAAGCTTCAACGTTCCAATCACACTGTGATAAGTGGCAGCCATTTCTGCTCCTGCATCATTACCACAATGAAACGAACTATTACGCTGAGTCGTGAGCTTTCTGATGATTCGTTCGGCAAGATTATTATCTATTGGAAATTCCCCCATCTTGTAAGAAAAAAAATCTCATCCCCAAAATAATTCAGATAATTTAAAGCTTCCGTATAGTATTGACTTCGAAACTCTGAGACTTTTGCTAATTCACTGTCCAGACTACTCCGTATCCTCAATTTCTTTGATTCCAAGCTTTGTCTTTCCCGCAACCTCTGCTCAGGTGTAAGACCTGCTTCATCATAACGATCCTCATTGGCAAAAATCTCTTTCAAATCATTCAAAAAAAGTACTGCGTCCGGCTCGTTGCCTTGATTAACCTTAGCAAATTAGCTGTTAGCATGAGGCATACATACCTGATGAACAGTATCTTTAAACTGTGCTGATTTCAACTAATCACCAATAAATACATAGGCGTTATGTCCGTCAGACATGATACTCTTCGACTTTGGATCACCTAGGAAATCCGTAATCACAGCCTCTGGAACCTTTCTCGTAGAAAAAGATGGCTACTTTCTGAGACTCGTTTACAAGCACTCGGATATAGCACTCCTTATAATGATCATACTTGCAGAGTTTACACCATGTCTCATCGCAGTTCACAATGGAATCCTTTTCCAATGCAATGGTTTTCAATACACAAACCAGCTTATCCAGACGCTTCTTACCTTTCTTCAGCCAGTTGTGCAATGTATTGGACGAGACAATCATCCCCATGTCTGTAAGCTACAGGTGCAACAGTCCGAAAGTTACGTTTTTCACCCTAAACCTTATAGGCTAGGGCTTGCAGGAACTCCGGAGGTGCCCTTCTGCCGAGAAATATCCCCATTTGGACTTCTACTTGGGTTCTGCATAATGCACCATCAGATTGTCTTGCCTCCATTACCGCAAATTTTTCATCAATCAGTTTTTGCTCGGCCATAAAATCTTCAAGAACAAGTCGCATGGCTTTCTTCGTCAACTCGTCTTCTTGATGCTGTTCGGCCAAGTATTGAATAAACCGGTCTTTTTGATCCTATACCATACCTTCACTATAATTTATTGGAGTACGTAAATAGGTTTCCCCACCCAACAACTCCCTTTTTGATTTAATTATATGTTACAGATCAACCACACTTAAACACTTGATTTACAGCACAAAAACCATAAAACAACAACAAACCCACGAACAAACTATTTAATTATTTGATTTTAACATTTTAACCACAAAATTTTCCAATATTAAAACCACATATTTCCAGTCAATACAATAGAAGATATCAGCGCCATTCCGCTCCACTTTCATAAATTGATAACCTGCTACAAACTCCTTTTCGAACAAGTTGTATGAACGATTGTCGAATGAATACATACGCACTATTCTGCAATTACATAACATGACAATAAAGACATCTCCATCACATGGCTCGCAGTGAAGCTGTTCTCGTATAATCCCCCCCCCAACTATGTTTACAACACATCTCGGTTAAATCACGGACATAATAGAAAGGATTCAGACCTGTACCACTTAGCATAACCCCTCCAATTTCTCTACCATACGAACCAACTCTTAGTAGCTTAAATTCTTTTGGGATAAGTGCAGGCCGTTACTTATACGAACTCAATCCTAATGCAAACAGGACTATCCGTATTACCCGATGCTTTCTAAGGATTAGAAACCCGTATAAGCTCCTTTTCAGGTTCACCTGCCGGTATACCATCAACTTTTACTTCAACTATTTTATGACGGATATCCTTATGCCACTTTTGAAAGAGGTTATAAGGAACTTTATTCTTCACACAGGATAACTAAAGAGAGTCTGCATAAGATATAGCCTCACTTTAGTACTGAAAATAAAACCTTTCAAGATCTTCGCTACCATCTATGTTTTTTAATTTTAATTCGCAGCGAAGATATGCCGTTTAAATTATAGCCCTAATTTGAATACTTACCACTTTGTTATCGCCAAATAAGTTTTGGACAACAGTTAAAATTATCTACTTCGGTTCTTCTTCAAATTTGGTGATAAGTTTTCCTCTGCTCATTTATCTAATTCAGTCAGTATCTGTTTTTCTTATCAAAGTAAGTAAAAAGGATAATTACCAACGGAAATAAAGAAATAAGAAATTTACCACCAAATTTGACGAAGAACCTTTATTTCTGATTCCTAAATTCCAGAAAATCTTCATAATCCCTAATATAATCAGTCTTCTTATAGACATCGGATGCAAGAACCATGCAGACTGCACCTGATGAGAAATCATCAAGGTTTCGCCACAGTCCAGGCCTTACATACAGACCTTGATAGGGTCTATTAAGAAAAAAAGAACGTTTACACTTTCCGTCGTCAATTGTTACTCTGAATGATCCTGATGCGGCAATAATCAATTGGCTTAAATCACGGTGAGCATGAGAACCTCGTTCTTCCCCTCCGGGGACATCATATAAGTAATATACGCGCTTTACATTAAATGGCAATGTATCTTCATTCTCCACTACAGTTAAGTTCCCCTTCCGATTACTGTGGTGCTTGTCCAGTTCAACTATTGAGCAATCAAATACATTATATTTCTCCATTACTTTTCAGTTTAAGATATTGATTATAATCACGTATATAATCAGCTGGGTTGTATTTTGTAGATGCAAACTCTAAAGCCAAGGAATTGGTAGAAAAATTTCCCATCTCACGCCAAAGCCCTTTTGGGATATACAGTGCATAATAAGATCTGTTTAGTGTGAAACTTTTTTTCTGACTGCCATCATCTACAGTTATATCAAAACCACCAGATAACGCAACTATAAATTCTTCTGTGTTGATGAATGCATGTCCACCTCTGTTCTCACCACCAGGAACGTCATAAATCCAATAAGTACGCTTGATTTCAAAAGGGATATGATTATTCTGCTCTACAAAAGACAAATTCCCTCTTGGATCTGTAAATTTAGGCAGTTCTATTAACTTTACGTCATCTACTGTCATATCATATATTGCTTAAATTACATTAGCTTCAGAATAGTTTTATCAGCTTGTCCGTTAATACTGAGTAGTCAAACTTCTCCGCCGCCTTTCTTGCTCTCTTACACATCTCTTTATATTGGACTTCAGGCAAAGTCAATAAATATCTAATTGCCTCAGCATATTCATTACTATCTTTGAACGCTTTTGCTATACCTATATTATTACACTTAATCGGGCAGTACATCATCTCCAGGTTGCAGCAAATGGGGCGACCACTTGCCATGTATTGAAACATCTTGCTTTGACTGCCTCCATAAGTACCAAAATGGCCTGCCTTGTAATTCAGAATATTGATATAACTTTTGGACAAAATATAAGGTACATATTTAGGAGCAATCCATTTTTGTTTAAAAATAACATTAGTTATCTTTTCATCCTTTAACCTCTGCTCTAATTTCGATCGATCATCACCATCACCATACACTAGAAATTTGACATCCTCAAAAATCTGTAATTGTTTAGCCGCATCTATCAAACTGGCAAGATTGTTCGCATACCGTATCGAACCTATATAAATGATCTTCTTGAAGGCATCATTTTGTAAATCTTCATCTTCCAATATGTTGTTTGCCCTGAATACATCAAAATCATTCAGATCCACACCATTGTTGATGTAGTGTACCTTCTCACGAATCAACTTTCCTCCTTGGTCAGTATACCATCCTCTATCAGCTAGATAGTCCGCTCCCCCTTCTTGCGAGAAAACTAATACATCCGCTGCCTGATACTGCTTATACTCCAAATGATAGAGATATTTTATAATAGGATTGGATGGCTTTGCCATATCTAATTCCACCAATGAATTTGGCCACAAATCAAGCACCTCAACTATATATTTAGCTTTCGATTTTTTAGCCTGTCGGGAAAGAATATTTCCAAAAGGTACCGTCGCTGTTTGTACTACTATATCAGGCTTTCTAAATTTATTCCAAAGCTTCAACAACCGGACATTAAACTGAATTGAACTGATTATTCTGGCAATACCATTTGTGTGGTAATTTAAGGATCTTATATGTACAAAATGCAAGTCATCATAATCACATTCTATACATGCTTCTTTACCATCAATCAAGTCAATGCCCATGTTATGCATGATGCTTGAAGCAAATACGGTAACATCGTATCCCTTAGCTTTCAAGTAGTGTGCAAATTTTATAGTACGAAGTCTTGACTCATATTGCGGAGGCATTGCGTATTGGTTTATAAGCCAGACTACTCGCTTATTCTTCATCTAGAACTTATTAATCAATTCAATGATTTGTTTTACTTCTTCCAATGTTATAGTAGGCCCTATCGGCAGACTTAATTCTTCATCTGCAATTTTTTCAGCAATAGGGAATGAAAGTTGCGGGATGTTCCATCCTTCTTTTTTATAACATTCTTGCTCATGTGGAGCGACAGGATAATGTATCACAGTACCCACACCATTCTGCTCCAAATAATCATGTAGTGCATCACGTTTACCTTCGCCTACAAGAATCGGGAACAGATGGAACACATTCTGTTCGTATGGCAATGTATCAGGCTGTATAACAATCGAATTGTTCAAGTTTTCAATATAATATTTGCCCACTTCCTTACGATGCGCATTATCCTCTACAAGATATTTAAGTTTTACATCCAAAACTGCTGCCTGAATTTCATCCAGACGACTATTGCGGCCACAATATTTGAAAACATATTTTTTCTGGCTACCATAGTTTGCAAGAGCACGTATGGTTGCTGCTAGTTCTGCGTTATTGGTAGTAATAGCACCACCATCACCAAGTGCTCCAAGATTCTTGCCTGGATAAAATGAGTGACCTGCTGCATCACCAATATTACCCGTCATACGTCCATCTTGATACAGGCAACCATGACTCTGTGCACAATCTTCAACAAGTTTCAGATTATATTTTCTACAAAGTTCACCAATTTTTTCTGTATAAGCAATTCTACCATACAGATGAACGATGGCAATTGCCTTTGTCCTTGAAGTTATTGCTTCTTCTATCCGGTCATCGTCTATCTCCAATGTACTTAGCTTTGGCTCTACCAACACCGGCTTCAATCCGTTCTCTGTAATTGCAAGTATTGTAGCTATATAAGTATTTGACGGCACAATCACTTCATCACCCGGTTGCATTACACCCATCTCAATATATGCCCTAAAAATCCATATCAGAGCATCTAGGCCATTAGCACATCCTACAGTATATGCTGTACCTACAAATTTAGAATAGTTCTCCTCAAAACGTTTGTTTGCATCACCTTGAAGATACCAACCGCTATTAACAACACGGCTTATTGCTTCGTTTATTTCAGCTCCATGCAGGGCTGTTACTTCTTTTAATGAAAGAAATGGTATCATTGTTTCTCTATTTTTACATTATTTTGTATTTCAGAAATATCATGAACGTCTCCCCCCTTATCCATTCTATTAAGGTCAAGAATCACATCATCCCGCATAACGTAGCCACGCATTTGAGCAGGGTTACCAAACCATAATGTGAACGCGGGTATATCCTTGGTTACAACACTCCCCGCCCCAATCATCGCATACTCGCCAATGGTTATTCCAGGCAAAACAGTGGAGCCTGCACCAATAGATGCCCCTTTGCATACCTTTGTAGGAAGTTCCGCCCAGTCCTTATTCTTTGAACGTGGATATAAGTCATTTGTAAAACTAACATTTGCACCAATCATAACATTATCTTCAAGCTCAATGCCATCCCATATCTGCACACCACTTTTAATGGTACAATTATCACCAATCTTCACTTTGTTCTCAATTAAACAATGAGAACAGATATTACAGTTTTCACCTATCCTAGCATCAGGTAAGACCACACAATATTGCCAAATATTGGTAGACTCTGGTATATGGTTGTTTTTACAATCAGAAAGAGGGTGTATCATAATTTCACTCTGTAAGTTTCACAATATTTTCTATATATATTTTTGCTGCATTATGATCAGTAAGCCATTTTGCCGTTTCTATAGCTTTTCTCGATATATTCTGCTTTTCTGCATTAGAAAGCTGCTTTATTCGTATTATGACTTTTGCCAATTCGTGCCGGTCTCCAGCATTACACAAATAACCATTCACACCATCCTTAATAATCCCATCAAAACCTTCATTTCGTGAAGCCACTACAATGCATCCTCTTGCCATAGCTTCAAGATATGCAAGGCCATAAGCCTCTCCCCTACTAATCATAATCATACAATCCGCTTGGTCGTACAACTGTTTAATCTGGTTGCGAGGTATTCGCCCTTTCAAAGTAACTTTGTCATCTATATTGTAACTCTTTACTTTTCTTTTAATTGCCTTTATCTGTTGCCCTACACCTATATAATTAATATGATAAGGATCATCCCTATATGCCTCCTGGAGAGCATCAATAATCAGTGCAGGATACTTACGTTCTATCATCTCACCTACATAAATAAACTCTTTAACTCTATCATTGTATTTGTGATTACCTATGGCAACATATTCTTCTGGTACACCTGAGTAACAAATGAATGATTTAAAAGGATGTGTAGCTATCTTTTCAAATTCTTTACGGATTGTTATATTTCTAAAGCCCAATACATCTACCGCACTAATCAACTCATCATATCTCTTTCCATATACATTTTTAACCATTTGTATCTCAGCCGATAGATGATATATTAAAGTTGTTTTTGCATTGGGATAATAAGATTTTAATAAAGACAATACCTCTAATTGAGGATTGATAAAATGCCCTACAATAACATCTGGCACAAAACCCGCTTTCTTGTCATCATTTACAATTTCTGCTATTGATTTTATTACAGCAGATGCAGCAAATTTACCATGTGGCAACGGCTTATATAGTGGTATGCGTATTACAGGAACACCATCCATATTATAATGAAGCACCTTCAATTCACGTGTTGTATAGATAACTGCCCCTGTCTTTGCTGCAAGATAATTACGCATTAGTTTAGCGATCCAATAAAAAGGACGAGGATATATTGCTTGATAATGTACAACTCGTACATTATATCCCATTTTTATCCAATCTTGAGCAAAGTAGTGACACACTTTCGTTCCATGATTCTGAGAGTCAAAAATGGGATAGATAGTAGAAATTAGCAAAATATTATTCATAACATGATGTCGTTTCTTGTTTCCTTAAACAGGCTTGATACAAATGACGATTCTTATATATTAAAAATATTATCGCCCAAAAAACACCAAAATTTATACTTATCAAATATGAATCTGAAAAAAATAAGGGCATAACAAATGCAATAAAATATTTAACTAAAATATTCCTATGTACTTTATTCAAACGGCTATAAAGTCTTACCAAAAAAAACAGTACAACAACAATTATTATCGTGGCTATGATAAGCCCAAAATCAAGAGTTAGCTCTAATAAAATATTGTGGCACAGTTCGTCTATAATAACCCTATCACCATATATGCCAACTCCTGTTAATAAATTATCCAATATTACTTTATAAACAACTTTATAAATATCATCACGCCCTTCAGGAGCACCAATATTCCCTTCTATTAAAAATGATAATGTTCTAGATGAAATTCCATAACTATCCAAGAAACTTTCAAACAATGGTAATAGGCTCATGAATACTATTGATAATCCAATAAGGATAAATATATTTTTTTTGTTCTTTTGAATTAAATCATAAATAATATATACCAGAAATACAACTAATGCTCCTCTAGAGCCAAAGGTCAAAATGCAAATAAAGAGAAAAGCTGCTGCTATAAAAGTATACCATTTGCCATTCTTGTAAAGGGTTATTGTTGGAAGCAAAAGAGCATATGACAATGCCATATTATAACCAAAATACAATGTTTGCCCTGCAATAAATTTTACAACAAAAAAAATCATCATTAAAACAATAACCCATGAAATTATGTAGAAAATCTTTTCTACTTTTTCAATACCTCCATTGATAGTAGGCAAACACAAAATACTAGGAATAATTATTGGCAGCAAAAATCGCGAAGATACACCCCATATATAATCAATATTTTTGGGAAAAAGAAAAGATTCAATTAATAAGAAAAATAAAATGGTTATATAAGTGAAAATAAAAATTGGAAATCTTCGCTTAAGCCCTATAATAATAGCTAACAACATTGGTATAGCTGTTAACAAAATTCTATATCCCGTAGTTGCTTCCTCTGACATATTATATACATAAATCATCAAGAATTGCAAAATAACGAGCACAGGCTGCATCAAAACAGCATATGCAATAATGTTATCTTTACTTCCTTCTGAAAGATTCATATTTTTTTTGCGATAAAAGTTTTTTCCATTTATAAAAAATCACATCAGGCGAATATTTTTTTGAAGATTCAATTGCCATTTGGCTCATTACTTCAAAAATATCTGTTTCTAAAGCAACTTTTAATATTTTATTTGCAAAACTCTTTGTTTCATAAGGAGCTATTAAAAAGCCTGTCTGTCCATCTTTTATAAGCATAGATGCCGCAGGAAAAGTATTATATACTATTGGTACACAACCATATTTTTGTGCTTCAAGGGTTACAAGAGAAAATGATTCGAACGAAGATGTAACAGTAACAATCTTTGCTTTGCAATAGAAAGGAATAGGATCTATGCGACCCTCAAACACAATATTTCTAAGTTTTAGTTTCCTTGCTAATGATTTCGCTTCTTTCAATCCAATTCCATCCCCCAATATATGAAACGACCAATCAGGTAATTTGTCCATACATTCTTTCCATATTTTTAAAGCTGCATCTATTCTTTTGATGTCAAAATCAATTAGTCCGCACCATATAATAATATTTTCTTTCTGCATGTTTCCCGTTTTCTTATCTTGAACGAAATTCGGTATTATCTTGATTTTAGAGGTATCTGATACATCTGTCATCTTAATCAATTGGTTCATCATGCCTTTACATAATACGATAGTCTCATCAGACTCATTTATTATACTTAGATACCGCTGCTTATATTTTCTTTTATAAAAGAAAAAAATAAAATCAATCACAAATTGAAAACTTAGGAGCCACAATAAAATTTTCTTGTTGTTCTTTAATAATTTATACTCTTTTCGAAAGTATAAATTCTCAACTTGACTAGTAATCGGTGTATGCAAACAAGAAAAGACAATTAGATCACATTCTTTTCTTATTTTATTGAGATAATGAACTATACGAGCATCATATAAGGGTATTTGATTTATAACAATATTAATCTGTTTATTTTTGCAGATATTAAAAAGATAATCAAAATTTTCTTTGCCATCTTCACATGTAGGAAAGAACAATTGATTTTCATCATAACTACATGTTTCACACTTGAGCAATCCTAAATACCATACCTGATGTCCTTCATTTCTGAACATTTCAGCCAAGGATAGTGTAATATTGGCAATTCCACCAATATGTGGGAGAACTCCATTTCCATAAATAAATAGAATATTCATCTTTGAACAATCTTTGAATAAATAGTTTCGGTTAGATATAATTTATTCAAGTCTCTATTACTTGATTCTTGAGCTGTATAATACAGATAAAATATATTATTGACTATTCCTCCTGTTGGTTTATAGATTCCGACTTTTTCACAAGTGCGATTCGTCATTAAAGGAGCATCCAAAAAATTAAAATTAATTCCGTCCATAGACTCCACCAAACAAATATCAGCATTGCACTGGTTTGTTTGGACTATAGCATACCGCTTATCATTATAATCGAACAAGTCTAAGTGCCATGGCCGATATAATCGGTTTTTATTAAGAAATAAAACAGTTCGTTCATAAGTAAACTGTTCAAATAGTGAATTTGATCTCCAAATAGCAATGCCATAACTTTTCTGTTGACTCCAAATGCCTAATACATCAAATGCTTTTATAAATATATTAACTATTCTTTTTACCACTGATGGTAAAGACATAACAATTTTAGAATGAAACTTGAGATGCATCGCATAACAAACCAAACTGCCATCTTTATCACGCATAAAGGTTGGGGACACCTCAGTATCCTCTTCCGCATCTTTAGTACCTACTAAAGGGCCAAAGATTTCACTGATTCCATTTGCCTTAATTTCTGCCCCAAACGTAGCTCTAACATAACCTGCGCTATCACACCTGTCTGTCAGATTCTCTCTCCACATCACATATAACTTATTGCCATCATAGAACAATGTTGGATCTGAATTATACCCCTTTGATGGTTGCTTTTGAACTTGATATGCCACCTTCCATTCTTTTGGAGCATGAGGTTCTTCTGCATCAGCATAACATAAAATAGGATTTTCTATTGTATCATTAGCAGCATAATAAGGCGTATAGACCATCCACCACTTATGACCAAGATAACCTTCAGGAACATACCGCACACAGGGATGCACCACATCTCCATGATTGATTTCCTCCTCAAAAGGTGTATGTGTGCACAACTCCCCTGGAGGCATCGTACCATATTCTAAACGCCTGTAAAGCTTATATTGGAGTTTGCGGTATGCTGATAATATGTCTCTTGATATACTCATTATCTTAACGTCTTAACGCTTTTTTTAGAAACTCTCTTGATGGTATACGGAGTTCTTGTAGTTTGAAATTAACAGCCTCCCAATCAACATCTTTTTGTACCTTGTTCAGAGGCAGTGAAACTAACCTGTCTGTCAGATTCAATTGCATCAATAAATCTTTGGCTCGCGAATCTACTTCATCGCTAATTGATACAACATTAAACGGACGGTTAAACATAAGAGAGAATGCTGTACCATGAAAGGATGTTGTAATGACAAATTGTGCATATTTGAACAAACTAACAAATTGTGTAGGATTCTGCAGTTTCTTTGATATAGAGAATTTACCTTGACTACATATATAGAGTCGCGAATTCTTAATTTCCACTATATCCCATCCTGCTCGAGATGCTATTTGTTTTGCATATTCACTAATCAACGCATCTTTAGTTCGGATCACTTGGTAAATCAAAACATAGTTTTTCTCCAAAGGCACTTCGTCTGCGATCAATTCATCAAAGAAATCAACTCCTGCCATAAGAGTCGGATCTAAGACCTTTTCTATTTTTTTATTTGGTATCTGTGTTTGCAGATAGCCTTGCAATTCTTTTTCTCTTACACTAATGAAATCGAAAGACTCAAGTAATTTAGCATTCTCATTAGAATAAAAAGAATCGCCCATATTTTCGGCAGCTGAACCAGCATATGAAATAAGTTTCGCACCATTCCTGTCAAACTGCCCCCAATATAGATTGTCAATTCCACCAGTAAAACAGATACTCCATACCTGATCACTTCCTACAATATAAGCATCCATACGTGGAAGATCGCCTGAAGACAGAACAATGTCGGTCATTGGAAGAACTTTATTAATATATTTCCAGAACATTTCTCTTTTCTTGTACCTAGTCAAAAGAGAAGGCAACATGAGCAAGTTAAGCACTATTCTCTTAATCTTCTTTAAGAACCCCGGAACGTTTATTGGTGCATATAATATACCCATTCCTTTGGGCTTATAGTCTACAATCCTTGCATCATAGCCCTGATTAATAAGATATTGGATCAATGCATAAGCCTGAAGGATAGCGCCATAATTTGTGGCTCTATGAAATGTCAATATACCAACTTTCATATTAAATAGTTTTTAAAGAAAGTATCATATAAATAATAATTAAAAGTCTCTTTACTTTCTGAATAATACTTGGTACGTTTATCGGACGGAATAAAGATGCCATCCCTTCTGATTTGCAATCAATAATTTCAGTTTCATGACCTAAGCTTTTGAAATAAGATACAAGTGCATATGCTTGTAAAGTCGCACCATAATTTGTAGCTCTATGGAAAGTTACTATTCCTATTTTCATTTTAGTGTTCTTTGAATAATCCACTTATATGCAAACGGTATGTAGGTTTGCACTATTGCCAGTACTTTCTGTCGTATAGTAGTAGGTGCAGCATATTTAGACTTAAATTTCCAATAGCTCATTTTTTTTGCATCGTTATAAATTTGGGAACGACTCGATGGCTTTTTAAAGGGGATAGAAAGTTGATGATTGATTTCAGCCTCATATTGCAAATCTAGATATGTATAAAAAAAATTCTTTTTCACCATACTCCATAAATAAGTTCCATTTGAATTGTTTACAATTATCGAAGACTTACTTTCGTTAGGGTGAAAATTTGGATATAACTTTGCAGAATCACAATCGCCGATAGTAATATCTCCTACTCGATTCAAATTTGCATAATGACACTGATAGCATGATAATCTGAATGACTCACCTTTCATAAAGGTAGCAAAGTAAGGATCATAACTTGACGAATAAAGGCGACTCATATTTTGCTTCTCTATTGATAGAATGAAAGAACTCTTACCCTCATTACTCATAGGGTTTCTCCACCTAAACCTTACATCGCTTAATCTTTCAGGATGCTTACAATAATGCTTTAAATCTTTTAAAAAAAACAATGGACTAGGAACTCCATGGCAAATAAGATCTAAAGTATAAAGATTTGATGGGCGTTCTCCCAAAAAAGAGTAAACGGCCGCTACTTGGCATGGAGTACCACAAAATAAAACAGTTTTCTGCTTATCCTTAAGAATTCCTTTGATTTTTGGCAAGCAATCTTCTAAAGAGCTTTGAACATATTTCGATCCCTGACATTTCTTAATATCAGAATAATCTTGAGTGATAATATGCCTTACAGCCCCTTCTACGAAGGATGCTGCGCAAACATAAGCATTTTTCTCGTTTACTAAACTTTTGGCAACTGTTCCAAACACCCCTCCTGAAGCTGATAATTTCTTTATATTCGCATCTTTTGTAAGTACAATATAAGCTTGCTGATTATCTATTGTTTGTACTTCCTTTGTTTGTGGACAAACATTCAAACATGCCCCGCAGTCCACACAATTATAATTTACAAAAGGGTGAATAAAACCTTCATCATCCGTCTTTAACGTAATTGCATCCTTTTTGCATATATAGAAGCAGTTGCCACAGCCACAGCAGTCTATTCCTATTTTAATAATATTTTTAAACATAAAATTCTCGCAGGATTAGCGCGATCGTAATTTATTTATTACATTATTCAAAAATGGAGTTTGTACCAATAAGTATTTAACTAAAGCTTTTGGGGTCACAGCTTTATTTTTCCGAAGTTCATTAAAGAATATTTTTGCTTTATTCTTATCACAATAATCAAAAGATCTTCCTAACTTTTCTTCCAAATAATGATTGTGAACCATTTGAATATACATACTACAATTAGGTATATTCATATGCTTTACTGTCTCAGTTATTGACTCCTCATACATATCATACCTATGAAGTACAGTCTCTAAAATGTCATTTGTTTGATCAGACATACTACCTTTACGTATATAATATTCATATAAAGGTTCATCAATAAATCCACATTTATATTTATACATGATTGGCAATAACATCTGCCAATCTTGGCCTCTTCGCGTTGGAAATATATAGCGATTGGGATTAGCATCATCAAATGCAGACATTCTAACCATAAAACATCCAGGCTGAAGCCAAGCACCTCTTGATAATAGATAATCCTCAAAAAGATTTTCCTTGTTAGGATCAAATTTAAAAGATGGACCAATCTCTGAATGATTAAAGCCTGTTCCCTCAATTATCTTCATAAACCTTGTACGAACAAGTCCATATTCCGCCTTTTGCTCTAAATAAAATACCTTTTTTGAAATTGAATCGACCGGTAGTGTGTCATCTACATCGGGCCAAACTAAATACGACCCTTTAACATATTTGATACCTTCTGCAATTGTAGCTCCTAATCCTAAATTATCATGGTAATAATATTCAAATGAAAAGCCTCTATCTTTAAATTGCTTTTCATACGACATAATAAGCTCTTTTGAATTATCAGTAGAACCATCATCCATAAAAATGAGCTGACAATTTGAATAGTCTTGTGCTAATAATGACTTTGCATATCTATCAATATACTTAGCTCCATTGTAACAAGGAGTTAATATACTTACTAATATATCCATGATTATTTAAAGTTATGAACTTTTGATTTAACTATCTTATTAATGAAATCTCTCTCAGTTGAATCCATTAATATAGAATATGAGAGAAAGAGTAATATTATACTGCTAATACAAATTATAAAAAACAGTGTTCCCCAACCTTCTACTAATAATGTATGAATTATATAGGTCAATCCATAGGTTACTAAGCCTATAATAGAACATTTGATAAAAATCGACACAAAAAATTCCTTAAGTTTAAATGATTGAACCAGAATGCTTAATGTCCACATATTACATAACAACCCTATAATAACAGCTATGATATTAATAACAAATGGCAATAGTGGTCCAGCTCCAATATATTTATAAATCATATAAGTAATTGGTATTACAAGAAGATATATAGTTCCATTTATCACATTAGGTCTTCTAACATTTCCTGTAGCATGAATCCCCATAATCAAAACAGCCGATAGATTAGATAACATATTAAAAAGAATAGTTAAACGACAAAGGTCTGCAGTATATTTGGGCCAATCTCCTAGCCATACTGTTAATACAAACTCCATCTCTATCATTAAGGGTATAGAAGTAAGAAGCATCAATACTGTTGCAAACTTTCCTGCTGCGAATGTAAGTTGATTCATCCGATCAAAATCGTCAGATGCATAACTTTTGATAATCTGAGGCTTAAACGCAGTCATTACATTAGCTGCAAAACTCATAGCTGCACCCTGTACCTGTGTCGCAATACCATTGGCTGCGTTAAGTACAGGACCAAAATACATATTCAAGAGCATATTTACACCCTGAGTTCTCGCTACTACACTAGCATTGCCATAAAAATCCCAACCGGTAAAGGCTAACATCGGTTTTAGTATAACTCGATCCAATTTTGGACTAAAATTTGCACCAGTACATCTAAAATTAGCGTAAACTGCGTAAATAAGAAAAACAACGACACAGGTAGCAAGATATAAATATGAATATGTTATCAGTTTATCATATGTAGCATACATCAATGCTACAACTATCAATAATTTCAATATTACATTAAAAATTTCTATATAAGCATACATGTCCATCCTCTCATAAGAGACAACAATAGCTCTATATGGCACCTGAAGAATATTAATAAGCGAAGCAATAATTGAGACTTGAAGTACAACATTGGCAGCAAATAATCTATCTTCAGGAATTACCATTTTGGAGTTTAAGAACCAAACTCCTATGCTCTCACATAAAAGAAAGATAACACCAATAATAATCAAATGAGTCGTCAATGAAACAGAAAAAATAATTGATATTTTAGAATCCTTCCCTTTGCCAATTTCAAAAGTAAAAAATCGAGATGTCGCATTGCTCATTGCAGTATTCAGGAACAAAAACATTGAAACCATGCCTCCAATTACGTTATAAATGCCAAAATCTTCTATACCAAGAGTAGTCAGGATTAATCTTGAAGTATACAACGTAATACCCATTGAGAATATCATTCGAAAATACAGAAACGCAGTATTCTTTACAATTAGATTATTATTTGATGAAGAAGAGTTTTTTGCCATTATTATTTTTGCAGTATTCTTTATAGATATAACAGGAGTTTTTTTGTCATCCTTACCATGGTAGATATACCTACGATAGTATTCTTACCTTCGAGTTTAGCCATTCTCCTTTTCGGTGACTCGTTTTCATCCAGTGCTTACAATAAGCGTTCCCCAGCGATAGTTTATGAGTTCATTATAACTCAATTTAAAAGTAAGTGTTGTATTTTTCATGTTAGTTATTTTACCCCAGATTCTCGCATGAAGGGAGAAAACAAAAGCAATTCTCTGTGTCATCCAAGCCATTTTGACTACCATCACGCCCAACTTTGGTCAAATCTCGACTAGTAGCCACAAACTTCAAATTGTGAAGAGCTTCATAGAAACCACGATATTTAGCAGTTTCACGAAGAGGTTTAGCCAAACTTTTGCATTAGCAACTGAATCAGTCTGCAACTTTTTCAGATTTCTACCCTAAGCATCAATCGGAACTTTCAATGAATAGAGACTATATCTTTCCAATCTACCCAGTAAGCACTTTTATCCCCTTAAAATCTTATTTTCATGAAATCACCCCTCGCTTGCAAAGGTGCAAGTTCGAAAGTTGAAGACTGTTTCTCAGACATCAACATACAAACGCTACATCCATCCTTAGACAAAAAGAAGGTTTCCTCTAAAGCTTCAGAGGTCGACATAGCAATAATATCCACTGAAACTATTGTTTTCTTGCGACTAGAAGGTCATTTGTGAAATGCTGAATTAAGTAACTCCCTACTGGAAAAATCTTTCTATCAATATATTTTTAGACTGATTCCTCTAATTAACAGAAGAATCAAAGCTTTTCTAAATCTCCACTACTATATACTATCGTTATTTTGATAACTATGCAAAGCTATGACTATGACAACTAATCTGAACAGGAAGATGTAAAAATTAAACATTTACTAGTCTCTGCAGAAAATATCGCGAGTGAATACTTTATCTGCCACATCATCCAAACAAGCATCGTAACGATTAGCAATAACGGCATCGCTCATCTGTTTGAACTTGGCTAGATCGTTTACTACCGTACTACCAAAGAAAGAAGTACCATCTTCGAGCGCAGGCTCGTAGATGATAATTTGGGCACCTTTGGCCTTGATGCGCTTCATGATACCTTGTATAGATGACTGACGAAAGTTATCAGAGTTGGATTTCATGGTAAGGCGGAAGACACCAACAACCACATCCTGTTCTTTCTGGGCATCCCATTGACTGGAAGCAGTGTAGTAACCGGCTTTCCGCAACACCTGGTCGGCGATAAAATCTTTGCGGGTACGGTTACTCTCCACAATAGCAGTCATCATATTCTGAGGTACATCGGCATAGTTGGCAAGCAACTGCTTAGTATCTTTGGGCAGGCAGTAGCCACCGTAACCGAAACTGGGATTGTTATAGTGAGTACCAATGCGCGGGTCGAGCCCTACACCTTCTATAATAGATTGTGCATCCAATCCTTTTACTTCGGCATAAGTATCGAGTTCATTAAAATAACTGACACGTAGCGCCAAATATGTGTTAGCAAAAAGTTTTACAGCTTCAGCCTCCTTGATACCCATAAAGAGAGTTGGAATATCCGCTTTTATAGCGCCTTCTTGTAATAAGGCAGCAAAGGTTTTAGCAGCTTGCTCAAGCATCGGTAGATTAGCGATAGTCCGGATGGCTTCATTTTCTGCATCAAACTGATTACCATTCATCATTTTGGGAGTCCCCACAATGATGCGGCTGGGATAGAGATTATCGTAAAGTGCCTTGCTCTCGCGAAGAAACTCGGGAGAGAAAAGCAAGTTAAGCTGCTTGACTCCTCGCTGTGCATACTTAACGTATAGACTGCGACAGTAGCCTACAGGTATGGTAGATTTGATAACCATTATGGCATCAGGATTGACTCTGAGCACAAGGTCGATGACATCCTCTATGTGGTGAGTGTCGAAGTAGTTCTTTACCGGATCGTAATTAGTAGGGGCAGCAATGATTACAAAATCGGCTTCGACGTATGCGGCAGCCCCATCAAGAGTAGCCAAAAGACGTAAGTTTTTTTCAGACAAATATTGTTCAATATAATCGTCCTGAATGGGAGAAATTTTCTGATTAATCTTCTCTACCTTTTCGGGAACAACATCAACAGCTACTACTTCGTGATGCTGTGCCAGCAACGTAGCAATACTCATCCCGACATAACCAGTTCCGGCTACGGCTATTTTTATATCTTTAAATTTGCACATAAGATAATTATTTCTTTTAATTCACTTTTCTATTAAGTTGCGATAGCAAAGGCTGATCATTAGACAGTCAAAATGAAAAAACGGAAATGTTTATATTCATCAATCTATCTCACTACACGGATACCGATTATCTTCCATTGTCTGCAATGTCTCCATCACTTCCAATTCTTCTTCTGAAAGTGCCCTATTTTTCCAGCTATCCATTATTTGATGTGCTTCTTGTGCTAAATCCTCCTCGAATACCTCGCCATAGCAATAAGTCAGCAATTGGCATTTCAATAGAGAAGCGGGAAGATGGTCCAATACGGCAAAAGAGCGATCTAAAATGCTTTGTATCTTAGATTCTTTGTCGCCATCATTGTAAATGGTAGCATTATAGCCCATTAACAGGGACAGACAAATCGCTGCTTCTTCCTCGGATGTGGTACCTTTCATAGAGAAAAGGGCTTCGGACAAGCGAAAAACTTCGGTGTTCAGTTGACGGAAATGATCGGTATAGATGGGAGAACCATCCATACCCAAATAAAGCAACTCACGGGCAATGTGTTGCAGATTTTGGACTTGATTCATATAATTTTGAAATTACGAATTACGCTGAAAGAATACGAAGGTAACTTTTAGGTACTTTGACGCTGGCAGAAAGAACTCCGTGGATACGAATCACTACGTAAGTACGGTTGGCAAGGCTGGACAATTCGCCCTCAATGCCACAAAATTCTCCTTTGACGACCTGCACTTTTGTACCAATGGTAAGGGGAAGATCATCAAAAGTTACATTTTCCGGAGCTAAATCCATCACAAACTTGAAATCTTCCATCTGTTTGTTGGGAACGATCAACAAAGTATGGGTATAGAGATCCTTCATATAATAAAGAGGAACATGATCATCCTTCGTGATAGACCAGGCACGGTCTTTCGTGGTCCGGACAAAAATAAGATTCTTGATAACAGGAACTTCTACCCTACGACGACGATATTTCAGTTGACGGATGACAAATTGTGTTGGAAGAAAGTATTCTATTCCAAGCTTTTCTAAAGCATTGCGAACAGAAAACTCCTGATCCTTCTTTGTCCGAGCGGCAAACCAATACTCCTGTTGTTCAGACATTTATTAGTGGATATTAAAAGTCGAGAGGTTACTTTCGGGTGCGCTACGCGGTTTGGACGAGACATCTTTTCCCATTCAAACCGTAAGAATTTCCGAAACTATTTTTAGTGGTAAAACGAATGAAATTGTTTCAAAAAACGTTCGTCTTTTGGAACACCTTTTTTCGACCTTTTCTAAAAATCATGTTCTTATAGAAAAAACACATATATAAAGATTCTATTTCATGTATATAATACTCTTATAATCAGTATACTAAAATAGATAAAGAAAGAAAAACTCAATTTATTTATAAAAATATTTTGTTGTTATAAAAATGTGCCTTACCTTTGTGTTTATAAACGAACGTTTTTTGAAACACCCCTCCCCTTTTCTTCCATCTACTTTATATTACGTATCTGTTTGTAGTCCAATAGGTAAATACCCTAGCCTCCTATCATTTACACAAAAAAATTTCTCCTTACGCGCGAGACGACACCTACTTTAGAAAACAGGTTCTTCGTCAGGTTTAGTGGTAAGTTTTCTTTTACTCATGGAATCTAATTCAGTTTTCGGAAGTGCAAGCCCTCGTTTATAGTTGACAAAAAAGCAAGTATCCCGGCTTTCGCCCGAAGTGTCCATTCGTGAGGTAAAGAAGCGAATCTTAGACTAAACTATCTGAAAATCAGCATCTTTAAAAAGTAAGATTTCTGTCTTCAAAAGCTTTGTTTTAACACAGAGTTAAAGCTTGTTCTTTGGATATAAAATAAGAAGTTCTTTAAATGCAAAAGACTTGTTATTTGCGCACAAGAACCTGACAACCTGTAAAAGGCGTTAACAATGTTAATTGAAGAAAGGTATAAGGATGAAGACACCGGTTCAGACGGCGTAAATTCACTTCCAAAACTTGAGTTATCTTATTCAGCCGGTGTCTGTTTTTTCTTATTAAAGCAAGCAAAAAGGACAATTATCAACTTGGAAATAAAGAATTTACTACCAAATTTGATTTAAATAGGCTATAAATAATAATATGGAAAAAGTGAAAATCGGAGAAAACTCCAGAAAAGTATGACGAATACTTATACATGCAAGAAAAGTCTCTGTGAAAGAACTTTGCAGCTTGACCTGCCTGAATATAGACGATGTAATGCTTGCTGTCGGATGGTTGGCAAAAGAGAACAGTTCTTTTTATCGAAAAGAAAGCAGATTCTTTTTATGTCAGCGACGGTTCTGAGTATTACTTCTGCTTCGGATAGGACATGCAGATGAAAGAACGAGGGTGTGTCGAAACTCGTATTCACCACAGATTACTCTGTGGTGAGTCATGACACACTCTCGTCGTTCTTTATTCTCCTTTTGCCTTCATCAGTTTCCCGGCTTTGAGGTCAATGTAGTAAAGCATTCCCCGGGCTATCTCCATGCGCCCGATCTCCTTACCCGGAAACTCGGCCAGCACTCCGAGCAGGTCTCCTGTCTCCGGATCATAACGCTGTATTTTCCCACTCTTCTGTACCGACATCAGTAATTCGCCTCCGTAGGCAAGCAGTCCGAGCGGTTGAATATCATCGTACTTAAACACGGCATCGGAAGTGATATGTGTCTCTTCACCGAACACGATCTCCATTTTCGACGGAGTGAACACTTGCACACTCTTGTTGTACCAGTCGGTCAGATACATACGCCCGTCATACTCTGCCATACCATGGATACAGGCCTGATAGTCATATCCGACTCCTTCGGGCACTTTCACCTTTCCGATCCAGGGAACCCGGAACGCAGGTTCGGTAACGGCTTCGTAAATCCAATAGCCGCGAATGGTATTTTTATCACGTACCATCAGTCTCTCGCCACACTCACGAAGTCCGTAGCAATGGGTCATGCTATAAATATCGTCTCCCCACTTTCCGTCTGAACGCCCGATGGCATTGACAAACTGAAGGGTGCGACGGTCAAAAATATTAATACGGGAGTTGTACATACCCACAAAGATATAACGGTCAGAAACAGCCATGTCGCCTATCTCGGCATTAAAGGTCTCTTTGACACCTTTCCGTACCCATGAATCAATACGTCCGATCAGTTCGCCCGTCGTCAGGTTCAGCAACAGCACGGAACGGTCGGCGGCATTGGTATTGGCAACAAACAAAGTGTCCCCCTTGACCCGTACGGACCGGGGAGTGAAATTGGCCGGAAGCACTCCGGGAACAACCACTTCGCCGGCATCTGTAAAGGTGGTGTAAACCGGCTCTTGGGGAGAAGTACTGCCCTTATCCGAAGGTTCTTCGTCCTTGGAACAGGATATACACAGGGCAGATATCAATAATAACAGATATAAAAATTTCAAATTCATGCTTGATTGTTTTCTCACCACAGACGACACAGAAAGTTTTCTTCTCTTAAACCGTCATCCGGATATAGAGGAGTGTACAAACCTGCATAATCTGCAGCGAATCGTAATTATTCATTTTTTTAGTCCAGCTCGGATATTTCAACAAACATAACTTTCCCCTGTATCAGCCGGGGAGCATTGGCATTGCGCCCTGCAAGATAGAATGTATCATTATGGAAAAAGAGGCGTCCGGGAGTTCCCAGCCCCACTCCTCCGGCAAAGGATGAATAAGAGCCGAGCTCTTTCCCGGTACGGAGGTCTACTCTCACGATGCGGTTATTTGTGCAGACAACATACATTTCGTTCTGAAAGAATCCCATACTGAGCGGTTTGTTCGGCATGCGATAAGAGCGCAGAAAGCGTACCGGCTCTCCCTTGACCGCCACGGTGGCGGGATCGATCACCAGGACGCATGAGGTTTCGTAGTCGGACACATAGATCAGGCCTTCATGCCGCGCGACGGACTCAAGATTAAAACCGTTATTAGAAGACGTACTGTCCGTATTCTGAGCAAAGACAGGGACCTTAAAACGATTTTCAGGCGTACAATCTGAAATCTGCACCACTTTAATCTTCTGTTTGTCACGGATGAACAATTTATCACCGGCCACTTCGGCCGCTTCGCATTGCAACAGAGAACTCGACTGCCATCCGGTACGCCCGATGGTGGTCACATACGAATAATCGTTCCGTCGGAACAGGTCGATCCGGGATGAACGGTTCACCACAAAGATGTAATCGCTGCTGACCGCCACATCCATCACCTGATTGTCGAACTTCTCGTTTTTCCCGTTGTAGGTCCAGCCGGTCAGCGAATAAAGCAACTCCCCGGTCGAAGCGCGTACCACCCACACACCGTCAGAACCTTCGGCACGGTTGACAATGAAAAGAGTATCTCCCGAACGCCGCATTCCCACCGGATTGTAATTTTGGGTCCCCACTCCGACAAAGGCGGCATCCAGCTCTTTATCGAAAGTCAATGTAAGGATGGAGTCGGTCGTGAAACTGAATCCGGGGGCACTATTTTTATCGCATGCGGCAAAGGTGAGCAGCAGGACTGCCAGTACCGTCAGTATGTTATGTCTCTTCATCATAGCTCTATGTCGGGATTGTCGGCATCATTGATGCCGGGATTATAATCATTGTAACTCTTAAAGGGATTGATGATATAAGGCAACATGCGGTGCTTCATCATGTAGCGATACACTTTCGGTACTATTTCATCGGGCACCGACCCGTAACACAGGCTGCTGGAATGACCATAGCCCAGACAGTGCCCTAGCTCGTGAATCCAGACATGAAGCACCCAGTTGCAATCGATTGCCACCCGGTTCTGGTAGAAGAATCCGGCCAGATATTCTTCACGCAATCCCAAAGCATTTCCTCCACCGAGCCCGGCGATACCGGAACCGGTAACCACTCCGAACACAAGACTTTGTTTATTGAGAATCGAATTCAGTAGCCCTTCACGGTCGATCTCCTTTCCTGCATCATTGTGAATGCTACCTTTGTAGTTCATCAATGAATCACGAAAAATTTCGGAACTGAACATGACAGCCATATTCACCGCCGATGTGGCATAGTAGCGGGCTGCATTTGCTGTCATGACTCCCCAGTTTCCACTGCCGTACTTTCCCATCTGGATACGGGTTTTCATCTTGATGGTCTTCAGCATATCGAATACGGAGTCGTTGCACGAAAGCAGCAATTCATACTGGTCGGGCGACAGCAGTGCCAGATTATTCACACGGACAGGCTTTCCACTCTTCGAAGCGTAGACGGCCTCTCCCATTTTCAATGGAGAATCAAGTTTAATGTTATAAAAACCGGGGACTTCCTCAAATTGCATCAATTGGATGGTGTCACGCAAATGGGGCATCGTCAGCCAAAGGGAGACTTCCTTGAAATCGTGCGCCATGCCGTTGAACAGCCGGAGCTTTCCATCCGCCATCGAAACATTAAAGGGGTTATTCACATAGAAGGCACGATCGGCGGAAACAATCTCGTCCACGCTTTCGCCATCTTCAAACATCTGTTCTCCCTGATCGAGAAACTCTTGTGCCGTCATCTTCGTCAAAGCAGGCGGAGTGCCAAAAGCATCGAGAATATCGACTGTATCATCATCCTGACAGGCACACAGCGAGAATGCCAGAAGCGAGATACACAGAATTTGCTTTCTGTTCATAGTGTAGGGTTTATTCATTTTGAGGGCGCAAAGATAATATAAAAAATATTTTTCCCACAAAAAGATTCTTCCGGATAATCGGAGCGAAACATCGCTAATCGCATACCCGATTACCACACAGGCTTTTGGGCAGAAACGGTTTATAATAAAAAAACGGCCGATCTGCCAAATCCATAAATGATTCTTTGTAAATTTGCACATAGTTATTAGATAAACATTATGAAGAAACTCTTTTTATGGGCACTGTCAGCTTTGTTAACCCTTCCGGCAGCGGCTCAAGACTTCGTCCCCGAAGCCTCGTTTTACGGCGAAAACTACTGGACACCCGACACACTGGGTAACCATCGCGCCATTGTTTCCGTGAACACTCCCGCCTCCGTAGCGGAAGCTTATATCCCCTGGCGCAGACGTGACGCCAATCCCGAACAAAAAGGGATTATTGTGATCAATGTATCTACCGGCAAAGCGGTAGACAATGTACTTCCGGTGGAAATCAACCGTGAATACGGACGCATCCGATTTGACGCAAGCGGAAATGCCGGAGATTATTATGTGTACTACCTCCCCTACCACACCTCGGGAGGGCCCTATCCGAAAGTAAACTATCCTCAGCAACCGGATAAGGCGGATCCGCAATGGAAAGCAACCTGTAAAGCCACTCCGGCCGGAAAGGCGGTACAAGCCAAGCTGGTACGTTTCGAATCGCTGGGCAGTTTCAACAGCTTCTATCCGATGGAAATCATCGCCACAGCACAGGAGAAGCAGGCATTGATCGATGCTAACAGCAACAAGCCTTTCCTGCTGTTGCCCGAAGACCGTAAATATCCCATCCGCATGTTCGATGATCTGTCATACCGCCAGGTGACGCAAGGAGCCACAGGCGAGTTTTTCGGTGAAGCGGATCTGAACGAATACTATGTGCTGCAACTGGGACTGTGGGCATTCAAGAATCCGGTGAACGGAGTCAAAGTAACCTTTACCGACCTGAAAGGAAGGAACGAAAGTATACCTGCATCGGCTCTTACGTGTTTCAACACGGAAGGAACCGACTGGCTGGGACGCCCGATACATCCGGAGGTAAACGTCGGTAAAGGCCGTGTACAACCTTTATGGATCGGCATCCAGATGCCGGAACATGCCGGCAGAGGGATCTACCGGGGCACGGTCACCGTGAGCGACCTGAGCGGTGCTTCACAGGAAGTGAACATAGCCATTAACCTGTCGGACAACGTACTGGTGGACAAAGGAGACGGAGACTTGTGGCGTTTGTCACGTTTGCGCTGGCTGAATTCACAGTATGCAGTCAATAACCGGCCGGTGAAGCCATTCATTCCGATAAAGGTGGCAGACCGTACAATCAGCGTGCTGGGACGCAGCGTCACTGCCGGCGAACTGGGACTGCCGGCTTCCATCCGGAGTTACTTCACCGAAGAGATGACTTCCATAGGCAAAGAACCCAAAGACATTCTGTCACAACCGATGGAATTTGTCATTCGCCAGAATGGAAAGCCACTGCCCGTCACCATCACTTCACCGCTAAAGTTCGGCAAGAAGGAAGACGGAACGGTAAGCTGGACCGCTACCGGAAAAGCAGGGGCACTGGAGATAACAGTACTTGCAAGTATGGAATTCGATGGTTTCATGAATTATCAGATCAAAGTAAAGGCTGCCGAAAATACATCGGTAGACGATATAGCCCTGTTAACTTCCATGCCGGCAACAACGGCCAAATATCGTTTGGGAATGGGTTATGAAGGCTCACTGCGCCCGAAAAGCGACCAATGGAAATGGAATGTGGAACGGAATCAGGAAGGTTTCTGGTTTGGCGATGTAAACGCCGGCATGCAATGCCTGTTCCGTGCAGAGAACTATCGCCGTCCGCTAAACACAAACTTCTACAAAATGCAACCGTTGAACATGCCTCCATCCTGGTTTAACGACGGTAAAGGCGGCATCAGCTATAAAGAGAAAGGAAACCAGGTAGACATCAAGACATACAGTGGCAGCCGTACCCTCCAAAAGGGCGAAGAGCTGAACTTCGACTTCTTGGTATTGGTAACTCCCTTCAAGCCCATCGACACGATGAAGCAATGGACCGACCGCTACTACCACGGATACCAGCCTGCCGAGAAACTAAAAGAGGGCGACGCACACGCCTACCAGGCTGTAGACGTTGTGGGAGAAACAGGAGCAAACGTTATCAACCTGCATCACGGCAATGCGGTGAATCCGCATATCAACTATCCTTTCTTCCGCCCTGCCTTCATGAAGCAGTACGTAGACGAATCGCATGCCAAAGGATATAAAGTGAAAATATACTATACGGTACGCGAACTGACGAACCATGCACCGGAGCTGTTTGCCCTGAAGAGCCTTGGACACGAAATCTTCTCACCGGGCAAGGGAGGAGGCTATGCCTGGCTACAGGAACATCTGGACGGCGACTACATCGGAGCCTGGTTTGTAGATGCTTACAAGGATGCGGCAATCGTGAACACCGGCATTTCACGCTGGCACAACTTCTATGTGGAAGGACTGAACTGGCTGACAAAAAATGTCGGCATCGACGGAGTCTATATCGATGACTTGGCTTTCGATCGTAACACGATGAAACGCATCCGCCGGGTACTGGAAAGTAACCGTCCCGATCCGCGCATCGATGTCCATTCAGCCAATCAGTTCAATCCGGCCGACGGTTACATCAACAGCATATTCCTTTACATGGAGCACATGCCTTACCTGGACCGCCTTTGGTTTGGAGAATACTTTAAATACGAAAAGTCACCGGAATACTGGCTGACAGATGTATCGGGTATCCCCTTCGGCATGATGAGCGAAATGTTGCAGGATGGCGGCAATCCTTATCGGGGCATGCTGTACGGGATGACCGCACGCGAACCAATGGAATCCATCCCCTCACAACTCTGGAAGGTGTGGGATGCATTCGGCATAAAAGACAGCCGCATGATGGGCTATTGGGTATCCTACAATCCAGTGAAGACAGGACGCAATGACATTCTGGCAACCTCGTTTGTGAAAGATGGCAAAGTAATGATTGCCATTGCCAGTTGGGCAAAAAAAGACAGTGATATAAAACTGCAGATAGATTGGGAGAAACTGGGCATTGACGCTGATAAAGCCAGGCTGACGGCTCCTGACATCAAAGGTTTCCAGGAAGGATTCAGCCTGTCGCCAAAAGATAAAATAAAAGTTCCCAAAGACAAAGGATTCATCTTTATTCTGGAATAAAAGTAGATACATGAATGGGGGCGTGCCGAAAATGCTGACCAGGCGGGAAAGTACATCCCGGCACACCTCCATTTTTAAACTGACTCAGTCTAATTTTCGAAGCTAATATATAAAAAAACAGACATATTAGGAGAATCCACAAGATTGACAAAATTCACTTGCAGCCAATGCTACGGCCTCAGGTTCAATTGTAAAAAACAAAATTTTCCGGTATCGGATTTTCTTTCTTTTCCTCGTCATCCTCACGCTGAGAAGCAGTTAACAGTAATACTCCATAGTCCGTGTCATTATCAGTCTATTGTTGTTGATATTATATAAAAAATGTTTTTGATTCTGAGCATAAGTCCACACTGCAAGTCCTGCTCTTTATCATACTTAGATAGATGTCTTAGTAATTCTCAATAATAACATTCCCGAATATATCTTTTTTAATAATTTGCTTTTTCCCATGATTATCTTCGATTATTTTATTACCGAATATATCTGTCTTAATGGTCTTTTTATAACCTTTATTATTTTCAATGACAGTATTTCCAAAGATATCTTTTTTGATGCTTTTCCTATTACCGCGATTGTCCTCAATGACAGTATCTCCAAAGATGTCTTTCTTAATGGTTTTCCTATTACCGCAATTGTTCTCAATGACAGTATCTCCAAAGATGTCTTTCTTGATAGTTTTCCTATTACCGCGATTGTCCTCAATGACAGTATCTCCAAAAATGTCTTTCTTGATAGTTTTCCTATTACCGCGATTGTCCTCAATGACAGTATCTCCAAAGATATCTTTCTTAATGGTTTTCCTATTACCGTGATTGTCCTCAATGACAGTATCTCCAAAGATGTCTTTCTTGATGGTTTTCTTTCCTTGATTAGTTACCGAATGTCCATGATTATTTCCGATAGAATTTGCACCATAACTTCCTGTTATCCGAGGGATCAGAATAAACTGAACTGTAAATAGAATAAATAAAATCTTTTTCATGATGTTTTTTTTAGGTTTGCAACAAAAGTAAAGCAGGAAAATCATACCCGATCTGTGAATTCTATAATTACTTATAGGGAAAAACCTAAATTTATATGGACTTAAACGGTAAGAACTTATAAAGTACCCCAATTCGCACATCAAAAATCAAGCATCTATACCACTAAAATCAGTACATATCGGGACATCCACTCCAGAGTGAATACTAAAACAATCTGCAAGTAACGTTTGGCAATAAGAAAACAATCAGCACATGCAAATAGCATAAGCATAAATAGAGTTTTTTTCTTGGAAAAGCTGAAATAAGAACTGGTACCTATATAGATAAAGTGGATGGTAAAAAAAATATTATTTTTTCGGCTCTGCATAAACGATATAACGTGTAGAGTCTTCTTCATCAGGTAACAAGACCGCATTGGTATTATCCGTCACCCATTATAGCACACGGATAAGCATTCGGATATTCTTTTTGCTCAGAAAACAAATCGTTATACAGTCGAAATATCTTTTGTTTATCCTTCTTATCTTCATAAGTAGGTTGTGAATAGAGTAAGCAGAGGTAATTGTAAAGTGAATTGTAGCTATGACTCATGCATAATAAAATAATCCCTCAAAATTTAGGGACGATCCCGAATTCAGATATGATCCTTTACTCCCTTTTCTTTAAGAGGTTCCTGGCGTTTTTTTTAAAATTTCCCTAATATCATTGATTATCAAGGAAATTAGCAAATACAGTTCTTACATTCGACTAAATTAGTCTTGATTTAAATTATATATCTATTTCTTTAATGCGTTCCAACTGCCTATTTAGAAAGTAGTCAGAATACTTAGTGTAATCCCCCGTTTCATAAAATCGAATCAACCCTTTCCTGTAATTCAAAATATCAGCATCTTTTGCTGAATATACAGGAATAATATCAGCATTCATCATGACAACACTTTCTATCATGCGAGAAGTTCTTTTATTCCCATCTATAAAAGGTTGCAGCCGTGCAATATTACAATGTAAGAAAACTGCCTTTTCCAATGGATTAGTATAAACGTCTTGCTCATATAATATCTCTCCCAATTTACTTTTTATTTCTTGCAAATCTTTTGGAGGAGCATAATCAGTACCGCTGATCCTAACTGCACGTGTCCTTAAAAAGCCTGATTCCTCATTAGAAACCAAACCTGTGGAAATAGATTGATGAAGTCTGAAAAGAGTACGTTCATCTATAATCTCCTTATTTTTCTCTTGATGAATATATTCCAGTTCGGAAATGAATGTATTATATAGATTTTTCAGCATTTTAGCATCTTCATATTTTTTTTCGGAAGTGATGCCGTCCTTAAGCAATGCTTCTGTTTCAACATAGGTATAGGTATTACCCTCTATTCTCCCCGAATAATAGCACCATACAACAGCCAAGTCTTTTATCTCGCTTGAGTAAAGTTCCGACAGTTTAGCCAAAGGGCTTTCAAGAATGAATGTTGCTTTTTGGCATTGTTCCTTATTGAAGATATGTTTCATATATCCTATCTATTGCTTAAAAGAGAGATTTTATTTCTCGATTTCATTATTATGCAAAACTACTAAAAAGTACTTAGATACAGCACACTTCCATTATAAAAGTTCTATTCTTAACACCCACCTCTAAGTTTTTGGCACACGCCACATCCTTGTCTATATAATCAGTAAAAATCTTTCCCCATCTTAACGCATAATAACACACGGCCTTTATATCCGGGAATTGCTTGAACAGAATTCCAGCCCTCCGTTTTTGGCTGTCCGTCCACTTGCCCGGTACCTTGAACAGCAGATACCGGCTTCTAGCCAACAATTGCCTAAGAGTATCCCCGTTGCTAAAGACCTCCGGCTCATAGCTTTCTCTGCTTTGCCCTGGCCTCTTTTCCAATCGTGACTATAGGTCTGACCTGTTTCAGGATCTTCCCAACGACGACGTTTGATACGAAGGTATACTGTCTTGCCGCGAATGGGGAAGTCTTGTACTTCTATTTCCGGAAAGAAGCCTTTGGAATGAAGATGTAAATGGGAGTATTTTTCAGGAATCGAAGACTTTTCCTCAAGGAAGAGGATGAAGCAAGTTGCTCAGGAGACATGATTGACTAAATCAAAGTAAGCGAGTATGCCTGAAGGGAGGAACATAGTCAAGATTTTTACGGTGAGCCCCTTCTAATCCTAAAAAGAAAAAACTCTTGTAACATATACTGAAATTCAGTTAGTTACAAGAGTTTTTTAAGAGGTTCCTGGCGGATTCGAACCGCCGTACACGGTTTTGCAGACCGCTGACTAAGCCACTCATCCAAGGAACCTTGTTTCTCGTTTGCGGTTGCAAAGGTAGTACAAATTTTGAAACTACCAAACTATCTGCAACAATTTTTCTTTGTATTCTTTTTCTTGGACGAGCACTCCTTCTGCTTCTTTTCCATCATATCCTTTAATTCACAGCCACTTGCACAACTCGCACAAGGGTTATCATTTTCCTTCACACGACGAAAAAAAAGATAAATACCATAAAGAATACGGGCTACGCACAATACAATCAGTAGCCCGACTACCCATTCCTGCCAATTCATAAAAACATTCCTCCTATCTGATAGACGGCAAATGAAACAAGCCATGCCAACGCCGTGGTATATCCTGCCGTGAAGATAGCCCACTTCCAACTACCGGATTCCTGCTTGATGGCTACCAACGTGGCAATGCACGGGAAGTAGATTAACACAAACAGCATATAGCTAAATGCCGCAAGCGGTGTAATCGGAATTCGTTCGGCCAAACTGACTACATCGGCATCGGCATCATTTGTATAGAGTACGCCAAGTGTACTTACCACCAATTCTTTGGCACCGACACCGGAGAGCAAACCGATACTCAGCTTCCAGTCGAAGCCCAACGGTTTGAGCACAGGCTCCACTGCCTGACCGATTTGACCAATATAAGAATTTTCCTGCTGTTCTGCCTGGGTAGGATAAGCATCGTGATCGGGATAATACCCCAAGAACCAGATAATGATAGAAGCAATCATGATGATTCCTCCCATCTTTTTGAGGTATTGCGCACCTTTCTCCCATGTATGGCGGAAGATGGATTTCATGGTCGGCATACGATAAGGAGGGAGCTCCATCACAAACGGAGTATCATCCCCTTTGACCAGAAAACGACTGAACAGACGCGCCATGATAACTGCCAATGCAATGCCGATAGCATAAATAGCCAATAGGACCAAGCTACCATTCTTTGGGAAAAAAGCACCGACCAATAACAAATAGATAGGCAAACGGGCACTACATGACATCAATGGATTAACAAGCATGGTAATCAAACGGCTCTTTCGGTTTTCAATAGTACGCGAAGCCATAATAGCAGGTACATTACAACCGAAACCCATAATCAAAGGAATGAACGACTTGCCATGCAACCCCATCTTGTGCATGATCTTATCCATAATAAAAGCTGCACGAGCCATATAGCCCGAATCCTCCATCAAAGAAATACAAAAATATAATATCAGGATATTAGGCAAAAAGACGATAACTCCTCCTACTCCACCAATAATACCATCAATCATCAGATCCTTCAGCGGACCTTCAGACATATTATCCCTGATCAGATTCCCCAGTGCCTCAACGAGCCATTCGATACCCATCATCGGATATTCACCGATCACAAAGGTACCTTCGAACATCAGATACATAAAAAGAAAGAAGATGGGATATCCCCAAATGCGATGGGTTACAATAGAGTCGAGCACCTTGGTTGTCTGTTCCTGCTCCAGGTGGTTATCGGTAAAAGTCTCTTTCAGAGCACCACTGATAAAACCATATTTGGCATCAGTCAAAGCCGACTCACTATCTTCATTCATCGTCTCCTGAATGCGACGGGCTGCTTTATCCCGCTTCTTTTCTACTTCCACAGCATTGGGCAGAGTATGAATAAAACGTTCTATTTCCGGATCATTCTCCAATAACTTGATAGCAAGATAACGAGTAGAATACTTGTGACGGATAAACTCGTTCTTCGAAATCTCCTCTTTCACTGCATCAATGGCTTTCTCCAAATCGGGTCCATGATTGATATGAATATGGCGGAACACTTTACCCACCGGTTCTTTGCCATGGGTATAATCAGCCGGATGTTCACCATGGTCTTTAAAATTGGGTAAGGACTGGTGCCAATCCATAATTTCCTTTGCCACCTCCGGATGTATATGCCCTTTTTTATCAATAAAGTCGGCACCTTCATAAAGGTTGATGACTACATGAAAAAGACGGTCCACACCGATATTCCTTTTACAGACAGTAGGCACCATCGGAACTCCGAACAACTTTCCTAACAGGAGATAGTCAAGCGTATTACCACTGGCTTCCAGTTCATCATACATGTTAAGAGCCACTACCATACGTACATTCATATCAATAAGCTGGGTAGTGAGATAGAGGTTACGCTCCAGATTTGAAGAATCAACCACATTGATAATCACATCAGGTGTCTCGTCGATAATATGACGGCGCACATAAATTTCTTCGGGAGTATAGGCAGACAAAGAATAAGTACCCGGCAAATCAACTATTTTGAAGTGATAACCCTGGAAATCAAAATACCCTTCTTTAGCATCTACCGTCACACCACTATAATTACCCACATGTTCGTGAGCACCTGAAGCCAGATTGAAGAGAGACGTTTTACCGCAATTCGGGTTACCGACCAACGCCACATTAATCGTGCGTCGCTTTCCAAGAGCAACCCGTTTCAAGTCTTCCTCCTTCACATCGATATCTTCAGTAAGCCCCTGATGATAAGCAGCCTCCTGTGTTTGTGACTTTGCCTCCTGCTCGCTGATAATCTCAATCATATCAGCCTCCTGTCGTCGCAGAGAGATTTCATAACCCATTATTTTGTATTTGATCGGGTCTTTCAATGGAGCATTAAGCAATACTTCTACGGTTTTACCTTTGATAAAGCCCATCTCCACAATTCGTTTACGGAAGCCACCGTGTCCCAAAACTTTTACAATGACTCCTTTCTCACCTGTTTTTAATTCGGACAATCGCATAGTGTGTGTACCTCAAAATTTTCCGCAAAGATAATTCATAACTTTGGGGCATGCAAATTATTTAGATTGTTTTTAAATAAGGAAGATTTCTTATCATTATTAGCAAAACTATTATCTTTGCAATATGATACAACATAGAGTAGCACAATACATCGAAAAAGAGAAGCTGTTTTGTCTGAATGACAAGGTATTGGTGACATTAAGCGGAGGGGCCGACTCTGTGGCATTGTTACGTCTCTTGCTATCAATGGGGTATACCTGCGAAGCTGCTCACTGCAATTTCCATTTGCGGGATAAAGAATCGGACAGAGACGAAGCTTTTGTGCGCCGATTATGCTATGAATCAGGGGTTCTTTTACACATAGAACATTTCGATACAACCCAATACGCCGCAAAGAAACATATTTCTATTGAGATGGCTGCCCGGGAATTACGTTATGAATGGTTCGAAACGCTTAGGAGACAACGTGAAGCCAGTGTTATCGCAACAGCGCATCATAAAGATGACAGTGTAGAAACCGTATTGTTGAACCTGATTCGCGGTACGGGTATCAACGGATTACTCGGAATTCGTCCACGAAACGGTAACATTGTTCGCCCTTTACTTTGCCTGAGTCGCGAAGAAATAATAGCCTATCTGCAATATATCGACCAAGATTACGTAACGGACAGCACCAATCTTTTGGATGAATATACCCGGAATAAGATTCGTTTAAACTTATTGCCCCTGATGAAAGAGATCAATCCGTCGGTGAAAGAGAGTATCATCCGCACTACCAACTATCTGAATGACGCAGCAACTTTATACAATCAAAGTATAGGGGAGGCGCGTAAACGTATATTGACCCCCGAAGGCATCCGGATAGAAGCCTTGCTGCAAGAACCGGTACCCGAAGCCATTTTATTCGAAGTATTACACCCGCTAGGATTCAACACGACCCAAATAGATAATATAAGGCAAACGCTCGACGGACAACCAGGAAAAACCTTCCTTGGTAAAGGATGGAGAGTCATAAAAGACCGTGACCTGTTATTAATCGAAGAAGATACAACTGCAGAAAAGTCCCAGCCACCTTTCCGGTTAGTTATGGAAGAGTACGATTATACTTCTGAATTTATAATTCCAAAAGATAAAAACACGGCTTGCTTCGATGCTGACAAAATAAATAAAACATGGGAGATACGCAAGTGGAAACCAGGAGATGTTTTTATACCTTTCGGAATGACCGGTAAAAAACATGTCAGTGACTACCTGACGGATAAAAAATTCTCTTTGAGTGAAAAAGAAAAGCAATGGGTATTATGCTTTGGAGAACAAATAGCCTGGCTGATAGGAGAACGTACGGATAACCGATTTAAGGTAAACGAGAACACAAAGCGGGTAATAATAGTCCGAATCGTTTCCGAACATTCAGATTTTATTGAGGAATAACCTAAAGATACGAAGCATAAATTTGAGGGTGCAAATAGTAAACTCTTTATAGGATAAATTGTATCTTTGTGAATATAAACCTTGAAAATATATGATTGATCTGGCCTGTAAACTTCCGATAGAGATACAGATGTAATAATATCTGCGATTTGACTGACAGATGGAAGATGGTTAAAGCCTGGAGTGAAATTCAGTACAGAGTAAAGAAATATAAATCATTGGTTGACAAAATAATAATAAACTAAACGCTTATTTGCTATGAAAGGAAAAAAGAATCTTTTAATTCTATTCTCCTGTGTTCTTACAGTAATTATCGCAGGACTGTTCGCTTGCACACGCAGCGCAAAAGAAATTATTCCGTCATCGGAATATGCTCCTTATGTCAATGCTTATACAGGTGGAGTCATTTCTCAATCTTCTCCCATACGAATCGAACTGACTCAAGATCAACCAATGGTAGACCTTAACAATGAACTGAAAGACTGTCCGTTCAGTTTTACTCCATCGTTAAAAGGCAAAGCTTATTGGGTGAGTAATAACACCATCGAATTTCTTCCGGAAGAAGGAGAACTAAAGCCGGGCAAGTTATATCAAGGCTCGTTCCAACTAGGCGATTTTGTCGAAGTGGATAGCAAATTGAAAGTTTTCGATTTCTCTTTCCGGGTACAAGAAAGTAATTTCACACTGCATACCGCTCCATTGGAAATAGCCTCTTCTTCACCCGATAAGGTAACCGTAAAGGGAGAAATCCGTTTTAGTGATAAAATGACTAAAGAACAAGTTGAAAAAATACTTTCCACTAACGGTACCTCTACAATCACCATAGGATCCACATCTAATCCATTAGAATATAGTTTCATTATCAGTAATATCCAAAGAAAAGAACAGGATTACGATCTTAAAATTACAGCAGACGGGGAACCTGTCGGAATGGACAGGAAACAAAGTGAGTCCATTACGATTCCTGCCAAAGACAGCTTCCGTTTCCTTTCCGCCGAACGTATCAGTCAGCCTGAGAACGGGATACAAATCGTCTTCTCTGATCCGGTTTCTGATACTCAGGATTTAAAAGGTCTAATCGAAATACCCGAGATTCCATCCTATATTTTCCAGATTACGGATAATAAGGTAAATGTTTATTTTGAAGCCGGTCATCTCAGTAAACTGACCCTGAAAATACATGAAGGAGTGAAAAACAATCAAGGCAAAGCATTGGGCGGTTCCCATTCTATCTCTTTCGGCGAACTGAACCTGAAACCTCAAGTCGAAATATCTTCTGCAGGTGCCATCATTCCCGATTCAAAAAATCTTGTAATTCCTTTCCGGGCTGTCAGTCTGTATGCTGTAGACCTACGGGTTATCCGCATTTTTGAGAACAATGTGTTAATGTTTATGCAAAATAACTCACTGTCCTCGGCCAACGAACTAAGACGATCGGGAAGACTGGTTTATAAAAAGACACTGTTTTTGGGCAAAGATCCTTCAAAAGATCTCCATAAATGGGAAAACTATTCCATCGACCTGGCAGGCCTGATTCATCAGGAACCGGGTGCTATTTATCGTGTTATCCTATCCTTCAAGCAGGAATATTCGGCTTATCCCTGCGGCAGTGGTGAGAATCCGAAAATGCAATTTTCCGAAGAAACCGAATCTCTGACCAAGGTCAAATCTGATATCCTTTCGGAAGAGGATGAAGCCGTCTGGGACAAACCGGAAACATATTATTACTTCAGCGGGAATGAAAAGGCCGACTGGAGCCAATATCGATGGGATGAACGGGATAATCCCTGCCATCCGTCCTATTATATGACGTCCGACCGGATAGCAGCTTGTAACGTACTGGCTTCCAACATAGGTATGATCGTAAAACGTAATTCGATGAACAAACTTTGGATAGCCGTAAGCAATATTCTGGACACCAAACCGGTAGAAAAAGCTAAAGTCATTGTCTACAACTTCCAGTTACAGCCTATCGGAGAAGCATTGACAGATGCGGAAGGTTTTGCAATAATAGAAACGAAAGGAACACCTTTTATTGTAGTGGCAGAATCGGAAAAACAGAAAGCTTATGTAAAAGTAGCCGATGGAGAAGAGCAGTCTACCAGTCGTTTTGATGTAGGCGGCAAAGACATCCAAAAAGGCTTGAAAGGATTTGTATACGGTGAAAGAGGTGTATGGCGACCAGGAGACACCTTGCATATCTCGTTTGTTCTGGAGGACCGTAACAAACGTATTCCGGATAAACATCCCGTAACTTTGGAGCTTTACAATCCAAGAGGACAATTTTACAGCAAACAAATTTCAACCAATGGGCTGAATGGTTTCTATGCATTCAAGGTCCCGACACAACCGGAAGATCCCACCGGATTATGGAACGCCTATGTAAAAGTAGGAGGTACCGCTTTCCACAAATCACTCCGTGTGGAGACCATAAAGCCGAACCGTCTGAAAATAAACCTGAAACTGCCCGGAGAGATTCTGAAAGCTGCGGATAAAGAAGTACAAGCACATCTTTCATCAGCTTGGCTGACCGGAGCAACGGCATCGCGTCTGAAAGCAAAAGTCGAAATGTCTCTGTCGAAAGTCAATACACAATTCAAGAACTACGAGACATACATCTTTAATAATCCGGCAACAGAATTCACATCAATAAGAACCGATATTTTCAACGGTACCCTGGATGAAAATGGTAATACCGGGTTCATGCTGAAACTTCCGACCTCTGAGAATGCTCCGGGAATGCTTCGTGCCAATATCACGACTCAGGTATTCGAACCGGGCGGAGATGCCAGTATCCAGAATCTGTCAGTTCCCTACTCTCCTTTCCCGTCATACGTGGGTATCAATCTGAACCAGCCACAAGGCAGATATATCGAAACAGACAAAGAGCATATTTTTGATATCGTAACGGTCAACTCCGACGGAAAGCCGGTAAATCGTTCCGGTCTGGAATACAAAATATACCGCATCAGTTGGAGTTGGTGGTGGGAAAACGACAACGAATCATTCGAAACATACATCAACAGCAGTTCCATCACCCCCGTAGCTACGGGAAGACTCAACACAACAGGCGGCAAAGGACAATTCAGTTTCAAAGTGAATTATCCGGATTGGGGACGCTATTTGGTTTACGTCAAAGACCGTGAAAGCGGACATGCTACAGGAGGTACCATCTACGTGGACTGGCCTGACTGGCGAGGGCGTTCTAATAAGAGTGACCCGAGTGGCATCAAAATGTTATCTTTTTCCATTGACAAAGACTCTTACGAACCGGGAGAAACCGTAACAGCCATATTACCGGCATCTGCCGGTGGAAGGGCCCTGGTTACGCTCGAAAACGGTTCGTCTGTAATTCAACGGGAATGGATCGAGGTATCAGGGAAAGAAGACACTAAATATCAATTTAAGGTAACCCCTGAAATGGCTCCGAATGTTTATCTCCATATCAGCTTGCTACAGCCCCATGCACAGACGGTGAACGATCTTCCTATCCGGATGTACGGCATTATGCCGGTATTCGTGACCGACAAGCAAACCGTTCTTGAACCGCAAATCAAGATGCCGGAAGTACTTCGTCCCGAACAGGCATTCAACCTTACCATAAACGAGAAGCATGGCAGACCGATGACATATACACTTGCCATTGTAGATGACGGTCTATTAGACTTGACCAATTTCAAGACACCGGATCCCTGGAATAATTTTTATGCCCGCGAAGCATTGGGAATCCGTACGTGGGATATGTACGACGATGTATTAGGAGCCACGGCAGGAAGCTATGGATCAATGTTCAGCACAGGTGGTGACGAGACACTGAAGCCATCGGACCAAAAAGCGAATCGCTTCAAACCTGTTGTGAAATTTATCGGTCCTTTCAGTATCGGTAAGGGGAAAAGCCGTACGCACCAAATCACTTTACCCATGTATGTAGGTTCTGTCCGTGCTATGATAGTAGCAGGTCAGGACGGAGCATACGGAAATGCCGAAAAGACAGTTCCGGTACGTACCCCTTTGATGATTCTTTCAACATTGCCACGAGTTTTGAGCACCAATGAAGAGATTGAAGTACCAGTCAACGTATTTGCATTGGAAAACAATGTAAAGAACGTCAACGTATCCATACAAGCTTCCGGTGCAGGAATACAAGTGACAGGTAACAAGCAACAAACGCTTACCTTCACTCAAACGGGTGACCGCCTGATCTTTTTCAAGTTAAAGACAGGTACGAAAACCGGAAAAGCCACCATTCATCTTACTGCCAACGGAAACGGACAAAACACCAAAGAGACCATTGAGATAGAGGTTCGTAATCCGAATCCGGTGGTCACCCTGCGTGAAAGCCAATGGGTGGAAACCGGAAAGAGCGAAGAACTCAATTATCAGTTAAGCAGTGGCTCGGAAGGAAACAGTATACAGCTCGAAGTCTCACGTATTCCGTCTGTCGACATCAGCCGCCGTTTTGACTTTCTCTACAATTATCAGCACAACTGTACGGAACAATTAACCTCTAAAGCTCTTCCTTTGCTATTTATCAGCCAGTTCAAAACAGTAGACAACGAAGAATTGGAAAAGATAAAAGTCAATGTACAGGAAGCTATCCGTCAGCTATACGGACGCCAGCTACCGAACGGAGGTTTCGTTTATTGGCCCGGAAATGCCTCGGCAGACGAGTGGATCACCTCCTATGCCGGTATGTTCCTGATACTGGCACAAGAAAAGGGTTATGCAGTAAACAGTAATGTACTGAACAAATGGAAACGTTTCCAACGGGCAGCAGCCCAAAACTGGCAACCCGTTGCCCAAGAACAGAGCTGGTGGTATTGGCAGGCAGATTTCCAGCAGGCCTTCCGCCTCTATACATTGGCCATGGCCGGAGCACCAGAACATGGAGCAATGAACCGCATGAAAGAACTGCCTACACTTTCGCAACAAGCCAAATGGCGTTTGGCAGCCGCTTATGCACTCAACGGTAAAGAAAAAGCAGCCGGCGAACTGGTATTCAGTGCAAAAACGACTGTAAAACCCTATTCATCGAATAATTATGTATATGGTTCATCCGACCGGGACGAAGCAATGATACTTGAAACGCTATTGCTAATGAATCGTCAGCGCGAAGCCATGGAACAAGCTAAAATCGTTTCACATAATCTGACAAGAGAGACGTGGTTCAGTACACAGTCCACCGCTTTCTCACTGATGGCAATGGGACGTCTGGCAGAAAAGTTGTCCGGCACATTGGATTTCAGTTGGACACTGAACGGAAAACAGCAACCGGCAGTAAAATCAGCAAAAGCAGTATACGAGACACCTATTTCCACTTCATCACGTGAAGGAAAAGTAATTCTGAAAAACAATGGAAAAGGAGCTTTGAATGCAGACCTGATCACACGGACCCAATTACTGAACGACACACTGCCTCCGATAGCCAATAACCTGCGGATAAGTGTAAAGTACGTTGATAATAACGGTTCACCGATAGATACGCATTCTCTGCATCAAGGAACAGATTTTATGGCAGTGGTAACTGTTGCCAATACCAGCGGTACAACCGATTATACAAATCTGGCATTAACACACATCATCCCTGCCGGATGGGAGATTTTCAATGAACGAATGACAGGACAGATTAGCACTTCTGCTCCTTATAGCTATCAGGATATCCGCGATGACCGGATACTGACTTACTTTAATTTGCAACAGGGACAAGCCAAAACATTTACCGTCCGGTTGCAGGCAACGTATTCCGGTGACTTTGTCATGCCGGCCATCCAGTGTGAAGCGATGTATGATGCCAATGTACAGGCAAGGACACAGGCAGGCAGAACTAAAGTTGTCAGACAAAGCATCGAATAAGAAAACTGATGAATCAGATTCTTAAGCCACACAATCTTCCCCCCTCCTTTCAAGGGAGGGGGTGGAAGATAAGTATCAAAAGTTGGTGGAAACCTACCCTTTTCCTCCTTCTTGTCCTGTATATATTTTGCCTTCCCAGCCAATTATTCACCTCCCCTTACTCTACCGTCGTAACAGACCGGAACGGTGAACTTCTCGGTGCCCGTATCGCCACGGATGGACAATGGCGTTTTCCCCCGCGCGACAATATTCCCGAGAAAGTTGCCACTTGCCTGATTGAATTCGAGGATCGCCAGTTCTACCATCATTGGGGAGTCAATCCTTTGGCAATAGGCAGAGCCGTAGTTCAAAACCTCAAGCACAAACGTATCGTCAGCGGAGGAAGTACCCTTACCATGCAGACCATTCGGTTGGCTCGGAACAAGCCGCGTACATTCAAGGAAAAGCTGATTGAAATGGTATGGGCCACCCGTTTGGAATTTCGTAAATCTAAGAAAGAGATACTGTCACTTTACATTTCACATGCCCCCTTCGGAGGAAACGTAGTAGGACTGGATGCGGCCGCCTGGCGATACTTCGGACATTCGGCTGAAGAACTATCATGGGCAGAATCGGCCATGTTGGCTGTACTCCCCAACTCACCTGCCATGATCCATCTTTCGAAAAGTCGGCAAGCACTCCTCGATAAACGGAACCGACTATTGACACACCTGCATAAAAAAGGAATTCTGGATACTTCGACATATGAACTGGCCATCAGTGAACCACTCCCGCAGGAACCTTTACCTCTTCCACACATAGCGCCTCACCTGACAGACTATTTCTATCAAACCCGAAATGGAAAATACTCCGTATCGACCATCGACAGAGGTATACAGACTCAAATTGAAAGTTTGGTAGAACGATGGAACAGTGAATTCAAACGGAGTGACATCCGTAATCTGGCGATTCTTGTGATTGACATCCGGACGAATCAGGCGATAGCCTATTGTGGCAATGTACATTTCGACAAAGAGCAGAGCGGCAACCAAGTAGATGTCATCCGGTCGCCACGGAGCACCGGCAGTATTCTCAAGCCTTTTCTTTATTATGCCATGCTACAAGAAGGAGAAATTCTCCCAAATACTTTGTTGCCGGACATTCCCGTCAACATCAATGGGTTCACTCCACAAAATTTTAATCTGCAATTTGAAGGAGCCGTACCGGCCTCGGAAGCCATTGCACGCTCTCTTAACATACCTTCGGTAACAATGCTGCAACGTTACGGGGTACCTAAGTTCCACAGTTTCCTGAAACAAATCGGACTGACTACCCTGAACCGTCCCTCAAGCCATTACGGACTTTCTCTGATTCTGGGAGGTGCAGAAGCCACGTTATGGGATATCACTTCGGCCTATGCCAACATGGGACGCAGCCTCAACCGGTTACCTCAATTCCCGTGTACACTCCTCCTGTCGGATTCCATCTCCGTTCATCGCCCATCGTTTCAATCCGGAGCCGTCTGGCAGACTTTTGATGCAATAAAAGAAGTGAACCGACCGGAAGAAATAGACTGGCGTACCATTCCTTCCATGCAAACCATTGCCTGGAAAACCGGTACCAGTTATGGTTTCCGGGATGCCTGGGCAGTGGGTGTAACTCCTAAATATGCAGTGGGTATATGGGTAGGGAATGCTACGGGTGAGGGAAAACCCGGGTTGGTTGGTGCCCGTACGGCAGGCCCTGTCCTGTTCGATGTATTCAACCTGCTCCCTTCTTCTCCCTGGTTCGAACGTCCTCAGGGCGAACTGGTTGAAGCAGAAATTTGTCGGCAGTCCGGCCATCTGAAAGGACGATTCTGTGAAGAAACAGATACTTTGCTGATCCTTCCGGCAGGTCTCAAAACAGAAGCTTGCCCTTATCATCACCCGGTCACCTTATCGGCAAATGAACGGTTCCGAATATACGAGAATTGTGCCAATAGCGAACCGGTTGTCCGCCGTAACTGGTTTACCCTTCCTCCCGTATGGGAATGGTATTATAAGCAACATCACCCGGAATATCGTCCTCTCCCTCCCTTTAAATCAGGATGTGGAGAAGACCGGTTCCAACCGATGCAATTTATTTATCCGCCAATGGGAGCCCGTATCCATCTGCCCAAACAGATGGATGGCAGCAAAGGGCAGTTGACTGTCGAACTGGTTCACAGTCATCCGAATACAACCATCTACTGGCATCTGGACGAGACATACCTGACGCAAACGCAGGACTTCCACAAACTTTCTCTCCGTCCGTCCCCCGGCAAACACTCCCTGACGGCAGTGGATGACGAGGGAAATACAATTTCGACAACGTTCTTTGTGGAATAGCCTCTAAAATGATAACTTTGTGCCATGAAACAGATTTTGAAAGAAAACGGCGGACTACCGGCTTCGATTCTTTGGACACTTGCTATTGTTGCAGGTATATCGGTAGCCAATCTGTACTATAACCAGCCTTTACTGAACATGATCCGCCATGAATTGGGTGTTTCGGAGTTCGAAACAAACCTGATTGCCATGGTAACGCAGATCGGATATGCCCTCGGACTATTGTTTATCGTTCCCTTAGGCGATTTGTATCAGCGAAAGCGGATCATTCTCACCAGCTTCTCCATATTAATCGTTTCGTTGCTGGTGATCGCGATGGCCCCCAACATCCACGTCATCCTGTGTGCCTCGCTCCTCACCGGCATCTGTTCGGTGATGCCACAAATATTCATCCCGATAGCTTCCCAGTTCTCACGTCCGGAAAACAAAGGGAGAAATGTAGGAATCGTCGTATCGGGACTACTGACCGGCATTTTGGCCTCACGTGTAGTCAGCGGGTTTATAGGAGAACTGTTTGGTTGGCGTGAGATGTATTACATCGCTGCCGGCATGATGCTGATATGTGGTATGGTAGTCATGCGGGTATTACCGGACATACGCCCGAACTTTCAGGGCAAATACAGCGACTTAATGAAGTCTTTGCTTTCACTGCTGAAGCAGTATCCCGAGCTCCGCATCTTTTCAGTCCGCGCCGCACTTGCTTTCGGTTCATTTCTGGCCATGTGGTCATGTCTGGCTTTTAAAATGGGAAGTGCCCCCTTCTACGCTGACAGCCACATCATCGGTATGTTAGGATTGTGCGGCATTGCCGGCGCCTTATCAGCCTCTCTTGTAGGTAAGTATGTACGGAAAGTGGGAGTCAGACGATTCAATTTCATCGGATGCGGACTGATCTTATCAGCTTGGTTGCTTCTCTTTATCGGAGAGAACTCCTATTGGGGAATCGTTGCCGGTATCATCATCATCGATATCGGCATGCAATGTATCCAATTGAGCAATCAGACCCGTATCTTCGAACTCTGTCCGAGTGCTTCGAACCGCATTAATACTATTTTTATGACAACTTACTTCATAGGAGCCTCCACCGGGACATTTCTGGCAGGAACTTTCTGGCAGGCATTCGGTTGGCATGGAGTCATAGGCACAGGAGTAGCCTTGACTACCGGCTCACTGCTGATTACTTTTTTTTCAAAACGATAATCCGAATAGTAACAAAAGTTGTTATATAAATCATGAAGTACGGAGTAAACAGACAAGTGTTATTAATCACAGCCGGCATCGTCTGGATAGTGGCGGGAGCCAATATTCTCCGGATTGGTATTGTCACCTGGCTTAATGACTCACAATATTGGCTTTTTAAGGTAGGCGAAGCCACAGTTGTTTTCCTGCTCTTTTTTGTCCTTGTCTTCCGAAAGCTCTACTACAAACACACTCGCCGGATTGAGCAAAAGAAAAAAGAGAAAAATTGCCCCTTTTCTTTCTTCGATGCAAAGGGATGGATCGTCATGTGTTTCATGATAGCAATGGGAATCACCATCCGGACATTACACCTGTTGCCCGACACTTTCATTTCGGTATTTTACACCGGACTCTCACTGGCACTTATGTTCACAGGCACATTATTTATACGCTACTGGTGGCGCAGAAGACCACATACTTAGTACCCATGCAAGAGCTCTCTCCGCTCGTTTTTCACAGAGGTCGCCCCCAGAACAGCAGGGAAAGCCGAAGGGAATAAAAGACCTAATGCCCCATAGACTACCCTCCCTATAGAGAAAGCTCAAATATCAGTTAGTATTTCCGGACAGTTATTAAACTCCATACCGCCAATTACCACGTATTTCTGAACGGCTGAAATCAACAGGCTCTCAGAAAAAAGGAGCATTGCCTATTCTTAATGTGGCTAAAGAACTTTTAAATATCCCGACTCAACTTCATGAAATAAATGACATTTGCGCCATTTATTGTATCTTTGCAAAATTAAAAGTGATGAAGATGGACTTGAAGAAAGAAGTGAAGGAAGAGTTTATCCGTTTCCAACGAAATGAGAAAACCGAAAGTATCGTATACGAACGACTGGCCTCTATTGAAAAAGACGAATCGAACCGCAAAGTATTACGTCTGATCTCAGCAGAAGAAAAAGCGCACTATGCCACACTGAAGAAATATACGGAAACCGACGTTGCACCAGACAAGTTGCGTATAGCCAAATATTACTGGCTGGCAAGAATCCTGGGTATTACATTTGCCATTAAACTGATGGAGTCAAGTGAAGAGAATGCACATCATGATTATGCCAAATATACAGATTATCCGGACCTCCGGCAATTGGCCAATGAAGAAGAAGTTCATGAACAGAAATTAATCGGGCTGATCAATGAAGAACGACTTGAATATATGGGTTCGGTAGTGCTCGGTCTGAATGATGCTTTGGTGGAATTTACCGGGGCATTGGCGGGATTCACTCTGGCCTTGAGTGACTCCAGGCTGATAGCCCTGACGGGAAGCATCACGGGGATTGCCGCAGCTTTATCAATGGCTTCTTCCGAATATCTCTCGACCAAATCGGAAGGAGGAGAAACGAAACATCCCATAAAGGCCGCCATCTATACGGGTATTGCTTATATCATCACGGTAGTGGCGCTGGTTGCTCCCTTCATATTGATCGAAAACGTACTGATAGCTTTGGGAGTAATGCTGGCCATGGCTTTGGTAATCATTGCATTATTTAATTATTACTATTCGGTAGCACGCGGAGAAAGTTTCCGCAAAAGATTCACCGAGATGGCAGTACTTAGTTTCAGCGTAGCCGGCATTAGCTTTCTGATAGGCTATGCACTGAAAACATTTACAGGAATAGACGCTTAAACATAAAAAAGGAAAAGAAGAATCATGAAAAAAGCCCCCTCACCTCTTGTCTCTCTGATCCCTCTGGTCGTATTGGTTATCATGCTGTTTGCCACCATACGTACCTTTGGTAGCGATGCACTCAGCGGAGGTAGCCAAGTGTCCCTGCTGACTACAACAGCCGTTTGCATACTGATCGGTATGGGATTCTACAAAATAGGCTGGAAAGACTTTGAACTGGCTATCACAAACAACATTACAGGCGTATCTACCGCCCTAATCATTCTGCTGATTATCGGCGCATTGAGCGGTGCATGGATGATAAGCGGTGTGGTCCCCACATTGATTTATTACGGAGTGCAAATCATACATCCCAGTTTTTTCCTGACCTCTACCTGCATTATCTGTGCCTTGGTATCGGTTATGACCGGAAGCTCCTGGACTACGATTGCTACCATCGGAATCGCTTTAATGGGCATTGGCAAGGCACAGGGATTCGAAGAAGGCTGGATAGCCGGAGCCATTATTTCGGGCGCATACTTCGGAGATAAAATCTCTCCATTATCGGATACGACAATATTAGCAGCCTCAGTTACCGATACTCCCCTCTTCAGACATATCCGCTATATGTTGATAACTACCGTACCTTCACTAATCATTACCTTGGTTATCTTTACAGTAGCCGGATTGTCACACAATGCCGGAAGCACAGAACATATAGCCGAATTCTCGGCCGCACTGGCAGGAAAGTTCCATATTACACCATGGCTGCTGATTGTACCGGTAGTTACAGGTGTACTGATTGCTCGGCGGGTACCTTCCGTCATCACCTTATTTCTGTCGGCGGCATTGGCAGGGGCATTCGCCGTATTCTTCCAACCCGACCTGTTACAGGAAATATCCGGTTTGCAAAATTCCGAAGGCACACAGTCCATCTTCAAAGGACTGATGATGACTCTTTATGGAGGGACCAGTCTACAGACAAGCAATGAAGCACTCACCGAACTGGTGGCTACCCGGGGTATGGCAGGCATGATGAATACGGTATGGCTTATTATCTGTGCGATGTGTTTCGGCGGGGCTATGACTGCCGGCGGCATGTTAGGAAGTATCACTTCCGTATTTGTCCGCTTCATGAAAAATACAGTCAGCATGGTGGCCTCTACGGTTTGCTCTGGTATTTTCCTGAACCTCGCCACAGCCGATCAGTATATTAGCATTATCCTGACCGGAAACATGTTCCGGGATATTTATGAAAAGAAAGGTTATAAAAGCTGTTTGCTCAGTCGAACCACGGAAGATTCTGTTACAGTGACCTCCGTATTAATACCATGGAACACTTGCGGAATGACGCAAGCCACGATACTGAGTGTTCCTACACTGGTTTATCTTCCCTATTGCTTCTTCAACATTATCAGTCCGTTAATGAGCATTACGATTGCTGCCATCGGATATAAAATTGTGAGACGCAAGTGAACAATCTGAAAAGGGAGTTGTTCTTGGAATAAACGAACAACAGTTTTAAACCTAAACAAAAAAAAGTTATGAAAAAGTTTATTGCATTAGTAGCATTAGTATTAGTAAGTGCATCGACTTTAATGTATGCACAAGAGTCACAGAGAGACATACGCCGCGCTGACCGTAAAGCACAAAGAGACGCAGAAAGAGCCAGACTGAAAGCTGAGGAACAAGCTGCCGACCAAGTGGCCTATCAGCAAGCCGTACAGGCTATCAAAGACAAACAGTTTGTACTGGAAGCCGATCAGGTAATCTTCAAACGCGGCCAGACAGCTTTCGTATCGTCCAACACTAACTTTGTAATGTTGAACGGACAGAGAGCAACCGTACAGGTAGCGTTCAATACTCCGTATCCCGGCCCTAACGGAATTGGCGGTGTAACAGTGGACGGAACCACTTCGGATGTAAAAGTGACTACCGACAAACGAGGCAATGTGAACTGCAACTTCAGCGTACAAGGTATCGGTATCTCGGCACAAGTCTTTATCACATTGACAAACGGAGGCAACAACGCCACTGTGACCATTAATCCGAACTTCAACTCCAATACATTAACGTTGAGCGGCAACCTTGTTCCGCTGAACCAGTCGGATGTATTTAAAGGCCGTTCATGGTAATAAGAGTGACGAGACTCTATTTAAGCTCGTAACTAATTCACATAACTCCGCTGCAAATCGCACAAAAAGTGTACATTTGCAACGGAGTTTTTTTATGGACAGATTATGAGAGAATATATCATCGCAGATAATCAGGACATCACGAAAGCAGGAATGATGTTTCTGTTAAGCAAGCAAAAAGAGGTAAGCTTGTTGCTGGAAGCCGACAATAAGATGGAGTTGGTCCAGTTGTTGCGCATTCATCCGCAAGCGGTGGTTATTTTAGACTATACACTATTTGATTTTTCCGGTGCAGATGAATTGATCATCCTTCAGGAACGATTCAAAGAATCAGACTGGTTATTGTTTTCGGATGAATTGAGCATCGGATTTCTGAGGCAGGTATTGTTCAGCAGCAATGCTTTCGGAGTCGTGCTGAAAGACAACTCCAAAGAAGAGATAATGTCGGCCCTGCAATGCGCATCACGAAAAGAGCGCTTTATCTGCAATCATGTAAGCAATCTGTTATTATCGGGAAGTGGAAATGTAAACACTGCTTCAGCCGTGCACACTTTCGTACCGCAGGAAGACCGTCTGCTCACACCGACGGAAAAAATAATCTTAAAAGAAATAGCTTCCGGCAAAACGACCAAAGAGATAGCGGCAGAGAAGCATCTGAGTTTTCATACCATCAACAGTCACCGAAAAAATATATTCCGCAAACTGGGAGTAAACAATGTGCACGAGGCTACCAAATATGCCATGCGGGCAGGCATTGTGGATCTGGCGGAATATTATATCTAAAGCAGAAGAGCGTACCGGAAATCAACCCAAATACACCGATTCATACAGACCTCGAGCAGCGACCGATTATTAAGCCGCATCTCTGTACAAACCGGTGTCATCTGAAGGAGCTTTCGTTATATTCTTATCCTATTTCTCCACTCCCGAAACAAACCCGGGATTCGGCGTCATAAATCACGCCAAACTGTCCCGGTGCAATTCCCTGTAATTTTTCGGAAGAAATAATCCGGTATCCCTCTTCGTCATGTAGCAAACGGCCTTTGATAAACTCAGGTGTATGCCGGATCTTAAATGTTACTTCCTCCTCGCCTGTCGAGCCTTCCCACGGGTTATCCGTAATAAAATTGAAGTCTTTCATCCTGAATTCATAACCATACTGCTGCTCGGCATCATAACCGTGGGAGACGTAAATAATGTTATCCTGAATATCCTTCTTCACAACGAACCAGGGTCCTCCTCCCAATCCCAATCCTTTTCGCTGGCCAATGGTATGAAACCAATAGCCGCGATGAGTACCAATCTTCTTACCTGTTTCAAATTCGATCACCGCCCCCTCTTTTTCTCCCAGAAAGCGACGGACAAAATCGTTATAATTTATCTTGCCCAAAAAGCAAATTCCCTGACTGTCCTTCCGACGGGCACTGGGCAATCCGGCCTGCAACGCTATCTCACGCACTTCATGCTTCATCAGCCCACCTATCGGAAACAACAATTTCGAAACCTGCAAATAGTCAATCTGGGCCAGGAAATCAGTCTGATCTTTTATCGGGTCCTTGGCTGTACCCAGCCAGGTTTTCCCGCCTAGTTGCAAGGTCGTAGCATAATGTCCGGTTGCCGTAAGATCGAAATCTTTTCCGACCTGCTGCTCGAAACAGCCAAACTTAATCAGCTTGTTACACATCACATCCGGATTCGGAGTCTGCCCCTTCCGTATCTTTTCTATGGCATAAGCAGCCACATTATCCCAGTATTCCCGATGTAAATCGACAACCTCCAGTGCCAAACCGTAGCGTCGGGCTATGGCAGTAGACAGTTCTATATCCTCTTCGGCAGAACAGTCCATGTATTCCGCCCCATCCATACCTATTTTGATGTAAAACAGTGTAGGCTTGTAGCCCTGCTCACAAAGCAGATGTACAACAACCGAACTGTCCACTCCTCCCGATAATAATGCTGCTATATCCATTTTTTTAAATTTTCTCTAATGCCTGACGTAAGTCATCAATAATGTCCTCAATATGCTCCGTACCTATCGAAAGTCTGACCGTTCCGGGTTTAATCCCCTGTTCCTCCAGCTCCTGCGCATTCAACTGCGAGTGTGTGGTAGTGGCCGGATGAATCACCAGCGACTTCACATCGGCCACATTGGCCAGCAAAGAGAATATCTGCAGACTATCGATAAACTTCTGCGCTTCCTCCGTTCCTCCCTTTACCTCGAAAGTGAAGATAGAACCTGCCCCGCCAGGAAAATAACGTTGATAGATGGCATGATCCGGATGACCGGGCAATGATGGATGATTAACAGCCGCTACCTTCGGATGGTTCACCAGAAAATCAATAACCTTCAAAGCATTGGCCACATGCCGTTCTACACGCAAAGACAAAGTCTCCAACCCTTGCAGCAAGATAAAAGCATTGAACGGGCTGATGGCAGCACCCGTATCGCGCAGCAACACGGCACGTATACGGACAATGTAGGCAGCAGCCCCGGCAGCATCGACAAACCGTACCCCATGATAACTTGCATCCGGCTCGGTCAGTTGCGGGAATTTACCGGAAGCAACCCAGTCAAATTTACCGGAATCGACAATAACTCCTCCCAACGAACTGCCGTGTCCGCCAATGAATTTTGTGGCAGAATGTACCACAATGTCTGCCCCGTGCTCAATGGGACGGATAAGGTAAGGCGTACCGAAAGTATTATCCACAATCAGCGGAATCCGATATTTATGGGCAATGGCAGCTACGGCATCCATATCGATAATATTGGAATTGGGGTTTCCCAGAGTTTCAATGAATATCGCCTTTGTATTTTCACGAATCGCCCGTTCGAAATTAAAAAGATCGGACGGATCTACAAAAGTGGTCGTTACTCCATAAGCAGGCAGAGTATGCGCCAGCAAGTTATATGTGCCCCCATAAATGGTCTTGGCAGCCACAATATGATCACCGGAACGGGTGATATTCTCAATAGCATAGGTCACGGCAGCAGCTCCGGAAGCCACGGCAAGACCACCTACTCCCCCTTCAAGTGCTGCGATGCGTTCCTCCAATACTCCCTGAGTGGAATTGGTCAGTCGTCCATAAATATTCCCAGGGTCTTGCAATCCAAATCGTGCGGCGGCATGGGCCGAATCCCGGAACACATAGGAAGTTGTCTGATAAATAGGTACGGCACGCGCATCGGTTGCCGGGTCGGGAGTCTCCTGTCCAACATGGAGTTGTAAAGTCTCAAAATGTAATTTTTTCGTTTCCATTTGCTATCTATATTTAGAGTTCATTGTCAGTGTCCAATCTTTATATGTGGCAAAGATAGAGGAATCCGGTATGGAAAGAAATCGCACATTGAAGGCATTTTTATACCACAATCGTGGTAGATAGAGCAGGTTATTAACTACATTTGCAGGCAAATAAAACATTATTGATATGAATAAACTTCTATACTGTTTCTTTTTATCATTTTCTGTCATGGCTACCTCGGCATGTACCGATGATAAGGAAGAACGGGAATTTCCTCCGGCCCCCGATTTCAGCCTGATGATCCTGAAAGAGAATCTGCACAGTGACGGAGGCGACGTATTACGTACCGATACTTATGTATACGATAACAATAAACTAACGACCCATACCACATTACAGGAGTTCTACGGGCAGAGCCTGACCCACGAAACGACTCTCTCCTACTCCGGTAACGAAGTGACATTGGCAGATGAAAACGGAAATACCGCCATTTATATCTTAGGAAGTGCGGGATATGCTACCGAATGTACTTACAAATTGTCCGACCAGGTCAGAAAGTACACCTTCACCTATTCCGGTGAATATCTTACCCGGATCGATGAAGAAATAAACAGTACGCCTTATTCTTCCGTAGAGTTGGCATACGACGACAACGGGAATTTAAGCCATATCATTGCCAATGGCTTGCAAACCAATTATCAGGCGGGAAATACGGAGAACCTGTATCAGCTCCCTTGCCTGCAAGTTTGCGAAACTTACCCCCTGTCTTTCCACAACGACGCTATTTATGCCGGACTGTTGGGCCGTCAGTCCAAACACCTGATTATCGGCAACACTCCGGAAGAAAACAAAGAGGAGTATACAAAATACAGTTATGAACTGGATGAAAACGAAAAGCCAACCGGAATCATCGCTAAGACCACTTCTACAGGTACTGTGATCGACATAAACGGTAATGCATACGATGAAACAAAAACAGACACGAGAACCATCGGCATCACCATCGAATAAGGGGAATGACTTCAATCCTGCCTCCACGAAGTAGTAATGTAATGCCCCATAACAATATATGTTATTTCGATTACATATATTGTTATGGAGCATTACATATATTGGCATTTTCCTTACAAACAATTCCTCCCCGAACTCATCGGCACCTCTCCGGATTCCATACGCCGAGGGAGGAACGGGACGTATAATCCCATGATGCTCCTTATCACTCGCTCTTTACTCTCCGGCAAAGAACTTGCTGAAGAAAAGAATCTGATAATCAATGGAATTATTCCAGTATTTTCCATTGTGTTCACCGGGACGGGTAATAAAATCATGATCTATCTTGCGGCCCAACAACCGATCGTGAAAGTCTTTGTTCACATTCAGAAAAAAATCATCCTCACCGCAATCTATAATTAAAGCAAGATCACCATTCTGAATCTTATCGAGTTGATTGACTACCGTATGTTCGTCCCATATTCTTTTATTTGAGGCCAGTTCACCCAACTGCTTGTTCATGCTCCAGTTTTTGGGGAAAGGACGGATATCGACACCTCCGCTGGTGCTTCCTGCCGCTCCAAACACGTCTTTATGGCGAATACCTAACCACATTGCCCCATGTCCTCCCATGCTGAGACCGGTAATGGAACGTCCCTTCCGATCAGCAATCGTTTTATAATTACGGTCAATGTAGTTCACTAACTCTGAAGAAACAAACGTTTCATATCGGTACGCCGGATTCTTGGGGCTGTCCCAGTACCAACTGTCTTTGCCGTCGGGACACACAAAAATGATCCCTTTTTCATCTGCTATTTCCGGCAAGTTCGGTTTTATCTGAATCCAGGTCTTAGCATGACCGCCATACCCATGCAACAAGTAAAGTACCGGACAAGCCGCTGCATTTTTTCCCAAAGCAACATCAGGGGTCACTACCAACACCTGCACCTCCTTATTCATAGAGGGACTCTTCACCATCAGCGTATCTACCCTTGCGGCACTAAGTGGCAATACAAATAAAAGCAGACAAGCCAAAAATAAATTTCTTCTTTTCATTTTTAATCTATGTTTTTTAGAGTTTGTCTTTTCAATCTTTCTCTTCCAAAGCAGAAGGGTTGAATTCCGTAACCGGCTTTTCGAAAGCTTTCCCACAATGGTCGCAGATATATTCCCAATGATTGCCTCCGGGCGGGACAGTAGCCAGCATAGAAACAATGGCAGCGCTGACAGCCCTCACACGATGCTCCTTTTTAAGAACAAACTTAATCCGGTCCGAACCGCAGAAAGGACAAAACTTCTGTTCTTCGGGTATCATCTGATTCTGCCTCAGCAACTGCATGGCTGCTTCATAATCGCAATCCGCCACCAAGACATCCACTCCTGAGATGTCATGGACAAAACCCCGCAACAAGGTCGACATATTTTCATTATGTAATAGAGAATCAATACCTTCATTAGCAAGTGCTCCCTGTATAATATGAGCTTGAAAGGCATCATCGCAAGTAATCAGTTTTACGGTTTTCATCTTTTCTATTTAAAACTTTCCCACAAAAATAGCAGATAAAAACGAGAGACGAAACCATTTTTATATAACTTTGCACAGAATTCACAAAGTATATCGAACCGGACCAATGAAAAAAAATGTTTTGTTCCTGTTGCTACTCGGCCTGCTCACCACAGTCAGTGCGCAACCGACACACCGAATAAAGGGAACTGTGATTGACAAAGCCAGTCGTCAACCGCTGGAATTTATCAATGTACTGGTCTTAGGACTGGGACGCGGAGGAGTGACAGATGCCGAAGGGCACTTCAACATCGGAGAAGTCCCTCCGGGCATTTATCGTCTGCAGGCGTCTGCTGTAGGATACAAAACCATACTCACCCCCGAATATATCGTCTCTACTAAAGATCTCACCATCCAAATAGAAACAGAAGAAAACCTGACCGAATTAGAAGGAGTCACGGTTACTGCTTCTCCTTTCCGAAGAGACCCGGAGAGTCCTGTAGGGCTACGTATCATCGGATTGCAGGAAATCGAGAAAAGCCCTGGAGCCAACCGAGATATCTCACGTATTGTCCAATCTTATCCGGGCGTTGCCTTCTCCCCTGCCGGATATCGAAATGACCTGATCGTACGCGGAGGATCTCCTTCCGAAAACCGTTTCTATCTGGATGGAGTAGAAATTCCCAATATTAATCATTTCAGCACTCAAGGGGCCTCGGGAGGTCCGGTGGGCATCATCAACGCAGACTTGATTCGTGAAGTCAATTTCTATACGGGAGCTTTTCCGACCGACAGGGGGAATGCCATGAGTTCGGTACTCGACTTTAAGCTTCGGGACGGAGATATGGAACGCAATTCATTAAAAGCAACTTTAGGAGCCTCGGAAGTCTCGTTAGCATCGAACGGACATATAGGAAAGAAGACATCTTATCTGGTTTCGGTGCGTCAGTCATACCTCCAGTTTTTATTTGACATGTTGGGGTTACCTTTCCTGCCAACTTTCACTGACGCACAATTTAAACTGAAAACTCGCTTCAATGCCAACAACGAGTTGACAATACTGGGGCTCGGAGGAATCGATAACATGAAACTGAATACCAAACTGGATGGAGAAAAAGCGGAATACATATTGAGTTACCTGCCCAAGATACAGCAGGAGACTTTTACACTGGGAGCCGTATACCGTCACTACGCAGGCATACATGTACAGTCTGTAGTCGTCAGCCACAGTTACCTGAACAACCGCAATACCAAATATCTGAATAATGACGAAAGCAGTACGGACAACTTATCCCTGAAGTTGCGCTCAGTGGAACAGGAGACCAAATTCCGGATAGAGAACACCTCGACTTTCGGTAATTGGAAAATTAATTTCGGAGCCAATCTGGATTATTCCCAATACACCAACACCACCTTTCAACGAGTGTATATTGATGAAGGCAGGACGTTTGATTATCACACATATCTGGGTATGTGGCGTTGGGGCATATTCGGAACCATCAACTATGCAACTACCGATGAACGATTCACTGCCTCACTCGGCGTACGGACCGATGCCAACAACTTTTCTTCCGGCATGAAAGGGATGGGCGACCAACTCTCACCCCGCCTGTCACTATCATACCGGCTGACAGACGGATTATATTTAAGTGGAAATGCAGGACTATATTATCAGCTCCCGCCTTATACCGGATTGGGATTTAAAGATAACAATGGAGCATGGGTCAACAAATACCTCCGTTACATGAGCGTCAGTCAAGAAAGTCTCGGCCTGAGTTGGCATCCGGGAAATACATTCGAACTGTCTGCCGAAGGTTTTTACAAACAATATGATAAAATACCGTTCTCCATCGCAGACGGCATCCCCCTGGCTTGCAAAGGCAATGACTACGGAGTCATCGGAAACGAAGCCTTGTCCTCTACCGCCCAAGGACGTGCATACGGCATAGAAATATTAATGAAATGGCTGATAGCTAAAAAACTGAATCTGGCATCCTCGTTCACCCTGTTCAAAAGCGAATACCGCAACAACAAACAATCGGAGTACATCGCTTCCGCTTGGGACAACCGGTACATTTTCAATATGAGTGGAACTTATAACTTTCCACACAACTGGAGCCTGGGCATGAAAATCAGCTGTATAGGAGGAGCACCCTATACCCCTTATGATGTGGAAAAATCATCTCTTGTTACGGCATGGAATGCACAGGGACGTCCATACTATGACTACACAAAGTACAATACCGGACGCTTGCCCGCCTTCGGCCAACTGGATGTACGAGTGGACAAAACATTTTATCTGAAACGCTGTATGTTGGGATTCTACATCGATTTGCAGAATGTGACAAACAGCAAATTCAAGCAACCGGATATCCTGATGAGTACAGGCGTTATCGAAAATCCATCCGCCCCCATGGCAGAACAGCGCTACAAAATGAAATACATAACCCAGAAAAGCGGAACATTAATGCCAACCTTGGGTATCACATTTGAATATTAAATCTCGAAACAACTATATTATTAACTATAAAAACTCACAAAATGAAAAAAAGAATTATTTTTATTGCGGCACTTTTATGCGGAATGTGCTTCACGACAGCATCCGCACAGTTCAAAATCGGTGGAAAGAAAATCAATGTAGGCAAAGTGGTACAAGCCGGTAGCGACGCAGCGAAAGCCATCACCTTGTCCGACGCGGACATCGCAGCCATGAGCAAAGAATACATGCAATGGATGGACACCCACAATCCGCTGACCGCAGCCGACAGCGAATACGGCAAACGCCTGGAGAAACTGACCGGACATATCAAAGAAGTAGACGGACTGAAAGTGAATTTCGGAGTATATGAGGTTGTCGACGTGAATGCTTTTGCCTGTGGTGACGGCAGTGTCCGCATCTGTGCCGGATTGATGGATATTATGACGGACGATGAAGTGATGGCAGTTGTCGGACATGAGATCGGTCACGTGATTCATACAGACTCTAAAGATGCCATGAAGAGTGCATATCTTCGTTCGGCAGTAAAGAATGCTGCAGGAGCAGCCAGCTCTACCGTTTCCAAACTGACTGATTCGGAACTGGGAGCTATGGCAGAAGCATTAGCCGGTGCCCAATATTCTCAGAAGCAAGAGAGCGAAGCCGATGATTATGGTTTCGAATTCAGCATCAAACATAACATTGATCCGTATGCAATGTACAATGCTCTGAACAAACTACTGGAACTCTCAGCCGAGGCTCCCAAAGAGTCTAAATTCCAGAAAATGTTCTCTTCACACCCCGATACAGCCAAACGTGTAGCACGCGCCAAAGAAAAAGCAGACAACTATACTAAGAACAAGTAAGTTCGAGAACCACAAAACTGACTTTAACCGAGGCCGGATCCCAATATATGAGGTCCGGCCTCGGTCTTTTTGAAAAAATTCATTAATAATTCCGATAGTTTTTGCGTGAGTCCGTACTTTGGTGTAATTTGCGGTCATGAAACTATTCAAACTTATATGGAATTCTTAGTAATTATTCTTTTACTCGTACTGAATGGCATTTTTGCCATGTACGAGATTGCCTTAGTATCCTCAAGTAAAGCACGTCTGGAAACCCTGGTCAGCAAAGGGAACAAATCTGCCCGGGGAGTATTGAAACAATTGGAAGAACCCGAAAAATTTCTTTCTACCATTCAGATTGGTATCACGCTGATCGGTATCGTATCGGGTGCTTTCGGTGGAGTAGCCATTGCCGATGATGTGACTCCGCTCTTTGCCATGATACCGGGAGCCGAAGTCTATGCAAAGGACCTGGCCATGATCACAACCGTAATCGTCATTACCTACCTGTCACTGATTATCGGTGAGCTTGTACCCAAATCCATCGCTCTCAGCAATCCCGAGCGCTATGCAACCTTGCTGAGTCCCGTCATGATTCTGCTGACCAAGATTTCATTCCCTTTTGTCTGGTTGCTCAGCATTTCCACCCGCCTGCTCAACAAACTGATCGGTCTGAAAAGCGAAGAACGCCTGATGACTCAGGAAGAACTGAAAATGATTCTTCACCAAAGCTCGGAGCAGGGTGTGATTGACAAAGAAGAAACCGAAATGCTACGTGATGTCTTTCGCTTTTCGGATAAACGTGCCAACGAACTGATGACTCACCGACGTGATCTGGTGGTGCTACATACGACTGACAGCAAAGAGAAAGTGCTTCAGATCATCGACAACGAGCATTTCAGTAAATACCTCCTGATTGATGACGACACCGACGAAATAGCAGGTGTGGTTTCTGTGAAAGATATCATACTGATGATAGGTAGCGAACAGGAATTCAACCTTAGAGAAATCGCACGTCCCGCCTTGTTTATACCCGAAAGTTTATACGCTAAAAAAGTTTTAGAGCTATTTAAGAAGAACAAAAATAAGTTCGGAGTTGTTGTAAACGAGTATGGCAGCACAGAGGGAATCATTACCCTGCATGACTTGACCGAAAGTATCTTTGGAGACATTCTGGAAGAGGACGATACGGAAGAAGAGGAAATCGTTCGCCGACAGGACGGCTCCTTGTTGGTAGAGGCTTCAATGAATATCGGAGATTTTATGGAAGAGATGGGAATACTCTCTTATGATGATATCGAATCGGAAGACTTTACAACTTTAGGCGGATTGGCTATGTTCCTGATAGGACGTATTCCCAAAGCCGGAGATATATTCACTTACAAAAACCTTCAGTTCGAAGTAGTGGATATGGACCGTGGAAGAGTCGATAAGCTGTTGGTTATTAAGAGAGAAGAGGAGGAATAGCAACTCACTTTTTATATTAATTTAAAGCACTTAACAATGAAAAAAGTAATTATGTTAGCAGCCGTCGTTGCTGCATTGGTATCCTGCCAATCAAAAGGAACGAAAGCTGAAGAAGCAGTCGCAGACAGTCTGGCAGTAGCTATGGAACCCACAATGGAAGAAACCCAGGTATATGAAGGTGTGCTTCCTGCTGCTGACGGTCCGGGCATCCGTTACGTGTTAACTTTGAACACACTGGCGAACGCAACCGATACAACGTATACACTGGACGTCACTTATCTGGATGCTGAAGGTAAAGGCAAAGACAAGACTTTTACTTCTAAAGGAAAGCCGGTAAAAGTGGAGAAAACCGTCAAAGATAAAAAGAAAACGGCCATCAAACTGAATCCGAGTGACGGAAGTGAACCTGTTTATTTCGTAATTGCCAATGATACTACCCTGACACTGGCTGATGACAGCCTGGAAGTATCGGAAAGCGATCTGAATTACAACATTATCCGTGTAAAGTAACGCCGAATTAGCTTAAACTTACAAAAACAAAAGCCACGCTGTACATATTGACAGTGTGGCTTTTCTTGTTTTATCGGCCCAGAAATTATTTCGTCAGTTTCTCAAAATATGGCAAACGTTCAAGGGGAACATCTATTGTCATTGTCCGCGGCCCTTTAAACACCTTGCCCCGATCATCTTTCCATCTACCCTTTGGCAACATTACGGTACGGCTTGTTCCGGATGTCAGCATCGGAGCTACCAGATATTTATCCCCCAGCATAAACTGGTCTTTGCAATCGATGAATCCCTGGTGAGGATACTGATATTCCATGTGGCGAACAATGGGTTCACCGGTCTTTGACGCATGTTTTGCCAACTCCAAAATATAATCTCCCATTTGCTGGTGAAGATGGGCATACTTCGCACAAATAGCCACATTCTCTTTACTGAGGATACGCCAAGGAGCTACCGAGAATTGCATCATTGGCATCAGGGCATGCACCTGGCACGAACGTACAATAAGTTCTTCATCAAATTTCTTCACATTCAGAAAAGCTCCGAATTGTCCTCCGCCTACCATATCGGGACAAGTATAATAATGCCCCAACAATCCGGCAGCAGTCATATCGGGAATCAATAACTGAGTCGCACGCCAAGAATAATCTTTATCACCCAGCCGCTGTACCAATGCCTGGCCACCCAACTTCCAAGATGCACGCAATTCATTGTAAGGAAAACTCAAACCTATCTCAGCCCATTTTTCCATAAAAGTATTCACATTGGCATTCTTATCATGAAAAGTATACTCTCCTGTCATATAAGCTACGTCTCCACCATCAAACTTAAATCCGTCGATACCATATTTTTCTTGATTGGCTTTTAACTGTTCCTTCAGATAATTCATAGCCTCCGGATTTGTGGTATCATAACAGGCACTGTAACCATTCCACCAATGAATAATGGCCGTGCGCCCGTTTTTATCTTTCAACAAATATCCTTTTGCTTCCAATTCACGGAATTCGGGACTATCGGGCGAAACATAGGGAGCCACCCACAACATCACCTTGAATCCCATCCGGTGCAACTCGTCTGTCATCCCTTTCGGATCCGGAAACCTCTCGGTTTTGAAGTCAAAGTTACCATAATATCTCTGCCAGTTATCATCTACCATAAACACCCCCTGAGGAAATCCGTTCTCCACAGCTTTATGGGCATAATTCATAATGTCTTCCTGATTTTGATCATACATCAGCTCAATCCAGGTATTATATTGCGGAAGAGAAAAGAAAGTAGGTTCCGGAATCTTTCCCGAAGGTGGAAAATGTTTAGCCGATGCAGCCAGCAAAGCCTCTTTCAGCGTAGTTCCGGCTTTCACCGGCTCTATCTTTTCCGAGTCTGAATAAATAATCAGCTGCCCATCCTTTACTTCAAAACAAAACGGATTTTCGGCCCAGATATACCTGCCCTCCGAAGAAAGCATGAACGGCACTACTTGGTTGTTCATATTATTGCGTGACATGTCTTGCATCCGCAAGTGATCATTGAATGGCATTTGATTTCCTAAAGCCACGAATCCACCCCACCATCTTTCATTTTGCAGGGGTTCGATCACTGTTTTCAATTTTTCCTGTGCAACTGCACCGAGCAGCAGCACGAATGTCACGAGAAATAGTAAAGTCGCTTTTCGTTTCATGATAGTTAGATTAATAATTAAAATTCTCAAGGGGCAAAAATAGATAAAAAAGAAAGAACAGATCATCTATCGGCAAAGAATTATTATTTCCGGACCGTAGCTTCCCACATAAAAACAGAATCTAAATTTTCCGATTCCAAATTCTTGTCCGAATTTTGCATATTACAAGCACCTGTTCAAATCTCCCTTGCCTATTTTTCATCAACCGCAGCCACGGTGGTTTAGAGAAGCTTTTATCTTTTTCACCGGAACTTTCGGAATCCAATAGACCCTAAATAATTATTTTCGCAGCCACAATTCAGAAAAGAATAGAAAAAAGATTCTTTCATTATATTTTTTTCTATCTTTATCAAACAGTTACACATACAATCTAAAAAAAGATGGAACAAACATTTAAAGCGCGAAATCCCCAATTAGGACTTTGGTTGTTCGCCATAGGTATAATAGCATGCATTGCGATCAGTTTCACAACTATACAAGCAATCTGGATAGGTGCCGCATGTATAGGTCCCAGTGCAACCATCTATTTTTCACAAACATCCTGCAAATACATTGTCAAGAAAAACGGAGATTTACAAATAGTAAATGACTTCTTCCGCCAAAAACGAACATTCAGTCATATCACCGATGTTACGTATACTCGCCATGCCTTGGGCATGCAGAAAATAAAGATCAGACACGCCACCGGATTTGTCATGATAGATCCCCAATCACCCCGGGAACTGATAAAAGCCCTGCAAAAGACGAATCCCGATGTAAGAGTAAAGAACTTTATTTAAGACAGGACTCACAACGGAAAAACCAATCTCCCATCTAACCCAAGATACGAAATGAAAACACCTAAAACATTAAAGATACATTTGCTATTATACCTGTTTTGCCTGAGTGTATCTGCACAAACCACGGACAGTATTGTCCAAAAACTAAGCCAATACGCCTACCTGATCGATAATTTTTCCAAATATATCCCTCAAGAGAAGGTTTACCTGCAATTTGACAATACCAGTTATTACCAAGGTGATAATATCTGGTTTAAATGTTTCCTGGTCACTTCCGACCTGCATCCGGCCACTGACCTGAGCAAGACTTTATATGTCGAATTATTAAATCCCGGTGGTGAAGTTATCGACAAACGGACATTAAAAATAGAAAACGGACAATGCCACGGAGATTTCACACTAAACCAAATCCCGTTTTATTCAGGATTTTATGAAATTCGTGCCTACACAAAATATATGCTGAATTTTGGAGGAGATATCATTTTCTCAAGACTGTTGCCGGTTTTCGACAAACCTAAGGCAGAAGGCGACTTTACGGAAAAAGAGATGCGGAAATATGCGACAGGAAACTACCCGCTGGAGCGTCCCAAACCGACAAAAGGTAAAAAAGTAAATTTAAAGTTCTTCCCCGAAGGTGGAAATCTGGTTCGGGGGATAGAATCCGAAGTGGCTTTTGAAGCGACAGATACCTATGGAAACCCCATTACCCTCACCGGTATTGTTATTAACGAAGAAAAACAAGAAACAGCCCGTTTCAATGTCACACATGATGGACGGGGAATTTTCAATTACACGCCCACGGGAGAGAAACAAAAAGCAATAGTCGAATTTAATGGCAAAAAGCACCAGTTCAATATGCCGGAAGCCTTACCGGAAGGATATATATTACATGCCGACAATTTATCATACACAGACAGCATTGAAATAGCAGTGCAAAAGAATTCCAATACCCCCTCCGACGTATTGGGACTGGCAGTCATCAGCGGAGGCAAACTATACAAATTCTGCCTGATCGATGTCGAAGGTAATGAAACGATTCGCTTCAAAATAGATAAAAGTAAATTAGTACCCGGAGTTTCCCGAATCGCGTTATTCAACAGTAACGGAGAGGTCCTATCGGATCGTTTGATATTTACCTATCCCCAAGAGCAATTATCCGTTCAGGTACAGGCAGACAAAGAGACATACGACCCTTACGAATTGGTAAACCTTGAACTCACCTTGACCGGAAAAGAAAAGATTCCGGTACAAACCCCATTTGCCCTATCTGTGAGAGACGGCATGAATGAAGTAGAATCAGGGCACAATATGTTGACCGATCTTTTATTAATGTCCGAAATAAAAGGATATGTCAACAATCCCCAATATTATTTCGAATCCCGGGACGATACACGCCGCAAGGCAATCGATCTCTTATTAAGAGTGCAGGGATGGCGCCGCTACTCTTGGAAACAAATGACAGGAATTGAGTCTCTTGACCTTAAATACGGACCGGAGCAAGGTATCGAAACGCGAGGGCAGGTTGTCTCTTTCGTCCGGCAACTTCCCAAGCCTAACGTAGAAGTGTCCTGCTTCCTGAAGAAACGCGGGGAGAATGAGGAAAACAGCAGTTTCATCGAAGCCATCACTACAGATAGTTTAGGACACTTCTCACTAATATCCGATATATACGGAAAATGGGACTTGATATTGGCAGTTACAGTCAATAGAAAAAAGAAAGATTACCGTATTTTATTGGATAGGCTATTCAGTCCTGCCCCCCGAAAATATCATTATGCGGATATGCAGGTAAGCATTGCCAATGCAGAAAAAGAGAAAGAACTTATGCCCGAAGTGGAAACCACTCCCCTACCTGAAGAGGATATCGAAACCTTCTTTGCCGCTTACGCAGATTCGCTGGCAAAGACAGGTAACCATGAAAAGAACTACCGTTTAAAAGAGGTAACTATCAAAGCCAAAAAGAGAACCAAAGAAAAAGAGATATATGAAAGCCGTTCGAAATCGATTGCTTATTATGATGTACATTCCGAACTGGACGACATAAAAGACAGTGGAAAATTTATTGGTGACGACATACACGAACTTATGATGAACATGAATAAAAATTTCAGTCCTGTTTCAGGACGAAATTACCTGTATTATAAAAGTAAAATGCCACTTTTCGTAATCAACTATGAACGCACCCGGCATACAGAAATGGATTATAATAAGTACAAATATATAAGACTCGAAGCCATTAAATCGATTTATATCACTGAAAATCTATCTACGATTTGCCAGTATGCAGATCCGCGATTGACTCCGTTCGATGTATCCGACTTATACAGTTGTGCCGTACTGATCGAAACATATCCGGAAGGTAAGATACCGACAGAAGCAGGGAAAGGTGTCCGAAAAACATGGCTTGACGGTTACAGCCAAGTTAAAGAATTCTATCACCCCAATTATTCTGTGCTCCCTCCTGTCCCCGACTATCGTCGTACATTATACTGGAATCCGTCTGTCACTCCGGATAAGGAGGGAAAAGCACATATCCGGTTCTATAATAACAGTAGATGCCGGAAACTGAAAATAAGTGCAGAAACTATCACAACGAATGGATTAATCGGTACCTACGGGAATTGATAAAAAACGGGAATCTCCCGAAAGAATACAGAGAAAATACAGTTTTCATTTTTCCTTTCGCCTGTTTTACTTTTCCCAATATGGATAGTCGCCATCATCCATGGGGAGGACATTCAGAAGTTTACTAAAAAAGGTGGCATACGGAATAACCGTGAAGCCACCTTTCTTTTACTTTCCAGCCAGCCTATCTAACCACTATCAACTGGACACCAATAGCAAATATAAAATAAGCTACATAGCAGAGTATGGAAACGCCCAGGGAAAGAAGCAGTTGTTTCATAAAAGACTTTTCCTGCCGCATATGATTATAATTGAACGTAGCACCCATGATGCCGAACAAGGCTCCAATCAACCCACCTAGAAAGACAAGTAACACAGGCAGACCACCCACTATGTATTCGCGGATAGATAGCCGTTCCTCCAGATCGATTTTCTGTCCGCGGAACACAGCGACATGGACAAAATCAAAACCATAGACAACCTTTATTTCTTCTTTTTCCCCATTGGTGTTAATCACATAATATTTCGGATTGAATCGTCCTTGTTTCTTGATCTCTCTTCCGTCTTGGTATAAACGTTGATTAAAAGGACCGTATTTCAACTTTAAATCACCTTGTACACCTTCCAATGTAAAATTCAACTCTTTTGCCATACTATTTATTTTAGAATTAAGTCTATTTACAAAGATAGACAAAAGCTTTGATTTTCATCATTCATAAATTATTTAATTTAACGTGAATACGATATAATTCATCAATCTGTTATCTTAAAAAAATAGGAATACAGCAATAAAATCATTTAAGTTAGAATATTTAATCATAAGATTTAACAACTTACCACTATAATCACCGAAGATAAAGTTAGTATTCATTTCATAGCCAACACGCTATCAGCCATTACCGTTTATTGTCTCTTTAAAAAACAACCAGTCATTGGTGTAAATTTCACAAATGACGGCAACCGAAAATCTTTTAAATAATGTCGACCTCAGGTCAATTACTGATATATAGAAAAAAGTAAAAAAGAATGTAGTATAATGAATTAGAGGATAGCAAAACACTGAAATAAAGGAATAGCCCGACTATATATCTTACAAAAGGAATACAAAAAATAGAACCTTGCTTTGATTGATAAACTTTGATAATGTGTGTCGCTCCTTAAAAAGTAACGTTCAAGCCAACGGTCTATATAAGAGGCCTCAACTATTGCATTTACAACTAGACACCGGCGGTGTGGTAATGACATCTGCTCAAGTAGCGGAACAAATAAAATCGATTTTCCCACTATTCTACATACAAGGTAGGTCCTCAAGGGTTATCATTGATCTACGTTGCTCCTCGTTCTTTATTATGCAGACTGATATGTTATATACTAAAAAAAGAAAGTCCTTGAATTATTGAAATTCAAGGACTTATAACTTTGTTTTTTTGTTTTCAGCGGAGAGACAGGGTATTGAACCCAAACATCTAACCGCCTATAAATCAGCTTTTTATTTTCCAAAATTTCAAATAGGTAACGAAACAGTAACGATTTTTGCAGGGTTATTTGTCCGGCTTTGTCCGCTGTTTGTCTGCCTATCTCACGGGTTCAAAGATACAACACATTTTTTAATTACGCAAATCTCTGTATATAAATGTTTCAGCTTAGGTGCAAGGTGCAAGCTATATATATAGATATATACTTGCACCTTGCACCTATCCGAAAAAATATGCCGTATTATTTGGCTATTCAAAATATTGTTCGTAGTTTTGCGAACAACAAAGAAGAAAGGAGAATTGGAGTGAAAGAGAAACAGTACACAACAGAGCAGGAACAGATTGCTCGGTTTGCCAAAGCAATGGGACATCCGGCACGGATGGCTATTCTTGCTTTCTTGGCAAAACAAGATAGTTGCTTCTTCGGTGATATTCACGAAGAACTACCTATTGCTAAAGCAACCGTTTCGCAGCATTTGAAAGAATTGAAAGAAGCTGGCTTAATTCAGGGGGAAATAGAAACGCCCAAAGTCCGGTATTGTATAAACCGGGAGAACTGGGAACTTGCCCGAAAATTGTTTGCAGCTTTTTTAGGGGACTGTAAATGTAAAGGTACATCGTGCTGTGAATAGCAGTACCTTTTTTTTGGAATAATTGTTCGTAGTTCTACGAACTACGATTATTATATTAACTTTAAAGTAGAATGACAATGGAAATTAAAGTATTAGGAACTGGGTGTTCAAGCTGTAAAGCCTTGTACGAAACTACCAAACAAGCTATTTCAGAATTAGGTTGCGATGCAACCCTTATCAAAGAGGAAGATTTATTGAAAATCATGGAGTATAACATTTTAGGGCTTCCGGCTTTGGTGATTGACGAGAAAGTCGTATCAGCCGGGAAAAAGTTATCCCTTGCAGAAGTAAAAGAGTTGATAACCAAATAAAAATGAACTATGAGAAAATTATTTTATCTACTGATTGCAACGCTGGTCTTAGTTTCCTGTGGTAACGGTTCAAAGAAAAAGACCGGAGAAAATCAAGCGGAAGAAATACAGTCTAACCGCATAGAGGTTCTTTATTTTCATGGAGCGCAACGGTGTATCACTTGCCGGGCGATAGAAACAAATACAGTAGCCCTTTTGGATAGCCTTTATTCAAAAGAAAAAGCAGACGGTAAAATTATCTATAAAGTGATAGATATTTCAAAGAAAGAAAATGAAGCGATTGCAGACAAGTACGAAGTTACATGGTCGTCTTTGTTTGTAAACGGCTGGAAAGACGGCAAAGAGAATGTAAACAACATGACCGAGTTTAGTTTTTCCAATGCGAAAAATGCACCGGACAAGTTTAAAGAGGGAATTAAAAGCAAGATTGACGAATTGTTAAAACAGTTGTAAGATGGATTTTCTTCAATCGCTATTAGATAACAGTTCTATTCCTGCTATTACAGCTTTTATATTGGGGATTTTAACGGCGGTCAGCCCGTGTCCGTTAGCGACCAACATAACGGCAATAGGATTTATTAGTAAGGACATAGAAAACCATCACCGGATATTTATAAACGGATTGCTTTATACTTTCGGCAGAATAGTAAGCTATACGGTTCTTGGCTTTATCCTTATCCCTATTCTCCGTGAGGGAGCAAGTATGTTTATGGTTCAAAAAGCCGTAAGCAAGTACGGGGAAATGCTGATTGCTCCGGCGTTAATTATCATTGGAATATTTATGCTCGATATAATAAAACTCAATCTACCGAAAATCAATATCGGCGGTGAAAGTTTGAAAAAGAGGACGAAAGGCGGTTGGGGGGCTATGCTATTGGGTATTTTATTCGCCCTTGCTTTTTGTCCTACCAGTGGAGTATTTTATTTCGGTATGCTTATGCCTTTGTCAGCAGCGGAAACGGGTGGGTATCTCTTACCTGTAATTTACGCTATTGCTACGGGATTACCCGTAATCCTTGTTGCATGGATTTTAGCGTACAGTGTTGCCGGACTGGGTAAGTTTTATAACCGGATGCAAATATTCGAGAAATGGTTTCGTAAAATAGTTGCCATCCTCTTTATTGCGGTAGGAATTTATTATGCAGTAGTCTTTTATCTATAAATAAACATAGAGTATCATTTTAAATAAAAACAGTATGAAAAAGATAGAAATTTTCGACCCGGCAATGTGTTGCCCTACGGGTCTTTGTGGAACAAATATTGACCCTGAATTAATGCGTATTGCGGTTGTTATTGAAACATTGAAGAAACAGGGTATCATCGTTACCCGTCACAATTTACGTGACGAACCGCAAGTGTATGTAAGTAATAAAACAGTAAACGAGCATCTGCAAAAACATGGGGCGGATGCACTGCCTATTACTTTAGTGGACGGCGAAATCGCTGTTTCAAAAACCTATCCTACCACCAAACAAATGAGTGAATGGACGGGTATCAATTTGGATTTTATGCCAGTAAAATGAGTATTCACCAGCTAATTATATAAAAATGAAAACATTTAATTTATCAGATATAGATTTGACGAAATACCTTTTCTTCACCGGAAAGGGCGGTGTAGGAAAAACTTCGATTGCTTGTGCTACTGCGGTAGGCTTGGCAGATAATGGAAAGAAAATACTTCTTATCAGTACAGACCCGGCTTCAAACCTGCAAGATGTGTTTAATCAAACACTGAACGGACACGGCACGGATATTCAAGAAGTACCCGGCTTAACGGTCGTTAATCTCGACCCGGAACAAGCCGCAGCCGAATACAGGGAAAGCGTTATTGCTCCTTTCCGGGGACAACTGCCCGAAAGTGTAATTCAGAATATGGAAGAACAACTTTCAGGCTCTTGTACGGTAGAAATTGCGGCTTTCAACCAGTTTTCCGATTTTATCACGGATGCCGATAAAGCAAAAGAATACGACCATATTATCTTTGATACAGCCCCCACGGGACACACGTTACGAATGTTACAACTACCATCAGCGTGGAGTACATTTATTAGTGAGAGTACGCACGGTGCATCTTGCTTAGGTCAATTATCCGGTTTGGAAGAACGGAAAGGTATCTATAAGCAGGCAGTTGAAACACTTTCGGATGCAAACGCAACCCGCTTAGTATTGGTTAGCCGTCCTGAAATCGCACCATTAAAAGAAGCCGCCCGTTCTTCACATGAATTGCAATTACTGGGAATTAAAAACCAGCTATTGGTAATCAACGGGCTTTTGCTGCAATTAGATGAAGCCGATAACGTATCGAAACAGATATATGACAGGCAGCAAAATGCCCTGAAACAGACCCCTGCGGAACTGCTGGAATATCCGTCTTATTATGTTCCTTTACGGTCATACAATTTATCTAATATTGCGAATATCCGCCGGATGCTTTACAATGATAATTTAACAAATGATGCGAACTATCAGCGGATTACCGATGCCAAAGGGATGGATGAACTGGTAAACGACCTCTATCAATCAGGAAAAAGGGTTGTTTTTACTATGGGAAAAGGCGGCGTGGGAAAAACCACTTTAGCCACTGAAATAGCCCTGAAATTAACAAAACTGGGTGCAAAGGTGCATCTTACCACCACTGACCCGGCAAACCATCTGAATTATAACCTTGCTGTTCAGGCTGGCATTACGGTAAGCCGGATTGACGAAGCGGAAGTGTTGGAAGCCTATAAAAACGAGGTTCGCAGTAAAGCTGCGGAAACAATGACTGCCGAAGATATGGAATATATAGAGGAAGATTTACGTTCACCGTGTACGCAAGAAATTGCAGTATTCCGGGCTTTCGCTGAAATTGTCGATAAAGCAGAAAATGAAGTCGTAGTAATTGACACCGCACCCACCGGACACACTTTGTTATTGCTGGATGCAACGGAAAGTTACCATAAAGAAGTACAACGTACACATGGCGACACTCCCGCTTCCGTAAGAAAGCTGTTACCACGTTTGAGAAACCAGCAGGAAACAGAAGTCGTTATTGTGACCCTGCCCGAAGCAACACCCGTATTTGAAGCCGAACGTTTGCAAATGGATTTACAACGTGCCGGGATTAATAATAAATGGTGGGTCGTGAATGCTTGCTTGTCATTAACTGACACCGAAAATTCTTTCTTGCGGGCAAAGGCGCAAAATGAATTGGTTTGGATTAAGAAAGTAGAAGAATTGTCAAAGGGAAATGCTGCCCTGATAGCTTGGAAAAATAACTAAAAACATGAAGATTTTAATTCTTTGTACAGGGAATAGCTGCCGCAGCCAAATGGCACATGGCTTTTTACAATCATTTGACAATAAACTGGATGTCTTTTCAGCAGGAACAAAACCTGCTGAAAAGGTTAATCCGATGGCGGTAAAGGTTATGGATGAAATGGGTATAGATTTAGCCCACCATACCCCTAAAAGTGTAAACCTATATATAGGGCAGGAATGGGACTATGTTATTACGGTCTGCGGTGGGGCAAACGAAAGCTGCCCGATGTTTACGGGTGAAGTAAGAAATAGGCTGCATATAGGATTTGACGACCCCTCGGAAGCAACCGGAACGCCGGAGTTTATAAACAGTGAATTTCATCGGGTACGGGATGAGATAAAAGCCCGTTTCTATGACTTCTACCTGAAAGAATTAAGACCACAATTAAGCTAAATAGTTGTTGTTATGGAAAAGAAACAAGGAATTGGATTTTTTGAAAAATACCTGACTATCTGGGTTGCCTTGTGCATCATTATTGGAATTGCCGTGGGACAATGGCTTCCGGCAATTCCGCAAACATTAAGCAAATTTGAATATGCCAACGTGTCTATACCCGTGGCAATCCTGATTTGGTTAATGATTTATCCGATGATGCTAAAAGTGGATTTTCAAAGTGTTAAGAATGTTGGCAAGCGTCCGAAAGGAATAATAGTCACTTGCGTTACAAATTGGCTGATAAAGCCATTTACCATGTTCGGAATAGCTTATTTGTTCTTCTATGTGGTTTTCAAAGCCTTTATACCTGCCGGATTAGCCGAAGAATATTTAGCCGGGGCGGTATTATTGGGGGCTGCACCTTGTACAGCTATGGTGTTCGTGTGGAGTTACCTTACTAAAGGGGATGCCGCTTATACGCTGGTACAAGTGGCAGTGAACGATTTAATCATATTGGTAGCGTTTGCCCCTATCGTTGCTTTCCTGCTGGGAGTTGGTGGCGTATCTATCCCGTGGGACACTCTGTTGCTATCCGTGGGGCTGTTTGTTGTGATACCACTTGCTGCCGGGGTCATTACCCGAATAATGGTTATCCGCCGCAAAGGTGTGGAATATTTCAATAACGTATTTATTAAGAAATTTAATAATTATACGGTAGGTGGATTGCTATTAACGCTTATTATCCTGTTTTCATTTCAAGGAGAAACGATACTGAACAATCCCCTGCATATCTTATTGATTGCAGTTCCGCTTGTGTTGCAAACGGTTCTGATATTCTTCGTTGCTTACGGTTGGGCGAAATGGTGGAAATTACCCCATGATGTTGCCGCACCTGCCGGAATGATTGGGGCAAGTAATTTCTTTGAATTGGCGGTTGCTGTGGCTATTTCTCTTTTTGGTTTACAATCCGGGGCTGCATTGGCTACGGTGGTGGGCGTGCTGGTCGAAGTTCCGGTGATGTTGATGTTAGTAAGGATTGCCAATAACACACGAAGCTGGTTTCCGGCTACAAAATAACAATAGGGCAAAAGTCCTAATCTAACTTTATCGTAAAAAGGCTTGGTGCTGGAAATGTTTGTTCCTAACGTTTCCGGCATTCTGCCTTTTACAAAAGTCAGAATAAAGATACATTTTTCGGCATTAAGACAACCGTAATAACATGAACAATGAAATTAATTTTGAAGAATTTATAAAAAACATAGACTGTACTATCTATGAAAAAATAGATGTTGATAACTGGAATATTTCAATAGAGGTAGTTCTCGATGTCGTAGAGTTTCTGCAACGGTCACTCGAAGATATGAGAACTTGTATTGTCAATCATCCTTTCAGTAACAAGGAAGAAGAAATTTATTTCTTCAAACACATCAAACCGGAAGTATTGAGTAGATTATTATATTTTACAGAGATTTACAATACCGAAATGCGAAAACCGCATGGAAGCATTGAAGTCTTAAAAAAGTATTATAACGACAGATTGGATGAATTGACTTCCTATTTTGAAAGTAATTTGGATTTTTACCAATATTACCGTTCTAAAGCGACCCACTTAGATAGTCATTATTTTGTACGGGGGCATATTGATTTTAAGCTATGTCCGAATTGTGTACCTTATGACCGTGACCCGGAATTTTCCACTTGTTACGACCACAAAGCAGCACAAATATTAGCGAATGATATGCTTTGTATTTATCTGAATAAAAAGTTACATGGAGTTGATAAGCAAGTAATCATCGCAAAAAGTCGGTCTTTCTTGCCGGAACACCCTTTCCGGTGGACTGCAACAAAAATAGCAGCCGTAGAATTAGGCTACGCTATATATGCGGCGGGTATTCTGAATAACGGACAAGCGGATATAAAAGAAATTATGACTTTTATGGAAGCATCGTTTCAAATCGACTTAGGCGACTATTACCGAACTTACATAACCATGAAAGACAGAAAAAAAGACCGGACTTCATTTCTAAACAGCTTAATAAAAAGCCTGCTTAAAAAGATGGATGAAGATGATAACCTATAAATAAAAACAACCAAGTTCCTGCCAACTTGGTTGTTTTTGTTTTCACTCGCTCCATACTCTATTTTTTCTTTATTATTGCGAAAAACAGGTGATTTTTTCCTTGTTTTACCTGTAATTACTCCGAAAAATAAATCTTCCAACTTGGAAAAAGGTTGGAAGATTTATTTTTTCAAACGCTCCAACTTTGCGGCAAATCAATTAGTTAGCAATATGGAGATAATAACATTCGAGTCAAAAGCCTATAAGGAATTAGACAACAAAATTACCGCTATTGCGGATTACATTTTCAACCACATGGAAGCGGAAAGCACTAATGAGGATGAAATTTGGGTGGACAGTTACGAAGTCTGCACTTTCCTGAAAATCAGCGAAAAGACACTTCAACGCCTGCGGGTGGCTGGAACTATTGCGTATTCCAATATCCGAGGGCGTTACTTCTACAAAATCAGCGAAGTAAAACGGATGCTGGAAGAACGCCTGATAAGAAGTAACAAAGAGAACATTCAAGACCTGATAACCAACCATCAGCTATATGTTAAGGAAAGAAGAAATCTTAGAAAGGACAAATAACGGGCTATCCGTGTTCAAGCACTATATACCGGGTAACTGGCGGATAGGTCGCAATTTCCTGAACCCTCTTTATGAGGATAACAAGGCATCGTGCAATATCTATTTCGACCGCCGGAATGGTAACTATAAAATGAAAGACTTCGGCAACGACAGTTATAGCGGTGATTGTTTCTTTTTCGTGGGGCAACTCAAAGGACTGGATTGTAACAATCCGGTGGACTTTGTGGAAATATTGGAAACCATCGACCGGGATTTGGGGCTTGGGCTGGTAGCAGGCAACCCGATACCTGTTACCCGTACTTCTTACCGGACGGAGAAACTAATATCGAAAGAAACACCCGAAAAGGAAAGTAAACCCTATCAGTTCAGAGAACAAAAATTTCCGCTTGCCGAATTGATGTACTGGCAACAATACGGCATCACCCCGGAGATTTTAGAACTGTATAAGGTTTGTTCTCTGCGGGATTTTCAAAGTGAAACGGCGGATGGTACACCGTTTACTTATACTTCGTCCGTGGCAGAACCGATGTACGGGTATAAAAGTAAACGATATATAAAACTATATCGTCCATTCTCGAAAACCCGCTTTCTGTATGGCGGCAGCTTCGGTGAAAATTATTGTTTCGGGCTGGAACAACTACCCGCAAAAGGTGATACATTATTTATCACGGGTGGTGAAAAAGATGTCATGGCAATGGCAGCACACGGTTTTCACGCTATCTGCTTTAACAGTGAAACGGTGACTATCCCGCCTACCCTGATTTATAAACTAACGTTCCGCTTCAAACATATAATCTTGCTATATGATACCGATAAGACGGGCAAGGAAAGCGCACGAAAGCAGGAAAAACAGTTGGAAGAATTTGGGGTAAAACGGCTGCTTTTGCCACTTCCCGGCACGAAAGAGGAAAAGGATATTTCCGATTATTTCAAAGCGGGAAATACCCGTGAAAATTTCCTTAAACTGTTCATTGATTTTTTAGACAACCTTTATAGTGATACATTGATTATGCTTAAATCGTGCGAAATAGACTTTAATAATCCACCGGCAAAAGCGCAGGTGATAATCTCCGCCGGGGACGTTCCGCTGGGAACACAAGGCAACCTGTTCGGCATCACTGGCGGCGAAGGTACAGGAAAAAGTAATTATGTTGCTGCAATGGTGGCAGGGTGTATCTGTCCGGCAGGGGCAGAAGTGGACACACTCGGCATACAGATAGCAACTAACGGCAAACATAAGGCGGTTTTGTTATATGATACGGAACAGTCGGAAGTGCAACTATTCAAGAACGTAAGCAACTTGTTAGCCCGTGCCAAGCAACCGGATAAGCCGGAAGAACTGAAAGCATTCTGCCTGACGGGTATGTCCCGTAAAGAACGCCTGCACGCTATTGTTCAAAGTATGGATAAATTTTATTACCAGTACGGCGGCATCCAGTTGGTAGTTATTGACGGCATCGCCGACCTTGTAAAAAGTGCGAATGATGAAGCGGAAAGTGTAGCAGTAATAGATGAATTATACCGATTAGCTGGAATTTATAATACCTGTATTCTTTGCGTGCTGCACTTCGTTCCAAACGGATTAAAACTACGTGGACACTTGGGTAGTGAATTACAGCGCAAAGCAGCTACCATTTTGTCGATAGAAAAGGACGAAGAACCCACGCAGTCGGTGGTGAAAGCACTGAAAGTAAGGGACGGCAGCCCGTTGGACGTTCCCCTGATGCTCTTTGCTTGGGACAAGGTAGCCGGGATGCACGTTTACAAAGGAGAAAAGCCACGTGAAGAAAAGGAAAAACGCAAAGAAAAGGAGTTGGTAAGCGTTGCCCGTGATATTTTCGGGCGGCAAACCCATATCACCTATATAGACCTTTGCGAACAGTTGCAGCAGGTTTTGGACGTAAAAGAACGTACCGCAAAAAGTTATATCCGCTTTATGCGGGAACGGGACATTATCATTAAAGACCCGTCCAACCAAAGTTATTACATGATTGGTTTAATTTAATCCGGCAGCCCTATGTATATAAATAGAGAAGATTTCGTAGCATGGATGGAACGTATCATGGATAGGTTCGATATGCAGGACAAAAAGATAGACCGCTTGGTAGGCGGACATAATTATTTAGACGGCGAACGCTTACTGGACAATCAGGATTTATGCCTACTGTTGAAAGTGAGTGCTAAAACTTTGCAACGTTACCGCAAGAAAGGGATATTGCCCTATCTGACACTGGACGGACGATGTTATTACCGTGAAAGTGATGTACACCAGCTAATCCGTGAACGAACGGATTAGGCTTTCTGACAGATTGTTTTGTTATATTCCAATCCTGCTTTATATAACGATTAAGGCAGGATTTCTTTATTTTATACTGCGAATATCAGGGCTTTTCCTTAACTTTGCAAAAGTAACATAAGAGAATAACGGCGATTGAACAAATAACTGGGAAGTCGTCTTTATATATAACATATTCGTTCGCCGAATATCTCAAAGTAGAAAACTGGCACTTTTCAAAATGAAACGAGATTTCAGCGCAATGCTTATGCTATGCTTTGTCATAGCGTGGGCTTGCCTGTCCCGTTTCAAAGGTATTGCCAGTACCTCTACTTTGGAGCAGTGTAAGTTCACGCTTCTTTTTTGAGGTATTGGCGGGCAGTTTGGATAAAGATTATCAACTGTTTAATACCTTATTATATGAAGCAGATAAAAAGCTATATTGCCGTATCTCTCGATGGATTTATTGCACCGCCCGACAAAGAATTGGATTGGATACCCCAAGAGGTCAAATTTTTATTGAATAAAGAATATGAAATGGCGGATAATTTGCTGATGGGGGCAAATACTTATCTATATCTTTTCAAACATTGGGGTGGTTGGCCGTACAAAAGCCAACGGTCTTTTGTGGTGTCCCACTACCACAATAATGTTACCCGAAATTACAATGTGGAATTTCTGTTAGACAATCCTTTTTTTAAAATAGATGAACTAAAACAGGATAGTGATATATTAGTGATAGGTGGCGGAAAATTGCTTACCTCGCTGATAAAAGCGGGATTGTTGGATAGTCTAACGGTGTACACTGTTCCTGTTATGTTGGGAAAAGGCATTGGATTTTTGGGAGAAACATTCGGTTCAGAATGGAAGCTGTCAGAAAGCAAGGTACTGGATGGCGGTGTGGTTTGCTCGACATATCAGTTTGATAAAAATTTGTAATAAAAAAAAATGCGCCCGGTTTCCCTCCGGGCGCAACCACTAAAATTCCTGTTATTCATAGCTTAAAAACCTATTGGTAACGGAACTTCGGTGGCAAAGATAGTGTTTTTTAGTTATTTCTTCCCTTTCTTGTCAGGGAACACAAAACCTATATTAAACTGTTCGTCCAGCATCAGCGAAGCATCAAACGGTTTCCCGTTCCTGCCTTTGAAACCTTTGATTATTCCGGTTTTCCGCTTTAATACCAGTTCGGTAATTTGTTTATCCGTCAGTACCTTTTCGCATTTGTTCCGGAAAATGGTAAGCGTACAATCTACATTTGAACATTTGGCAACTTTAGGGTAAAAAAGAATACGACCGTTTCCACATTTAGGACAAGGGCAGGTTTCGCCACTGGCAAAGGATAGCTGCACGTCTAACAGTTCCGCTGTGATTTGCCGGGCGTACACTTCTATGCCCTTATGAAATGTGGCAGCATCGGTTTCGCCTGTTTCAATCTTGGAAAGGGCGTTTTCCCACATACCCGTCATTTCTACGTCAGCTATTTTTTTGTCCTTTACTATTTTATAAACAGCAAGTCCCTTATCTGTGGGAACAAGGCTTTTCTTTTCCCGAACGATGTACTGCCGGGCGAACAATGTTTCAATTATAGCCGCCCTTGTTGCTGGCGTGCCTATCCCGGCATCTTTCATGCTGGCTTTCAATTCGGTATCTTCCAGTTCCTTGCCTGCATTCTCCATAGCCGCCAATAGTGAACTCTCTGTGTGCAGCGGTTTGGGTTTGGTTTGTTTTTCCAACAAGTCCACGCCGGAAAGCGGTAATATGTTACCCTCTTGGAGTTCCGGCAGCATGGCGTTTTCACCATCTTCTGCCGTTTCCGGCTCGCTGAATATTCCACGCCAACCGGGAATTTTCATCACTGACCCTTTAACGGTAAAATCGGTATCATCCGCTGAAAGCAGGACGGAAGTAACATCTTTTACGCATTTGCCTGAAAAGGCTTCCAGCATACGCCCTGCAACCAGTTCGTAAATGGCTCGTTCGTCCGTGGAAAGGTCACCCGGCAAGTTCTCGGTGACAATTAAAGCGTGGTGGTCGGTCACTTTTCTATCATTAACACTATGGCGGTTAAGGGCGCAACCGTTCAGGCTGGCAGCATACCCGGCAAACCGGGTGTATTGTTCCAACAGGGCGACACGTTGCGGCATCTGCTCGAACACATCTTCCGATATATAACGGCTTCCGGTTCTTGGGTAGGACATCACTTTCTTTTCATAAAGGCTTTGCGCTATGGAAAGCGTTTTATCTGCCGAAAAGTTCAGTTTACTGTTGGCTTCCTTTTGTAAAGTGGTAAGGTCATACAAAAGCGGCGGTTCTTGGCTCGTTTCTTTTCTTTCAACGGATTTTACCGTAAGCTGTCCGGCAGCTTTTACCCTTTGCAATGCTGCAATGGCTTCCGGCTGTTGCTCCCACTTGGCACACGACTGGGCGGAAAAACTGACCCCGCCGTTGGCAGTGGCGGCTTTTAGTTGCCAAAATTTGGTCGGTACAAAATCCTTATTCTCCAAAAAACGGTTACATATCATTACCAGCGTAGGGGTCTGTACACGTCCCAGTGAAAACACGCCCTGCCCGGCTGCAACACTTAACGCTTGGGTGGCGTTTATACCTATCAGCCAATCGGCTTCGCTGCGTGCCTGTGCAGAACGGTAAAGGTTATCGTACTGGCTGCCCGGTTGCAGTTTCTCCATGCCCTCCCGGATGGCTTTGTCGGTTAGGCTGCTAATCCATAGGCGTACAAAAGGTTTACGGCAACCCAAATGTAGGTAAATATACCGGAAGATAAGTTCTCCCTCTCGCCCTGCATCAGTGGCAACAACTATCTTGTCGCATTGGTCGAACACCTCTTTTATTACTTTCAGTTGTTTCAATACACCGGGGTCTGCTTTATAGCCTTTATCGGCTTTCACCTGCCGGGGAATTAGCCGGAACTCTGGCGGGATAATCGGCAGGCTTTCCCTGCGGAAGTTGGCAACGCCGTAGGCTTCCGGCATGGCAAGCTGGATTAAATGACCGAACGCCCAGGTAACGAGATACCCGTTACCTGAAAGGTAGCCGTCATTTTTCTGCGTAGCACCGATTATACGGGCTATATCTTTGGCAACACTCGGTTTTTCTGCTATCAATGCAATCATATCGTTTCTTTTTTATGGTTTGTTACTGAATTGATTTTCCGTAAAATTTTACGGTCATAATAAATATGATAGCCATTCACGTAATACTGTCGGTTGTTCCTGTCAATTTCTTTCCAGTCGATTTTCAGAGAAAAGACTATAAAGAAAATCAGGAACGACAAACAGAATAGCTATAATATAGATTAGCTGCATACCTTTATAATTTTATTCCTTTGGACTTCTTGGGCTTGTCGGCTTTCAGCGATTTGTCCGCTTTCTGTTCCTGCTGCTCTTTCTTCACCCGGTTCTGTTTTTGCCCGGCAGTAGGTTTCTGTTGTCCCTGCTTTAGCGGCTCTTTTTGGTGCTTAGTCGCTTCGTTGGTTTTACCGTCTGAATTGACGGCTACCTGCGTGCGGCTCTCTGTTGCCGGAACGATTTCTTTTGCTTGTGCCTTATCCGGGTTGGCACGGGAAAAGTCCGGTTTGCCTTTCTCCCGATTGAATTTGATATAAGCGTTATAAGGCTGGTCTTGCCCGTCTTTTTCCATCCCTTTTACATAAATGGCTTCTTCAGCGGCGAATTTCTTCTGTTGTTCTTCAGTAAGAGGAACGCCGCCAATGGTTTTCGGCGCACGGATATTCCCGTTTTCATCCACCCATTGATAAGGTTTGCGGTTTTGTCCCTGCTGTTGCTGCTGGTTTTGTTGAAACCCTTTCGGCAAAAATTCAATGCCACGTTCCACGGCACTGACCTGTAAGGTGGCAGAGAATGTCTTACCGTCCTTGTCTGTCATACCGTCCACTTTTACGGGGCGACCTGCTGCAAAATCTTCTTTTTGCTGGTCGGTAATTTTAGCTTTACAAATCTCGTCCGGGATGCGCAGTTTATCCGCACGCATATATTCCAGTTCGTGCGTTTCCCTGTCCCGGCTGATGAATACCGGAATTTGTTCTCCACTTTTCGGGTCTTTGATTTTTACGACTTCGCCCAAATTACCCGTTTCCTGTAAATTTTTCTGTTCCTTGTCATTGAACTTGTATTCATGGAACGGGCGTTGCAGTTGCTTTTCATCATTTTGGATGCCGTGCAGTTTGAATTTGACCGTACCGTCCTGTGCCGTGTACAATGAAATTTTTGCATCGGTAGGTGTCAGGTAGAAATCGCCTGCCTGACCTGATACCCGGAATAAATTACGGGACTTATATCCCCGCAGCATCCGGTCAAGGTTCTTTGTTTTTTTCAGGGTTTCTTCGGTAATGCCGATTTTTTTCAGGCTCTCCCAGTCAATTTTTGCTGGGTCGATGCGGTACTGGTTCTTGGGGAACTCGTGGAAATCGGGTTTCGGGACACGAAGCATTTCACCTTGTTTGTTGCCTTGCCGGATGGCTTCGGCGTTCTGTTCCACCACCGAAAAGTTACACCGGAAAAAGCCCAGTCCCTCGGTGTCGTTGATTTTTCGGTAAAAATTGGAAAAGAAATTGGTAAACGGGTCGGAATTGTTATCTACCCGCATAAACTCGCTGGCGTGTTTTTGCGTAGGTGGGACGGTCTGTAAATTGCCGTCCGTATCTACTCCTTTAACAACGTTCACCGTACCTGCCCGCTTGTCATGTACAAGCAGGACATCGTTTTTTTGTCCGTCCGAAACGGACGGTTTCATTCTGTTTTCATCCATAATTACAGGAATTTTAGTGGTTTACGGGAAAAGTCCCGGTCAAAAGTAAGGACTAAATATGCTATATTTGAGAAACAGGCGGCAGGTGTCCGCATTAGTCTTTACTTGTCCGCAGAAGTCCACAAAAAAAGCAGCCTGAATGTATCAAGCTGCTTTTCTAATAAACATTTGAAAAATTTATTTTTTTCTAAAATAATTAATCATTTTAGAAAAGCTAAAACCTATACCACCAAAATTTGGTTCAAGAATAATAGCATCAGCAAGGGCATGACCCAACCCTTTTTTCATTTCTTTATATACCCTAAAATCTTTAAGGTCTTTATGTGCTTTTATATCATTAAACATTTTTTCTACCAACGATATTACATCAGTTGTTGTCGAACAAAATTTCTTCAAAGGAACTAATATCATCTTTAAATCATCTTCAATACATGAATTTGTATTTCCATAGCTTTCTTTAAACAGATAAGGATGTCTATTAGTAATAAGTATAGCTGGAAGTAAATCTTCTGCATTTTCTCCATTAATATGATGCCACGATAAAACTTCATCTTCAAAATGAACTCTATGAGTTCCACGAATAACAACTGCATCATTTTCAGCCGCTAATTGAGCCATTTTTTCGTAGTTATTCATTAAAGCATTTCCTAATGGTTCGCTCCACCCATAATCTAACAAATAGATATAATAATCTCTATGTGCTGATTGCGGAATATTATTTAAAGATTGTACATATAATCCCATAACTTAAAATTTTTCTTCAAGAACACCTATTAAATTAATCAATGCTAATGTGGCAGAAGTACATAATAACATTTCCTGCTTAGTCGCTGTCCTTTTATGTGTTAATACATTAGCCAATTTATTGGTAACTTTTGCATAAGAACGCAATTCTTCACTTTCTTTTCCTGCAAGAGTTACAGCAATATATGCGTCTAACATTCTTTTTGCATCCGTTTTACTTATTTCTACCCCATCTAAAGAAATATGTTTTTCGGGAATATATACTGCTTGCGCTAATGAAATTATCACCTCTCGACATAGCATTCCAACCGCCTGATATTGTTCTTCAACAACCGCTTGTGCTTCTCTTTTCTTAATTTCTATGATATTACGCTTTATTTTATCCCAGTCTGATAAATCAATTTTTATATCGACTATTCTGCTATCTTCATTTTCTGAAAATAAAGACACAACAGGTTCGTACATTTTTCTAATATAATCTCTTCTTTCTTGGTATTTAGGAAAATCATTACGCCATTTTCCATACCAGTCCCATAAACTTTTAAATGGATTAGGATTTTCAACATCTATTTTTTTAAGAGAAATAGCAACCTGATTGTATATTTGAGAGTATTCTTTTTCAACATCTTGTATTCTCTGCCCACCTGTTGCAACAGAAACCATTACATTTCTTAAATATTCAATTTTATTTTCTAAATCTTTTTTTGATATACCATCTAATAAACTCCAATCCACTTTAGCAACAGATTTTGGTGTTATCAAAACTTGCCCCACCACTTCATCATCAATAGAACGAGAAGCAGTGTTTATAGCTTCTAAAATGCGTTTCTCTATATCTTCAATATTACAAGATTGCAATCTTACAAAATCAGGAACACTAACATTTACATACATGGTATAGTAATATATACCACCATTCCAATTATCATAACTTGTCTGTATTACCGATAATTCTGCACTATTCAATATTTTCACAAGCTCCACTTCACCACTGGCTATTAATAATTCTTTAGCAGTAGTAAGAATTGGTCTAAATTCCTCTTTATTTTCAAAGCCCATAGTATATATCTATAAATTTATAATACAAAAGTAGGCATATTTCTGTCATTATCATTTTTTTGTATTTGTTTTTTGTTGATAATAAGGTATATAAGTACAAAATCAACTAAATCAGTATATTATTCCTCACAGTCTTTAATCAAGTGGCATAAATCGGGGTCATTCTTTATACGGGTGATTTCATCCTCTACAATCTGTCGGACTTCTTGCCGGATGCGGTCGTAATTGGCTTGTATTTCTTCCTGCATCCGGTCGTTGCCGTCCTTGTCCGTGAAGTCGATTATCTGCGGCAATTTCACGTAACGGGCGGTTTCACGTTTCACTTTTTCATTATCCACCACGATTTCACAATGGAAAATCTTTTGCTCAATGCGTTCATCGAAATTATCCGCCACTGCACCCACGAACATTCCCTGTGTCAAATTGGCTATTTTACTGGCTGGTATCAGGCTGTCCATCTGTGTGCTGATGGACGTTGATTTCTCCCGCTGGTTAATAGTCATACTTTGCCGTTTTTGAAGTACCTTTCCGAAACGTTCACTAAGTATTTTCGCCGTTTCGCCTACTGTCTGACCGCTGAAAACGTTACCGACTGTATTTTGGATTACCCGGCTTTCCTTGTCGCCGTAGTCTCTTGTTAATTGGCTATAATCCTGAAAGCCCAAAAGTACGGCAACCTTGTTCGACCTTGCGGTGGCTATCAGATTGTCCAATCCCCGAAAATAGATGGTCGGCAACTCGTCTATGATTACGGAACTTTTAAGCTGTCCTTTCTTGTTTATCAGCTTCACAATACGGCTATTGTACAATCCCAAAGCGGCGGAATAGATATTCTGACGGTCGGGGTTGTTACCCACTACCAGCACTTTGGGTTCTGCCGGGTTGTTTATATCCAGCGAAAAATCATCACCTGTCATTACCCAATACAGGGCAGGGCTTATCATACGGGAAAGCGGAATTTTCGCCGATGCAATTTGCCCCTGCAACTGCTCTTGTGCATCTGATTCCCAAGCATCTACGAACGGACTTAAATAGTTTTCCAGTTCGGGATAACTGCGCAGGATAGTAAAAATATCGGCATATTTCTTGTTCAGAAACTCGATTGCGTGCGGGAATGTACAATACTTCCCGTTCTTGTAAATACGCAAATACCATATAATAGCGGCAAGCAGGATGATGGGACTTTCTACAAAAAAGTCGCCCTGTTTGGCAATCCAGCTTCTATTCAAATTTAACATGATAGTATAACTGGCTTCGTAGGCATCCGCTATATCCGACATGAAAGCCGCATTTATCGGGTTACATCGGTGGCTTTTCCGTGGGTCGTCAAAATTGATAATATAAAATTTCGGTTTCACCTTATACCCGTCTAAATGGTTAAGCAGGTGATTGTAAGCTATCTCCGACAAATCGGGATCGGGTAGGTCGGCACCCTTACGGGCGCTTTCCCCCCTAAGAACCGTACATGATAGTTTCCCATCATACGGCTCAAGCAATTCAATACTTCTATGAAGCACGCTCATGAAAGTCCTCCTTT